>FWPU01001546.1_pt1 | contig 68412 bp, 67 predicted proteins | sample 2228361 | NCBI WGS metagenome assembly FWPU01 (sample SAMEA103939777, study PRJEB20133) | metagenome
AAGCCTTTATGATCCGGGAAAAGGACTGCATCTTCTGCATGGCATGCGAGAATGTGTGTCCTCCTCAAGCTATAAAGATATTCAAGAAAGGCTAGTCAGAAGTTATAAATACAAAGAACCATATCAATCGTCCCGAGAGCTGATACTTTGTACGGTCCGGGTCCATTTCTCTATGTTATTTTCTTGATGATTGGCTGGATCCTGATGATGTACACGATCAACTTTTACTATCTTGTTTACCGGTCACAAAATAATTTAAAACACACAAGAAAGATGCGTCAGAAAGTCGAACTTCCACCTGTACTTCCAGTGGTTACAATACAACTGCCGTTATATAACGAGAAGTACGTGGCAAGGCGCCTTATAGATGCAGTGTGTAGGATGGACTATCCAAAAGATAAGATGCATATACAGGTTTTAGATGACTCTGACGATGACACTGTCGACCTGATCAAGTCTATCGTCGATGATTATAGGTTCAAGGGTTTTGATATTGTGCATATGCACCGTACAGACAGATCGGGCTACAAGGCCGGCGCGCTCAAGGCTGGCATGAAGCACGCCAAGGGTGAGTTTGTCGCGATATTTGACGCCGACTTTATCCCTCAGCCATGGTTTCTGAAAAAGGCAGTCGCCCAGTTTTTTGCGGATCCCAAGATCGGTCTTGTGCAATGCAAGTGGGGTCACGTGAATGAGAACTACTCGACGCTGACAGAGGCCCAGGCGGTATCGCTAGACTTGCACTTTTTGATTGAACAAAAGGCAAAGAGTATGACCCATCTCTACATGAATTTTAACGGGACTGCTGGCATGTGGCGAATTTCTTGCATCAACGATGCCGGTGGCTGGCACACCAGCACATTGGTGGAAGATCTAGACTTGAGCTACCGTGCCCAAATGAAGGGTTGGAAATGCCTCTTTCTGGAAGGTGTCGAAGTAGATGGCGAGCTGCCTGTGCAAATGAACGCTGCAAAACGCCAGCAGTTCCGCTGGGCAAAGGGTGGCATACAAGTGGCGCTGAAACTGTTGAGTGATATCGTGGTCAACAGAAAAGTACCGATAGACACCAAGTTCCAGGCGTTCATCCAGCTCACAAGACACATAGTCAATCCACTCGTGCTTGCACAGTTTCTGATATTTCCCATGCTCCTTGCAATGGATTACAAGTTGTACACTGTGGGATGGGCGCCACTGATCTCGCTTGCCATGTTTATAATGATGGGTCCCGGCGGCTATCTGCTTGTAATCAACAAGACTTGGAATAACAATCCCGCAAAGCTTCGTGAAAAGGCACGCCAGTTCTTTTTCCTGATGTTCTTTGCGGCAGGGATTGCGGTCAACAACAGTGTCGCAGTATTTGACGCGCTATTTGGCAAGAAGAACGAATTTCTGCGCACGCCCAAGTTTGGTATCGTCAAGAGAAATGACGACTGGAGGAACAAGGCGTACGTACTGCCGTTTACAAAGACCACTCTCTTGGAGATATTCTTTGCCATCTATGGAAGTATGGGTATATTTATTGCCATATCCTCCGGCAACGCTATTTTTGCGCCGATGCTTATCATTCCTACCATAGGGTTCATTTATGTCGCTTACCTCAGCATCGTGCACTCAACTTTCAGAAAGAAAAAGACGAAGAAGGAGCGACAGAGTGGCCGCGCATACGCGCCGACGATTACTACTGATAGCCATTCGGCTGCCAGCGGGGATACGGCCATTACTACAACAAGTATCGCCCGGACGCATACTATGAATCAGCATGCTGCTCTCGCCGGAATACTCGCATTCTTGGTACTGGGAGCTGGACTTGCGTATTACGGCTACCAATCGACGATGTATCCAGTTAATCAGGCAGTTGGCTTTATGGCTAGAGCCCAGAGTGCGCAGACTCCTGAGCAGCTGGCAGAGTACGTTGAGATTACAAAAGGGCTGATACCTCCCAGCGGTAACCCTGCTTGGTTCTTTTCGACCGCCAGAACGGATTTTGCCTACATTCAGAGGAATCTGGACGACATGCTAGAGCGCGCTGAGCAGGCCTCTTCCATGCCTCGCCATAGTGAGCAGTACAACATGGCCATGAACGATATGCATCAGTCGATCGAGATAATAAAACTGAGTCTGCTTGAGACGGTGCCGTACATGTATATCAGCCTCACTAACATCGCCATGGCTAGTCTGTGGGTAGCCGCCGTAATTGCCATTTTTGCAGTCATGAGGCGGGCAAAGCCTAAAGTGCAGGTAACAGTTCGAGGTCAGATACCTTAGACTCTTAACCCGATGCTGGATCAGATATCGAGCCGCTTGTTAGATTCCTACACGTTCTGTAGGATGTAGTCAGCAAAAGGAAGACCTGCAAAGACACGCTCCTTGCAGATGGCGACAAGGTCCGGCGTAGGCGCAACACCTTGCACGACAGGATCTTTTCAGCCGAGGTGGGACTCGGGCATGCGGGGAGGGCCTGCAGTCTGGAGGGCACAAGTAAGCTGCCGGATCTTATCTGGAACCGCCAGACGACTCAAGACTGATTACAATTATCTTCTCAAAAGTGGTAAAGTGAGATAGAGTATGTCATTGAAAGATCCTTTATATCACATCACAACATTCTCTACGCTTGAGATAAAATGAGCACACAAATGAGCAGTGCAAGGCGAGGGGTCGCCACTGATGAAATGAAGCAGGTTGCAAAGGATGAAGACATCAGTCTGGATTACCTTGTCAGAAGCGTTGCCAACGGCTCAATCATCATCCCGAAGAACAATACCAGAAAACAAAGGATAAAAGCTGTAGGAATCGGTAAGGGCCTCAAGACCAAAGTCAACGTCAACATCGGCACATCGACGCTGTATCAAAACCTAGACGAAGAGGTAAGCAAGGCCCGAGTCGCCGTCAAGTACGGCGCAGACACAATAATGGACCTCTCTGATGGTGGAGACCTCAACATGATAAGAGAAAAGCTGCTCGAAGCAGCGCCTATCACTTTTGGGACGGTTCCGGTGTACCAGGCGTATGCTACAGGGGTCGCAAAAAAGAACCCGCTTGACATCAGCGAAGACGACTTTCTGAACGCGTTTGAAAAACACGCAAAGGATGGTGTCGATTATACGACGATCCACTCGGGCATCACAAAGGAGCTTGCCAAACGGGTGCTTGAAGTAAGACGCCATGGCGGCATCGTGTCAAAGGGCGGCACGATCACGGCAGCGTGGATGCTAAAGTATGACAAGGAAAATCCATATTATGAGCACTTTGACTACATGTGCGAAATCGCCCGAAAATATGATGTCACTTTCAGCTTGGGAGATGCGCTGCGGCCGGGCTCGATACTGGATTCACATGACGAATTGCAGGTGGCTGAAATGATAAACGTATCTCGGCTGGCAAAGAGGGCGCACGAGAAAGATGTTCAGGTGATGATAGAGGGGCCAGGACACGTGCCTCTGAACGAAGTCGCGGCCAACGTCCGACTGGCAAAATCTTTGATTGGTGAGATCCCGTATTACGTTCTGGGCCCGCTTGTGACTGACATTGCCGCAGGATATGACCATATTGCCAGTGCTATCGGAGCCGCAATATCTGCCGCTGAAGGTGTGGACTTGCTCTGCTATTTGACGCCTGCTGAGCATCTGGCACTGCCAAGCGCCGAAGAAGTCAAGGAGGGGCTGATAGCCTACAGGATAGCGGCTCACGCCGGCGATCTGGTAAAGATCAGAGAAAAGGCAATCAAGTGGGACGCGGCAATGACTGAAGCAAGGCGCACTCTGGACTGGGAGAAGCAGATAGCCCTCTCGATCAACCCTGAGGAGGCGGAGAGAATCCATACCCGGGAAGGACAGCACCCCGGCAACAATGTCCCGTGCACCATGTGTGGGTCGGCATGCGTGTACATTATGCTACCGCAACAGAGGCAGAAGAGCAGCTTGGATACAGAAATGGAAAAAGCGAACAACAACCCATAGTGACAGCAAGTCTTTCCCTTTTTTGCTAGACGCCAAGCAGCACAAGCTGATCTAACAGGCAGGAGAGGAACTCGACGATCTTGGACAAGCAATCCACTCTGAAACTTTTGTCCAACTCAAAGTACAAATTATCCCGATTGTTTTCTGGCCTACAGAAACAGAGAAGTTGCCGTGAGCGTGGTCCGGCGGATAAAAGACCTCGCAAAGGACAACGTCGCATTAAGAAATCAAGTCAGAGAAGCGCAATATCTTGACTAATATTTGGTCAGATACCCTAGTGCTTTCATCATAGTGCAGCCTTGAGTGATCATCATCCCGTGGGAAATGCTCACACTTTTCAATATTAACCCTTTGGGTAGCAGATTGGTGCAAAGAAATTTACTAAAACCACTGCTGGTTATCACTTCATTGTTTAAATAACAATTTTGACCGTCTACCTCATGACCGCGGAGGAAAAACTGGTCAAAAGAGTCCTTTCTGCGGGGTCGGCCGGAGTCAAAAAGACCGATCTGCGCAAGGAACTAGGAGACATTGATGCCGCGTTAGAGAAGGCGGTAACAGCGGGCGAGGTCTTCGTTGAAAAGAGGTCCACTGCCTACTACTGCTTCCACAAGGCTCACTATGTGCAGAGCCTACTCAATTCCGATCCAAAATTCAGGTTGACATACGACATGATCCATTCACTACAGGAGTCCGTGAGCAATTCCAACAAGGAACTTGTGCGCACGGTCGAAACACTAGCAGACAATATTTCCAACCTGGCAAGGTTTGTACAGGACATGAAGAATGACCAGCAGTCGTCGCTACGTCAGCCATTGACTGCGACCACTGTTTCCTCAATACCTGCCGCTGGTGCCACTTCACATAGGACAATGAGTGTTCACGATTTCAAAGAAGAGTTTGATGTCGCACTGGCCAACTCTGGTTCATCTATAGGTTGGGTCGAGCTGGCAAAGCTCAGAAACGAACTCTGTGACAGATGCAATATCACTGCGGACGAATTCTACCGCTTGGTCGGTGAGCTCACAAGCATGCATCAGGACAGGTATGAGCTTTCCACCGGTGGCGAAGAAGGCGTCATGGTTAGAGGATTGCTACACGGACTTGTGAGGTGCATATAATACACAATGTATCCATACAAGCTGGACCGTAACCCATACCCAAGTAGTCCGACCCCGACGCTCATAGACGCCCAGATACTTGGAGGAAGACGCCATAAAGATGCAAAGGCTGCACTTCTTTCATGTGTTTCAGACCTCTACTCAAAGGTGAGCAGCGGGTCTGCTACGGACAAGGACTTCCGGCTTGTTACTGTCATACAGGACGTAGGTTCTGGTAAGACGCACCTTGCGCTTCACATAAAGGGTCTCAAGGAAGTCTCTGACAGCGCCGTGACTTCGTATGTCGACCTGTCGCAGATATCACCGCGCAATATGCACAGCCTGTACAGCGCAATGCTTGCAGGATTTACCGATGAATATGCGGCCAACCTACGGCAGGTTGTTGTCAAGTATCTGCAAGAAAAGGCCGAGCGCAACATTGGGAACGCGAAAAAGATATTCAACTATGGCTTCATGGACTCACTCACCGGCAAAAAGATCGCGGACAAGGCTGCGCAGTTGTTGCGGAACGAATTGGTTCCAAACTATGCCGCGCTTGACGAAACTCTGGCAAAAGAATTCTCGCCAGTGGAACTTGCGATATTGAAGCTAGTCGTCGAGGGCAAGTTCAGGGCCGACGCGCAGAATGTTGAGACGCTTGAAGACATTATCGCCAGCCTAGCCGCGCTAGCAAACCTGAACTTACGATTCCTCAACAGGATGACAATCTTCCAGATAGACGAGTTTGATGCAGACAAAGAGTCTGTCGAGTTTGTCAAGGCGGTCATTAACGCACACCTCCCATCGACAGCACTGATGCTAATATTTACACCATCTTCGTATGAGGACATTCGCAAATCCAATGTCTCTGTCTTTGACAGGCTGGAAAAAGCCAACTACAAGATAGATATCGCCGGCTCCAACACCCTTGAAGAGATATTGGACATTGTTCTTGAATACATACGCCACCATGACACAACCAAGACCTTTACAGAAGAACAAGAGCGCGAGCTTGCTGCCAAAGTAAAAGTGATCTACGATGAGTTCCCTGATTTTCGCAACGTGCGCTCGATGCTCAACATAATGTACCACGCTACAGAAAACGCTGCAAAGCGAAGCATCGACATCATAGACGAGCAGGCGATAGACGACACAATAAAGAACGTCTACCCTGGGCTTCGAATAAGGGGCAGCGTGATGGACGTCCCAATATCTGACTTTATCAAGATCAGGCGCAATTGTAACGACATCTCGATGCTCGAATCGGGAGTAAGAAATGCTGTCAAGGATCTCGTCAACTATGCCCACGAGGTGGGAGTGGTCGCAAGGCCCCACTCTACTGATGCAAAGGGCAATGGCATCGACGTGATGTATAGCGATCCGTACGGCACGAAGGTAGCAGTAGCTGTAGTCATTAACAAAGACCATGCAAAGAGCTTTGAGCAGATATCAAACACGCTAAAGTCAACAGGCTTTGTAGATAAGCTGGTCATACTAACAAACGCAAATACCACTGGTGGTACGAACGGAAGCATGCTTGTCAACATTGACCGATGCAAGATGATAGATCTGATCTACTTTAGCAACAAGTACAAGAATAATGAAATGCAGCAGGACGACTCGCAGCGCGCGATTCTGCTAGCAAAGTCGATAAGGCTCTGCTAGCTACCGCCTATTTTCTATCAGATCCTTTTACTCTCTGCTTGTATTATATAAAGAACCTGTAGCGGCGGAAGAGGATATCGGCTATTGCGATGTATTGTTGAACGTGGTCTACAAGAATTTATGAAAGTATATCATAAATCCCCAAACCGACCAGAGTTACTTCCAAAGAATCCTCTCATAGAATAGCAAACTTGGTATGCCGAAAATTGTCTGGCCGATGCTGATGCCGTCATTACTCAGCTTCTGTATTGCAGTTTGGATGATGGGCCTGCCGAGTCAATTGAAGGCTTTTCTGCGGACTTGTAGACTGCGTTTGCAATTGTGGTGTTGTGGGTGGATGGATGGTAATTATCGACCAAAATATCAGCGTCACTTTCTAGTCTACAACAGAAAAAGGCGTGTTGTGCAAGCGTAAATTGTTTTATGAGAGACTTGCTAATAGCTTTTGTGAAAGGGCGCGGGATTGATGATGAAGATCCGAGCTTTCAATGCAACATTTGCGGCAGCAAAGCCGAATTTGTAGTACAGCTTGAAGTGGTAAGGGGTGCCAAGACATACAATGCCTTTCATGTCCGACAGACACCTTTTTACCTATGCAAGGTACATGAGCACATCTATAAGAAAATGCAGAAGAGCATAGAACTTAAAGATTATTTCACCGAAACAATAAGGGAACACAAATAGGAATGCCCAAGAGAAACTTTACAACGCTTGAAGAGTTTAAAGCCAACCTGCACAAAGAAGGGGCCACTCTGGTAGAGTTTTCCGGTTCAAAGGTTCCTTGCATCCTGCTAAACGCGAAAAAGTATGATGAAATGCTGCAGAAAGTCTATGGCAAGAAGGTGCGGGCGGACACACTTCTTGATATTTTTTACGATGGGCAGGACGTCTTTGTAGACGTCCAGATCAAGTTCGCCGACACTGATTTCGAAGAAAATTATTTGCTGTATGCCAACGACATGATCGAGTTCTTTGAAGCCCTTGCAGAGAGCGGCCTGATATCGCTAGCACCAGACTCGCCAGCCTACACGAATTCGCAAAACGTGTTCATGATCCAACTGCCAAGAAAGGATGCAGCAGAAAAAGCCCTTGAAATAATCAAGTCAAATGCCAAAAAGCACCGTTAATAACACGCCTTTGGCCTATTCTTCCGTGTGGTGGCAGAGCGCAAGAAGCAGCCTGAAAAAGAAGGCGTAGACGACAATCAAGGAGTGCCCCTTGAGATAGACACGCACTACCAGATGTACGGCAAGCATGCTTGGGAGGTCGAATATGGAGAACGTTGTCATACGTGCAACAAGCGGATTGACGAGTTTGGCTTTTGCGCCTGCGGAAGTAGCCAGTGATGATGGAAAATTATAGAAAATTTAGACAAACTTAGATGATTATTGTATTCTAACCATTACCTTTCTTGGCTGCTCTCAGAGCCGAAACGTGGCGATTCTCCTGTGATCATCTTGCCCGCTCTGCAATCATCGGAGGTTCGGGGATAGCCCACATGCCCATCCGATAGAGATCGTGTGCGAGTATTTCGATGGGTCCACTTCCCATCGTTATCTTCTCCACTAGTTCTTTGACACTGTATTGTTTTGGCGACCTGCTGACTCTGAATTGCACCGCGCAGTCCATCTGAGAAGCCCATCGCTAACCTGTTCGCTACTATCGAAGCAGGTTCGCTGGATGGATGTGAAGACTATTCCTCAAGAGTACCTGAAATACAAGATGGCGATTCATCGCATACGCCTAAAGGCCGTGGGCCTTGCCGCTCGAATCTTGTGACGCTAACGTCGAGTCCTGACTAGGTGGATGGATATTGAATTAGCAATGTGGTCATCATTCCAGAGAAAGTAGATGTCAAAAGAGAACAATGTAAAGTGCGACGGCCGGGATTTGAACCCGGGTTACCAGATTGGCAATCTGATGTCCTAGACCAAACTGGACGACCGTCGCACGAAAACTATCGATACTTCATGGTTATTTAAAGCGTACGTGCTGATGTCTCCACTGTTACTACACTAGCAGAATCAACGAGGAGTATCCCCTGCTCTCTGCAACATAGTCCTTCTCTACTTCTTCGACTACTGCCGTGATGGAGATTATATCGAATTTCTGGCAGTTCTTTGCATCTATAATTATGTAATCGTCAAGTATGTCCGCGCTATTCATGCTCTCCTTGCTCAGAGAGAAATCTATCGGCGCGCTAGAGTTGACAAGCAAAAGCTGGTCTTTCTGATAGCTGCCAATTCTGACGAGCCTGCCCGGCCTTGGGGTGGCCACTATGTTCATCTTTATCTCTCCTACTGGGTGCATCGTATAACGGTTCATCTTGCTCACAAAAATGTCAAAGTTGAAAGGGTAGCCTGCAGTGTTCTCTGCCATCTTGTTGACACCATCGTTCATTATGATGTCTACCTTCTTGATCGTGTTACCGTATCTTACTATCCAATCATTAGTGGTCTTGACGATGCTGCTAATGGCTGCCTTTCTCCTTGTTGTCTCTTGTTCACCCAGCTGATAGCGGTCGACCCACTCCATGTAGTCCTTGCTTATGTCGGTGATAAACTCGGCACATGTGTTTTGATAATCCTCAATGCTGGTAGCCCGTTCTGAGCCAGTATCAGCAGCAAACATCCCGATTTTTCTCAATTTTGATTGAGCAAGCCGCAATAAAAACGGCTCCGTTAACTGACCGCCACCTTTGGCCAAGAACGACATGGACCGCTCCTATCTGCCTCTCTGTAGAAACATAGAGTGAATAGCTTGACAAGATCTGCATATGCTGTCTGTTGTAGTGAGCCTCTTTTTCCTACACAGGAAATGATAGTCGAAGGCAAATTCTGTCCCATTGCTGATTTTCCTGAGAATCCACTGTTCCTCTATCTCTCTAAAGCGGCCCTGCCGCGCCGGGGATGTTGGTCTTGTCTTTCAGTTCGTCCGTCGCCCTTGTTCCTGCCAAATCTCTTGAGCCATTTGTATTTCCTCCACCCAGATCTGTTCAGCCCGTTTTAGGCCACAAACAGATACACAAGGTCAGAACCTCTCGATTCTGTCTATCGAGCAAAAGACCCTTCCTTCGCGTCTGAGTCTGACTCGTGTCGATAGACGTCATCCGTTACTACAGTGATTGGCCTGTACATCAATCAGTACCGCGTACTTTGAAGCTAGAAAGATGATAGATGAATTTGTTGGGCGGTTTATGTCATCATATTCTCAAGTACAATTATTATTGTTGGTGCTATGCAGCACCGGCTTAGATTGTGATTGCGGAAAACCTAGCTAGTCCTCGTCCCCGTCTTCTTCTGAGGAAGAGGATCCCACCGGGAGATCGGACTCGACATCCATCATCTGGAGCTCCTGAAGCTCAAACCGGTATATCGCTTTCATGTCAAGCCCAAATTTCACCTTCAGGAGCTCGACTACCTTGGCACTCAGGGGCGCAGTAAACACGTTTATCTTGAACTCGTAAACAAAACCCTTCATGAAATCCGAAATCTTCATCGTTTTTGGAACATCTAGACCCTCCACTATCGACCTGCCATCAGGCATTGGCTCATACACTTGAATATCTATCTTGTAGTCGCTCTCGTAAATGTCAAGGATATATCCTGTCCTTGTTATTGTCTCCGGTTTGCCGAACTGAGCCGACTTTATCTCGTCTTCTGCCCACTTTGGAAGTCCCTCCTCCTGGGAGCCACCTTCGCTTTTTGCGGCCTTTGCCCTCCCCATATGATACTCTAGCCTGTATGCTTTGCATTTAATAGCTTTTCCAATTTGGTTCTATTGACGATTGACGCATGTCTAGAAAATATTACTACTTGGTTATTGAATTATGACATCTCCATTTAACGCCATTTTCACTTGCTAGTTGATATGACGAGCTTCAGCAGTAACTGGGTTAAGGACAATACGCCAAACATATCTGAAAGGATAAAGCAGAATATCGGTCCTCAACAACCACTAAAGCCTAGAATCGAGCTTGCCAAGAACAAAATCCACGCACAGAACCAAAAGCTAGAGACTATTCTTGAGAAATTGAGGAGCAAGGAGAGAACACTTTTCAATCAAGTAGTTTCCGCCCTTCAGAGGCATGACAATCAACACGGCAAAATGCTTTCAAACGAAATCGCTCAGGTGAGAAAGACCATCAAAATGATCTCGCAGCTCAAGATGGCGCTTGAACAGATCCAGCTCAGGTTGGAATCTACAATCGATCTTGGAGATGTTATGGTCGCAATCGGCCCTGCGATGGGCGCACTCACTAGAGTGAGGTCGGGGCTAGCCGGCGTCATGCCAGAAGTAGATAGAGAGCTTGGAGAAATCAACGGGGTGTTCAGCGACATCATGATGAGCGCAGGAAGCATGGGCAACGCCTCGTTCGCCTTCGACGCAAGCGGCGAAGAAGTGGATAAGATCCTTGCCGAGGCCGGTGCTGTAGCAGAGCAAAGAATGAATGCCAACTTCCCAGATGTGCCAATTGGCACTTTTGGCGGTAGGGCAGGATCGACAAGCGAGAACGCACAGTTCTAGGCGCTCGCAACTTCTTTTTTCTTTTTTTCATTTTACTGATTTTCCAAGTGTCTGGTATACTGTACGCTTGCTTTTAGAGTCAGAATCTATCCTTGCTACCCGACACTCTCAGCTCTTTGAGGGCAGGGTGAATACATCCCCTGTCTTGCACAAGTTGTCCTGCCCTCAATGACGGTTTATTCCCTCTGTCAGTAACCCATCGAAAAGTCCCAAAATAGTACAAAGCTTCCTTGCCTTTGGAAATGTCTTTGTCAAATCCCGATCAAGTCGGGTTGGTGTTAGAGGAATGGTTCGAGGCAGACGATTTTTTCACCGCAGGGGACAGGGTATGAGAAGCGTCCGCCATTAACCTATCCGTATACCCGTACAAAGATCTTCTCTCCGCCAGAGGGTATCTTGGAGCTAGCTGCCCTTAATCTTTGTGCATAATTGGCACTAAAAAAGACTAGTGTGCTATTGGACACGAATTTTTTTTGACAAACAGTCCTTTGCCCCTACCGCCAGTACCCTTGATTTCAAAAGGGCCAACTGACTGCAATATGTTACTTGGCCATACTGCAAATTCGTGCTTATCTTACGGTTACGGACTTTGCCAAATTCCTTGGATAGTCCGGGTCTACATTTTTTGCTAGCGCGAGCTGATACGCTATTATCTGAAGCGGTATGACTTCAACTATCGGATAAAATGCCTCTTGCTTCAGGTGAGGTATCTGGATCCAATAGTCATAGACTTCGTCCTTGACATCAGAAATGCCAATGACTGTTGCACCGCGGGCCTTTATTTCGTGAGCATTTGAAATCATGTCGTTGAATGTAGCGTCGTGCGGGTTTATCATTATAACAAAAGTGTTCTTCTCCATCAGTGCAAGTGGGCCATGCTTCAGTTCGCCGGCCGCTATGCCTTCTGCATGAACGTATGCAAGCTCTTTGAGCTTTAGCGCGCCTTCAAGGGCAATAGGATAGTGGAGGGACCGCCCAAGTAGGTAAATGTCTGTCGCGTCTTTCATGTACTCTGCAATCTTCATGATACTTGCTTGGTTGGCAATAATATCCTCAACAGCCTTTGCAAACTCGGCCTTCTCTGTTCCGAGGCAGTTATTGCACAGCCTGTCAGTGATACTGTAGATCAATGCAAGCTGGCCCGTAAAGCTCTTTGTCGCCGCAACACCGATCTCGGGTCCGCAGTTTGTGAATAGACAAGCATCACTCGCCCTGGCCAGCGATGAGGTCATGACGTTGACTATTGAGAGTATCTTGGCGCCTTGACTCTTAGCCAGCCTAACAGAGTCCAGTACATCTGCAGTTTCGCCACTCTGTGAAATGGCAACCAAGACTGATTTATCGTCTAGTGCAGAAAGAGCGTACTGGGATTCGCTTGAAATCACCGTCTCTGCCCTTATCTTACCAAACCTTGCAAGCATGTGTTTGAAGATCAGAGCCGAGTGGTAGCTCGTACCACTTCCAGTGATATAAATGTCCTTTGCATTTGCAAGAATGTCGCAGAACTTTGCCATCTCTACTTCGTCCTGCCTTCCTGCGTGCACAACGGTCAGCCTCTGCTCGTTTATCTCTTTGATGGTGTGATGTGCATACTTGCCCTTGTCAATGTCTCCCATCTCCCATGCTACCTGCGTTATCGGATGAGGAACGGCCTTGCCTTCAAAATCGAAAATCTCGAGCTTGTTGTTGTCGACGATACAAATGCTGCCGTTTTCGAGGAATATCGCCTTATCTGTGTATTCCAGGAAGCCCAACACGTCGCTCGACACAAAGTAGCCGTCGTTTGCGACGCCTATGATCAGAGGTTCTTCATACCTTGCTCCGCCAATGGTTCCGTCCTGAAAGACTGCAACAAATGCATAGTTTCCTCTGAGCCTCTTGCAGGTCTCGATCATGGCCTCTCTGGCTCCTTTGGTATAGTATGCCTCTAGCAGATGTGCAATGACTTCACTGTCGGTTTCGCTTGCAAAAGAGTGTCCAGAAGAAATGAGTTCTTGCTTTAATTCCTTGTAATTTTCAATAATCCCGTTATGTACCACAGCAATGTCATTCTTGCAGGCAGAATGAGGATGCGCATTACTGACAGTCACGCCACCATGGGTGGCCCAACGTGTATGCCCAATTCCGATCCTACCGCCCATCTCACTGAGGTTCATGCTCTTATTGACTTCCAAGACCTTGCCTGTGCCCTTGCGTACCAAGATGTTACCACTGTCAAATGTGGCGACTCCTACGCTATCATAGCCTCTGTATTCCATCTTCTTCAGGCTGTCAACCAAGATAGGGGCTGCAGCGTTCTTGCCTTTGTAGCCAATTATCGAGCACATCGAACGAAAAGGGATTAAACGAGAATTTAAGCACCATTAAACTTGGGAAAATACCGTTTAATCATACTTTATAACGGTCTAAGCGTGATGGATTCAAGCTAGTTTTATACCGCCATAAAATACTATATAGTGGTATATGGCATTTTACAGATGTTGGAAAAAAGGCTAGTATCAGAAAAGAACGGTCAGGCATCATCAAAAAAGATCATTGTTTTTCGAGATGTTGAGCGGATCCGTGTCCTCTCAAGCCCTGTTGCGTGGCGTATCATGGAACTGCTGTCAAAGAGGCCGATGTATCCAGCACAGGTTGCAAAGGAGCTCAAAATGTATGAACAAAGCGCTTACTATTACATCCGGAAGCTAGTCAAAATAAGCGCTGTAGAAGAGGTCGGCAAGGAGTTTGTGAGAGGTGGTACCGCACGGCTCTATAGGGCCTCGAGCCCCGCGTTTGGCATAGAAATGGACTGGGGTGAGAGCAAGCTAGGTTCTTTGTTGCATGGTAACCAACATCCAAGCGCATCAAGGTTTTTCTCGAACTTTGTATTTGGTAAAGAATTCAAGGGTCTATTGGTAGTGGGCGCTCCCGACCCTCATGGCCCGTACAAGTCTTCGGCAAGAGACGGGCACTACGCTGTACACCTCGCGTTCTTTCTTGGGCATGTCACTGGGGCAATCCCTTCAGAGTTTGTGGTAAAACTGGACGTCGATGCAAAGGCTGAAAAGGTGTTGACTGGGTACAACATAATTTCGATTGGAGGGCCCGGGACAAACATCGTTACTGCGGAATTTAACCGCTATCTCCCAATTCGTTTCGATGAAAAGAACTTTTGGTCAGGACTCATTGACGAGTCTGGCAATCGTTACGGCCTAGATAACCATGGACTTATCGCCAAGGTAAAGAACCCCTATGACGCCAACTCTAACATTGTCGTGGTTGCCGGCGTGCGATCGGCTGGGACAAAGTCTGCGGTAATTGCGCTGACTAACTACAGCGAAGAGGTTCTGAAAAAGTACGATGGCGAAGACAGCTGGGCACTAGTTGTGCAGGGCTTTGACATGAATTCTGATGGGAAAATAGATCACGTTGATGTAGTCAGCGGCCTATGAGGCCGGCTGAGCAGCAGCTGCAGCTCCACTTGGGATTTCGACATGGATCATGATCAGGGGTTCTTCTTCTGTCCTCACAAGGTAGCCGGGGATGTTGACCTTGCGGTTACCTATGGATACATGACCGTGGCTCACTATTTGTCTTGCCTGGTAAGGCGACTTTGTACCAGACTTTTTCATGACAATGGTCTGGAGCCTGCGCTCAAGCAGGTCTTCTGCTTTCAGGTTCAAAATGTCATCGAGTGTGGCGCCTTCTTTTACCAGTCCGAGCCTATTCAAAAAGTTCAGTAGCCTCTTTTCCTTCTCTGATCTTGCTTCTGTAGAAAGAGCAAGGAGTGCACGCGCTTGGTTCCTTATCCTTGCGACCTCTGTCTGGGCTTTCCATAGCTCGCGCTTGTTGCGAAGGCCGTAGGAACCCATGATGTAGAGTTCTCCGCTGAGCTGATCAGTTGTCCAGATCATCCTTGGACGACGATATAGCTTCTTTGACTTACGAGGATCTCCCATTTGCACCACCTGTTATTACTTTGGGGCCTCCTTTGCCGCCGCTGGTGCTGGCGCTGCGCTAGATGCAGGTTTCGGTGCTGCTGGCGCTGCGCTAGATGCAGGTTTCGGTGCTGCTGGCGCTGCGCCTGGTGCTGACTTGACCTTCTTGACACCTACTGCACCGCCTCTTCTACCTGTGGTTCTAGTACGTTGACCTCTTACTCTTAGGCCAAACATGTGGCGGTAGCCGCGCCAACTCATAACGAGCTTTTCACGCTCAATATCGTTTGAAGAAGCAAAATCAAGATCAGAAGTAATCATGTGGTGAGTCGAGCCGTCATCCATGTTCTTCCTTCTGTTTAGGTACCATTGCGGGATGCCTGCCTTGGATGGATTGGCAATCGCCTCCTCGATCTCGCGGAGTTCGCCGTCAGACAAGAATCCTACGCGTTTGTCTGGGCTGATGTTAAGCGCCTGCAACATAACCTGAGCAAAATTGTAACCTACGCCTTTGATTTCACTGACTGCAACAATTACCTTCTTGCTGCCTTCAATGTCCTTGCCGGCGATTCTGAGGATGTGTTTATACTCGGATGCGGACAAATTACATAATCCCGAAGCAAATTCGGCAATAAAAACCAATCTGGTTGCGCCGGATCTGGTCACCGCAAGGATCCATGTTAGACTGTCAACAATTGATAGTTTCAGTGAGTGCCAGGGGATTTCTAGTCCGCATCAACAGCAAGAGAGACCATACAACCAAGATATTCAGGAAATGGCAGAAGGGATCTCGAGTCCTGACTGCAGGTGGGAGAGCAAACGAACTTTTCAGTCCCTTGCCGAGCCGCAAGGTCGGGTTATGTGCAAGACCTGCGCCGCAAAAAAGTAGAGCGTAGATCTGCGAGCATACGAGTAATGTGCATCCTAAAGCAGTGCGTGTGAAAAGATGAGGCTCAGGTTAACAGATCAGCCTGCGCGCAGAAAAGCTGAAATATTTTCAACAAAGGCAGGCGCGGATCCACCTGCAATATCTAATATTTATCGATATGACACATTTTGTCAAATTTTTTGATTGTTTGGTGCGGTTTACTTCATGTAAAGCATTATAAACTCATTGCTGGCAGAGGTATTGGAAGAAATGACGAACAAGAAGCAGGCTGCCGGTGTCCACAAACTTGTCACAGGAAAAAAGACAGCCGAAGAACTGGCTTATGAAGAATACCAGAGACAGTTGGAATTGGCAATCGAGAACCACTGATTTTTGGAAACTTCAAAACTCTTGAGTCGTAGATGGCTTGTGTAAAGGATGCGCGTGTGTGGTGTATATGTATACACCAAGAACTGTCTTATGTCCTGCGTGTGCTGGTCCTGTAGCAGCCTACACATGCCTAAATGCTTCACTGTTGCCAATCTGTACCTCTGTGTATGTCGAGTCCATTATGTTGTATACTGACACGTGCGTGGACTTGTACATGCGTTATCCTGATGTTCAGAGTGACACAGCGTGTACCACTATAGGGTTGATGGAAGGGACATGCGACATATTGGGCGCAGAAGAAACTGTGAAGGCTATCAGAGCTCAGCTGCAGGTTCAGGCTGATGAACAACCAGAAGGGATTTTTGGATAATCAAGGTCGTAATCGGATGGAAAACCTAGAAGTGCTAGACTGGATGCAACGCTTAAACAACCATGAAATCAAGGTTGGGATGTATGCGATATTGAATTGGGCAACAACCGCGCTCGAACCCTCTGATTATTTCTCCTAATCCAATTTTTCAAGCGCAACCCTGCAACTTGTAAAGTCTGAAATGCCGTCACCGGCAAAACACAACCCCTCTTTCCTGAGCAATTCCTTCTTTCGGGTCTTGCCAAAAGCGTAGCCTCCTATGCTGCCGTCTGACATGACAACCCGGTGGCATGGTACCACAATTGGGTTCGGATTCTTGTTCAATATCCTGCCGATTGCGCGTGACGCGCCAGGACGGCCCAGGGCTTTTGCTATGTCGCCATAGGTCGTGACCTTGCCTTCCGGAATTTTCAAAAGGATGTTGTAAACGTCACTTGCCTTTAGCTGCCTGCGCATATTGATGAGATCGTCATGGATGTATTTCAAAATAGCTCTAGAGTTTTAATATTTCAAGTCCGGTTTTTTCTGCCATCATTATCATCCTGTCTTTCTGGCTACCCATGCCTTTACTATCCATGATAATGTGTGTGACTTTCTCTGCACTTCTGTCTATCATGTGGTTTAACAATTCCTCATCTATTGCCTCGAGGTTGTGTTTTGACGCCACAGCCGCAAGTCCAAACTCAGATTCGAGCAGCAGTTTGTTAAACTTGGTCGGGTAATGAGTTCCTCCCAGCGCAACTCCTACCTTCTTGCAGCGCTCAATGCCGTTATCAAGCAGCTTAAGCAAAGTGTCGCATATCACTCCTGCTGCGGTGCTATCGGCCCATTGTTTTTCTGACGAGCCGAGCTCTACAAACAGCAAGGGCCTTTTGAGCGATGTCGGCCCATGGTGCGTGGCTTCTATGATAACGTCGTATTCGGGAACCCTGCCCCTTGCAGCCGTTATGGCCTTGAGATAGGTTTTTTGCAGGCTCGGGTATGCAACTGCCATTTCCCGCGGCTTGCCGCCGTAGAGATTGTCTGCAAAGTTGCCGGTGCAGTGGCAGGTAAGCGTAGGTATCTGGCTGTCTGACTTGTGCTTTGACAAGAAGATGAATGAGCTGGCGTCCGGGTAGAGACTATCCAGACTTTCAAGAGCCAACAGGCTGCCATCCTCCACGTGCAGCTTGACATTCTTGTGAAGAGGTGACTTTCCTTCATCCGTGAAGCCTTCTTTGTTCTTGAGGTAATCAATCATTGTTACCCCCGCCAGATCTTGGCTTGAGGCTACCAGAACATAATAGTTGTTCAATCCGGGGTGCATACGAACAATTGTAATTTTAGCCTTGTCGGGGGTCATACGCAAATCTTTCAGTAAGAAAAAATGCCGTTTGGCGAGGGCGCGGATATTGTTATCTATCTAAGGTTCCGGCATAATTCGAGACCTTTCTCATGCGTTCTTCTTCTTCCTGTCCTTTATAGATCCTCGAATCGTGTTCTTGACAGACGTCTGTGGCTTCCTATCGTTTCTGATGTACCTCTTGAGTGTGTACTCTTCAAGTCTGTCAGTCCCTCTATTATGGTACTGTGGCTTTAACTCTCGCCGTTCTTTCTTCAGATCTTCTTCCTCCACATCGATTCATTATTTTGTTCTTGTCACATGCAATTTTCCGGGCTAGCTCCCAACAAGGTCATCTTGGTTGTATGCGATCGGTTAACTCACCGCGACTCCATTCGCTCGGCTTTGGAACATCCATATCTCTCCCTTTTGACAATCGATCGAATCTATGCTGTATTATATGCATATTGTGGTTTTTTCATCCTCTAGCATACCTTCTTCATGCTTGAAAAAATATGATATTTCTCATGGAATTATTGCAGGATTAGGATGTCTCATGGGCTTAGGTGCCGAAAGTGCTTCCAAAAATACCCCCAAAGCGTTTGTTTCAAACTAGACAGATCACAGGTCCAATGAACTAATTTTAGCATTATTCTGCCTAAGTAAATTTATAAATTGCATCAGCACCCGCATACATAATCAAAATGAGTCATAGGGTAGACGATGCTGAGGATGAGATGAGCATCGAGGATATTAAACTTGATGATGATAATCAGGATAACGAGGCCGTCAAGACCGAACAGCCTGCAGAGCAGATTGTTGAAGCATCTCAGCATGAAGAGGAACAGGGGGAAGAGCCCGCTGCAGCGACCGAATCCGGTTCCGCCACTCAATCGACCACCACGCCACAGCCATCATCGTCGACACCTGCAAGTGATTCGAAGTTCTTTGCCATCCGCACAACAGGAGGTCAAGAACGAGTTGTTGCGGGCCAAATTCAGGTGAGGGTGAATGCGAAGAAGATCGGTATTCGATCCGTTATGGTTCTCGATAGTTTTAAAGGCTACATAATTGTTGAAGCGCCGGATTCCAACGTTGCATACGAAGCGTTGGCTGGTATCAGGCATGTTCGTGGTCAGATAAGAGGTGACCTTCCTTTCAAGGACATTGAAGGATACCTAGTCAAGAAACCTGTCGTGTCGGAGCTCAACATAGAAGATACAGTAGAGGTCATTGCGGGCCCATTCAAGTCCATGAAGGCCAAGATAACTCGCGTGGACTATGAAAAGCAGGAGGCCACCGTTGTCCTGCTCGACTCTCCCTACCAGATACCGGTAACAGTTGACGCCAACTACCTTAAGAAAATTAGCCACTAGGGATTCCTGCGACGCATCTGAACGATTAAATAAAGAAAGGGAATTAGATTCCAGTGCTGTCTCTAGCCGGTGTGTTATAGTAATTGATAGTTGATCTCAACGTCAAGGGCAAACGCGCCATTGTCGTAGGCGGCGGGACAGAGGGTGTCAGAAAGATCCGTGGGTTGCTCGGACAAGACTGCAAAATAACCGTCATCAGTAACAGGGTAAACCGCTTCTTGACAGAGCAAGCAAAGCTCGGCAAGATCGAGCTTATCAAGACACGACTAAAGGACGCCAAGATTCTTGACAATTACAAAGATGTTTTTCTGGTTCTTGCGGCCACCAACGACAGGGAGCTCAACCGAAAGATTGTGGAAAAGGGCAGATCGATGAGAGCGTTTGTCTATGCCGCAGACGACCCAGAGGTGAGCGACTTTTCGTACGCTTCTGTAATCAACATAGAGGGAGTGATGCAGGTTGCGATTTCTACTTCCGGCAAGAGTCCCATAATGGCGCGCAAGGTGCGAATCAGAGCCGAACGGGTGCTGCGCAGGATAATCAAAAAGACAGACATTGAAAATGCGAAGCTCCAGGAATTTGCAAGGCAGGCAGCGCGCCCAAAGATCAAGACAGTCGGCGAACGCAAGGAATTTCTCTATTCGTTAATGAAGGACAAGCGAATCCAGAACCTTATTAAGGAAGACAGGATGGAAGATGCTAAAAGCGCGACGCTTGAGCTGTTGCAAAAATGGGTGAAGAAAACAAAATGACAACGACAACGACAGCGATAAGGACGCCGTCGCCTTCAACCGCGCCTGTACATATCGTTAATGCCCGCGTTACCTATCGCAACGCTCCCATTCACTTGCTTGAAAAATTTACATTCAAAGATATCGATGGTGCGCACAAGGCTTTTCTAACAAAGGCGGGCTTGGAGGAATGTGTGATTTTGCAGACATGCAATAGAGTAGAGGTGTTTGCAGCCTCTGCCAAAGAACCAGACGAAGCAAAGCTGCTAGAAGAATGGGCTGTCTCAGTGGGATTGCAAGAGAAGGACTTTGCAAATGTCGAACTGAGCAGAGGCCGGGACGCCATCATGCATCTGATGAAGCTTGCGTCAGGGCTTGACTCGCTTGTCGTAGGTGAGGACCAGATTTTGGGTCAAGTGAGGAGGGCATTTGAATTCTCCCGTAGCGCCAAGTATGCGAGTGCCAACCTTTCTCTGGTATTTGATAGGGCACTCAAGGCAGGAAGCAAGGTCAGGACTGTGACCGGGATCAATAAAGGTAATGTTTCGATCGCGTCGGTGGCCGTGAATATCGCCGAGGAATATTTTGACGACTTGAAGGACAAGACCATAATGCTAATTGGAACGGGAGAAGCGGCAAGCCTTGTGGCAAAATTGCTTAAGAAACGTAACGTGGGATTTATGGTCACCAGCAGGGCGCCGGAAAGAGCAAAGGCCTTTGCAGAGACGGTGGCAGGCACTCCGATTCCGTTTGATACCGCGCTTGATATGCTGCAAGAGGTAGACCTCATATTTACTGCAACGGTGGCTCCATACCGACTCCTGACCTTTGAAAGGATACAGAAAGCCAGAGAGAACAGGAAGAAGGGTATGATGATCTTTGATCTCTCAAACCCGAGGACTGTTGACGAAAAGGTTGCAACGATCCCCGGAGTAAAGCTCGTAAACATGGATCAGATAGCGGAGCTCGTGGGCAAGAACATGCGATCCCGAATGAAAGAGATCAATTCTGCTGAAAAGCTCATCAATGAAGAAATGAAATCGGTCGATGCAATGATGAAGAGAATCAGGGCTGAGCCGGTGGTTGTATCAGTATTCAAGAACGTCGATGCAATACGAGAGCGCGAGCTCAAGAAGGCACTTTCAATCCTTGGAAACAAGATCAGTCCAGAAGAAGCCAAGGTCATAGAACAGCTTTCGTATGCCATCATAGAGGGCGTTCTTTCCACACCCATGAACAACCTGAGAAAAGAGATAGAGGAAGGGCACAGCGAAGAACTAGTGAAAACAGTGGCCAAGTTGTTCAAATATGGAGAAAAACAGCAACACCAGTAGCATTAACGCTTATCCAAACGTCAGGCTCAGGCGCCTGAGGACTACTCCTGCAATTAGAGATCTGTTACAGGAAACCCGTCTGTCGCCCAAGGACCTCATTGCGCCTGTGTTTGTTCAAGAAGGACTGAAGAGGCCGGTAGAGATCGAGTCGATGCCTGACATACAGAGGTTTCCGCTTTCAAGGCTTGTTGCCGAAGTTGAAAGGATTGCCGATCTTGGCATTACTGCTGTGATCCTTTTCGGTCTGCCGTCACACAAAGATGCAGAAGCGACATCCGCCTTTGACAACAAGGGTATAGTCCAGAAATCAGTCGAGCTGCTGCGCAAGCAGTTCGGCAGCAGGCTAGCTATAATTACAGACGTCTGCCTGTGCCAGTATACAGCACACGGGCACTGCGGGCTTCTAGTTGGAAAGAAAATAGACAACGACAGGAGCATCGATACTCTTTCAAAGGTGGCAGTCAGTCACGCTGAGTCAGGTGCAGACATTGTTGCGCCTTCCGCCATGATGGATGGGCAGGTGCAGGCAATACGCAAAGGACTTGATTCGGCAGGATTTCCCGAGGTAGCGATAATGGGCTACTCTGCAAAACAGGCGTCGCCTCTATATGCGCCTTTCCGCGATGCGGCTCATTCTACCCCAGAGTTTGGCGACAGGCGCACCTACCAGATGCCCTTCTCAAACGCAAGAGAAGCGATGAGAGAAATAGAGACAGACATTGTTGAAGGGGTCGACATTGTTATGATAAAACCCGCCATCCCGTACCTTGACCTCATTTACAAGGCAAGGCAGGCAACCCACCTCCCGATAAGCGCATACAGCGTCTCCGGCGAGTATGCGCTGATAAAGGCTGCTGCAATGAACGGCTGGGTGGACGAAGATGCGGTGATGACAGAGTTCCTCACTTCGATCAAGCGCGCCGGCGCAAACATGATAATCACATATCATGCAAAAAAGATGGCCGATCTGCTGGACAAGAAATTGTAGTGTTATTCACGTTTTCATGGTTCTGTTGGCGTAGTCTGTATGGCAAGGACTATTCTAGCTTTTCGTTGCAGCATGAGTGGAACTGGGGCGGGCCACTCTAATCAAGTATGATCTTACCTCTATTTCAATTGAGGGAGTTTCCTCATCGCGTACATGGTACAGAATTGAAGAATCTGGCGGATCGGATTATCCCGATAGGTCAGTGGGTGTGGGAAAGAGGTTCCGTCTAGATGATGTGCCAGGGAGGTCATGGGTCTGATGTATGCCAAAATGCTGGCGTCTCGTACCGCGAGATACGCATCTATAGGCTGCTTGACAAATGGGGTTTTCCAAAAGGCTGCCACGGAAGAAAAGGTTTGTCAACACAACATCGAAAGGAGAGGTTTTCGAGAAAAAACACACGGAAAACGTTCTCCAACTCTCCGAAGGTTCGCGTAATGGTGCAGGACGGGTCTCTTTTTCCCCTGATGTTCTAGTAAAGAACAATGGCCGTGGACGCTGCAAGAGGCATGTGTGCTAGCCCTGTGGTTTCCGGAACAGACCTGTGCCAAAAGAGAGTAGGTGTGAGCGTATGTTTCTTGCTATTTTGTTGTACCGCTCCCGTCTTCAGGCTTGTTTTCTCCGCTGGGCTGTTGGCTTAGGCTCGCCGCCGACACTCTGCCAATTGCCAGTCTCATGAGAGCGACCCACATAATTACAAGCGGCACATGGTAAGTTGCAATCCTCCAAGCTATGATCACTTTCAACTGGTCGTCATTTACGACTTCGTTCAAAGTAGGTATGCCACTCAGGTTAGAAATGTAAGCCCAAATGCCAAGTTCGGCCAAGCCTGAACCTCCTATGGTTATGGGAAGCGCGGCCAATGAATTTGATGCTGCTGTTGCCATGACTGAGTCAAAGAAGCTAATGTCAGATCCAACAGCGTTGGCAAGTACCATGAATGATATCCCGTAGAAAAAAAAAGAAACAAGAGTGATCGCCATGCCTATTGCGAATGTTTTGATCGATCTCTTGGAATTGAAATTCTCCCTACTCATCTTGCATAGATCGGCTATGGCGGAGTTTGCAGAATTGATAAGGTTCTCTGCCTTTTCCTTTGAAAGAAACTTTTCTGCTATCTTTTTGGAAAAATGTGGTAGCCGCAAGTTGCGTTTTGCAGAAAATAGTACTAGTGCTAGCCACACGCCAAATGTGGGGATGGTCACTAGAATAACTGCTATTCCGACCACTGTCCCGCCCTTGTAGATCGCAAATGCTCCTGCGATAAAGGAGAGTATAGAGCCAACAAAGACATCTGCAATTATCTCCATAGTCGCAACCCATGCGGCTCTGCCTGGTGGAACTCTGTTTCGTGATAACCACGCTATTCTGACCAACTCCCCTCCAACATAGGAGGGAGTAGTCTGGGTTACAAATTCGCCTGCCAGCCTCGCTGATATCGTCTTGCCAGTCGAAGCCACATCGTAGCCTATGAACCTCTTGATAAAATACTTGAACCTATAAGCCTGTAGCATTATCCTGACTATTCCGGCAGCAGCCGATGCTACAAACGGCACAAGACCAACCGCAAAGACATCCTGAGGAGATACATTAGTTGTAAGAAATAGAATTATGAAAGGTACTACACTTGCAGGAATGGCAACAAGTCGCCAGTTCAACTATAACGGGACTTGTTGGAGCAGGGTACTATAATAGTGTAAAGAAGATATAGACGGAAACGTTCTTCCAAGCAAGTGCACACGATATTCGTTACTGGCACAGCTGGCTCTGGAAAGTCGCTCCTTACCTCTAGGCTGCTCCAGTGGTACAGGGATAACAGCGCGTATCCAATAACCGTCAACCTTGATCCTGGCGCGGTCAACCTGCCGTACGAACCTGATGTAGACGTACGGAACTATGTCGACGTTGCTACGCTGATGGAAAGCTACGGGCTTGGTCCAAACGGGTCTCTCATAATGGCAAGTGACATGATAGCGACCAAGATGGATGAGATACAGATTGAGGTGGACGAGCTCAATCCCGACTATGTCATTGTGGATACTCCTGGACAGATAGAGTTATTCGCGTTCAGGGCAAGCGGCCCGTACTTCGTCACGAACTTTCACGCTGACTCTAAGGCAACAATTTTTGCCTTTGACGGAATGCTTGTATCGTCCCCTATCAACTTTGTGTCAATTTCATTACTTGCATCAGCCGTGAGATTGCGCCTGAAAACTCCGCAGGTAAACGTGCTGACAAAGCGCGACTTGGTGGTTGAAAAATTGAAAGACATTATGGAATGGGCCGGCTCCCACCATGCCTTGGAGTACGCCCTCGATCGCGAAAAGGATACTGAATATTCTCTACTCAGCAAAGACATTGCTCGGAGCATGAGTAAGGGTGGTTTTGCTTCGGGCTTGGTCGCGGTATCAAGCGTAACCATGAGTGGCATCGTCAACCTTGCGGCTGCGCTTGCACGAATCCTTAATCAGGGTGAGGATGTTTAGGATGGCTGTGAAGTCCGTCACTGCAGTCGCACCATGCTCTACAGCAAACCTTGGACCGGGGTATGACGTATTTGGCCTTGCTCTTGATGCTCTGAAAGACAAGGTGAGAATAACAAGAAAACCGGACACGAGTAGCACAATCACCATCAAGAGCAGCGACCAAGCGATCCCGTCTACGGTCGAGTTCAATTCTGCTGGCCTCGTGGTACGGCGCATGATGCATGACTTTGACATTCGCGACAGCATTGAAGTTCAGGTTACAAAAAAAGTGCCCGCAGGATATGGGGTTGGATCTAGCGCGGCTTCTGCGGCTGCGGCTGCAGTAGCCTTCAATGCGCTCTACAAATTAAAGATAGATCAGAACAGGCTTGTCGAATACGCGGCTGAAGGAGAAATTGCAAGTGCAGGTGTAAAGCATTATGACAATGTTTCCGCTTCGCTCTTGGGGGGATTTGTAATAGGAAATAGGGGGAAGTTCATTAGGATCGAACCGCCACGGGATTTGTTCTTGGTGGTGGCAGTTCCGCTCTCAATGCAGGTGCCTGAGAAAAAGACAGAGGTTGCTAGGAGCGTACTTCCAAAGGAAGTACCGCTGAGAAGCGTCGTGCATAATGTTTCTGGAGCGTCCACAATTGTTGCCGGCTTCGCGCTGAAGGACGTGGAGATGATCGCAAGAGGAATCGATGACATTATTGTAGAGCCAGCAAGGAAGCATCTGATCCCAGGCTATGATGCCGTAAAGCAGAATGGAATTTCCGCAGGTGCGCTCGCTGTGACGATCAGTGGTGCCGGGCCGTCAATGATCGCTTTCCTAAAAACCCGCAAGAACGCAAGCAAAGTTGCAAGCGCCATGGAAAAAGGATTCTTGGAGGCAGGCGTAAAGAGCAAGACGTTTGCCTGCCGGCCAAGTAGTGGTGCCCGCCTGGTCTGATTATCTACTTCTTGCTCTTATTCAGGAAGGCAGACATCATCTTTTGCCTGTCTTCGTGCGCAAAGCAGAGTGCCCATCCATAGATCTCGAGCCTCAAGCCAGTTTCAAGGTCAGAATCCATACCTCTGTTGATTAGCATCTTGCTCACCTTTACAGCAGTGAAGCTGTTCTTTGTAATCTCTCTAGCAAGTGCTAAACATTCATCCATCAGTTTCTTGTTGAGAATCTTGGCCACCTGGCCTGCCCTTTCCTTTTCCTTTGCGGGGTCTCCGCTTACTTCTGGCGGCAGGTTATCTTCTGGTCCCACACTGACTACTTTGTTTACAAGACCAATCTGGTAAGCCTCATCTGCAGTTATCATCTTTCCGGTGAATATCATCTCCTTCGCCTTAGCAGGACCCACCAAACGCATTAGGCGTTGTGTCCCGCCCCATCCCGGCGGAATGCCTATCGTGACTTCTGGCTGGCCGATCTTGGCGTTACTTGAAGCAATTCTGATATCGCATGCCATGGCAAGCTCACAGCCGCCACCGAGCGCAAAGCCGTTGACCGCGGCAATTACCGGCTTTTCCATTCGTTCTATCTTGTTAATTACTGCTTGCGCAGAAGTTGCATACCTCTCTGCCTGCATTGGCTCGATATTCACCATGTATGAAATGTCTGCACCTGCGCAGAAAGAGCGTTCACCTGCACCCGTAATTATTACGACCTTGATTCCGTCATCTGAGCCAATGATATCGATTGCCTTTGAAAGTTCTGAAATGACATCTGTGTTCATGGCGTTTAGAGCCTCTGGCCTGTTTATCCTTACAATCGCAATGTCTCCCTGCGGTTCTAGCTGAATATACTTCATGCTTGACATGTTGAATGTAGGCAGGCTCCTTTTCAATAAAATCTTATTGGTTTGCTGATAGGCTAGGGTTAAAAAGAAGGCTTAGACTGACTGCTAACCATGGTTCGACTCAGACGCGCAAATGCTGACAGTATGGACGAAGCGGATATCGTAGTCATAGGCGTACCTGACGAGTCAAGATCACATGCCAAGCGCAAAGGAACCGGAAAGGCGCCGGACGTATTGAGGATGACATCAAACGAGTTTGAGTTCTTCGAGCGCGGGGGCCGAATCATCCCAACATGCCCTATGCGTGGCAGCCTAGAAGGCAAACGCGTCTTTGATGCTGGCAACATTGCCGACAAGCAGAAGCTGTACAACATTCTCTTGGATGTCGTTTCTGCAGGAAAGCTACCGATAATAATAGGCGGCGACCACTCCTTAACAACAGAGGCAATAAAAGCAGTTGCAACAGCCGCAGGCAACACTGGGGGCAAGAGGAAGATTTCGCTCCTATATTTCGACGCCCACCCGGATTTTGTATCGTCGGTCAGGGACTACTATGGGTCCGTGCTGACAGACTCGGCCAGATCGATCGACTTTCGAAAGAGCATGCTGATAGGCACTAGAGCAGCAGAACCTGAAGAAGTGGAGAACGCAAAGGCGGTGGGATTGAAGATCGTGACTCCGCTTGATATTGCGGAATTTGGCGTAAATCAGGTATTGCAGATGATAAGAGAATGTACGACAGGATCGAGGATTTACATATCAGTGGACCTCGACTGCATCGATCCGTCTTACGCACCGGGGGTGTCTGTGCCTTCAGCTGCGGGGCTGTCTGCAGTCGACCTGATCTATCTGCTCAACAAAGTCATAAGCGGAGGAAACGTTGTAGGGATGGACATCGTAGAACTTGCACCTGAATATGATATTAATGGCATGACTGCAATGCTTGCGGCAAGGATATTGTCAGAGTGTATTGCGTCAGTGGAATAAGTTAAAACTGCAGTCTGAACAGAAGACTTTTCCAGAATATTACATCTGTCCAAATTTATTTACTTGTAGCAGTAGCAATTGCCGTACCTGTGAAATCAAGATTTTCCAAAAATAGCATAGCCCTATTGGCCCTGACGGCTGCAATTGCTGTGTCTCTTTCAATTATTTCATTCCAGTATTCGGGCTTCACCTCAGACGAAATCCTAAAAATCGCAGCTGAAGACATTAGGTCCAACGCAAGAATTCAAGCACACGACCTAGAAAATGCATTTGTAAATAGGATAGAATCAGTATCCTCAAACCTCCAGATAATTTCGAGTGCGAGGTCTGTACAAAATAACGAGTTTGAGCGGGCCCGGATGCTGTTTGATGCGGCCCAAGATGCCACAGGTGACCTAACAAACTTTTACATGTGGCTTGACCGCGACGGCAAGATGGTATGGCTCAGCAACATCAATCAGACAGCATTTCGTGAGTTCGGAGGAACTGACCTGAGCCAGAGGTCTTACTTTATTGAATCAAAGAACAAGCATGAAAGCTATTACAGTAGCGCATTAGACTCTAACGACAATATTGCAAGAATCTATATCTCGAATCCTGTGATTAGCGCGGGAAATGGCGAGTTTCTAGGAGTCGCTGTTGCTGGAATAAGGGTTGACACGGTTGGGAACTTTTTGCAGGGGCAGTTATCACCTGACACCCAAAGCTCCATAGGGATGGTGGATAGGGACGGCATGATATTGTATTCCAATTCCGCATTCTTGACGGGCAAGAATGTCTACGGACGAGAATTTCAGGCTCGTCTGCCACTGGAACTGAAGGACTCTTTTATTGAATTTGTCAGTAGGTCAATCGAAGGCGAATCTGGTCTACAGGACTTTTCAGTAAGAGGGGAGACCACCACCATTGCTTACGAGCCCATACTAATCCGCGGTGAGCAATTTGGGACGCTATATGTAACGTCGCCACACAATTTCGCATCCAATGTAGGTGCGTTAGTAAACCAGCAGAAGAATTTCAACATGGTCTTGACGGTTGTCATCGGCTCTGCAGCTATAGGTGTGGCTACGCTTGTACTTACCTGGAACACCAAGTTGATGCGGACTGTAGATGCCCGGACTCTGGAATTGCGATCTAAGACAGATGATCTAAAAAGATCTAACGATTCACTTGCATCCGCAAACGAGCAACTAAAGATTCATGATAGGATGCAAAAGGAATTCATCAATATTGCAGCTCACGAACTCCGCACGCCCACACAGGCAATCCTTGGCTATGCTGAACTCTTACAGATGGATCCAGGAGAAACTGACGAAATCATAAGGGCGATCCACCGCAATTCTATTAGGCTCCAGCGGATTACTGACGACATACTGGATGTGACGAGAATAGAAAGCGCAGCGCTAAGGCTTGACATGGAAAAATTTAACCTCAGAGAAGTTGTCGAAGGGGCACTGCAGGATGCAAGGAACCATCTGGCAAACGGCAAGGTCAAGTTTGTCTACAAACCAGAAAACATCTTTGTTGAAGCAGATAGGGGAAGGATAACACAGGTCTTGGCAAACCTACTCGACAACGCGATCAAGTTCACAAAGGAAGGGACCATCACGATATCGACCGAAAAGAAGGACTGCAATGCATTAATTGCCGTGCAGGACAGCGGGGCAGGGATCGACCCCGACATCATGTCAAGGCTCTTTACCAAGTTTGCGACAAAGTCTGACAAGGGCACCGGCCTAGGACTGTTCATTTCAAGAAGCATAATAGAAGCTCACGAGGGCAGGATTTGGTGTTCAAACAATTCTGACGGCAAGGGCGCCACATTTGCATTCAGTCTGCCGGCGCTATAGCTCCGTATTGAATGACGAAGATAACTACGATGATTGTCTACCTGAATTCCTGTTCAGTCTGCCAGGTCAACCTGCTCTCACTGGCCCATACCTCAGATTTCTGCTTCATGTGAGTCCTTTAGTCGGTCACGCTAGTTTCAAAATCGGCCATTAACTTGCTCCGCCTTGTTCCTAGGTACCGCTGTCAACTCGCGCATATCCTATTGAGCAGCAAAGCCGTTGGAGTATTACGCTATTCTTTTCTAGTGTTATTTTCATTATGATCAAATCTGGCAGCATATTTGTATCAAGAAGCGAATGCGGCCACCGAGATCCTAAGGATGGCCATAGCTTCTCTCTCAAACCATTCCCCGAGCTCTCACTCTTGCGTTGAAATCGCATGTTCCGTTGCTGTCAACCAAGTGCGGGGAGCATGGGGCTATTCTCGCTGCCGCCGTTTTACTGCCTGCTTGTTTTTTTCCCAATCTGCGAGTTAATAGATGTACCTGCCACCTCCTCACATCCTAAATCGCTTTGTTATGGTTGTGTTTGTCAACGTTTCAAGGAGCCACAGAGTGGCATGGTCAATGTCGGACGCTGCAATCACCACACCATTCAATGATCGTCCTCCTAATCTATCAGTTCATCCACTACATCCACAATTGACTCCTCTTTTTTCATCTGATCATGAGGCCAGTTCTTTAGGGCAAATTGTTCTGCGATGTTGTCAGCATCTGTACATTTATTCCATGGCCAACTGCTTCGCCCAGTGGCCGGACAGTCGTGCAATGAAACGCACCTACCCTTCTCGCTGGTTGGCAATGGCGGCAAGAGTATGTGACCTCGTCAAATCCTGAGCTGATGAAATTGAGCTAGAGCTTGGGTCCGGCCCGGATCTCTATGTCTGGCGCGCTTGTTTTCCAGACAGCAGGTAATGTATGGAAATTCAAGTCTGATGCTTGTAAAGTATCAGCATAATTTTCTGTACGATTACAGGCTCTTGATTATCGGCAAGAGGTGTTCCGGTACCTCTGGAAGCTCGCCAGTGTGGCTGATGTTATTCTGGAGTATATCTGAGCCTATTCTCCGCACCTTCTGTGTGCCGATAAGCGTGTCTATAGCGCGCTCGACGTCCTTTGCCGGCAGTATGTCCTTCAACTTCTCCTTCAACACATCTTCGGAATCGTATTTGTCGATAGCATACTGTACAAGGATCAGCTTGTCGCTCATGGAGAGGTTATTTGCCATCTTACCCGGTTATCAAAGACAAGATATCAGTAATAATAAAGTTTCAAGTTCTTATCTTGCACAGTCTCATTGCAAGAGCAGTAGTAGCAAATGCGGGCACTGCCGTCTTGAACAAGCTACAAGACCTATTTGTCAGAAACTGTTCTCTTGTGGAAGAGACACGATCCCAGATGTTGGCATGAGGTACCCAACTCCGCATTGTGATAGTCGCTCTCTTATGCCCTGGTGGAACACGGCACACGATCGGGGCATACAGGGGAGAAGCACAACAGATCCTGCAGTCTGTCATGAAAAAAATGTAATCAACAACTAGAATAGTGTTACACTAGCCTTATGCATAGCGGATATCTGAAGATTGATGTCTTGTTTGAATCACCACTGACCGATGTACTGATCAACACCGGATCTGTCCTGATCTATATCACGGGTCTGGTCGGGTTTGCGGCTTGGCTTGAGCGCAGCAAGGTGAGGCAAAAGAAGGACAACACCAGAGTGACTGAAGCTCCTTGACTTTACAATTGTAAAGGTTCGTAATTATATAACCGATTGTCTAGAGGATTTTCGGTGACAAAGAGGACTCTAGTCAAGATAGGGGGTATGCATTGCGCAGGATGCGTCAATTCAATCCAACGCAGAGTCTCAACCATAGAGGGGATAAGCAAGGTCGAGGTCAACCTCGCAAACGAAAAGGCAGTGCTTGAATTCGATCCTTCCAAAGTGAGGATGGATGCCATCGAACGAGCTATCGAGGAGATAGGATACCGCGTAGTGTATGAAAGGGTAAACCTTGGAGTAGAGGGCATCACAGACCTGACAGATGCTAGGAGGCTTGAGGAAAGCCTTGGTCAGATGGAAGGCGTAAGGTCAGTCGCTGTCAATTATGCTAGTTCGCAGGCAGGAGTGGAATACAATCCTGCTCTTATTTCTCTGGCAGACATCAGGAAGAAAATAGTTAGTAGTGGATACAAGGTGCAGAGCGAAACTGCACAGGCAAGCGCACAGGATATCGAGGCCAGAAAATTGCGTAACCTGTTCTTCCTCGGCCTTGTGTTCACAGTTCCTGTAGTGCTTTTTAGTTACCCGGAGGTTTTCAATTTTGTCCCGCTAGCAGGAAGCAACGTTGCTGCATATGCTGCATTTGCGGCCGCCGGTATTGTGCAGTTTGCCACTGGCAGCAGGTTTTACACAGGCGCGTTCAGAATTGCCAAGCTGAGGTCTGCGAACATGGACACACTCATAGTCCTCGGCACCACTACTGCGTTTGTCTACAGCGCATTCAACACATTCCCCGCTGCAAACTGGCACGGGATATACTATGATGCATCGGCTCTTGTAATCACATTTATCATACTTGGCAAGTATCTGGAAATCAAGACAAAGGGCAAGACAAGTTCGGTAATACGTAAGATGCTTGAGTTACAGCCCAAGACAGCCCGGGTGAAGAAGGAAGACGGAAGTGAGGTGGAGACTCCGATTGACCTCCTACAAGTTGGAGACGTTGTGATAGTCCGCCCCGGAGAGCGTGTGCCAGTCGACTCGACTGTGGTTCAAGGCGAGTCTGCAGTCGATGAATCGATGGTAACTGGAGAGTCGATCCCTGTCCACAAGAAATCCGGCGACGGCGTCGTTGCTGGCACGGTAAACAGAGAGGGCATGCTACTTGTCAAGGCAACTAGGGTCGGCTCCGACTCGTTTCTTTCTCAGATAGTCCGGCTAGTAGAAGATGCACTGGGTAAAAAGCCGCCAATGCAAAAACTGGTCGATAAAGTCGCGGGATATTTCGCATATGTGGTCATGATTGTAGCGCTTGCAACATTTGGGGCATGGTATTTGTTTGTGCCCGGTGATCTGGCATCTGCAATAATCCCTGCGGTCGCGATACTAGTAGTAGCTTGTCCCTGTGCCCTCGGGCTTGCTACTCCGACGGCAGTCATTGTGGGAATGGGCAAGGGTGCCTCAAACGGTGTGATATTCAAGGGTGGAGATGCCATTGAAGCATTGAGCAAGGCATCTGTTGCAATATTTGACAAGACTGGCACTCTGACAGAGGGCAAGCCAACTGTGACCGACGTGGTAGTACTGCAGTCACAGATGCTGCAGTCAGCCGCCAATTATACTGTCCAATCCGAAAGCCAGGTGCTGGAATTTGCTGCGACTGCAGAACAGTGGTCAGAGCATCCGCTTGCAAAGGCGATAGTAGAGCATGCAAGATCAAAAGGAATTCAGCCGCAGGATGTTGACGACTTTCAGGCAGTGCCAGGCATGGGTGTTACTGCAGTGTACAGAGGCATGACAGTCAAGGTCGGAAGCCCAGATTTTGTTTCAGGACAGGCTGAGAAGGCAGTGGAAAAGTTGCAAAGCGAGGGCAAGACTGCAGTAGTCGTTTCTGTCGACGACAGGATTGTCGGGGCGATAGGATTGATCGACTCGCCTAAAAAGGGGGCGACAGAAACTATGGCCGCTCTCAAGAGCTTAGGGATAGAACCCGTGATGCTTACAGGCGACAACAAAAAGACTGCAGAAGCGGTGGCTAAGGCCGTTGGGATCGCGAGGGTTTTTGCGGGTGTCCTTCCGTCAGGCAAGGTTGATGTCGTTAAGCAGATCCAACAGGAAGGAAAAAAAGTTGTCATGGTGGGTGACGGTATAAATGATGCCCCTGCACTGACTGCGGCGGATGTTGGAATCGCAGTCGGCTCTGGCACTGACCTTGCAGTTGAAGCAGGCAGCATTGTGTTAGTAAGGAGCGACATCCGGGATGTGGTCGCCGCAATCGAAATAGCAAGGAAGACTGTTTCAAAGATAAAGCAGAATCTGTTCTATGCTTTTGCATACAACGTCGTCCTTATTCCCGTGGCAGCTGCGGGCCTTCTATACCCTGCACTTGCAGGTCTGGCGATGGCGGCAAGCTCGGTGTCGGTGACGTCAAGCTCCCTTGCCCTGAGGCGATGGAAACCGTCGAAGCAAGTTCCGACTAGCGAAGCTTGATCGTTATTTCCTCGCCCATTCCTATTGGCACTGTGATCGACTGGACTCTTGGGTTGTTCCGTACATGCTGCGCATACTTCTTCATCGTCCGCCTGTAACGTGTCGGGAATAGCATATTGTCAGCGGCTATTATTCCGCCCACCCTGACCATTGGCAGAACTAGGTCGAAATACTCTATGATGTTCTCTTTGTCAGCGTCAATCAGCACAAAATCAAATCTGCTACTTCTGCCCTTCATCTTGCGCAAGACATCAAGGGCTACGCCCTGCCTTATGTCTATTATTTCTTCGACACCGGCACTCTTGAAATTTTCCCTAGCCCTCTCTATCTTTAGAGGGTCCATCTCTATGGTCACCACCTTGCCCCTGTTACCTACTGCTTCTGCGAGCCAGAGAGTTGAAAACCCAACAGATGTGCCTATCTCCAAGGCTCGTCTTGCTTTGATTGCTTTCATGAGGATTGAGAAGAATGCACCAGTGTCAGCTGTTATCGCAAGCATTTCTTGGCCGCGGGGCACCCGGACATTTCCGCTTCTTTCCCTCCCGGATTGCTTGTCAAGACGCGATATTACCCGGATGATCCTCTCGCTGTCCATTCAAACTTGCGCCCTTTTTCTTTGAAAGTGACAAAAGGTTCAATTTTTCAGCCGCATCGTTTATTTCCATTACCGACTTTTGTTGCCTGTACAATTGATCCTTTCTGGCCTTCCAGCCGTCGATGGCTGCCTGGTGGCCGTTCGATATCGAGATGTCTTCCTCTTCAGGCAAAGCATTATGGAAGCATGCCTGCCGGTTTTTAATCGTTGCATATACGTGCCAACCTTTTTTAGCAGTGTCCCTCAAGGTGAAGGTGCAGTATGGAATTTGTCAAGGTAGAAGAGCCTGAAGTTAACAAGCCGATAATGATTGCTGCCATGCAGGATATGGGAAACGTCGGAAGCATTGCAATTGACTTTATCAATAGGAGCCTTGGGACAAAGCTCTTTCGATACGTCTCGGCACCATACCCAAATTACGTAGAAGACAAGGGCGGATACATTGAGTACCAGCAGGAAAGATGGGAATACTGCTATAGTAATGGGATTATCGTTTTTGGAGGAGGAATCGGGCAGCCCGAGACAAACAGAGAACTGTATGAATTATGCCAAGATGTGATTGATGTAGCCAAGTCGTACTCAGTACAGCTGATCTACACGCTCGGGGCATTCCACACAAACAGAGACTATGGCAAGAATCCAAAAGCACTTTTCACAACCACCTCGAAGGATCTGGCGACACAAATCGAAAAACTTGGGATGGAACCTACACCTGGCTCGTCGCTGATAACAGGCTTTAACGGGTTAGTGCTTGGCTACGCAAAAAAGAACAACGTGCAGGGAATAGGGCTATACGCAGAAATTGACGATCCGCAGGTGCCGCAGTACAGGTCGGCAAAGAGCCTGCTCGTGTCCCTTGAGAGGCTGACGTACCAGAAGTTCAGGGGACTTGAAGAGCTCGATGATATTGCAGACGCAGTTGATAGCGAGCTTGAAAGGATGAAAAAGGGAGATTCCCTTTACCGGCAGTAGAGTCAATCGCCTGTCTTTATAGTTCATTGGTAGACACTTTCCAGCTTTCTGCGAACCATCTTAAAGGAGTCAATTGAGTCTTGCTCCATGACGGCAAACAGGTGTTGTATGCTTGGGATATGTTTGTCTGCGTCGTACGTATCATGTACCCTTGTCCCAATTCAGATGTCTCCTGCTGATTTCAAGTTGTAGGTACCTGACTTGTTTGTGTCATTTGCATTACACCTGCAGGCCACGTTTGTGTCAAGCAGGTACTACCGGAACGCGCCGTGTCCACCATCATCTTGTACATCTCCAAGTTGATCAGGACTTGTTGATTTTTGCCTGTCGAACAACTGGGTATGAAGTGGCGCTGGTGGATTCTTGACCAATGGTGTGCCTCCCCTGCCTCCTCCGAACATGTTTTTGTAGATTGATACTTTGCTGCGCAGTAGGCTGTTTAGATGACGACTTTTTTCCAAATTGAAGATCTTTCTTACATCATATCCTGCAGGTGGGTGGCACAAATGAAGGCAAGTGCATGGTTGTACGTTCAGTTTCTATAGGAATTTATATATGCAATCTTCGCAAACAAGCCACCGCTTTCTTTTATTATCCAGATGTGGAAAATCTAATTGAGACAAGCCATTGCAGACCGCATGACTTTTTCTCCCAAGTACCCCCACCCTGCGGTCTGCAATGATTGAGTTCGACAATTTCCATCGCATAATCCTGACATCTCGGTAAACATATTTTCCAACTGTGAAAAGGGGATCGAGTAGTTAACAATTCTCCACTTGCTCGTCTCTCCCATTGGGACGGCGGACATTCTGTCCTATGGAGAATCTGCCAACACTTCCCATAATAGCAGCGACAATAATCATCGCTTTGATGGTCTTGATATTCTTGGCGGAATCTCTGTACCTACTGTTCCCCTTCTCCATCTCCCTCTCCCTCTGTTCTAACTCCTGATACTTTTTGCTGTTTCTTGTACATGGCCACAATCTCTTCAACCGAGGTCGCATCTTCTGGCTTTTTGTCGTCACGAATCTTGCCTGTGAACTTGGGAAAGCGCAGCGCAAGACCGTAACCGGGCCGGACTGAATTGAGACCGGCGGTGTGCGACGGGCTGAGAGTTATCTCCGATGCAATCACCTCGATCACCATCTTTGGCTCAAACCAAACGTCCATCTGCATGCCCGTTTCTACTCTGGCGTGGCGATGATTGACTTTATGCTGCTCAAGTTCACTATAGAACTGCTCAAGATGCATGTCGGTAAATCCTGTTCCAACCTTTGTGACACTCTGGAACATCTCTGCTTTTGGATCATACGCAGCCAGTAACAGCGCGCCATATCTACCCGTGCGCCTTCCCCTGCCGTGCAGCGCCCCCACTATAACCAAGTCAAGGGTATCTACCAGGTCTCTCCGGTATTCACGCTTCAACTTGACCCATGCATATTCCCTTGCACCTGCCCTGTATGTGCTCGCTAGGTGCTTTATCATCACACCTTCGCATCCGTTCTCTATTGCCGCTGCCATGAACCGGTCAATCTCTTCGGGTTTGCTTGCTATCGTCTGTTCCATCAGCCTGACACTTTTATTGTCTTTGACTCCGTCGATTATCTTTTTCAAGATCTTACGCCGCTCGAGATAGGGTAGGTCAGTCTTGCTCTTGCCGTCAACATAGAGAACATCAAAAAAATTCACGACCACTGGATAATTCTCCATCGCCTCTTCAACGCCGTACTTGCGGCGTCTGTGCATAAGCTCCTGAAATGGAAGGTATTCCTCAGTCTCGGAGTTAATGGCCACTACCTCGCCTTCTAGTATTACATCTGACTTGATCGACTTTACTGCTCTTGTTACATCCGGGTAGTGGCTGGTTATCTTTTCGAGTCGCCTTGAAAACAGCTCAACCTTGTCTCCACCCTTGTGCAGCTGGACACGCTCTCCATCCAATTTATACTCGACTGCTCCTCTTCCATCCATACGCTCGAGCGCCTCCTCTGCTGTCCTTATCCGCTCTGCGAGCATCGGCCGGATCGGCTTGAACAGTGTTATCTTGATCGACTTTACTGCTTCAAGTCCCTTTGTTGCGAGCAATCTTGCTACGGTGCCAAGGTCACTTGAGACGTTGTATGCATTTTCAAGCATCTGCCGGTTTGCCTTGTCACCAGTGAACGCAATTGCCAATGCGTCAAGCACCGTATAGTCCGCTATCCCTAGTCTGAGCTGTCCCATGGCAAACTTGATTATGTACCGCCCTTCTTCAGCAGTGGCATCATTCAACAAGCTGCTTATGAGGCGCAATTTCGTTTCCTGTGAACCAGCTCCTATGGTGCGCGCAATCTTGTCAAATGTGGAATACACACGCTCGACAGTCATGGGCTCTGAAAAAAGGGTCGACTGGCTCTTAGATTTCATGACCTCTCTTGCTGCGTCACCGAGGTCGCCGGTCTTTTGGTAAACGGACTCTATCTCAGAGGTGTTCCTGCCAGACGAGTTGGCGATCGCTCTAATCACCATCTTTTCTGCAATTCCTAACTCAATTCCCTCATAATCCGGGTAGAGCTTGCCCTGTATGAGATAAGTCACCTTGTCGATGATCTCGGGAGGAGTCTTCTTGAGCAGGTGCACGAGATAATCTGTGAGTGCAAGCCTGCTCGACGTCTGCTCCATCTGCTCAAAAGTCTCTATCACGGGCTTGAAGTCCAAGGGCACCCCAGCTCTGCATCTTGTGCGCTTAAAGTTTATCTGAATGATTATTAAAGGGCTGCAAGCAAAGGAACAGAGAGACTGACATATGGGAGGCAACAAGAAAAAGCCGGCTGGCGCTTCCGACAAGACAGCCCAAGCAGGGCCAGGGGGAGCAGAGATAAAGCAGGCTTCCGATAAGAAGGCCGCAAAGCCGCAACAAAAGCAAAAGCTTTCGGTACTCGTTGAAGAACCTGTAGGTATGAAGGCGATTCAGGGCATGAGGGCAATCACACCGCAGGCACTTGCAAGGAACATTGGTGTGAAAATATCTGTCGCCAACACCTTCATTAGGTCACTTGAGCAGAAAGGTGTGGTCAAATCAGTTGGCGGCTATAGTGGCCACAGGATATACCAGCTGATCAATCGTTAATCTTTCTTTTTTACAATCATTACGTCCCCGGGCTGACTTGATTCTACGATGTTGATGTTATCGGATATCTTGCCAATCGGGTTCATGGGTTGGAGGGTCGCATCTTGAAGGAACACACATATCGATCCGTTTGATGTGAGAAACGCTATGTCTCCCTTCTTGAACTGTGTCCTTTGCTTTTCTGGGCCTATTACAAGCCCTGTCTCTATGTAGACAAACTTGTCCGCGTAGCGGTGAACTCTGTCCTGCAGCGGGAGACCTTTCAGGATCGCACTGCAGGTGACCGGCGCCAAATGACGCACAAGTTCGGCCTGAGCAGAACCCTTGTTCACAACCTCTAGTTCTATTCTTAGCCGAGAAACGGACCCAGCAGCATGCTGCACAATAATCCGTGCGCTTTTCATCTTATGAAAAGGTTTCTCCTTTTCGACAACAATGACCGTGCGGGATATATTGATATTGATGGTCAGAACATGCGGAGCCAAAATCGTACGGAGAACTGCTGAAACTAGGAGGTAGCAAATTGCGCGAAGAGAAGTGGCAAGTATTGAGAAAAACGGAGTCCTAAAGTGATCTTGGAATGTGTAGGGTTGTGGGAAGTTACGTAGTTCTACCGCCTCTTATTGAATGAGTCAATAATCAAAAAAACTTGAAATGGTGACTCCTCCCAACAGTATTGTGTATGATTACGAATAGCCCAAATCCGTTGTAACTACATGGGGCGAGTCGCAACTCAACGAAAGAACCCTTGGAATCCTTCTGTAACAAGCATGTCTCTATGCCTCGATATGCTGACGCCAATTACTACTACCTTGTTTATTGCCTCTCTATCAGTATCTGCAAAGCTATGTGCTGGATAGTCGCCAACCTATATCTGCGATTCACACACAAGAAAATGCTGCAACCCGCACTTCTTGCACGGATAAAGATGTCCTTTGATTAAATTTCTGGACCTAGACCCTCTGGATACCTGGCCCTCTACGCATTTCAAAATAGGTTCTATTGATTTGACTGGATTCCTTAAAGATGGTCTTGGAAAGTATCAACACAGAGATTATGTTGCAATTCCAAGAATGTTTTCCGCGTTTACATTGGCACTGTAGGGTGCGGAAGAACAACCACATCTGTAGTTCCATCAATCGAACAACACCACTAGACACGATTGATATGCGTGCAGCGAAGCATAAATACAGGATTGTGTATTCTAATAATGTCAGAATCATATAGCCCCACTGTACATTTTGGCGAATTAGGGCAAACATTTAATTAGATATCCATTATTTTTTCCCATTATTCTTGGTAGTAAAACATCCTTCTCAGAAGAAAAATTCTGCTTCCAAAAAGCCTGCCACAGCCAAGGCCAAGACTACCAGGAAGGCTAGTATAAAGAAGAACAAGAAGGGTGCAGTGTCAAAAAAACAGGTACAGGAGATTATTGCTTCAAAACAATCATCCCGTCCAGCTGACGAGGTAGTCACTTATCCTGAGTTTGAGTTCGAGTTGAAGGAGATAGAAGCTCAGGGTAACAGGGTTCTTATAGGCCCGCCTTGGCTGACCCGATTTGAGAAGGCGAGGATAACTGGTTCAAGATCGCTTCAGCTTTCTCTTGGCGCTCCGCCTCTCATCAAGGTCCCCGAAGATGCGAGAAGTTCGATCATGCTTGCGGTGGAAGAGATTGAACAGAAGGCACTTCCCATATCAATTCGGCGCATATTGCCAAATGGTACATACCAAGACATCCCGATCGACTGGATGAAGTAACAAAAATCAGATTTCCTTTAGCTTGCTTTCATCGAAGATGTCTGACCCGTACCATCTGTAGCGGAAGTAGTCGAGGCACCATTCGTGGAAGACGGGGTCTGAGCTATAGAACATCATGTTCATGTCTGTCTCACCCTTTTGCGTCGGGAAAAGGACCGCTGCATTCTTCTCGTTCAATATAACTGCAACCTGTACGCTTTCAACCATCCTCCGTTCTATCGCACCCCTGTTCAACAGCTCATTATGCCCAAGCTTTTTTAGCAGTTCCTTCCTGCCCTTTGGGATAATGACGTTCTTTGGAAAAACGTAGCTGTATTTGACGCCCTTTTCTTTGACACGTGTGACTGCAGGTTCAATGAGATCTATGGGTACCTGTGGCACTATCTCATAGATGTATTCATTTGCTTCTCGGTAGATATTTTTCCAGCGCTCAAGAATCGCGACGACGCCCTTGATGTATTCACATCTGTCCAGAGCACCAAGGCGCATGATGAACTTTATCGGAAGCTCTCCGAGCACGTGCTCTGAGAAATACTCTTTGTGCTTTGAGAGAAAGTTGAATGTCGGGATCTGTTTTATTATCGTGTTGCCAAAAGTTGTCAGCGAAAATATGCCCTCTGGATCCTTTTCTATCAACCCAGCATCCTGCAGGCGATTGACGTTCCTGTGGGCCTCTTGCATCGTTATGCCCAAGTCCTTGGCAATCTGAGATATCTTGGAACGCTTTTCATTAAGCTTGAAAATAATGGCCAACCTCTGCTCACTTGCCAGTTCAAAGAATGTCTTTTCAGTATTGGCGTAGGCTTCTATGGCGTCTTCAGAGGAAGGCATGTTATTATATTAATGTTTCAGGCCGGACATTGCTTTAAACATTCCACTTAGTAATGGCTCTGGTGAGACGATGACCTAGCACGATTTGCCTTCTTCGTTGCAATGATGCCGACTATGATAAAACCAATTCCGATGGGTATGATAACGAAGTTGACAGGCATTATAGAAGCCCAGACCGGGTTTTGAGTACCCGCCCAGATGAACAAAAGTGCCATGAATACCAGAGCGATGCCTGTGATGGTTTCGCCGTTTATTCGCTGCTTTCCTCCACCTTCTGTCATTACAGTATAAGCAGTCTGGGTCGGATTATTAATAGCTTCAACCGTGTTGTCGTGGTTTAGACTTCTTGACTTTGATGATGATACTAGTAGTAACAATCTACAACACTCCTTCTTTCGCCATTCAAAATACGCACCATATGTATGCGCATTAGTTTCGATGCAGCGGCAACTATGGCCTTACGGCTTTTTCCTTTCCCTTTTTGCCAGTGGCAGATATTGAGAATATTGTAACTTGATATGTTTCCGTCTGCAGTATCAATAACAAGGCCAACACTGACTCTGGCACGGTACACATACAGGCGCGCGCCATATTTTACACCCAATACTAGAGGGAGAAAGACTCTTTGGGCTGGTTGATTGAGCAGCGTGTGTATGTGTATGTGTATGTGTATGTGTATGTGTGTGGTTTATGGGCACCTTGCAAGATTGCATCTGTGTCTTCTATCTGGGATAGAGTGCCTAGTTGAGGTCAGGCCTAGGCTGGCGCAGAGCTACAGTGGGTGCACCGTTGGTGCGGATGGGGAGGATGTGTGCTCATCCAGCAACGAGGACAAATGGGGTGCTGTTGCGTAAAACGACATGGGGTTGATGGAATCATGAAGGGAAGCCAGTAACATATTTATTGTAATGAACAAGTCTTGTGTCCTACGTATCGCTATGGTGATTAACGAAGAATTATTGGCAGCCAGGAAAAGGGTTGCGGAAAGGCGACCAAAGTTCATCCGGCAGGAGAGCTGGAGGTATGATAGGCTCGCAGAGAATTGGAGAAAACCTAAGGGCAAAGACAATAAGATGAGAAAGCAAAAGTCAGGCATGCCGTCCCTAGTCAAGGTCGGCTACAGGGGCCCCAAGGCTGCGAGAGGTCTTCACCCGTCAGGCTATACAGACAATGTCGTTCACAATGCCGCCGAGCTCGCTAGGCTGGATCCGAAAAAGGACGCAGCCCGACTAGGTCACACTGTCGGCAAGAGAAAGAGGATGGAGATCATTGCCAAGGCAACCGAGCTTGGAATTAAAGTGCTCAACGCTGGCAAGCTGGCGCCAAAGGAAAAGAAGAACGAGGAGTCGAAGACATAATGGTAGTCAACATTGCAAAAAAGCGTGAACTTGTCGCAAGGATTCTAGGCGTTGGAGCGAACAGAGTTCGCTTTGAACCAGACAGGTTGGAAGACGTTGCTGACTCTATTACCCGGGACAATATCCGCTCGCTTGTCAAGAACGGCGCGATATGGACGGTTCAGCCAAAGGGCACTTCAAGGGGAAGGGCGAAGGAAAAGCGCTCAGTCTGGAAGATCCACGGCAAGGGCCCCGGATCAAAGAAGGGCAAAAAGACCGCAAGAGTTGGCAAGAAGGAAGTCTATGTGCTCAAGGTAAGATCCATGCGCTACCACCTTAAAGTGCTCAAGGAGCGCAAGGATATCACGAACGAGATTTATTGGCAGCTGTACAAGAAGGTCAACGGCGGCCAAGTAAGATCGCTTGCCCACTTGCGCGAGCTTGTGAAAGAAGCCAAGTCACGCTGAGCACGCCGCGTGCTTGCGCTTTTTTTAATGTATATTTCCAATGCAAGTGTGTACAATTTTCCCGAACGGGCCACAGGGATTTGAACTGGGGTTGCTACTTAATTCATTTTAGCAGTCTGTAAACGAGTTACCGTGGAAAGGCTTGCTCCAAGATGTTCATCGTGACATTGTATGCCGCTGCAGTGGTTCTATATTGAGGGGATATCTGGTGCAGAAGAAACTGTGAATGTCATCGAGTCTCTGCTGCAGGTTCAAGCTAATGCACAACCAAGAACAGATTTTGGGATAGTCAAGGTCACAATCGGATGCGAAACCTAGAATTGCTAGAGTGCGATGCGTAAACAACTACTGGATCAAGGTTTGGATGTGTGCGATATTGAATTGGGCAACAGCCTCTGTATAACCTTTAAATTTACGAGAAAGCCGCGAGACTGTTATCTCTGAAAATGAGCGCGAAACTAGAGGAAGCGGTCCGCCGCTCTTATGGTGCAAAACCAAAATATGATGAAGTGATGCCCGGCGTTCCTGAAGACTACAAGCAGGTAAAGACGCTAGGCGATCTACTCAAGATAAACTACAAACACGTTACAGTGGAGGAACAGATGCGCGGCAACCTGATTGCCAAGCTGAAAAAGGACGAACACCCGTATCCTGGGATCATCGGTTATGACGACGATGTAATTCCTGCGCTCAATAGGGCGATCCTGTCTGGCCATGATATCCTACTTGTTGGCCAGATCGGCCAGGCAAAGACCAAGATTGCAGAGGCCGTTGCCAAGAGCCTCCTTTCCCCCATCCCTGTGGTAAGAGGCACGATAACAAACGACATTCCTACTACTATTCCTGAAGATCAACTAATTGCTCTCTTGACCGATTCAGAGGTTGTTCGCACGCAACCCGAATTCACCGTATCACCTGAATGCGAAGATATCATCCGTGCAAACAAACTCGAAACAAAGATTGACTGGGTATCTGGTGCAGACAGGTACAAGTACATTCTCTCTACGCCAGATATCTCTGTCAAGGATCTCGTCGGCCAGATAGATGCTATCAAGATTGCCAAGAAGGGTGTTGAACTGTATAGCATGGAGTCTTATTCCGCCGGACAATTGTTGCAAGCAAGGCATGGAATACTCTGCATCGATGAATTGCCAGTGCTTGACCCGCGCAAGCAGGTATCTCTGCTCAGTGTCCTTCAGGAGGGCAAGTTTACCACCGGTGCGTATCCTGTAGTGTTCAAACCCGATGTCAAGATTATCGCTACTGCAAACCCGATTGACTATACACATTCTGGCAAGATAATCGAGCCGCTGTTTGATAGGCTCAGGAGCCATGTTGATACGCACTATCCCAAGACCGTAGAGGATGAGATGCTCATAATAGTGCAGGAGTCCAGAATAGCGGATGCAAAGAATGTAGTGCTCCCTGCATTCATGGTAAGGATGATCGCCAAGATAACACAGATGACACGAGCCCACCCGGATGTCAACCACGACAAAGGTGTGAGCGTCAGGATGGCCGTACACTCGATGGAGATGATGGTGGCCGAAGCCGAGCGCACTCGCTCTATTGTTTTTGGTGTAAAGGCTATTCCGCGCTTTTGCGACATCCACTGCATCCACCAGTCCAGCAAGTTCGAGCTGGCGGAAATGGAAGACACACGAGAAAACAGGAGTAACGTGCTAAATTCTATAATCGAAAGTGCACTCAAGGAAGTCTCGCTTGAATATATCCAAAAGCTATCCCCCGAGCAACTTACAAGAGTAAAGAATGACTTTTCAAAGAATAAGGCATTCCAAGTATCGCAGAATATGGTAGGCGGGGGAAAGAGTCCTGACTATGAATCACAGTTGGCCAAGTTCCCGGGATTAAAAGCGGCTGTCAACGAAACAATTTCGATGGTGAAGGACGAACAAAAGCAGCTTGTAGAAAGGGCAAAGCAGCATGGTATCAGGACAGACAGCGTTGAACTGACGACCAACCTAGACGGCGAATTTACCGCATCTGTAACAGAGATAGTTCTTGAAGGTCTGCGCCACACCCAGCCGCCTCTCTTGGATAGACAGGACAACAGTTATGGACTCGTACAATAACACACCCGGCAGCAAGAAATTCCTGTATTTTCCACTGGATAAAGAGGGTCAAGAACAACAACCGAAAAGCCAAGGAAGCAGGGAACTTCCGCGCGATGTTCTCGATAAGTTGCTAAAAACATTGGGGCGGGAGGCCCTGCGCGAAAAAACTCCTAGCCTACAAGAGCTTGAACAGGTGCTTCAAGGCGCCATATCTGCCATCTTACAGAAGGAGGAACAACAAAGTCAGCGAGAATCAAGCTCGCAAACTGGAAACGAAGGGGAGGAGAGTGGCGACGACTCCGGTATGCCTCTTGTAAGGCATTTGATGAACAAGGGTTATCTAAAGGACTCTCCAAAGTGGCTCAGCACCAAGGGCTTTAACACGATAGGAACCAAAATCCTGAGTGATGTGATGAAGGCACTCAAGGCTGGTGAGTATGGGATGCACGAGACACGCAACATCGGCTCAGGCTCCTTGGTGCTAGACACAAGCAAGAAGTACGAGCCGGGTGACGATATCAGACTGCTCAACGTCCCAAAATCGTTGCTCAACACGATCCAACGGGTTTCAAAGGATGGTCGCGAGCTAAAACTTCCGCTGCAGATGGATGTAGGGGATTTTGAAGAATATGAAACGATGCAAGATGTCAGGGTTGCGGTAGTTTATTGTATTGATCTGAGCTCAACAATGCGCTACTCTTCAATGTATGGAGACATGAGCAGGATAGAGGCCGCCAAGCGGGCTCTTTGGAGCCTATATCTCCTGAACCGCAAGTTCTTTCCATCCGACTCTGTTTATGTCGTAGGATTCGGCGCACTTGCATCAAAAGTGCTTCCAAGTGACATCCCATACCTAAAGACCTTTGAGCCCGGTTCTGACTTTCTCCACTACACCAACTACCAAGCCGCGTTCAGGCTGGCAAGCAAAATCCTGCAAAAGGACGGCGCTATGAACAAACGCATAGTGCTGGTCACGGATGGTCACCCAAGCGCCTGCTTTATAGATGACAAGAGCGAACAGGACAAGATCCTTTCGCAGAGACCGTACTCTCACTTTTACACTCCTGACCGTCAGACACTTGATCTCATAAAGCAGGAGAACAGCATGAGCCTAGACATTGCTTCTGGAGAGCTTGTTTACTTGTGTTATCGCTACAGACAGGTCGACCAGTACATCGGCGCACGCACAATTACAGAGGCGAAGAAAGTCCACTCGCAAAATATTGACATCGATACGATAATGATAAGTGAAGAGGACTCGCTGTTGAGCTATGTCAACGAAATGGAAAAGTATGTGAATGGTAGATCGTACTACATAAACCCTGCAGAAATCGACAAAGTGCTCCTGACCGACTACCTAAACAACAAGAAGCAGCAGACTCTGCGGGCACACTAGCTGTGGAAGAAACTTGGAGAAGCTTAATATACAGACGAGAAAGTTGTTTGCATAATCAAAGCATGCTGATTATCTTTGACGTAGAAGGCGTACTGCTGAACGCCGAATACCTACCAGTTTTGGCACAGGTGATGGGTCCTGAGAAAGAGAAGGAAATCTGGGATATCACAAATGCCGGCATCCGGGGAGATATCAACTGGGAAGAAGGTCTGAAGCGCAGAGTGCACGCACTGCGCGGTATCAAGTACGAGGACGCTAAGAGGCTGGCAGAAGGGTTGCCTTTAATGCCTGGCGCAAAGGAGCTCTGCACTGCTCTGAAAAAGGCCGGCTGGAAAATGATCGCAGTCTCAGGCGGCTTTACCATAATCACCGACAGGCTCAGAACAGATCTGGGAATCGACAAGATATTTTCAAACGAGCTCATATTCAAGGATGGTAAGCTGGACGATGTAATCCTGAATGTCACTTCCGACAAGGCAGCTGCAGTAAGAGACACCATAAAGGAATGGGGCATAAAGAAGGAAGATATCGTGGTGGTGGTGGACGGAGCCAACGACTTGAAGTTGTTCGCACTTGCAGGTTATACTGTAGGTTTCTGCCCCGTGGACATTGTAAGGGAGAAGGCCGACGTTTCGATAGACCAGCGCGATCTAAGTCTGCTCCTGAACTTGCTAAAAAAAAATTTCGGTGAAGCTGTACTGGTCAATGCGACCAGCAGGAAGCAGTGACCGCCCCGTTTTTAACCCCCACTCTTTCAATACTCTTGTGCTACAGGTAATCCCAGTCCGGGTTGATAAGAACATCATGCCCGATGATGATCTTGGCGTCATTATTCCTGCGGCAGTCAAGCAGAGTAATCTGGAAATTCTCGATGGGGATATTCTTGTGGTGGCACATAAGATTGTGTCAAAAGCCGAAGGACGCATTGTCAATCTTGCAGATGTCAAGCCTTCGCAGAAAGCCAGAAAAATGGCCAAGGAGCACAACAAGGATCCGCGCATCATGGAGCTAATATTGAAGGAGTCGGCCCAGATCCTTCGTGCTAAGAATGGAGTCGTTGTATCGGAAACAAAGCATGGGTTTGTGTGTGCAAACGCCGGCGTTGATCAGAGCAATGTACAAGGCGAAGCTGCACTACTCTTGCCAGTTGATCCAGACAGGTCCGCAAGACTGCTCTTGGAATCCATAAGAGAGAATATCGGCAAAGAAATCGCTGTTGTCGTTGCTGATACTTTTGGCCGGCCATTCCGTGAAGGCCAAACAAATGTTGCCATTGGAGTTGCGGGGATTAGCCCAATCAAGAGTTATATCGGCTCACGGGACATGTATGGAAGGAAGCTGAGGGTAAGCGAGATCGCAGTTGCAGATGAAATAGCAGCGGCAGCCGAGCTTGTCATGGGAAAGTCAGAAGGTGTGCCCGCTGCAATAGTGCGCGGTTACAAGTTCGAAAAGGCGGCAAAATCCTCTGCAAAATCCCTGCAGCGATCGAAGGTACGGGATCTTTTCCGGTAAACTGTAACATTTAATATAAAGTCGCGGTAATTTTACTTCTGTTCGTTACCATGAGTGCTTCACCCACAAAATCGATTGATGTGAGGGGGCTTTACTGCCCGGAACCGGTATTCCGGACAAAGATGGAGATAGAGCGCTTAAAGATCGGCGATACTCTCAAGGTGGTTGCAGACGATCCTGAATCCGAAGAGGATATTTCAAGGTGGGTCAGTCGCAACGGTCATGAGCTCGTGTCTCTGAACAAGACTGACAAGGATCTTGAGTTTGTGATAAAGAAGGCGAAATAAAGCAGTTGACCACAGTTGCTGGGCCGGACATCGTGGAACGTATCGGTCACACTCCGCTAGTGGAACTAAAGTCATTTTCAACTAAGAACGTCCGATATTTTGCCAAGCTAGAATGGCATAATCCGTTCGGCTCTGTCAAGGATAGAGCAGCTTATTGGATGATAAAGGACGCGGAAAGGCGTGGCATCCTAAAAAAAGGAAAGAGCATAATCATCGAACCCACGTCAGGCAATACTGGCATCGCGCTGACTGGCATTGCAACTTCGCTTGGCTACAGGGTAGAGATTGTGATACCTGAAAAGGTGAGCGATGAAACAAAGAATATCCTGCGGCACCTTGGCGCGACTCTGCATGAAACTTCGGATGATCTTTGCCCGAGAGTGGGTGCTGGAACTGACCAGAGCATTGCACTCGCAAAGGCAATCTCAAAACCACGTCCTGACATTTACTATATGCCAAACCAGTATGAAAATGACGCTAACTTTCTCGCACACTATGAAAGCACGGGACCGGAAATCTGGGAGCAGACAGACGGTGCAGTGACTCACTTTGTTACTGGCTGCGGAACCGGTGGAACGATAACCGGCACTGCAAAATATCTGAAGGAAAAGAATAGAAATGTCCACGTCATTGCCGTGCAGGCACAAAAGAATCATCTCTTACAGGGCTTGCGCAACTTTGAGGAATCACTGATGCCCGAGCTATTCAAGCGCCGCGAAAATGTGGTAGATGAATGGATGACGGCAACAAACAAGGACTCTTTTGACTCGGTGAAGCAGCTGGCGGAGAAGGAGAATATGCTGGTCGGGCCCTCTTCAGGCTCAGTAATGACTTCAATGCTCAAGAAGGGCGAGACCCTGGAGAGTGGAGTCGTTGTAGGCATCTTTGCAGACGATGGCAGAAAGTTCAGAAGCCTCTATGTGAAGGAAGGCGTCATGAGCGAACAGGAATATGATAGCGCGCTCAGTAACGCCAAGCACATGTCGCAGCTGGCATATAGTCTATAAAATTGCGAGACGGGGGCATCTTCAACACAGTTCTTTTTCCATCCTTCCACTCTATGTTCCTGACGTCAGTAGGTTCTCCTCAGGGACTTGACAGACGTTGGGTTGTCCATCTGCCAGTCTTTAGCAGCTGTTGTGCTAGACCAACAACAGCTGGTATAGAAGTACAGCAGTACAACACCTGGCATGCTCTATGGTATCTGCGAACAGAGAGACAGCGGCTCTGTTCCCCGTAGGCTAGCCTCCCGAAGGTTGGATTCCTGCTCATACATCTGTTGCGATTCCCAAAAAAACATGAATTTGGGATTTTGTCCTCGCCTTGACTAACTAATTTCTGTGCTTTCTTTCTGAAAGCCATCTTTCAACATCGATAGCGGCCATGCAACCGAATCCAGCTGCAGTGATAGCCTGCCTGTAGCGATGATCGTGGACATCGCCTGCCGCAAATACGCCTTCCGCGCTTGTCTTTGTGTGATCCTTCAGTATGATGTAGCCTTTGTCGTCCAGTTCAAGCTGGCCCTTGAAAATCGATGTGTTAGGCTCGTGTCCTATGGCAACGAAAAGTCCGCCAGCTTTGAGGGTGGTTTCCTTGCCACTTGCCACATTCTTTATCGTGACAGTTGAGATCTTCTTGTCGCCCTTTATGTCAGACACTACATTGTTCCAGATGAACTCAATCTTGGGGTTGTCCTTTGCCTTTTCCTGCAGAATCTTGCTTGCTCGAAGTGAATCTCGCCTATGCACTATCTTGACCGTTTTTCCAAACTTGGTAAGAAATGTCGCTTCTTCAAGCGCCGTGTCACCGCCTCCAACCACTACAATATCCTCTCCCTTAAAGAATGGGCCGTCGCAGGTAGCACAATAGGATACGCCCCTTCCGCTGAACTGCTGCTCTGCTGGGAGTCCGAGCTTGCGTGGCGATGCGCCAGTGCATACAATGACCGCTTCTGCAGTGTATGTCTCAGAATGCGTTGTTACTGAAAGGGGCTTATTCTTGAAATCCACCTTAATTACTTCATCGTCTATAATAACAGCTCCAAATCGCTCTGCCTGCTGGCGCATGTTCATCATGAGCTCAGGACCAAAAATGCCGTTTGGAAAGCCTGGGTAGTTTTCAACTTCGCTTGTGGTCATGAGTTGACCACCGGGTAGCGTGCCAGAGATTATCAGGGTGGATAGCTTCGCTCTGGATGTGTAGACTCCCGCAGTGTACCCTGCAGGTCCAGATCCGATAATAACTACGTCATAATGTTTCTTGCCAGCCTCACCTTCAGACAATTACAAGTGACATTTCATAGACCTCTTAATAATCCGTTCGGAGTTGTCAAAGAAATATGATTTCTAAAGAAACATAATTCAATAGTAAAAAATTAATCGTTGAAATATACGTGGGTGAAAACTTTACAGTGAGCTAATATTCTTGTTAAATTTATTTGCCATTTTCTTGTGGTTGACACAAAGTGTCTCGTTTTCAATTATGCGAAGTAGTTCTTCCTGCCAGTGGGCATTGAAAAGTAAGCATCTCTTGTTGTCACAGAACGGTTCACCTTCGCTCACAAAAAAGAATAGCGCTTGGAGTGCATACACAACAGCGGCTTCTGTAATCTTGGGGTCGCCATAGTCGATGAACCTACCTGCGAATTCCTTCTTCAATCTGGCTATATCTGTCATTCCGCTAAGCTGTGCAAGGTAGAACTCTCTTGGCTTAGCTGGTGCCTCTATGATGCCTGTTGTGGAAATTATTGACGGGGTGCCGCATATGATAGCGCGACCGTGGTAGCGCCAATCGTCTTCGCTGAATGTGCAGGTCAGAAGGTCAGTAAGCACAATGTGTACATGAGAGGACGATGATTCGTTGTCTGATATCATTTCAGCAAAAATTCTCTGCAACACGAAACCATCATAGAGTGGCATCGTGGTGTCTGTTGTCGTTATTGCTCTTGACTGTTCTTCAAAAGGGTGCTCTAGGTCATATAACCTCGCATATTCGATCCTATTGTCGTATTGAAATGGCCGATTGATATGTACTCTACAGTTCGGAAAAATCTTCTTGATCTTGTACGCTATTGCTTTGACATTAACGGTTGCATTGGAATAGATGTGGATGTGTCGAAAATCCAAACAAGAAGAAAAGGGAAAAATTGAAGATAAAAGGTTACTTGGCCTTTATCTTTGGCGGGTTTGGCATTTCCTTCAATTTGCCAAGTGCCACTTCTGCTGCCTTTTTGCCTGAGAGCAGCATGGCTCCAAAGGTCGGACCCATCCTTGGCAGCCCGTGGGTCTCGGTGACTGACATTCCTGTTGCGATGAGGCCAGGGTAGACTTCGCCAGTAAAGTTGACGACCGCGTCTTCGCTTCCCTCAACCCACATCGGCTCCATGCCCTTCCACTTGACGAGGCCCCTATCCATCAGGCGCCTTACTGCGACAGAGTCATGGCCGGAGGCATCGATCACCAGCTTGCTTTCTAGCGCCACTGGATCCACACAGGTGATGTTTCTTGGCAGTGCCGATACTGGCATCCAGTTCACCACTACTCCGCCTACGCGCTTGTTCTTGAGTACCAGGTCATCAAACTTGGTCAGCTGCAGGAATCGAACACCTGCGTCGCATGCTGCGCTAATTGACTTGCTGCACGCGTGCGGACCCCATGTCGCATAAAGTCCTTCGCTTATCTTTCTGTAAGGGACTCCTAGTTCATCCCATATCTTTTGGGCTGGCGCCCTTACTGTCACTGGATTCATCATGTAACCGCCTACCCAGTAACCGCCACCTAGGTAGTTGTTCTGTTCGATGATAAGGGTGCGGACGCCAGATTTCGCTAGCTCTCTGCCTGCGGTAAGGCCGGCCGGTCCTGCACCAATAATTATGACGTCAGAATCGGTATACTCTTTCATGGTCTCGTTAAACATGTCTGCGATAGTCCTGGTGATCTCTTTCTCGCTCACATCGGCGAATATCTTTGCCATGTGAGGGTATCCTCTTTAATGGGTATTAATACATTATCAGCTAAGCAAACATGCTGACAAAATTGGCATATGCTTCCCTTATTTTGAACTGTTTTGGCGGGTTCTTGAAACCATAGGCACTAATGACTTCTGAAGCCTTAGCTGGCTTGATCCTCTTGGCAGTAGCACGCACCACGTCCAAGAGAACATTACCTGCATTCGGTCCATCGTTTGTGCGTAGTGTCAGATCCATCACAATCTTGCTTCCAAGGAATCCTTGGCTGGACATCCAGTAGTAACTGTTGCGAGAGTCTCCAAGAAAGTCTGTGTATTCTGTCGTGCCTGCTACGGATTGGAACTTGTATGGTGCTTCCATTCCTATCGAGCCAGTCTTCATGCCACGCTTTAGCATCTTGATGCGCTCGTCCATAGTGTTTTGTGTCTCCGCACTTCCCCCAACATCAAGCTGGTAGCTCTTGTCAACATGTACCCCACGCTCTACCATAAAGTCAATCATGCCTTTGTGGAATGCAGTGCCACCAAACTGGCTTAGCAAGTCATCGCCTGCAAGTACCAGCTTGCTTACTGCGAACTTCTTTGCAAGGGCCGGATTGGTTGCGACCTTAGCCGGCGTCGCGTTGACAAACGACGCGCGAACCGCAAGTGCGGACTTCGCATACTCTAATGACGTCTTGTCCATTCCAGATGAGATGAGATTCAAGACAACTTGTGCACCAGATTTTTTCAGCGCCTTTGTAAATTCGTCGGCAGATGTTTTGATAGGGTTGGCCAACTTGCCGTTCTTGTCGGCCAGAATGCCAGAGGCAACAGTGACCTTCGAATCTTTCAAAGAGTGATATTTTGTGTTTTCATTGGCTACCTGGGATAAGCTCTTGCCTACTTTGGCTGGGTCAATGTCAAAAGCGGCAACGACCTTGACGTCGGATGGTTTGAATCCTGCAATCTTCTTGTGCCAGAGGCCGACTGTATTCTTGCCACTGTAGTAGTCGATACCCTGTACAAAAGTTGAGCCGACATTGCCGATGCCAATGACTGCGACCCTGATCTCTGCCATACTAGGCTATGCAATAAAATGTGTAGATTTAATCCTTGCGTATGCGAGTAAGCGTCGAGCAGTTCTGGAACGACGCCGCTATGAACTTGCAGGCGATATCTGCGATAATCACTACTCTCTCCATTGTTGTTTGTATTTAAGATAGATGCCCAGACCTGATACACCTAACCCGATAAGGAATCCCTTAGGCAGGAAAGTCAGGCTCTGGAAGGCGACAATTACTTCTGTTACCGTAGTCATGATGCCTAGCGTTTTGGGCCCATTCCCATGTAGTTGACAGACATTGCCGAACGCAAGCCCACAAGCTCCAACGGTGGGTGAGCGAGGCAGCAGTAGTAACAACAACACCATCATCCGGTATTTCAGGTACTACCACGTATGCGATGTTGGCAAAGGTAGCTGCAATTGGCTCTTCTTCTCCTGTGAAAGTCCTGAGCATAACAACACACAGGATGGGAGAGGAGGAGAAGCAGCAGAGCCGTAGCAGGCATTTGGCTATGCCACTAATGCTCAGGTGGGGGGAATTACCCTCGATGGCATTGGGAACCTCGAGCCCTCTAGTGCTGAGAGGATGTCAGATAGATGTCAACACGCACTTGGTAAGGCGCGTTGTCGAAGGCGAATAAACCCTTCAAGTCGACTGGACGTACCAACACCGTTCCTATTCGGATGTCAATGACATATGGTCAAAAGCGGATGTGGGTTCTTAAGGCGATTAGCACGAGGTTGATGGACTACGCCTTATTACATGAGTCAGAAGAATCGTCACCTCTGAATTTTTTCCTACCGGGAACACATGTTAATTTACGAATTAGGGTATTATTGATGCATGTTTTTCGAACATCATTTATTTACTTCAGATTTATCTGAAAAAGCAGACATATCACAATCTATTTATCTGTGAAACGGAACATGTATTTTTAATGGGCAGATTGTTTGGGAGGGATAGCAGCAAGGATGCCCCTTCCGAAGAACGCAGAAGGGAATCAGACTATAACGACAATGATTTTCAAAAAATGGACCTTTACAAGAAGGGGCTCAATCATATGTCTAATGAAAAGTTTCTGGACGCTATCCGGAGCTTTGACCTTGCCCTGAGGCTCGACCCGCAGTTTGTCGATGCATGGATCAAAAGAGGTTATGCTAATTTCCATTTGCACGAATACACCATTGCTATCGGTTCATACGACAGGGCACTCCAAATCGATGTGAACAACGCGGAAGCATGGAACCTGAAAGGCCTTGCTTACTATAAGATGAAGAACTATGAAAAGGCGATTGAGTGTTGTGAAAAGGCAATTGACATCAATCCAAACGATGGCATGTCATGGTACAACAAGGCGTGCTACCTTACACTAAGTGGCAAGGTTGACGAAGGTCTGGACGCACTCAAACGATCGATAGAGATAGACATTCAGAACGCAAGGAAGGCTGTTCGTGACAGGGACTTTGAGACAGCACGAGCAGAGGAGGGCTTTAGACGGATTGTTGAAGTCGTGGTGTTAGAATCGATAAGGCAGGGCTATGATTATGTCGGAAAAATAGTCTGGGTGACCGGCATGGACAAGGCAGAGGTTGAAGACGCGTTGATGCGGCTTGGCATGAAGGGCCTCGTGATAAAACACGAGCGCAGGAGCTTTACTGGAAAGGAGGAATATTACGAGCTTCCGAAAGAGATCGCTGACAAGGTAGGAGTCACAAAGCGTAGTGGGCTTTTCAGCAGAAAGGAGGTGACGGCCCCGATGCAACAGCTAAAGGACATCAAGGAAGTACTCGGCAAGGCAAGAGAGTCAATTGAGAAGGGCGACCTCGCGGCAACATTGGAGTATTTTGACGAGCTTGTAAGCCCTACAAAGCACGGGAACGCTATGATGGAGCAGTTCTTTGACGCTCACAGAGACCTCAGACTTTACAAGATAAGACTGCAGGACAAAGGCCAGGAATACCTGAACGCGCACAAATCTGACCTTATCGATCTGGTGACCAAGATTGACCATAGTATTGGTAGTGGAGTCCCCAGTAAGCCGCCGGCAAAAGATCAGTAAATCCTGCATTTTTGGCTGATCGATGCAAAGAAGTGGGTTGGAAGATCTATCTGAGATCCGCGCATCCTCTACGCTATATACGTGGCGAGGATGACTCGATTATAAATTGCGGCAAACGATCAGTCTTCCTTTCTCGTTCTGTTATGGGTAAGTGCATGTGATTTGAATCCTGTGCTTTTTGGATAAATCTGAAGTAAGCAAAGGATGTTCGAACAACATGCATCAATAATACCCTAATTCGTAAATTAACATGTGTTCCCGGTAGGAAAAAATTCAGAGGTGACGATTCTTCGGAGTCATGCAACAGAGCGGCGATTCCAAGAACCTTTATATAATAAAAAGCAAGAATTGACTGTACTTCAATGCTGCTCCCCTCAGAGATCGAAGCCAAGTCACTTATCCCTGCCGTTAGGGCGATTCTCGCAAAGAAGCTGATCAAGGAATATGCACTCAAGGAAGAAGATGTTGCCAAAGTGCTTGGAATCACGCAGGCTGCTGTCAGCAACTATGTGCGAGGCACGAGGGGTGACATTGATCTTATTTCAAAGCTTGAATCAGTAAGGGAAGTGATGCGCATGATCGACGATATTGCCAAAGATCTTTCTACAAACAAGGCATACACGCCAAGTACCCTTGCAAGGTTTGTCGGACTATGCAACTACATGCGCTATACGCTTATCATCTGTGATGTTCATCATAGCATCGAGTCGAACATTGATGAAACAATATGCGAACAATGTAGGGGCACGCTTGTGCGTGAGCACTAATTTGTTCAGAATTCTCTTGTTGGCTGACGCACAAAGTCGGTCCCCCTTGACCCCGGGCATATCGCCTTGAGAACCCACACCCGCTTTTGACCCTACGTCATCGCCGTCTGAATAGGAAGGAGTGTTGGTACGTATGGTCGACTTGAAGGGTTTATTCACATTCCTTCTCCTCGGCAGCAGCCCACCCTCATTATTTGTCCATGCGCACCTCGCCTGTACGTGCTCGCAAAGGTGATCCTCATGATGACACTCAGCTTCTTCGGCCAGTACGTCTCGACTTTTTATCCCCATTTGCACCTCACCGCCTCACGTGAGTATCTCTGTTGCTCGGGCATCCTCTTGTAAGGTCTGAATCGCCTGTTGTGAACCTGTCAAGACCTATCCTCCCAAGGTCGGCTTGAATTTCAATGGAGGAGAATCCAACGAGATGGGCACAAGAGGGCGGGGCCGACAGAAGGTGTGTTTACCGAGATGTCAGCATGTGCGGTAGAAGTTGTGGCACGCAGCAGTATAGCTGGGACCCCCATCTGTGCAAACACGTCTCAACACCAGGTAGAAAAAGAAATCATTGCGCTCCCAAAATTGTGAAAGTCAACGATATTCAAGCGAAGTGGCTTGGTGGTGAGCGCTTGCTGCTATCGTCCTGCTGCTGTTGTAGTTGGCCCTTAATCTGGCTCTTTGAGAGTGTGAACCTCTTGTCGTGAGGTATAACATATAGCTTGACAGATGTATTCACCGCGTAGTGGAGCGAGCCGTCCGGGTTCCGATAGTTTGTCGCCACGCCCACCCGTTCGATACCTACCTTTACCTTTACTAACGTGCCATCTTCAAGCTTGAATGTTACTGTGTCACCTCCAACTGTTGAATAGTCAAGCATCCTGAACTCGATCTTGTCAGGTTTGTCCTCACTCATATATGCGCCAGATCATCTCATGAAGGATATAAAAGCCTCATGACGTATCGGCTTTGTTGTACAATTCTGAAAAATCGGTGTTCCCAAGTTTTCCATTACCGGGAACACATGTTAATTTACGAATTAGGGTACTATTGATGCATGTTGTTCGAACATCCTTTGCTTACTTCAAATACATGTAACAAAGCATGTTAACGCCTACTGTTTATATCCGGCGCAGATTGATGGAGAAAAAGATGAAGGCAGTATTTGTAAAAGCACACAGTGCAGTTTCAGTCGATGACGTCAAGTCACCTGAGATTGCGAGCACTGGTGATGTGATAGTCAAAATGCGCGCCTGCGGCCTGTGTGGCTCAGATCTGGAAAAGATCTATGGTGAGTACGGCATGACATCCGGCAGACTGGGGCACGAACCAGCAGGGCAGGTTGTCGCAGCGGGTAGTGGAGTAAAGGATTTTTCACCAGGCGACCGCGTTTTCATTCATCATCATGTTGCATGCTATTCATGTCACTACTGCAAGCATGGCGATCATACAATGTGCCCTCACTATCAGACGAGCAACATCAGCCCCTGCGGATTGGCAGAACAATTTCTCGTGCCAGAGTGGAACGTGTCAAGGGGCGGACTGATAAAGCTGCCAGATAGTGTTAGCTATGATGAAGCGTCGCTAATAGAACCTCTTGCATGCTGCATCAGGGCGTGGAACAAGTGCAACTTCCAGCCCGGGGATGATATTGCAGTGCTTGGTGCCGGCCCGGCAGGATTGATGCATGTGCTGCTTGCAAAAGCGTACGGCGCGCGCAAAGTGTTTGTCTTTGATATCAACGACTTTCGCTTGAACTTTGCCATCAGGTATGGAGTGGAAGCATTCAACTCTGCTGCTCCGGATCTTGCAAACAAGATCAAGTCAGCCACAGATGGCAGGGGTGTTGACGTATGCGTCGTAGCAACTGGCAGCATGAAAGCACTCTTGCAATCGTTTGAACTGACAAGGAAGGGGGGCGACATAATGCTCTTTGGGGTGCCTCCAAAGGGATCGCAGATGTCTTACGACATGAGCAAGCTGTATTCGAGCGAACACTCGATCATACCCAGCTATGCGGCTTCAGAAATAGAAACAAATGAGGCGCTGAAGCTGATAGCAGAGAAAAAGGTCGATATTGCGTCGCTTATCACACACAAGTTTGACATCAAAAATGCTGCAGAGGCAGTCAGGTGCGCGCATGAGGCCAAAGATGCGATGAAGGTAATTGTGACTTCTGGCTAGATACTGTCAAACACCTTGGCTTTCATTGGGTGGCGATATGCCATAAGATCCATTGAAGTGCATGGGTACTAGCTATCTTCACTTGACCGTGCGACTGTCATAAGCTTTTTCAGTAAGGCGATAGTACATCTTACCAAGGACACTCTCAAACTTCCTGTTTAGCATGGAAACAATGTTGCTGACAACATAGGAACTGAAAGCGGCTTTGAAGCTGCCTGCGACACGCTGTACAAGATACTGTCCTATTTGTTGAATTGTAGTGATCAACAGGATTTGGATGTCTTTCTTTACTATATCTCCCTGCAATCAAGTTACAGCCACTGCCTTCTATCATACCTGCGAATCTGATGTTTCTGTCATCTGACAGTGATATTGCGAATAACTATTGGAAAAATACAACGCTTCCTCATCTTTGTTTGAAAAGCAAGGAAATTTCATGGTTGTCATAATTCGCGACCTGGGATAGAAACTTGAACGTCAGTTGACAAGCAGAAGTACAGACCTTATAGATCCCTGTTGTTATCGAGTCTTGTTTCTGGCAAGAGATGGAAAAACTTGCCTTTTTCTGCGAAAACCCTGAATGTGTTGCGATTACATTTTCATATTGCAGTACAGTGTATTGCAGTCTTCTTATAGAAGAATCTACAATATCGTGCCTTCTTGAAAAAATAATAAAGTCAAATAGCTCCGGATGGTGATCGCACGGTGTACTTGCATTCTGGGCGCATGTTGACTAGAACAGACGCCATTGTCCTTCCTATAGTCATTGTAGCAGTAGTATCTACCGCCGTTGCTTCATACTCTTATTCAAGCTATGTGGCTGCCACAATGGAACGTAATGCAATTGAAGAAGTACATGAAAATTCCCGGGTAGCCGCACACGACCTTTCGGAGATACTAAAGGTCCGGATGGAGTCGGTGATGGCAAACCTAATGATCATAGCAAACTCTTCATCTGTCCATGCCCAAGAAGTGTCCCGCGCTCAGTTGACGATGGCTGCTGCTCAAGAATCTACGAGAGACATAACAGACAGCTACTTGTGGCTGGATCGTGAAGGCAGATTGCTATGGTCAAGTTCCTTTACTAACACAACTTTGTATCAGCAGTTTGTGGGAACAGACAGGAGCGACAGACCATATTTCCAGGTTCCAAAGCAGACACTTGAACCTTACATCACAAGCGTGATCGCTTCGCTAGATGGTAGCCCACGGTTTTTCATGTCGCATCCAGTGCTAAGCAATAACGACGAGTTTGAAGGAACAATCGTTGCATCAGTCCAGCCGATCAATGTCGGCCGGTTCCTCCAGTCAAAGATTTCCTCTGATTTCGAGAGCACTACGGGTCTTGTAGATCGCACAGGTACGATACACTACGCCTCAAACGAATCGCAGATAGGGATGAATGTATTCACAGAAGAGTACCAATCGCAGCTGCCGGAAGACCTGAGTGAACAGGTTATGGATTTCTTGAGGCGATCTTTGCAAGGGCAGAGTGGCTTCGAGGACATTACTACCGATGATGCTAGCATGACGCTTGCATACCAGAGCGTGCAAATAGATGGAATAGACTTTGCGATGCTTTACATCATCGCAACTCATACCTTTGAAGAAGAAATAACCCCGATCATAGACAGCCAGAGGACACTCAATACCGTCTTTATCATTGCAGTGGGCGCAATAGCTGGAGCCGTAGTCCTTATGATGGTGTCATCAAATAAGAGGCTCACCCGGCTCGTAGAAGAAAAGACCAGCGAGCTGAGGCAGACGAACGAGTCTCTTATAGAATCGAACATAAAGCTCGAAAGGGCAAATGAGCAGCTCGACGAGCACGATAAGATGCAACGTGAGTTCATCAACATCGCAGCTCACGAACTACGCACCCCAGTACAGCCACTGCTCGGAATAGCGGAGCTGTTGAAAGACAGATCCGAGTCCGAGAAAGCCGGAGGAGTGCTGATGTCAAGAGAAGAGGTCGAGATGCTCGAGCGCAATGCAAGAAGGCTCGAGAAATTGACGCAAAACATCCTAGATGTAACGAGGATAGAGAGCAACAAGCTCGTATTGAATAAAGAAAGGTTTGACATGAATGAAAAGATCTTGAACACGATCAGGGACATGAAGGCCGGACTTACAAAAGACATAACCATCAACTTTCTTCCAGGGCCGCCGCTATATGTGGAGGCCGATATGACAAGGATTTATGAGGTGCTCGCCAATCTGATCGGAAATGCGATCAAGTTCACAAAGGAAGGTGCCATAGATATCGCGCTTACTCGGGAAGGAGATTTCGCCAAAGTTGTGATCACTGATACCGGCAAGGGTATTGATCCAGAAATAATGCCAAAATTATTCACCCGGTTTGTTTCAAAGTCAGAGTCGGGTACAGGTCTGGGCCTATATGTCTCAAAGAACGTGATCGAGGCACACGGGGGAAAGATGTGGGGCGAGAACAACCCCTGCGGGATCGGTGCGAGTTTCATGTTTACGCTTCCCGCGACGAATTAGGAACCCGACAGTTGGTCACTCACATTGTCTTTCACCCAGACAGAATATCTGGTAGAATTGCTGCTGCTGCTGCTATGGCAGGTTCCAGAGCTACCTCAGAGCCGAGCACGCTCAACTCGTTTCCTTATCCTCTTGGTGTGAGCAAAAATGTTTAATGATGGATAATTTGGATTGGGGCCAGGGTCAGACTTGAAAAGCACAAGTGCCATAGAAACTATAAATAATAAAAGCAGCCCTTAGACTCCGATAGTTTATGGACTGGGGAATGAAAAACAGGCTATCTCGAATAATCCGCCCCGAAGACGGCCGCTGCCTTATGCTCGCGGTTGACCATGGCTACTTTTTGGGCCCGACAGAACGGCTCGAAGTTCCAAAACGGACAATAGCGCCGCTCCTGCCTTATGCAGATTCTCTGATGCTTACTAGAGGTGTTTTGAGGACATCAGTTGACCCTACGACTGATGTGCCCATAGTGCTTCGAGTCTCTGGTGCTACGAGTATCATTGGCGAGGATCTCTCAAAGGAAACGATCACTGTCTCTATTGAAGAAGCAATCAGGCTGAACGCAGCATGCCTCGCGCTTTCAATATTCGTTGGAAGCAAATATGAACACCAGACGCTTGCAAACCTTGCCAAGCTCGTGGACGAAGGCGAAAAGTACGGAATACCTGTTCTTGCAGTCACCGCGGTCGGAAAAGAAATGGGCCGTGATGCCCGCTACTTGGGTCTTGCATGCAGGGTTGCGGCGGAGCAGGGCGCCCACATTGTAAAGACATACTACTGCGAAAACTTTGAGCAGGTCGTCGAGGGCTGTCCCGTCCCACTAATAATCGCAGGCGGAAAGAAGCTGCCAGAGCCTGATGCACTAAAGCTTGCATACGACTCGATTACACACGGCGCAGTAGGCGTTGACATGGGCAGGAATATCTGGCAGTCCGATTACCCTGTGGCCATGATAAAGGCCGTACGCGCAATTGTACATGAGAGCGCTGATGACAAGGAAGCATACGCCATTTTCCTGAAAGAGAAGGAGAAGGAACCAAATCAAGAGGACTCAAAGATCCTAAAGGCCATCAGCCAATCCGGATCGTTCGACTAGCCTGCCAGTTTTGACAGGTGCTGGTGGATTATTTTCCACCTGCCATTTTTGTCCTTTTTCAAAACAATAGTCGCCCTTGACCTGTTGTTGATCGCTGTTCCACGAAAGCTATAGTCATCGACTATCATGCCTGTTATCTGTATTACAAACGTCGCAATCGCAGAATCTCCCATTATCTCCGTCTTCAGGTCTTCGATCTTAAAGTCATAGTCCGACAAGCTTGCAAACTGAAGCTGCTCAAGCATTAGGGCGCGCTCGAAGTCTCGCCTGTCGTACGGAGGCGAATCGCCGAACTTGGTAAAACCCGGGTCAAGGAACTCTTCTATCTTTTCAATCTCTTTGGTCTTGGCAAGCTGAAAATAATCGTAAATCAAGTCCCGTATCTTGGCAGAATCGGCAGTAGTAGCCACCAATATGGTGTTGTGTGTGAGCATACAGTCTAATAAACTGACTTTAACTTTGTCGGTATCCTGATAGTAAATACTGTTTTTAGCGTAGTACAATAAAGAAGCCCGATGATGTCGTGGTAATAAAATCAATGAGGGCCTGTAGGCCGGCCCCGGTCGGGTGGCTGGCTTTCTGGCAGGGGTTCTATTTCTCGCCATTGCTGGAGTTTGCGTAGGTAGTAGCGCATGAGTGTAAGGCAGGTATTGCTTAAACGACTTCTCATTTTTCGCAATCTCGACTTGTGACTAAAAAACCAGCTATTAGCAATCAGATCGTCTTCTGTATGGACTCTGTGATGGCGGGTGACGAAAGTTAGAGAGGCATTGAAAATATTGCATTAATAGTGCGGGATTCGGCGTTCGTAGCCTTCAGACATGCTGGATTATGTGCATTAATGGACGTTAACTTTATAAATTATATTAGTGCAAATCATCAAAAATGCCTAGGACTGACAGGGAACACAAGGTTCATGTTCTGGTTCTGCTGAGACTTGCCTAGAGCAAACCCTGTCAAGCAAACAAGCAGGCGTTTGCAGCGAGAAATTTGGTGAAAAATAAAATTGGTTGAAATGACTGGCGCAAAGGCGTTGATACAGGCCCTCGAGAAGGAAGGGACAGACATAGTCTTTGGACTTCCCGGAGGCGCGAACCTCCCGATATATGATGCTCTTGTGGATGCAAACTTGAGGCACGTGCTTGTAAGGCACGAACAGTCTGCAGCACACATGGCTGATGGATATGCGAGGATAAAGAGAAGAGCTGGCGTTTGTTTTGCGACCTCAGGTCCAGGCGCAACTAATCTGATTACAGGCATTGCTACTGCATATGCAGATTCGTCCCCAATCGTGGCCGTCACCGGCCAAGTGCCACTTAACATGATAGGGAAAGATGCATTCCAAGAGACCGATATCATTGGAGTCGCCAATCCCTGTACGAAATATGCGTTCCAGCCAAGAATGGCAAGTGAGATCCCTGAGATGGTCAAGAAAGCATTCTATATAGCTGAAAGTGGCAGACCCGGACCTGTACTGGTGGACATTCCAAAGGATGTGCAACAGGCCACTGCAGACATGAAGTTCCCTGATCTCATCAAGGTGCGAGGATACAACCCTGTGGTGGATGCCGACCTTAGCGAAATGAGCAAGGCAGTTGAAATTCTTGTAAAGGCGGAGAGGCCGATAATAATGGCTGGCGGAGGTGTGATCCTTTCTGGAGCATTCTCAGAACTTCAGGCATTGGCAGAGCTACTCATGATACCTGTGGTTACTACTTTCAAGGGTAAGGGTGCGTTCCCGGAGAACCATCCCCTTGCAATGGGTCCGATAGGCATGCATGGACATGCAGAAGCCAACAAGATTATTGTTGAGGCAGACTGCATAGTGGCGGTCGGCGCAAGATTCTCTGACAGGTCTGTAGGCCGCTTTGATGAATTTGGCAAGGGCATGAGCATAATACACATGGATATCGACCCTGCCGAGATTGGCAAGAACAAATCAGTAGACGTGGCTCTTGTAGGCGATGTCAAAGCATCTCTCCGCACGCTCGTCAAGATGCTCTCAAAGAAAATAGCCAAGAGGTCTCCTGACAACCCTTGGCTCAAGCGCAGGAAGGAACTCATACAGTATTACTCTGAGACCCTCAAGGACTATCCAAGGGAGATCACGGCCAAAAAGTCGCTGAAAAAGTTGCGTGAATTGTTGCCTGCAAAAGGCATTGTGACCACAGAAGTAGGGCAGTGCCAGATGTGGGCCTCACTACACTTTGACGTAATTTCACCTGGCACCTTCTTTAGCTCGACAGGACTTGGCACTATGGGCTTTGGCTTCCCTGCATCGATAGGAGCAAAGGCTGCTGCTCCCGATGTACCTGTGGTGGACATTGCCGGCGACGGCTCGTTCAACATGACAGAGAACTCACTCGCAGTATCAGTGCTTGAAAAGTTACCCGTAATAGTATTCCTTATGAACAACTACATGCTCGGAATGGTGGCGCAATGGCAGCGCACATTCTACAACAGACGCTATAGTGGAGTGCACCAACACCATTGCCCGGACTACGTCAAGATAGCCGAAGCGTATGGCGCGCAGGGCATAAGGGTAGGATCGATGCAAGAGCTTGAAAAGGCGATCAAGGTTGCGATAAAGAGTGATGTCGCCACTGTGATAGATATTCCGATAGACCCTGACGAAGATGTATATCCATTCGTAGCTCCAGGTTCCGGCCTCAAAGACATGATAACAGGAGCGTAATTGAATTGGTGACTACCACTACTACAGCATCATCAACAAATGCCGAACATCAGAAAGGGTCATGGTACATTGTGTCTGCTCTCGTGGAAAATAAACCAGGTGTTCTCTTCAGGGTGACTAACCTTTTCCGCGCTCGTAATTTCAATATCGAAAGCATAACGGTGGGCTCGACAGAGCAGAAGGATCTTTCAAGGATGACGATCACAACCAATAGTGATGAGCGCACACTTGACCAGCTTGTAAAGCAGTTACGCAAACTGATAGATGTCGTCGAAGTAAAGGTGCTTGATACTAACAAGACAGTCTACAGAGAGCTTGCGCTGATAAAGATGAAGGCTGTCGACCCGACCACAAGGAGTGAGATAATTAACTATGCCACCATCTTTAGGGGCAGCATCCTTGACATCGGCAAGGAAACGATAACTGTAGAGATAACGGGCACGCCCGACAAGATAGATGCGTTTAAGAATCTGGTCGAGCATTATGGTATTGCGCAGATTTCAAGGACAGGCGTCTCTGCGCTTCCAAGAGGGGTTGAGCTATAATGGGCAACAGTAATGACAACGAAAGGGTGAGGATATTTGACACCACTCTCAGGGACGGCGAGCAGACACCGGGCGTTACTGTTGCGCCCGATCAAAAGGTTCAGATTGCGATCAAGCTAGACGAGCTTGGAGTCGACGCGATAGAGGCTGGTTTTCCAATAGTTTCACAAGGGGAAATGCATGCAATAAGGACGATAGCAAGGCAGGGGTTGAAGGCGGAGATCTGCGGCCTTGCACGTGCAAGCGAAACCGACATTGATGCTGCGATAAAGTGCGACTTGAAGTATGTCCACACATTCATTGCCACGTCAGACATACACATGAAGTACAAGCTCAAGATGGAGCCACAACAAGTGTTGGAGAGAGCGGTAAAAGCAGTTGAATATGCGAAAAAGCACGGCATGCAGGTAGAGTTCTCTGCTGAAGACGCAACAAGATCTGACAGGCAGTTCTTGTTAAAAGTGTTCAAGGCAGTCACAGAGGCTGGCGCCGACAGGATAGACATACCTGATACAGTCGGCTACAGGACACCTGACTATATGGCTGAGATTGTGAGGGATGTCAAGAGCGTGACTCACCTCCCGATAAGCATGCACTGCCACAATGACTTTGGGCTTGCAGTCGCCAATGCGATCGCTGGCATCAATGCTGGAGCTGCGTGCGCCCATGTAACAATAAATGGGCTTGGAGAGAGGGCAGGCAACGCGTCGCTTGAAGAGTTTGTGATGGCACTAGAGATTCTCTACAACAAGAAGCACAACATAAACACCAAACTCATCTACGAGACTTCGAGGTTCGTGTCAAACACGATGGGAATCATCGTCCAGCCAAACAAGGCCATAATAGGAGAAAATGCATTTGGTCACGAGTCTGGCATCCATACTCATGGAGTCATCAACAACCCGCTTACATACGAGCCGATACCGCCTGAGCTTGTTGGTAGGAAGCGGTGGCTCCAAGCAGGCAAGCACGCCGGCGCGCACGGCATCCGGGCGATGCTTGAGGACTTTGGGATCAAGCCAACTGATGAGCAGCTAAGACAGATAGTGGATAAGCAAAAGAACATCGCAGACAAAGGAAAATCCATAACGACTTCAGAGTTGCTGGCGATAGCCGGCGAGATCATGGGCAACTCCAAGTTTGAGGAAAAGTTCAAGCTCTATGACTTTAGCATTTTTACAGGTATGAACGCCATACCCACCGCAGTCATCAGGCTCAATGCTAACGGCAAGGATCTCATAGCTGCTGAAACAGGGGTTGGACCCGTGGATGCAGCACTCAAGGCGATACAAAAGATAGCCGGCGAGATGGCCAACATCAAGATAAGGGACTTTATGCTCGATTCCATCGCAGGTGGCTCTGATGCTCTGGCTGTAGTTACCATCAAGGTAGAGGACAAGGATGGGAACATCGTTTCTGCAAAGAAGTCTGGGGAGGACATCGTCGTCGCGTCTGTACAGGCAATGATGGATGCCATAAACAAGGTGCTGCTAAGACAGACTCTCTACTCTAAGAGCTAGACAGGCTGACGGATGATGATCTGATTGGCAAGATACAATATTTCCCTAATTAGGGGCGATGGTATTGGTCCTGAGCAGATTGCTGCCGCAAAGAAAATCCTTGAAACAATTAGTGACAAGTCTTCAACGAAATTTGAAATAAGTGAAGTCGACGCTGGAGATGGCGCGCTGGCAAAGCACGGCAAGGCATTGCCTGAATCAACCATCGATGTAATAAGAAAGTCGCAGGCATGCCTAAAGGGACCGGTAGGCGAGAGCGCCGCCGACGTGATAATCGTGCTCCGGAGGATGTTTGACCTCTACGCAAATGTCCGGCCCGCCAAGTCATATCCAAACATCCCTTGCCTTTCTGAGAAGGTCGACCTCGTGACAGTAAGGGAAAATACCGAGGACGTCTATTTGGGCTGGGAGTTTAACACAGATGAAAGTACTGTTGTTGCTCTCAGGGTGACGTCAGAACGAGCTAGCCGCAGGATAGCGGAATATGCTTTCAAGACTGCAATGCTCCGCAATAACAAGCGCAGGGTAGTCGCAGTGCACAAGGGAAATGTGCTCCGCAAGGGCGACGGTCTCTTTGCCGCGACCTGTAGGGATGTTGCTAAAAAATACCCCGAGATACAATACAGCGAACTCTATGTTGATGCGTGTTCCATGAATCTGATCCGCAACCCCGAAGAGTTTGATGTTATCGTCACGACCAATCTGTTTGGCGACATCCTTTCAGACGAGGCGGCTCAAGTAGTTGGTGGCCTAGGCATGGGACCGGCAGCCAACATCGGCGAGCAGTTTGCACTATTTGAGCCAGTTCACGGTGCAGCGTTTGACATCGCAGGCAAGAACGCTGCAAACCCATCGTCAATACTGTTGTCCGCAAAGATGATGTTGGAGTGGCTGGGTGACAAGTGCGGCGACAAGGATGCGGTAATGGAAGGAAAACGCATTGAAGACGCCATCGTCAACGCGCTAAGAAGGGGAGAAAAGACAAAAGACATAGGTGGTAGTCTATCGACTACGGAATTTACAGAGCTTGTAGCGAGAGCAATGTACTAGACCTTGCTTTTCTCCGCACACAATAGCAACTGTAATGACTACCAAGGGTCAAAATGGAGTGACAACCATCAAAGCGGCAAGAGCCTAGCTAATGCTTCTTGCCTGCACTAACTTCCTCTTGCTAGCAAGGCAATCTATAAGCGACCATTGTTGATTGTTTATTCAACGAATTATCCAAACGATGCTATGAATAACCTCGTGGTGCCTTCCTCTGCCATGCAAGAAACATGAACACAAACGGTATGGTCATTGCCGCGGTGGCTATGAGCACTGGCTGGAAGGCGGTCGGATTGATTTCAAGGCCGGCCATCTGCATAAAAGGTATTGGAAATACAGTGAACAGCCAGTAGCCGATTATTATCGCAAACAGGTAATAGTTGCGCTTTATCAGCTGGGCAAAGCTTAGTCTGTTAATTTTCCTCCTGTCGCATGTCAGACACTTTGTCGTCGAGCCTGACACTTCGACTGGCACGATGCATGATGTGCAGACCTTGCTTTCGCAGTAGTAGCACTTACGCTCGGCAAATCTGGAACCACAGATCGTGCAACGATGTTTGGTCTGCATGGCGTGTGTTTCATGGGTTAGCCAACAATATTACTCTATCCCGAACAGGCTTTCAATAAGCAACAGCCGCTTTGTTGAGGACTTTCATGGGGTGATACAAGTAATTTTCTTAGCCACTCTCTTGAGTCTGTCGTGTCGGATGACTCCTCACCATACCAGCCACCCTTGTCGGAACAAGCTTTATGTCAATGTGAACGACCTCATGCATGCGCTAGCCAA
>FWPU01001547.1_pt1 | contig 68405 bp, 50 predicted proteins | sample 2228361 | NCBI WGS metagenome assembly FWPU01 (sample SAMEA103939777, study PRJEB20133) | metagenome
GAAGGTCCACAGTTCCGCCTCGTTCACGTGCACGTGGACGTGGACGTGGACGTGATCGAAAACGAAGACCTCCCGTCGTCTGCGCCCACGCCTATGCCCACGCCCACGCCCACGGTGGGGAAGGTCCACGCCGGAAAGGGCCGGTGGCGCATCATTGACATCCCCTGCCACGTTTGCGAAATTGCGGCCGTGTCCGTGGAGGAGGTCGGCCATGATGCGTTTCTTCGTGGGATTCGTGACGATCTTCGCGGTCACGTGCGGGGGCGGAGGCGGCGGGACTGACGGGGGACCGGACACGGACACGACGTTGGTCCCGGACGATGCGGTCTCTCCCCCTGATGAGGCCGCGGATCCCGCCCCAGGCGACCGGGGACCTGGCGACGTCCAGGACCCCGGACCGCCGCCTGACGTTCCCCAGGACCTCCACTTCCAGGACCTGCTGGTGGACAACACCCCGCCCAAGGTGGTCAAGACCGAGCCCGCGAACGGGGCCACCGGCGTCCCGGTCCCCTTCGTGATCCGCGTCACGTTCAGCGAGCCCATCCGGTTCAAGGAGACGGTGGACAAGAACACCTTCCGCGTGCGGGACGTGGACGACAAGCCCGTGAACGGGACCTACACGTACGAGGAGGCGACGAACACCGTGGTGTTCACGCCGGATGCGGGCGCGAAGATGATGCTCGCCTCGCCGTACCGGGTGGCCCTGAGCACGATTATCCAGGACAAGGCGGGCAACGGGCTCGCGGACTGGTACTACTTCGCGTTCTCGACCGCCCTGCCGCCAGACATGGGGGCCTACGAGGCCCTGGCCGCGAAGTACGCGCCGGTCATCTATCAGGCAACGCGCAAGGAGGCGCCTCATTTCGACTACCTGACGGCGTTCGATTTCGACGGGAACTGGAAGGCACTGGACAACTACGACGCGATCAAGAAGGCCACGGAGGTCCAGTCTTTCGTCTATTTCGACGTGGTCGAGACGAAGAGCCACTTCTTTGTCCGGTATGGCTACTTCCACCCCCTGCATTTCGGGCTCCTCGGGGGCGACGCCTTCGGCAACGAGATGGCAGGCGCGACCGTGGTCGTGGCGAAGTACCCGCAGGAGCGGCCCATCGCAGTCCTGACGTACTTCCCCGCGGGGGACCAGGAGGAGGTCCGCTCCTACGTCACCGAGGAATCCGGGATCGTCGGCAACCAACCCCCTCCCTACTACGGCGTGAACTGGGTCTTCCCGGAGGCCCAGTTGTTCCCGGGCGGACACCATCTCGCGTACGTGACCGCGAACACCCACGAGTCCTGCCTGTGGATCCACACGATGAAGGAGCACATCCTCGACCAGCGCTGCCAGTTGACGGAGGGCGAGAAACTCGGGCTCTCCATCGTGCAGTACGTGTACGACGGCGGGACCGCGGACACCCTGAAGAAGGAGGACGGGTCCTTCCCCGCGGCGAAGCAGGACGTGCGGTACGGGCTCCGCCTGGTGCTCCAGGACTTCTGGACCCGGCGCGACCAGACCGGGACGGACACCCTCTACACGCTGTCCTTCTCGTACGAGGCTCCCGAGGGGCGCCCGGGCAACGGGCTTGAACTCCCGAGCGCCTTCCTGGACCCGGTCAACCCGGAATCCCCGTACAAGGGCCGTCCTCCGTGGGCGTGGCAGTGGCAGGCGACCACGTATGGAGATTTCTACGTCTATCAGTTCCCGCGAGGCACCTGGTTTTTGGACCCGGCATGGTTCTTCATGAAGCGCCACCGCCTGAACGCGGACTGGAACTGGGACACGAAGGAGGGGTACTCCCTTGACTACTGTTTCAACCCGTACCTTCTGATCGACCAGAGGCAACTGGACCCGGCGTGCAAGCCGGCGGGCGGGTCATGAGGCGTGGCGGACCGACGACCCGGAGCCTGGCCCCTGCCCTGTTCCTGATCCTGACCACGTGCGGCGGGTCGGACCGCATCGCCTTCACGAGGGCCACGCCAGTCCTGGTCCCGGCGGACCGGCCCGAGTGGACCGGCAGGACCCCGGGGGAACCGGCGGTCGCCCGGGTCAACGGGATCTCCATCCCGGCCGGGCGGTATCGGCGCGCCCTCTCACAGGCCGGGGAGGGCACGGACCCGGACCAGGTCCTGCGCGCCCTGATCGCAGAGGAGGCCCTCGCCCAGGAGGCGGCCCGCGACCCCGGCTTCGACGCCGCGAGCCTCCGCGGCGTGTTCGAACGCGCCCTCGTGGAGCGCTGGATCACCCGGAAGTTCATAGAGGGGGCCCGGCCCGAGGATATGACCGAGGCGGACCTCGCTCCCCTCTGGAAGATCCCGGCTGTGCAGGGCCGCTTCAATCACCTGACGATCTTCGTGGTCCAGGACTTCCAGTGGATCTGCTGTGACGGGACGCCCGCTCAATGCGCAACGCAGGATGCGTCCGCGTGCTTCGCCGAGGGCGAGGCCGCGATCCTGGCCACGCGGGACGCCCTGCAACGCCTGGCCCCCGAGTCGGAGGACCTTCCCCTCCTGCTCGACGACCTCAAAGCGTCGGCCCCGAGGCTCGCCTACCAGGAGTACGAATTCGCCTGGGACGCCCGGAAACGCCTTCAGAAGGGCCGCACCCTCTTCGATGACGCGGTCGTGAACGCCGTGGTCTCGACGCCGGTGGGGCGGTTCGCAGCCGCGCCGGTGCAAAGCAAGTTCGGCTGGCATCTCCCCTTCGTCAAGGAGGTCCACCCCGAGGTCCACAAGGACCTGTCCGACCCCGACGTGCGCCGCGAGCTCGCGACGACCTTCCTGCCCCGATTGCGGGCGCGCCGCTTCCTGGACGCCCTCGCGGACCTCATCCCGGCGGAGGGCTTCCTGTTCCTGGCCAAGCAGTATGAGGGTTTCCGCCGCTCCCGCCCCCCCCGGCTGGATGTGACCCTGTTTCCCGGGGCACTCGATGCCTGGGAACACGAGCGCACCGAGGTCGAGGGGATGTGACCGAGGGTCACGGCCCGCCGGTGAGCAGGACCCGCGCGGCCTCGCGGACCCGGGGGTCCAGCAGGGGCGCGCCGTGTACCTCCTCGAGGTGGACCCGGGTCAAGAGCGGGGTCAGGCCCACGGCCAGGCGCACCGGGCAGAAGGGGTTGCTCGCCAGGGCAGTCTGGACCCGCTCGCGCACGCCGAAGCGCGAGCGCAGGACCTCGAGGAAGTTGCCGCGCGACTGGGGCCGCAACGATGCCACGCGCAGGGCGTGGTCCTCCGTGGACATCGGGTTTTCGAGCAGGATGCGGATGACACCAGGGTCCGGGTCGGCGGCGATCTTGAACAGGGTGTCGAGGTCGCGCAGCCGCGCCCGGGCCTTGCGCACGCCGAGTGGGACGTCCTCGAACTCGTACGGCTGTTCCGGTAACGCCGCGGGGAGCGGGCCCTCGGGTGCGTCGCTCAGGTACGCGAACACCGGCCACAATGGGTCCTGGCCCAGGCGGGCAACGAGGTCGCGCCGCACCTCGCGCGCCGGGACCTCCGACCCGAGGGTCACGACAACCACGTCCAGGTAGAGGGCCCGCACATCGCCGCGGTCGCGGTGGGCCAGCACATACTGGAGGAACAGGGCGAAGGACTGCGCGTCGAGTTCCTGGAGGTCCGCGGCCATGGCCCGGCGCCGCAGGCCCGGGTCCGCCAGGGCCAGCCAGCGGCGGGCCAGCGCAAAGGGCAGGGTCGTGGTCATCTCCTCGACAGCGTCCCACAGCCCGAGCAGGATGTGGCGCTGCACCCGGTGCAGGACGGGGACGAGGCCGTGGTCGTCATCCGCCCCCCCACCGAAAACCCGCACACGGACACGCGCCGCCTCACCCGCCCACCCCCGCAGGAGGGGCACGGCAGGGTCTGGGTCCCGTACGGCACCAGGTCCTCGAAGTCGCTCCCGCAGGCGTCGCAGTGGAACTCGTACAGCGGCATGATCGTCCTCGATTCGGTTTGCCCGGGCGCCCACTCCCTGGATGGACCGGTGGGCCCATCGGATCACCGGCAGGGATTGTAGCGAAGTTAACCGGTACGGCACAGGGTCAGGGCTGCAACACGAGGCACGCCTCGGCGTCTGCGACCACATCGCTGGAGGCCGAGTGGACGGGGTGGGTCTGGTTTCGGGCCCACAGGAAGAAGTCGTCGCTGTAGTGGGCATTGGGGAAGGCGCCGTTCTGGCCGCCGGGGATGGCGTTCTGCATCCGCACGCCGGCCGGGTCCAGGACATAGACCGCCCGCATCGAGGGGCCAGACGAGTACGTGAATCGCGTGTCGTTGAGGCCGGGGTTGGACGAGTCCACGACGAAGTTGTCCCCGTGGCGCGGGAAGCCATCCGGGTACTTGCTCGTGGGCGGGATGTTGGCCTCCCCGCCGAGCGCGTGCGGCAGTGTCACGGTATGGAGCTTGCCCCACAGCCACTGGGTCATGTCCGCGGTGCCGAAGCCACCTGCCTGGGCAACGCCCACCTTGGCCGGGTCCTTCAGAAATGCGAGGGCCTCGTTCAGGCTCTTCAGGATAATGAGGTGGCGCGTCTCGACCTCTCCCTCCGTGGTCACATCATCCCACAGGATCGTGTCGCCGACGTCCCCCGAGTACGTGGCGAGTTGCTCGGGCGCGGTGACCATGGTCAGGAGCAGTTTCGCCGCGAACTGGCTCTCCAGGCCGGCGAGACCCTTGTTGTCGAGCACGTTGTGGAACAGGAAGACCAGCCACGCATTGAAGATCGACGCCGCGACCGAGGACGCCTGCTCTGGCGCGGACGACTCGCCCTCGAGCCCGCTCGGGGTCATGAAGTCCCAACCAGCGAGCCGGGTCGCGGCCTCGGCCACGTCCTGGTTCATGTAGGCGGCGAGCCGCGGGTCCGATCCGGGCGCGCCGTCCACCGCCTTCTGTCCCTCCGCGATGGCCGAGAGGATCGCGGGGGTCAAGAGGGCCCCGAGCGGCGAGCGGTGGTCCGCCTGGATCGCCTGGAAGTCCTCGATTGTCATCTTCTTTTCAGACATCTTCGCCTGGAGGAGTTCCCGGATTCGCGCGCCCCGGAACCCGATGTCGTACGTCTGGGCCAGATAGAGCGGGTCGTTCAGCGGGTCGTTGTCCAGGGTCGTGCCCAGGGCGTCGTGGTTCGCCGTCGCGATGAACCCGGACGCGGGGTCCACGGCGTTGGGCAGGTCGTCGCGCGGGATGTCCCCGGTCCACTCGCAGCACCCGTCCCCCGGCATCGGAAGCCACGGCGGATGGTCGTGGCCCTTGCCTTCCGCCACGTGCTTGCGGATCGGGACCCTCGCCCAGGCCGCGTACGCGATGTGGCCATCGGTCCCGCCCCAGACCCAGTTCTGGCCCCCCACGCCGAACAGGCGGATGGCGTCCTGGAAGTCGCCGGTCGTGCGCGCCCGCCACAGCCCGGCCACGGCTGCGAAGTCCTCGCTCGGCTCGAACCCGGTCCAGCGCCACGCGAGCGCGATCTTCTTCCCGTCCGGCGAGGTCGCCTGCGACCCCGGGATGATCGGCCCGTGGTGCGGGACCTCCAGGATCGTCACGGTCAGGACGCACTTCCCGCCCTGCTCCGCAACCTCATGGTCGAGCCCCTGCGCAAGCCCCTGGACCCACGCCTCGCACCCGCCCGCGGGCTTGTTGTAGGTCAGGGACTCGTCCCGCATCGTCAGCGGGACCTTGCCCCCGTTGAACACGACCGAGAGCGGGTCATCGTCGGCGAAGGTCTCGACATAGACGTCCGTCACGTCGTAGTCGTGGACCGTGGCCATCCAGGCTCCATGTTGCGAGTGCCCTAGGATGATGCCTGGAATGCCAGGGAAGCACACCCCGGCCAGGTCCAGGTCCCCGCCCGCGCGCGTGGTGTTCAGGTGAACCTGGTAGAACACGCTCGGGTTGCGCAGAGACAGGTGCGGGTCCCCGGCCAGCATGGCCCGGCCCGACTCCGTGTAATCGCCCGAGACGACCCAGTTGTTGCTCCCGCCGCCCAGCATCGGCGCGGGTTTCATCGCGACGCCGCGCAGCAGGCCCGCGAGGCGCGCAAAGTACCCTTTCGGAAAGGCATCGAAGAGGCCGCGAGGGACCGCGGGCCGGGCCAGTGCCCCGCTGTTCCGCGTCCCCTCCAGGATGGTCGCGTCCGCCCCGGGCGCGGCCCGATACGCGTCCACCAGGAGCCCCTGGAACGGGGGGCACGGGAAGCGCTCCACGATCCCGGCAAGCGTGGCCGCCATGGCCACCTCGTCCGTGTGGTGGTCGAAGGACAGGTCCCACGACTGGAGCCGCCCGAGCATCAGCGTGTCCACCGGGGTCCAGGGGTCCCAGTGCCCGAGGAACGTCCACTCGATGGGCTGCATTGCGGGGTTTTCCTTCGCGGTCTCGATGAAGGCCGTGACCCCCTTCGCGAACGCGTCAAGGACCGCCGCGACCTCCGGGCGCTTCACCTGGAGGTCCGCCCACATCGCCTCGGCCGGCGCCCGGAAGTTCATCAGGCGCATATAGACGTCGGTGTTCAGGTCCGAGGCGCCCGCCGCCAGGGTCTCCGCGAACCGCCCGTGCGTGATGAGGCGCATCCCCTGCATCTGGATGATCCGGTCCTGGGCCACCACAAACCCCTGCGCGAAGAAGAGGTCCTCGTCGCTCGCGGCGTAGATGTGAGGGATCCCCCAGCGGTCGCGCACGACCTCGACCGGCCCGTGCAGGCCCTGGAACGTGAAGGTCCGGTCCGCGACGACCTCGCCCAGGCAGAGGACCGGCTGGGGTCCCGCGTCCTCGCCCCCCGGGTCGCCGGGTCCGGGATCGGCCAGGTCCGGCTGGGGCCCCGGGTCTGTCAGGTCCGCGAGGTCCGGTCCCGGGCCCGGGTCCGTCACGGCCTCGGGTCCAGAGTCCACCGCGTCCGGTCCGGGCGTGGTGTCCGTCGCCCCTCCCCCACCCCCACATCCGATCGCGAGCGCCAGGAGCCATCCACCGATGAATCGTGATCTCCTCATGACTTCCCTCCCTTCTTCCCGTCCGCCTCTCCCACGACGAACCGAGGCCTCACCAGATAGACCAGGGTCGGCAAGAGCACGAGCCCCCCGACCATGCTCACGCACATCCAGAAGACCAGCAAGAGCCCCATGTCGGCCTGGAATCGCAGGAAACTCTGCGTCCAGAACACGACGCCGAAGACCATGGTCCCCGCGGTGAGCAGCACGGCCCTGCCCGCGCTGCCCATGGCGTTCTCGATGGCGCGGCCCAGGTCCCGGCTCTCGGCGAACTCCTCCTTGATCCGGCTGACCACGTACAGGCCGTAGTCCACGCCCAGGCCCACGCCCAGGGACACGACCGGCAGGGCGTTCACGTCGAGTCCGATCCCGCGCCATCCCATCAGGGCGTAGGTCAGGTAATTCGACAGGGCGAGCGGGATCATGAACATCAGCCCCGCCACCACGGAGCGGTAGGCGACGGTGCAAAACAAGAAAACAGCGAGAAATGCCAATGCAGTCACCATGGCTTGCGTCCGGGTGATGACCTCGTTGACCGCGGCAAGCAGGCCGCCGTAGCCGCCGGCCAGGCGGAAGCGGGCCTTCTCCATGGGGTTTTGGGCCACGTAGTCCCGCAGGCGCGCCACGACCGCCTGGAGGGTCGTCCCCTTGTGGTCCGCGAGGTACAGCGAGACATTCGCGTGCCGGCTGTCCGGCGTGACGAAGCGCGACAGGTCTCCCGGCTCGCTTGCGCTATAGATCATCTCGAGAAAGAAGCCACTCTCGCGCGCGTCGGTCGGGATGAGTTCCCATCGCGGGTCCCCACTGTGCAACGCCCGGATGATGGGCGGGAGCAGGTCCACGAGCGACGACGTGGCCCCGACCACCTCCCCCATCGAGGCCATTTCACGTTGTAGCATGAATATCTTTTCAAGAACATCCGGGTCCTTGATGGCGTTCCATTCCGAGCCCTCGACGATGACGTTCAGGACCTCGGTGTTGCGGAACTTCTCGCCGATGGCCTCGGTGTCGCGGTTGTAGTCCGAGTCCGGCCACAGCATCGGCGTGCCGGGGTGCATGTCCCCGACCACGAGGTCCTTCGCGAACCAGTACCCCACGCCGAGAAGCACGACCGCGCCCGCGACCACCGTGAACCGTTGCGGTCCCATGCAGAATCGGCCCACGGCCTGCAGCATCCGCGCCACGCCGCCCTGCCCGGCCTCGCGCCCCTTCCTCGGCGCGGGGAGCAGGGACAAGAGCACCGGGTTGAACAGCATGTCGGTGAACACGATGCTCAAGACCCAGAAACTGCCCATCACCGCGAGTTTCTGCATCAGCGGGATCGGCGTCAGCCACACCACGAGGACCCCGACCGCGTCCGTGACGATCCCCACGAGCCCCGGCTCGAACAGCCCCGCAAACGTCCGCTCCGCGGCCACGACCCGGTCCCGGGCCACCGCGTACTCCTCGAGGAAGCGCTCGATCAACTGGACGGAATGCGACAGGGCGCGCGCGCTGATGATGAAGGGAACGACCATGATCAGGGGGTCGAAGTTGTAGTCCAGGAGCCCGAGCAGGCCCACGCCCCACACCGCGCTCATCACCGCGGTCAGGACGGGGACAAGCACCCCGCGCAGGTCCCGGAAATAGACGACCAGGAGCGCCACGATGGACGCGACCGTCGCGACGAACAGCCACACCAGTTGCGAGTAGCGCTCGAGCACATAGCCGAGCAGCACCGGCCGGCCGATCATCCGCATGGTCGTGTTGTCGTCCTCGACGGACGACGCGATCTCGCGCAGTCTCTGATACGTGGCACGCGGCTCGAACTGCCCCTCGAAGAACCCGGCCACGATGAGCGCGGCCTTGTCGTCCCTGGAAACCAGGTATCGGTGCACCCGGGGCGTGGTATGGACCAGTTTCTTGAGGGCCTCGACCTCCTCGTCCGTCTTCGGGACCTCGGGCCACATCAGCGGGGCGGCCTGGAAGCCCGCAACCGGGTCCACGGTGATCAGTTTCACCTTGCGCTGGGCCAGGGACAGGACCTGGTAGTTGTTGACCCCGTCCAGGAGTTCCAGTTCCTTTGTGACCTTGCGGATCTTCTCGAGCGTCGGGACGTTGAAGATGTCGCCCTCGCGGACCTCGAGGCTCATGACGACGAGGTTCGCCCCGCCGAAGATGTCCTGGTACTGCTTGTAGGTCTCGACGAACTCGTGGTCCTCGGGGAACAGGTCGATCAAAAGGCTCTCGACCCGCACCTTGGGGATCTGGGCCGCGAAGAAAGCGGTCGCGGCCAGGGTGAGCACGAGGAACACGAAGCGGTGCCGGATCACGAAGCGGGCCAGGGCCTCGCGAAATTTCATGGGTTCCCCCAGGCCTTCCAGGTCGCCCCGAAGTCCTTTGTCTCAAGCAAGGTCGCGCGCCCGCCCACCGCGAAGCCGCGCCCGTCCGCCGCGAGCCGCACCCCTCCGAGCCACTGGTACGTCGGGACCGAGGCAACCGCCTGGTACGGTCCCGCCGGGTCGCGCGCCCACAACACGGTCCCGGCCAGGCCCACGACCACCGCACGTCCGCCCGCCGTGGCCACCCGGATCAGGTCCTCGCGCACCGGGGACTCGACGCGTTCGAACGAGGCCCCCGCGTCCCGGCTCACCAGGATCGTCCCCTCGGACCCGACCACGACGAACCCCTCGCCCGCGGCCTCGACGCCGAAGAGGTGGGCCTCGATGGTGCCGTCGTCCACGCGCGTGAACGAGTCCCCGCCGTCTTGGGTCCGCGTGATCAGCCCCATCTCGCCCACGACCACGCCCCGCCGGGCGTCTAGGAAGGCGAGCGCATTCAGGGTCGGGTCCTCGCCTTCCGCGGCCACGCGCATCGCCTCGAAGGTCCGGCCCCCGTCCCGGGTGCGCGCCGCGGCCGCGAAGTTCCCGACCGCGTACGCGGTCTGCGCATCCACCAGGTCCACGTCAAAGAGCGGCTCCGTGGTGGGCAGCGGCCTCCTGTCCCACGTCTTTCCGCCGTCCACGGTCCACAAGGCGGCCCCGCCGCGGCCCACGACCACGCCGGTGCGCGCGTCCACGAATTCCACGGCCAGGTACGCGGTGCGCGCTTCAGGCCCTTGCCGCTGGAAGGTCCGTCCCCCGTCCGCCGAGTGCAAGATCAGGCCCGGATACCCGACGACCCAGACGCGTTGTTCGGCCAGGGCCACGTCGTACAGGGAATCTCGCCGGACCACGCCCGGCAGGCCCTCCTGGGCCCGGGCCACGCCGGCGCCGGCGACCCCCGACAGGCACGCCAGGACCCCCAACCACGCGCCGCGTCTCATCACTTCGCCATCTTCCGCAGGTTGGTCAGGGTGAACTGGCTCGGGGGCAACCCCTTGTTGGAAAAGAAGTTGTAGGACGGAAAGACCGTGGCGTGCTCGGCCTGCACGTCCACGACCAGGGCAGTCCCGATCTCGAGGGGCTTGTGGTCCATGTCGGGCGAGTCGTTGAACGCGTTGATCAGGACCTTCCACAGCTTCCCCTTCTTGTCGTAGGCGACCTTCAGCGGGATGTAGAAGGTCTCGGCGTCGAAGTAGATGATCATCCGGCTGTACGGGTAGTCCGCGAACTTGGGCGTCACCTCGACCTCATAGACCGGGCGCGGCTCCCATTTCGCGCGGAAGTTCCAGTGCGGCGGGGTCTTGAAATCGAAGGTCTGGTCCCGGTACTGCTTGCCCGCCTTGATCCCCGAGTGCACGGGCGCGAGGATGGTGCGCCGCCCCAAGAGTTTCCAGTGCATCCATTCCGGGTAGCCCATGTACCCGCGCACGTCCTCGTACAGGAGGTCGGTCGAGTTCCACGCGTCTCCGCGCGTCCCGAACGTCGCCTTCATGGTCCGGCGCATGGTCGGGATGTAGATCCAGCCTTCCTGGTCCTTGGGCTGCACGTAGCGATAGTAGAGCGCCCCAAACCCCGCCTTGTCGTAAGGCTCGATCGCCCACGTCATCGAGGCGTACGCGATCCCCTTGTCCTCGAACTCCTTGATGTGAGGCCTTGGGTCCAGGTCGGTGCGGTGCATGGCGCGGATGATGTAGAGCCAGCGCCACTCCTCGGTGCGCTCGACCCCGTTCTTCGCACTGATCCAGTACACCCCGTAGTGGTACCCGCCGTCGTCGCCGTTGTACGCGTAGTGGTAGTTCCACGCGACCTCGAGGCCGTTTTGGGGGTCCGGGAAGGGAAGGCCAGCCACGTACCCCTCGATCCCCCGTTCGCGTGCATTGTCGCCCGTGTCCCGGTACGTCACCTGCCCGCAGTAGCGATTGGTCGCCTCGATGTACCCGAGCGACGGGTGGACCGCCTTGTACGGTCCTGCGGCGAGGCGCAGTCCGTACTTGCCGATCAGCAGGGCGAGCCCGTCCGGTACATATTTCTTGAACTGGTTGTAGTTGGATGCATCCACCACGAGGCCCGGCTTCCAGCCGGGAACGGCCTCGGGCCGGAAGCCGACCTTCTCCGTCCAGTTGTCCTTGGTGATCTCGCCCGGCTTGCACTTGCCCGAGACCTGGGCAGGCAGCCCCGCGACCAGCGCGATCCCCACGACCAGCAGCCATCCCTTCCTCATGGTCCGCCTCCTGGCCCGCCTGGGCCTGTATCAGAACTGGTACTTGAGCGTGACGTTCACCTCGTCGCGGTCCCGGAACAGGCCGACGCCCTTGTATGGGTTGTCCCCGAAGAACCCGTTCCACGCGACGCGGAACCGCCAGTGGTCCCCGAGCGTGACCCCCATCTGGGCGCTGAGGAACCCGCCGTTGCCCGGAAGCCACGCCCCCACGAGCCTCGGCGACAGGAGCCCGTGCAGGTAATTCGTGAAGACCGCGCCGACCACCGTGAACGAGTGCCTCCTGGAGAGGGTCCCGTCGTAGCCCGGGACCTCCACGATGCGGTCCGAGGCGTCGAAGTCAGTGATCCAGGTGTGCATGAACTGCGCCACGACCCAGATGGACTGCTCCCGGTTCAAGAAGTCGAGCAAGAGCGGCTGCTGAAACGACACCGCATAACTGAAGACCTTCTTTTTCTTCATGTGAAAGAACGTGTAGGTGTCCCCGTTGGGCGCGTTGTAAGGGGTGCGGTCGGTCAGCGAGTTCTCGGCCGAGTGCAGGGTGTAGGTGCGGTTGGGCTCGAACGCGGCCTCGAACTTCAGGTTCGTGCCCAGGGGATAGGGGAGCGCGGTCTCGAGCGACATCCCCGTCACGTGCTGCCTGGGGAAGAACAGGTACACGTCCACCCCCTCCTGGCCCGCGCCGTACTGGGCGTACGTGTACAGGGGGATGGGCGGGCTCAACTGGTGCGTGTAGAAATAGACCAGGGTGTAGGTGAAGTTCCCGATCTCGCCCTGCCAGCGCGCCCCCGCGCGGCTGTTCTCGATGTCGCGCCCCGGGTACAGGAAGACCTTCTTCCGGATCTTCCACGGCGCGACCGAGTCGTCCCCTCCGAACAGGGCCGGGGAGGGGACTGGCGGGAGCCCCCACGCTCCCACGAAGGTCAGGGGCACGGTGACCGTGTCCTCGGGGCGGTCCAGCATCGGGATCCACACGACCTCGAGGCTGCCCTGCAACGGGGGGATCCAGATGAGCCCCTTGAGCATCCACAAGGGGATGCGCTGGTCCTCGAAGGACTCGAGCGGCCCGAAGTGCCACGTCGAGTCGGTCGGGTTCACCACGTCGAGGAGTCGGTACTGGCCTGTCTCGCCCCACGCGACCTGCTGGCGTCCCAGGCGCAGGTTCAGGTACTCCGAGGCGTTGATGTCCACGTAGAACTCGCGCAGGTCCAGTTCCTGGTAGTACGTGTCCGCCACCCAGTCAATCGTCTTCTGGTTGTTTCCGAAGTATCCTTCGTGCGGGACCTGCGCGTCCTTGTCCACCGAGAGCTTCAGGGACCTCACGCCCCGCACGATCGCGTGCAGGGACACCTCGGGCCACGGGGTCCAGTCCGCCTCCAATTGCAGCGTGTTGCGGAACATCGAGAGTTTGCCGAACTTGTCGCCGTGGTCCAGGGGCAGGCCCTTGTCGTCCAGGCGCGTCCGGTGACGCGAGATGAAGACCCCGGTCTGGTTCTGGACAAAGCCGTTGATCCGGAACTTCGGCTCCTCGTCCGCGGGGAAGACCTCCCCGACCTCCAGGTCGGGCTCGCGCGCCTCCCAGCCCGTTTCGTCCCCGGATTCCGTGCCGGGGGCGGTTTCCTCCCACGCCTCCTCGGACGGGGCGGGCGGGGCCTCCTCGCCCGTGGCCGGCGCCGCCTCGCCCGAGGGCTCCGCCGGGGGCGGTTCCTGCGCCAAGAGGGGGTTCGTGAACGCGCTCCCCGCGATGATCCCCGCGAGCGCGGCGAGGGCCGGAGATCGTCCGGCCCGGTTATCGTGCCGCTTCATCGAGCCCTCCTGGTGGCGCTGGAAAGACCCGGGGGGCCTCAACCCCGCCCTACTTGGTGCAGTCCGCGGGCGTGGGGTTGCTGGTCCCTTCCGTGTAGATGTTGTTGATGCAGATGGAGTCCGCGAAGGTGAACAGGGTCGTCGAGCCGACCTCCTGCCCCTTCACCCACGCCTTCAGCGTGCACTGCCCGGGCGGGACGTTGCCGGCCACGAACCGGGCCTCGCCCTTGCCGGTCGTGGTCTCGGGGACCTGGTCGAGCGGCGCGGGGAGACCCGTGTCGCCGAAGTAGCGGTACTCGCCCGCGGGGTCGGACGTGATCGTCGCGCACCCGACGTACTCCTCCTCGCCCTGGTCGTTGGTCCAGTAGATCGCGCCGGCCACGATGGCCTTCGCCGGGTCCGGGGTGAACCCCGCCAGGGCCGCCGCCATGTTGTAGCCGTTCACGCTGACCGCCCAGAGGGTCTCCTCCTCTCCGGAGTCAATGGCGATGTTGAACTGGTAGGTGTCCTTAAACCCGGCCAGCGACACCTTGAAACCCATCTTCCCCGCCGCCTTGGGCAGTTCCATCGTGACCTTGCCGTCCTGCCCCGAGGTCGCCTGGTACGGCGTGGCCTCGCCCGTCGTGTTGTCGTAGGCCACGACCGTCGCGCCCTTCAGGATCTCCTTGGTCAGGTTGTCCTTGACCACCGCGTTGAAGGTCACCATCTCGGGCAAGATGTCCTGGGTGGGGCCTTGATCCGCAACCGGCCCCTGATCCTGCACCGGCCCCTGATCCTGGGTCGGACCCTGATCCTGCACCGGCCCCTGATCCTGGGTCGGACCCTGATCCTGCACCGGCCCCTGATCCTGGACCGGTCCGGTGTCGGTCGTGACGCCCTGGTCGGTCTTCCCGCCATCCCCTCCCCCGCACGCGACGAGCCCGATCCCCATCACGAACGCGCTGAACATGGCTGTGAAAACTCTCATCTGGACCTCCTCCGAGCGGATCATGCCACCCATTGACGAGAACTCGCCAGGAAGTCTAGATGACCCTGGATGGACAAGTCAAGCGTTTCAACGGCCGCCGCGTCCGCCCGTCAGAACTCGAACACGTACGACGCCGTGAGGACGTTTTCCTGGTAGAGGGTGTCCGTCGTCCCCACCAGGGTGTCGGTCCGGTGGAACCCGAGGTCTAGGGAGTGCCGGTCCCCCGGACGGAACCCGACCAGCGCCCCGTACGTGGCGAGCAGCGCGTCGTCGCTCACCGCGTGCCACAGGCGCAGGTCGAGCCCGTAGAGGAACCACATCGTGACCGGGTGCCGGAGCGAAACGGACGGCCCGTGGGTCTGGTAGGCCCTCGGGTTGAAATACGACCGGATCGCCCCGCCCTCCATGTGGTCCCTGAAGTGCTCGATGCTGTAAGTGTACGACGCCTCGATCCTGGGCAGGTCGAGGATCACGTATCCCGCGGCGCCCCACCCGTAAATCCGCACGTTCCCGTCCGGGTTCAGGTACGACCCCTCCCCGGCGAGGTCGAAGAACAGCCCCCGCCATGGATTCCAGTACAGGGTCAGGCCGCCCGTGTTCAGGACCACCCGGTCATCCACGGCGCCTGCGGTGGTCAGGTTGTCGGCCCGCTCCCCGAAGACCGACAACGACACCCGGTCGAAGTCGGCCCGCTGCTCCACCCGCGCGTTGAACGAGGTCCACGGTGAATCGTAGTGCGTGACCCAGGCCGACAGGTCGAGGGTCCACCCGTCGGCGACCTCGACCTCGCCGAACAGCCCCGCCTCGTGCCCGACCCGTGTGACCTCGGGGAGGCTCCCGTCCAGGTCCGGGTGCCCGCGCAACCAGTGAAGACGATAGCGCGCCCCGATGGTCACGTCGTCGCCGAGCCCCACCGACCCCCACGGCCCCACCGCCACGTGGTCGAAGCCCAGGCGGTCGTTGAACCACAAGAAGTCCACGCCGAGCGCGGTCCCGATTCCCGCGGATTCCAGGAGGGTCCGCCGCGCGGCCTCGTCCCAGGCGGCTCCGGACAGCCCCAGGACCCGGGCGTGCTCGCGCGCCTCCCGCCCGTGACCCAGGTCGAGGGACAGGGCCAGGGCCCGCTCGCGGGCCTCGGAATCGAAGGGTCGCAGCGCGAGACACGCCTCGTGGGCATCCAGGGCCTTGCGGGGGGCGTCCGTCCACTCGTAGAGCGACCCCAGGGCACACGTGGCGTCCGCGTCCTTCGGGTCGCGCTCGCGCAGGCGTTCATAGACCTCGATGGCCCTGGGAAGCCGGTCCAGGTCCACGCAGCGCCGCGCGAGTTCCAGGGCGGCCTCGCGGTCCGAGGGGTCCAGGACGACGATGCGCTCCAGGGTCGCCAGGGCCTCGTCGGTCCGGTCGGTCCACAGGTACAGCCGGTACAGGGTCTTCAGGCCTTCCAGGTCACCCGGGACCGCGGCGACGAAGCCTTCCAGGTACGGGATGGCTTCCTCGTTCCGGTCCAGCCACACGAGGACCTGGGCCACGCGCCGGCGGACCGCGAGGTCCTGGGGCCGCTCGCGCACCACGACCAGGTAGTGCTCGAGCGCCGAATCCGGCTGCTCGCGCCTCAAATAGAGTTCCGCGAGCCACAGCCGGGCGTCCGCATCGTCGGGGCGCAGGGCCACGGCCCGCTCGCACGCGCGCAGGGCCTCCTCCTCGCGGTCCAGGTCCGCGAGGGCCCGGGACCACTCGAGAAACACGGCCGCGTCGGACGGGTCCGCGGCCGCGGCCTCGCGCAGGAGGGCCTCGGCCTGCGCGGGGTCTCCCGCGTCGCGCAGCGCCCGGGCGCGTTCCGGGACCGAGGTCCGTTCCTGGGCGGCCGCCGGCACCGCGACCGCCCCCTGGACCGCGAGCCAGATCGCGACCGTCACTCCCAGCGAATGGTGCATGGGCTCTCCCCGACCCTCACGTGGTAACGTCCCTCCTTCACCGCCCGGAACACGACCTCACACGACCCGTTCGCCGTCGCATCCGCCCCGGCCGGCAGCCGAAGGAGCGTGGTCAGGCCCCCTTCCGGAGCGCCCGGGGCCCGCAGGACCACGGATTTCGGGCCGCGCGTGACCTCGAGCCGCGCCGCAGGCCAGGCCCGCACCAGGTCCGCGAACCGGGACGCGGTCATGGCCCGCAGGAACGGCCAGGCGTCGCGCACGCGCGCGAGGAAGCGGTCCATCTCGGCCAGGAGCCCCTCCAGGTCTCGGCCCCGGGACCGGGCGGGGTCGTAGATGTCGTCCGGGTGGATGAAGTGCGACAGGACCCCCGGCACGACGAGCGCGTCCAGCACCTCGGCCGCGTTGTCCGCGTCCAGGAAGTGTTCCGACGAGATGCGTGGGATGTCCACGAGCCCGGGCACGTCCGGGTCCGGACCGAACTCCTGGCCAAGGATCGAGACCTCGTCCAGGTACTGGGCCGCGACGGCCGTGACCTCCGGAAAGACCTGGTGTACCGCCTGTTTCCCGAGCGCGTGCACGAGGTTGTTCGGCGCCACGTAGGTCTTCGGGAACCACGTCGCACCGAACAGCCGCGCCATCTCCTGGCGGGCGAGCGCGAGGGCCTGGACCATGGCCTCGAGCCCCGGCCAGCCGGCCGACTGCTCGCACTTCGCCACGGTCAGGGACTGGTGGTTGTATCCGTGCAGGGCGATCTCGTGCCCCGCGGCCTGGATGGCGCGGGCCAGGTCGGTCGCGACCGCGACCGCCGAGACGGCGCTCTGGACCTCGCCCTTGTCCCCTTCCTTGTCTTCCTTCTCCACCTGGAACCCCGACGCGAACGGTGGCGCGACCCGGGCGTCGTAACTCAGCACGAATCCGAATGACGGTTTGACGTCATATCGTTCGAGGAGCGCGGAAACGCCTGGCCACCATTTCTTCGGGTAGAACTCGGCGTCCGTCATCCCGTACAGGCGGTCCACCGGGGGGAGGGGCCGTCCCCACAGGGGCATGGGGCAGTCATCCACCCAGAAGACCAGGGCGTCCATCAGGGCCGCAGCCGCGGGCGCCGCGACTTCGAGGACCGACAGGAGGATGCGCCCGCGCGCGGACTTGTCCCCGACCTCGCCCCCGAGCCACAGGAGCACGCGACCGGACCCGTGCGGGCGGGCGATCACCGAGGGGACCTCCCGGCCCGACGAGGTCCTCGCGCGGCACAGGGCCCTCGTGTCCCGAGCAGTCTTGACCTCCGGGAGCGTCATGGCCCACTGTGCGCCGTACCGGAACTGGGTCCCAGCGGCCCCGGGGAGCCAGGCGGGGTCACAGGTCACCTCCTCGACCGTCTCCTCGCGATCGCCCATCCGCGCGAGGCCGAGCAACGACCACAGGGCCGGATCGTCCAGGCGGGCCAGGGCCGCGAGGCCGCCGCCGGAACGGACGTAGTCGTCGAGCAGGCCGGCCAGGCGCCCGGCGTCGGGCAGCGAATCGGTGGCGAGGACCACCGAGGCGTACCGTTCGAGCCAGCGTGGCGGAGCCCGCGAAAGGTCCTCGACCGCGATGAAGTCGGCGTCCAGTTTCGCGTAGTGCACGACCCACGACGCCTGCGCGAACAGGTTGCGCCCCGTGGCCGTGTCCGACCGGACCGCGAACAGGTGACGCACGGGTCGTGTGGAGGTCGCTTCCGGGGAGACGCGACGCTCGACCTCCGCCACGAGGTCCCCCACCGCGCGGTCGTCCAGGGGGGGCGAGAAGGTGACCGCCCCGGCCGGGGCGAGCCCGGAATCGGTCAGCACGGCCCCGAAGCCCAGGAGGTCCTTCCGGTCAGGGGCGGCCCGCATCGGGACCGGCTCGAACCCCGCCCGGTGCAGCCGGGCGCCCAGCCGGACCACCCAGTCCGGCAGGTCGGTCGCCACGCCGCCGCACGCCCCGCAGACCACCGCGACGCGGGACGGCGGGGTCACGAAGCGCACGCCCGGCGCGACCACGGCCCGCCGGGTGCGCCAGTCCCCGTCCTTGCGCCCGTAGGCCTCGACACGGCCCACGAAGGGACCCGTGGCGAGGGCAAGCGCGACGAGCGCTCCCGTGAAGCGGACCCGGCGGATTCGCGTGGTCATCCGTCCATCCCGGCTCGGGTGGAACGGAGTCTAGCCGAAGGGAGGGGGGGCGTCAAAACGGATTTGAATGGATGTTCCCCTCCTGGCTATTGGACGCTTCCATTCCCATTTCAGACACCGCTTGGAAATGGTGGACCAGGAACCGGGAATGCAGGACGGGAAACGATCAATGAAACGGGAAGGAAAGAAGCGGGTCGCGGCGCGACTGCGTCACGCGGTCTCGCCGAAGTTGAAGGTCTCGCCGTTCGGACCCTCGCAGGAGCCGGTCAGCCCGTCGTTGCTCGTGCAGTGCCACACGCCGTCCTTGTCCTTCACCGTGATGTCGAAGCCGCCGTTGTCGTACACGGTGCCGTTGACCGCGAAGTAGTCGCCTCCGACCTCGACCAGGTACCACATCTGGCCGTCCAGGTAGCAGAACTCGACCGACACGGACTGGCTGGGCTCCTCGCAAGAGGACACGGTCCCGTTGAAGGAGAAACAGTACTCTTGCTGACCGCTCGTGCTGTACGTCGTCAGGACCCACCCGGTCCCGTCCACCGTCGAGGTGCAATCCCCGTACTGCATGGCGCAGGAGTTGTAGTCGTACGCCACCGCGATCGGGTCGCCCTCCTGCGGCACAGACGTCATCGCTCCCACCTCGAAGTCCACGGTGCCGCCGCCGTTGCACGTACACGTGATGGACGTGCTCCCCTGCGTGTAGTCCGAACAGTCGATCGGGCTCTCGGACTGCGCCCCCTACACGGACGAGAGGCCCAGTTTGCCCATCCCCTGGGAGTTCTGCTGCTCCTCCTTCAGGGCCGCGGCCACGCTCTTCGCATTGTCCGTCCCGAGGTCCCCGGTCGGGTTGTCGAACTTGGACTTGAGGGCCGAGTAGGATGGGCCGCCACCGCCTCCCCCGCCCCCGCACGCCACCAGGCCAAACACCGCCGCGATCCCGAACGACACGAACCCTTTCATTTGACTTCTCCTCGTGAGATAAACCCCATCCCCCCAACCTACAGTGGGATTCCAAGACTTCTGGAAGACCACCCGAAGAAAAGTCAGTTAGAGAGTTGAATTCCCAAGTCCGACCGTGGATTTCCGATATCCAGGCCACCGCACGCCTGGGGTCCGGCCAGACCCGCGCCCCGAGGGCGAACCGCACCTGGTTTCGTGGACACGAGTTTGTGCTGCCCGGAGCCCCCGACTCACGGGGGTGCCGGAGCCCCAGGTCGCCGGCTCGCGCAGGATCCCGTGGCCCGATTCGAGGACTTCGTGGTCCGGCGGGACGCGATGGAGGGGAGGCTCGGCATCTTCAACCTGACGGTGATCGCCCTGCTTCAGGCCGGCGAGCCATGGTGCCGTGCCTCCCCCGCGGCGTCGATCCAGCGGATTCGCCATCGTCCATGGAACTCCTGGGGTCAGGCTGTCCGGGCCATGCCATTCGCTTCCTCACCCTACTGGCCCGAAGCGAATGGACACCGCCATGGACACCATCGGACCATTGCGGTCGCAACTGACTCCCAACCCCTTGAAGAGACAGGCAGCGAGGGAACGCTCCGCGCGGCTGCAACGAGGTTGAGGCCGCGCCCGTTGGTCATCCACATTCCGAAGCGGCGACAGCGGCTTGCGGCGTGGCCTTCGCGGGGACTGGACGGCCGGTCCTACTGATCGAACTCCTTCTTCACGGCAGCGAGGTCCCAGTCGTCGGGACGCCAGTCGCCCAGCCACTCGAGGCGTTCCATCCACCCCTCGCGCTCGTCGTCAGCCGGGCCGGCAGCCGTGACCACGAAGCCGGCATCCGCCCAGCGGACGACCTGGCAGCAAGATCCGTATCCGAACGTGCCCATGCAGTCCTCCGGGGGGAAACCGACGGTCGCCGGCCACCAGGCGGCGCCCGAACGTCTCGTCGGACTCGAGGATCCGGCGGAGGACGACCTCGGCCCTCCAGCCGTCGCCGAAGTCGTAGCAGTACACGCACCGGGGCCGACGGCCCGTGGGCGTGCGAACCGGGAACCACTTCGAAAGCCGTGTCCGGCGCCAATCCCTCGTGTCGCTGTCGAACTCGTCGTCTCCTGGCGTGCCGCAGATCTCGTCGCCCCGGAACGACGTCCGGAAGGCGTGAAGGTGCTCGTTCACCCAGGAACCGCTCGCATCCTGGATGGCGTCGTGCAGGTCGCCGAACGTGGCGCTCACTGGCAACCGCATCCGGCGCCAGATCCGGGGCTTGATGTCCTTCATCGCAACGTCGAACTCGTAGTAGCGCGGCATGGGTCGCTCCTGCCAAGACCGAGACGGATATATCTGGTCCGCGGGATTGTTCAATCGATCGGAGGACCCCCGGGAAAGGAACGCAGTTCGGAGGTCGGGAGGTTCGGTGCCATCGCGATGGGCAACTGCGCTTGCTCAGGCGGGGTATTGACCACCCTGCGGATGTCTCGTGCAGTCCAACACCCCTCGCGTTCATGACCGATGGAAAGGGGGTTCACCCAAGAGTAGCGGGGGCTGGATTTGAACCAGCGACCTTCGGGTTATGAGCCCGACGAGCTTCCGGACTGCTCCACCCCGCAGCCGCTCAAGGCAAGGGGGATTGTAGCGACCTCGGCCGGCGTGTCAAGCAAAGTTTTCGGCAAGACGGGGAGAGGGGATTTCAGGGAGGGGGTTGACAAGGGCTGGGGCATCCCCACTATAATCGGATAAAGATTGTCCGATATGGGGTCGGCAATCTGTTGGGGATGCATCTGGAAAGGAGCATGGGGCCATGAACAACACGCTCGTTCAGAAGGCGGCGCCGGACTTCACGGCGGACGCGGTGCTGGGCACGGATTTCACGACGGTGACCCTGTCGAAGTACAGGGGGAAGTGGGTGGTACTCTATTTCTACCCCCTGGACTTCACGTTCGTCTGCCCGACGGAGATCACGGCCTTCGAGGACCACCTGGAGGAGTTCAAGAAACTGAACGCCGAGGTGATCGGGGTCTCGACGGACTCGAAGTTCTCGCACCTCGCCTGGGTGAACACGCCGCGCAAGGAGGGGGGGCTTGGGAAACTGCGCTACCCGCTGGTCGCAGACTTCACGAAGAAGATCGCGGCGGACTACGGGGTCCTGCTCGAGGGCGGCATGGCCCTACGCGGCCTGTTCGTGATTGACCCCGACGGCAAGGTCGTCTACCAGACGGTGCACGACCTGAACATCGGGCGCAACACGCGCGAGGTCCTGCGCGTCCTCCAGGCGCTCCAGTTCTCGAAGGCGCACGGCGACGTGTGCCCCGCGGACTGGGAGCCGGGACAGCCGACCATGAAGCCCGACCCAGTGGGATCGAAGGACTACTTCCGCGAGCACGGCTGATCGCGAACGGAGATTCGCGCTCAGGCAAGCCGCATCGGGTCCATTTCCCTCCGCCAGCGGTCGTCCACGGGCCGACCCGCCACGAGGTCCGCCGCGAACTCGCCCACGGCGCAGGACGCGGTCATCCCGTGGCCCCCGAGCCCCGCCACCCAGAAGAAGCCGTCCACCCGCGAATCCCATCCGACGGCGAACCGCCCGTCCTGCGTGACGGTCCGCAGGCCCGCCCACCAGCGGGACACGGGGACCCCCGCGAGCCTTGGGCAGTGGCGGGCCAGTTTCTCGGCCAGGGTCTCGAGCGCGCGCGGGTCCCGGAGGACCGTTCCGGGTTCCGCGGGGTCCTGGTCGCCCGGCGACAGCAACAACCCGCCCACCTCCGGGCGGAAGTAGTACTCGTGCACGGTGTCCCACACGAACGGCCATTGCGGGCGGACGAACGGCAATGGCGGCGTGGTCATCAGGTGGCGGCGATACGCCTGCATCGCCAGGGGCGCCAGACCGGCCAGGGACGCGATGCGATTGGCCCAGGCTCCGGCCGCGTTCACAAGCACGCGGCACGCCACGCGACCTCGCGTCGTCCGGACCGCGCGCACGCGACCCGCCTCGACCTCCACGGCCTCGACCCGGACACCGGATACCAGACGCGCCCCTCCGGTCCTCGCGGCCCCGAGGTACCTCCACAGCAGGGCGTGGATGTCCACGACCCCGTCGCTCGCCGTGAACACCGCGCGGTCGAACGGCGTCTCGCGGAGCACGTCTACACGGGCCACCGCCTCGGCCCGGTCCACGACGCGGCAGTCGAGGCCCGCCCGCGCGGCCCTGCCCGCGGCCCGGACCAGCGGCGACTCCCCGGGACCGACCAGCAGCAGGGAACCCTGCGGTCGCACCTCGACCGGCTCCGCCCAGAACCCGTCGGTCCGAATCGTCCCCGCGACGGACGCCCGCAGGACCTCATTGGTCACCGGGTCGGTCGTCACCTGCCGGGCCATGGCCGCGTTGAGGCCGCTCGCGTGGGCCCCGAACTGGTCCTCGGACTCGAGCAACACGACGTCGGCCACTCCGCGACGGACCAGGAAGCACGCGGTTGCGGCCCCGGCAAACCCGCCCCCCACCACAACGACGTCCGCGGAATCCGGACGCGCCTCGTCATCGTTCGCGTTCATGGTTCTTGTATCACAAGAGATATCTCGACAACCACATCTCGAAGACCATCAGGTTGAACAACTCCTTGCGCAGATTGGCCTTGCCCGACAGGTGGGCCTCGACCAGGGTTTGGACCGCCGGGGCATCCAGGAATCCCTCCCTCGCAAGCCGCCGAGGGTTCAGCAACTCCAGCATCAATGGTTTCAGGTCGGTCCGGAGCCACCGGGCCAGAGGCATCCCGAACCCCTTCTTGGGCCTCTTCAGGATCACGTCGGGCACGCGGCCTTTCAAGGCCCGCCGCAACAGGGCCTTGGTCGTGAAGCCCCGCAGCGACAGAGCGGGGTCCAGTGAAAAGGCCAGTGCCACCATGTCCGGGTCCAAGAAAGGCGAGCGGACCTCCAGGCCCACGGCCATCGAGGCCCGGTCTACCTTCACCAAGACCCCGTCCTGCAAGTAGAGACGGGCATACAGGTACGCGAGGGTCCTCAGGTCGTCTGGCTGCCCGGGCGCCCGCCCGACCACGGCATCCACGTCCGGGTACGGGGCCCCTCCGGCCAGCCGGACGCGCAACTCCGGGTGCATGACCGACCGCGCGAGGGCCGGGTCCAGCCCGCCGATCCAGGCGAAGTGGCGCACGAACGGCCCGTGGCGCAGCCCCCGCGCCAGGCGCTTCAGGCGGTACTCCAGGCTCCAGTCCGCGTCCGACGGAGGCAGCCAGTCCACCAGACCGGGTAGCCACCGCTCCCGAGCGACCCGGGGCACCAGGCGGGCGATCCGGTTCGCCAACCGGTGCGCGGCGAAGGTGGGATAGCCGTAGAACATCTCGTCCCCGCCATCCCCGGACAGGGCCACCGTCACGTGCTCCCGGGCGAAGCGCGCCAGCAGGTGGGTGGGGATCAGCGAGTAGTCCCCGAGGGGCTCGTCCGCGACGCCGGCGCAGTCCCTCACCAGCGCCACCGCGTCCTGTCCCGTCAGGATGCGCTCGTGGTGCTCCGTGCCGAACCGCTCGGCCACGACCCGGGCTGATCCGGACTCGTCGTAGGTCGGGTCGTCGAACCCGATGGTGAAGGTACGGATGTCGGCCGCGGGCACGTGCTCGGCCATCGCCGCGACCACTGCGGTCGAGTCGAGCCCCCCGGACAGGAACACCCCCAGCGGGACGTCGCTTTCGAGCCGCCGCCCGGTGGCCGCGACTAGGGCGTCGAAGACCCGCCGGGCCGCCTCGTCGGGGCCTGGCCTTACCACCTCGCCGGGCACCGGGATGTCCGCATAGGTCCCTTCGCGGACCTCGCCGTCGCGGATCAGGACGTACCCACCTCCCGGGACCTTGTGCAGACCGCGCAGGATGCATCGCGGCGTAGGGACGTAGTCGAGCGTCAGGAAACTGTACAGGGCGTCCGCGTTCACCTCCCGCGAGACCAAGGGGTGCTGGAGCAAGGCCCGCAGTTCAGACGCAAACACGAACTCACCGGAAAACTCCCCCCAGTACAGGGGCTTCTTGCCCATGCGGTCCCGGGCCAGCAGAAGGGTCCGGTCCCGCCGGTCCCACAGCGCGAACGCGAACATCCCGTTCAGGCGCGGGAGCATGGCCTGGGCCTCGTCCTCCCACAGGTGGACGAGGACCTCGGTATCGGCCCGCGTGCGGAAGGCATGGCCCCGGCCCTCCAGGTCCCGGCGCAGGTCCTTGTGGTTGTAAACCTCTCCATTGAAGACAACGAGGACCATCCCGTCCTCGGAGGCCATGGGCTGGCTGCCCCCCTCCAGGTCAATCACGGACAGACGGCGATGCCCCAGAAAGGCCCCGTCCCCTTCGAAGAACCCCTCGTCATCGGGGCCACGATGGGCCAGGGTCCGGGTCATGCGGCGCAACACCTCGCCGTCCACCGGCTCGGAGGTCCCCGGTCGCACGAAACCTGCGATCCCGCACATGATCACGCCTCATGACGCGGACAGATCGGAGGATCGCCCACGCCTACGAAGGTCCATCCACGGATGACTCGATGACCGAGGGCTCCTCTGGAAGGTTGATCCTGACCTTGACCTTGTACGGCAGCCTGCCGCGCGTCTCGAAGTAGATCCGCATGTTCATCTCGGCCAGAAGCCCGAAGAACAGAAACTGGAACCCCGCCAGGAACAAGAAGATCGCGGCCAGGAAGAACGGGTCAGTGTACAGGGGTTCGCCCCAGATCATCTTCTTGAGCACGGTCCACGTCATGCTGACCGTGCCGAGCGCGCACGCGATCAGCCCGTAACGACCGATGAAGTACAGGGGCTTCGTCGAGTACCCCAGCAAGAAGCGCACGGTCAGGAGGTCCAGCACCAGCCGGACGGACTTGCCCAGGTTGTACTTCGATTGACCGGCGGTGCGCGGGCGGTGGCGCACGGGGATCTCGGCGACCTTCCCGCCCGCCCATTGCACGTAAGCCGGGATCAGGCGGTGCATTTCCCCGTACAGCCGGATGTCCGCGAGGATCGATTTCCGATACGCCTTCAAGGTGCATCCGTAGTCATGGAGATCCACGCCGGTCACGAGCGACACGATGCGGTTCGCCACGCGCGACGGCAGGGTCTTGGTCCAGAAGGCGTCCTGTCGCTGGTGCCTCCAGCCGGACACCACGTCGTAGCCCTCCTCGAGCCGCCGGATCAGTCGCGGGATGTCCGTGGGGTCGTTCTGGCGGTCCGCGTCCATGGGGACGACGATGCGGCCCCGCGCCGCCCGGAACCCCGCATCCAGCGCCGCGGTCTGGCCATAATTGCGCGCGAACGAGACGACCCGGACCCGACCGTCCCGGCTCGCCAGGTCCTTCAGGATGTCGAGCGACCCGTCCGTGCTCCCGTCGTCGCAGTAGATGACCTCGAACGGCCGGCCCATCTCGGTCAGGACCGCCACGACCTCGCCATGCAGGTCGCGCAGGCTCTCCGCCTCGTTGAAGACGGGGAGTACGACCGAGATGTCGCAGGCGGGTTCGTTCACGGGATGGGATGATAGCACGAACGGTTCCGCTCCCGCCTTCGCCCGTCGTCGGGGCTCCATCGAGCGCCTGGTGGCCAGTTCTCGCCGGGAAATGGTATCATCGAGTCGGCTCACGCTCGCGCCGGAGGGACCGATGCCCGACCCCAGGCGACCCACGGTCCAGGGAACCACGGGGCGGCCCGAAATTGCCCGTGGACCCGCCAGGCCCCCGGTCCGGCCGGAAGCGGGTCGCCCCTCGCGCCTGGAAGAGCGGAGCCGTGGCCCCGGTGACCGCTCCCTTCCGTCGCGCCGGCACCGCTTCCCCCCGCGCAACCCCAGCCGCGCCCGTTATTACAAGGCGTCCCTGGTCGCGGCGGGGGTCTTCGTGGCTTTGGCCCTGGCACTTCCCTTCTGGATTGACCACGTGCGTCGCGCCCGGGACCGAGAGAGTTTCGAGGCCTTGCGATCCTCGTCGCCCCAGGCGATGCCTGGAACTGCGGCCCCGACGAGAGACGACCGGACCCCGGGCGCCAGCCTGCCCTACTCGCCGGAGTCCGGTCACGCGACGTGCCAGGCATACGCGACCGCGCGGTGCAACGCCCTCGGCATCCCTCCAGGACCTTGCGGGGAGGTGTCGGCGGCCGCCCTCGCGGTCCCGGCCACGGCGGGCCTGGCGGAGTGCCGGAAGACCGTGGAGCCCAAACTGGCCGAGGCCGCAAGGCTGCACGGCGTCCCGGCGCAACCCGGGATGCCCGCCGAGGCGACTCCTCCCAAACCGGCCATTGTCGCGGCTTCTACCGCGGAACCTGTGCCCCCGACTGCCGCCGACCCTGTCCAGACCGCGCCGCCAGGACCGGCTGGCCCCGCGCTTCCCGAGGTCGCCCCGGTTCCGCCCCGCCGCAGTCCCTCCCCGGCGGAGCGCGCCGACAACCTGGCCCGGATCCACGTCCTGGTCGAGGAACTGCAGCGCGGCGCGCAGAACTACGCCACGGCCCCCGCGGCCCAGGCGGCCCGGTTCGAGGAACTGCGCAGGCGCGTCGAGGCGGACGGTTCCGAGGAACTGCGTTCGCTGTACAACACCCTGCTGTTGCAGGCCGGGCGAACCGCCGGGATCGAGATGCCTCGACCGGGGCTCCGCGCGACCGAGGCACCCATGACGTCCGCCGCATCCGGAGAGGAGCGTGCGCGGACCACGACCCCCGAGATGGACCGCGTGCGCCGGATGCTCGACGACGCCCGCCGCCAGGCCGGCCAGGCCCCGGGGCCGCCCCCGGTCGCCGGGCCGGGGGCCCCGCCAACCTCGGTGGACCCGTCGTCCGTGCCGGCGCCCGCGGCCCAGAGCCTCTGAACGCACCCGGACTACAGGACCCAGACCAGGTCCAGGATCGGATACGCAGGCAGGTTCCGGATGTCCGTGGCCGCAAAACCCACCTGGATGGGAAAGCGGCCCACGGCGACCCCGGCCCTCAGGTGCAGGCGATAGAAGGCGTGCGTGTACGTCAACAGGACCGTGGGACGCCGGATGCCGGTGGGGTCACGGTAGTACTCGTCCTGGACCTGGAGGTTCAGGAGGTCCGAGGGAGAGACCAGGACAGCCACCCCCCCTCCGAACGCAACGCCGTGCGCCACGGGCGACACGTCCAGGAGATACCCGACCTGGCCGGACAGGACGACCCGGGAGGACAGGGGCACCGTCACGAGTGGAAAGAAGGACGCCGTCCCGGGGAAGTGCAGGTGCCTCGGGTCCAGGAACGTTTGGATGTAGCCGAGGTTCAGGGCGAGGGCGACCGGCCCATCCAGGACCTTGCCGCGCAGGACCCCGTTCGGCGTCAGCAAGAGGTGCAGGACCGGGTGCGTGATCACGGTCAGTTCGTCGAGGACCCCGAACTGCATCGGTCCGAAGACGCCGACCGAGAACTCCCCCTTCTCGAGGGTATAGGCCGTCCCGTCGTGGACGCGGCGCACGTCCTTGTACTCGGCCGACGCGGCCCGAGCGAACATCGCAAGGCCCGCCACAAGGACCAGGCGTATCCATTTCCGGGACCCCGTCATGTCCGATCCGTCGCGTCCGAACCATGCTAGCGCGCGCGGGCGATGGATGGCAAGGTGGACATCCGGGGCGGATCGGGATAAAGAATCGAGACGGTTCCCCCGGGCCGGGGCCATGCCCATCGTCGTCCAGAAATACGGCGGCTCGTCGGTCGCGGACATCGAGCGCATCCAGGCCGTGGCCCGCCGGGTGGTCGAGACAAAGCGCGCCGGCAACGACGTGGTCGTCGTGGTGTCCGCGATGGGCAAGACCACGGACTCGCTCCTCGCGATGGCATCCCAGATCAACCCGACCCCCTCGTCGCGCGAACTCGACATGCTCCTCACCGTGGGCGAGCGCATCACCATGGCCCTGCTGAGCATGGCGATCCAGGCCCTCGGGGTGGACGCGATCTCGTTCACCGGGTCCCAGTGCGGGATCATCACGAACGCGAGCCACCGCCGGGCGCGGATCGTCGAGGTGCGGCCCTTCCGGGTCCTCGATGAACTCGAGACGGGCAAGGTCGTCATCGTGGCCGGGTTCCAGGGGGTCAGTTACCGGCGCGAGATCACGACCCTGGGCCGGGGGGGGAGCGACACGACCGCGGTCGCCCTGGCCGCGGCGCTCCGGGCCTCGCACTGCGAGATCTACTCGGACATTGACGCGGTCCACACCGCGGACCCCAGGGTGGTGCTCGACGCGAAGCGGCTCGGGGAGGTCTCGTACGACGAGATGCTGGCCCTGGCCCGTCACGGGGCCAAGGTCCTGAACGCGGACGCCGTCGAGTTCGCGCGCAGGGCCGGCATCGCGCTCTATACTCGCTCGTCTTTTCGCGGGGATGCCGAAGGCTCGGTGGTGCGGCGCGACCCCCCGACCCCCTGGAGGCCGGTGACCGGCGTGGCGAGCCGCAAGGGCGTATGGGCCGCGGAACTGCCCGCGGAGGCGCCGTTGTTGGAGGCCCTGGACACCCTGGATGCCCTGCCTGCGACAGTGGACTTTGTCTGTTCAAGCCCCACCGGGGGGCAGATGGTCGTGCTCCGGCCGGATTTCGACCACGGCGCGGAGCCCCGCATCCGGGAGGCCCTGGGCCGGGCCGGGGAAGGCGCGCGCGTCGTGGGCGGACTCGGGACGGTGACGCTGGTCGGAGACGTGCTGGGGGCGGCGGACGTGAGGCGCGCGTGGACGGAATGCCTCCGGCGCTTTGGGGAGGTCCTCGCGGTGGTGGCGACCCCGACCGCTGTGACGGTGCTTGCTTGCGAGGACCGGGTGGACGACCTCGTGCGGGCGCTGCACGAGGCCTGCGTCGGGCACGGGCAAGAAGGGGTGGACGGGGGCGGCAGTCCGGGCGATGAAACGCTTTCGCGTTTCCCCCGATAGATCGGGTGCCGCTCCTGGAAGCGGACAGGCAATTCCCTTGGTGGGTCCGGGCGGCGCGGCCGGAGGGTCGGCCGGTGGCCCGGACCGGAAGGAGCATGTCATGGCGTCGTTGAACAAGGTCCTCATCATCGGCAACCTCGGGGCGGACCCGGACCTGGCGTACACGCAGGGGGGCCAGGCAGTGGCGCACTTCAACGTGGCCACCAACGAGGCGTGGACCGACCGGGACGGCAACCGCCAGGAGCGGACCGAGTGGCACCGGGTCACGGTCTGGGGCAAGCAGGCCGAGCACTGCAAGGAGTACCTGCGCAAGGGCCGCACGGTCTTCGTCGAGGGCCGCCTGCGCACGCGCCAGTGGGAGGACCGCCAGGGCCAGAAGCGCTACACGACCGAGATCGTGGCCAGCAACGTCCAGTTCGTGGGTGGAGCCGGTCCGGGTCGGCCCCAGGCTGAGGACAACGGCTCCTCGCTGGTCGAACCGCCCTCGACCGACACGGCCGAGCCCCCGGCCATCGAGGACGACCAGGTCCCGTTCTGAGCCGGGTCCTCGGTAACGGGCGGCCTACCCCGCGTCCGCGCCGGTGTTGTGCCAGTGAATCGACTGGACCGTCTACGTGGGCGTGGGCGTGGGCAAAATCGCCGCCGGTCACGAGCAAGGTGGACACGGGAACCACGGAACACGTGTTCGCCAGGCTTCGAGACGCTGCGTTAGAATCCGTCCGGACATGGCGTGAACGGCGTCATGACGGACCACCGGCGATTCACCCACGGTGACCTGAACGCCTTCTTCGCGCTCTTGCTCGACAACGTGGTCAACCTGGTCGTGCTGACCGGGCTGCTGACCGCGGTGTTCGGGATGCCCGCGGAGTTCGTCCTGACCCGCATGGTTCCCGGCACCGCGGTCGGGGTCATGATCGGGGACCTCGCCTACACGTGGATGGCCCTGCGCAAGGGGCCGCAGGCGACTGCCATGCCGCTCGGACTCGACACGCCGTCCACGATCGGGATGGCGGTCGCGGTGATCGGACCAGCCTACGCAGCCTCCGGCAACCCCGTCACGGCTTGGGAGGTCGGCATGGCCTCACTCGTGTGGATGGGCGTGGCCAAGGTCGCCCTGTCCTTCGCGGGGGACGCCGTGATCCGCCTGGTCCCCCGCGCGGGGCTGCTGGGCCCGCTCGCCGGGGTCGGCCTGGCGCTGCTGGGCCTGTTCCCGGTCCTCAAGGTGTTCTCGGTGCCCGTCGCGGGCCTCGTAGCCACCGGCGTCCTCCTGTTCGCGCTGGTCGCGCGCCTGCCGCTGCCCGGACGAGTCCCGGGCGCCGTGGCCGCGGTCGCGTGTGGCCTTGTGATCGTGTGGGTCCTGCGGGCCCTGGGCCTGGAGCCCCCTGCGGAGACCGAGCCCCTGACGCCCGGCCTCCACTGGCCGTGGCCGGGTCTCGGGCACGTCGTGAACGGGCTGCCGGCCGCCCTGCCCTACCTCCCGATCGCCATCCCGTTCGGCCTGCTGACGGTCGTGGGCGGGATCAACGTGACGGAATCCGCCCGGGTCGCCGGGGACGACTACCGCACCCGCGACATCCTGCTCGTCGAGGCCGGGGCCACGCTGGTCGCGGGCCTCCTGGGCGGCGTGGCCCAGTCCACGCCCTACATCGGGCATCCCGCCTACAAGGCGATGGGCGCACGGGCCGGCTACACCTTTGGCGTGGGGCTCGTCATCGGGGTAGGCGGCGTGCTCGGGCTGCTCGGCGCCGTGATCCACCTGCTCCCCGAGGTCGTGGTCGCGCCGATCCTTCTGTTCGTCGGGCTCGAGATCGCGGTCCAGGCCTTCGAGGCCACCCCGCGCCGCCACTGGGCCGCCGCCGCTTTTTCGATCATCCCGGTGCTCGCGTACCTCGTGTCCATCTACACGGGCCAGTTGATCGCGGCCGGCGCGACGCCGGGTCCTGCGCTCGCCCGCGAGGTCGAGACCCTCGCCATCCTCGGCCGGGGGTTCATCCTGACCGCGATGCTGTGGGGCGCGGCCCTGGCCTTCCTGGTGGACCGCCGGGCCGTGGCGAGCCTCCTGACCTTCCTGGCCCTGGCCGCGCTGAGCCTCGTGGGCGCGATCCACTCCGTGGACCCGCGCGGGGCCATGGCCTGGCCGGACCCCACCTCGGACCCCCGTCCCCTCACCATCGCCGCGGCCTACGCCCTGACCGGCGCGCTCCTGTTCGGCCTCGTGCGGGTGGCGCGACACGCCGGCGATGGCGTCGAAAGGGATTGACAGCCCCGGAAAGGCGTTGTAGAGATTCGTCGTTCCTTGACAAGGCGGGATTAACTCAGCTGGTAGAGTGACAGCTTCCCAAGCTGTAGGTCGCGGGTTCGAATCCCGTATCCCGCTCCAGGCCACCATCACGGCGCCACCAACCGAAAGCACCGGTGGACCGGGTGCGCGCGATAGTCCTCGGGGATTGTCCGCGCGGTGATCTCCTCCCAGGAGCGGACCGCGAGTCCATCGAGGCGCGGCTCGAAGCGCCGGTGGTTGGTCGAAAAGAAGACGACCGCGCCGGGGGCCGCGACCGAGAGGACCCTGCGCAGGAGGTCCGGGTGGTCGCGAGCCACGTCGAAGGTCCGGCCGGCCGCGCGTTCCCGGAAGAAGGAGGGGGGATCCACCACGATCAGGGTGTATCGTTCGCCCGCGCGGGCGGAGCGGTCCAAGAACCTCATGACGTCCGACGGGACCAGAACGTGGGATGGACCCCACAGGCCGTTGAGGCCCAGGTTCTCCCGGGCGCGGCGCAGGTGCGTGGCCGAGCGGTCCACGGACACGGTCCGGCGCGCCCCGCCCGCGGCCGCCGCGCAGGTGAACGACCCCGTGTAGCAGAAGAGGTTCAGGAAGTCCGCGCCGCGCGCGAGGCCGCGCACCAGGGCGCGCGTCTCGCGGTGGTCCGGAAAGAGCCCCGTGTCGAGCGGGCCCTCCAGGTCCACCAGGAACCGGAGGTCCCGTTCCCGCACAGGCAGCGGCGGTCCCTTTGCCCGCCCCCGCCCGTACCGCGGGCCGCGTGCCTCGCCGGTGGTGCGGCGCTTGAGGTGCACCCACTCGGCGGGGACGCCCAGCGCAGACCCCACGGCCTCGGCCATCCGCGGGAGCCACGCGGGCCCGGTCTGGGTCCGCTCGTACTCCGCGACCACGAGGTGCCCCGCGTACCAGTCCACCACGGCCCGGACCTCGGGGATGTCCCAGTCGTACAGGCGGAAGGCCTCGATGCCCTCGCGCGCAAAGCGCCGCCCCAGGTGCGCGAAGCGCTTGCGCACGCGGTTCGCGAGCATCTCGGCCTGGCGGGCAACCTGGGCCTTGTCGTACTGCCACATCCGCGGCCTTTCCCTCCGCGACGACACGGCAAGGATACCAGGGACCGCGCCCCGAAAAGCCGTGACCGCTCGCGGGTCGTCCCCGGATTTCCACTATACTAGCGGCGACCTTGGGGATGGAGGAGGCCACATGAAGCGGATGGTGGTCGCGTGGGTCGCCCTGGCAGCGGCGCAGGCCGCGGCGGCCCCGTCCGACGTGCCGGTGCGGGTCTATGCGGACGGGAACCACTCGTCGCTGACGGACCTGATCCAGGGAGTGGACGCGAAGGACGGGCCGCTCGCAGGGGTCCCGGTGGACCTGTTCGGGGGCGGCGAGGTCTTGCAGAACTCGACGGACCCGGGCGGCCGCGCGCGGTTCGAGGGTTTGCCTGACGGGCTCTTTCTGTTGCGCCCGAGGGTCGAGGGCGAGCCGGAGTGTACCTCGCGCAACACGGCCGCGCACCTGGCAGCGCTCGCGGGGTCCGAAAGCCACCGCATCCTGTACGTGGCCCTGGGCGACTCGACCCCGGTGTACGGGGCGGCCCAGCCGTATCCGGCAAGGCTCGGGAACATGCTCAAGGCCCTGTTTCCAGAGGCCGAGACCCGCAACCTCGCCCACGAGGGCAGCACCACGTGGGACTGGCTTCCGGGCCACTGGGCCTTTGAGGGGGCGCGCTCTGCCATCGCCGAGGCGGACCTGATCACGGTGTCGCTCGGCGGCAACGACCTCCAGGAACTCGCCGGGCTCGATTTCACGGACCTCGCGGCAGCCCTGGAAGCCGCGAAGCGCCTCATCGAGCAGACGCTCGACAACGCGGCCCTGGTCGTGGCCGCCCTCCGCGAGGTCAACCCCCACACGGACATCGTGTGGACGATCTACCCGAACTACGCTCGCTCGAACAAGTGGCTCGAGTATGTCCCGGAGGCTTACATCGGGGTGGTCCGGTCCGGGTTCGAGATCGCGATCGAGATGATGCGGGAAGGGCTTGCGGAAAACCCTGGCCTGCTGATCGCGGACATTGCCGAGGCGTGGGCGGACGAGGACATCGAGCCGTACCTGCACGACCCGATCCACGTCAATGACGTGGGGGCGGAGCAGTACGCGGCCATCATCTTCCGGACGCTCGGAGGGGTCCTGCTGCCCGAGGACGCGGGCCGGGAGCGCCTGTTCGGGTACGCGATGCAGCCGCCCGCCCCGGACGACGGGGGCGCGGACACCACAACCAATCCGGGCGGGCCGGAAGACGCCGGGATCGAGTCCGGCCTGGAGACGGGGGTCGAGACGGCCCAGGCCGACGCGGGGACCCTGGAGGCTTCGTCTCAGGATGCGGCCAGCGACCTCGCAACCCCCCCCGACACGGCGCCCGAGTCGCCCGCGACCGACACCGCCTTGGCACCCGAGGCCGCAGACCCGCACCCGGGTCCGCCACCCGGAGGGTCGTCGGGCGGCGGTTGCCGGGCCACCGGGGTCCCCATCGGGTCGCTAGCATGGCTCCTGCCGTTCCTGCCGTATGCGATCTGGAGGCGCCGGGGATGACAGGGTCCGGGGGATCCCTCCAGGCGGCCGGGTGACCCGGTCCATGCGTGACCCTCCTTGCGCCGGTGACGCTGAACGCTCACGACGAAGTGGTCCTGGGCGGCGAGGTCTCGTTTCACGGCACGGCCCAGGGCATCGCACCCGGGATCGCCCCCGTGGCCCTGGAGCTCGAGGTCACCTCCGCCCCTGGGACCTGGAACCCGGCACGAATCCCCACGACCCGCGGTGCTGGCCCGCGACGGCGCAGCCGACGGCATCGCCCACCGGCGGGTCATGGTCCGGGCCACCGCGCGCCGGCGGGAACGCCCCGTGAGGTCCTGAAACTGGAGCCAACGGGGAGACTCGAACTCCCGACCCGCTGATTACGAATCAGCTGCTCTACCGACTGAGCTACGTTGGCCCGCCGGAAAAGGCGGCGGATCTATAACGCCTGCGCCCCGGAGATGTCAACTCCAATGGACGAGAAACGGCGCGTGCGCCGGCCCGGAGGGTCACGGCATCTCGCGGCAAGACTTCAGGACCCCCTGGCGCAGGCTTGGGCAGCAGGTGTCCGGGTGGAAGTAGATGTCCCACAGGACGCGGATGAAGTCGTGGCCCGGCACGGTCGCGCCCCGCTCGCGGCCCTCGACCAGGACGGTCGTTCCCTGGCCTGGGAGGTACCGCACCTCGACGTCCAGGCCCTCCTTCGCCTCGATCCCGAAGAGCCCCACGAAGTCCCGGATGCGCTTCTTCAGGTCGTCCGACGCGTCGGGAGGCGTCCGTTTCTGGAAGGACTTTTTCATGTTTTCTCGCATCTTGTCCGCACCGACGCCCCGCACGAAGTGCAGGCGCAGGACCTTGGCCTCGTCGCCCTCGACGAGGCGGGCCGGGTCGCAGGTGCGGTTCTCGACGTAGGCGCCCATGGAATAGACGTCCACGTGGAAGACCGTGACCTCCCTCATGCCCACGCCGACCAGTCTCAGCGTGCGTCCCCCCACCTGGAGGGTCGGGGCGAACTCGACGCCCTCGAAGGTGTACGCCAGCGCTGGACCACCAAACAGCATGAGCGCCACCGCAGCGAGCACCCGTTGCATGACCTCCTCCGTTGTCGGCGACCACCGGGGAGGATACCTCATTCGGGGCAGGCGCGAAGTGGTCATCTTGCATCCGGTCCCGCTATCATCGGGGACCGGGTCGGGGCGGTTCCCGACCCCACACGGAGGCGACGATGAGTTCCGTGGCCCTCGCATCCCCGCCCACGGTCACCGTCCGGGCGAACGGCCGGGACTTCAGCATCTCCCGGGGAACGCGCGTCAAGGCGTTCCTGCGGCGCCACTTCCCGGACCTGGAACCACACTGCCTGGGCGCGGTCCTCGGCAACCGCCTCGCGGACCTCGAGACGCCCATCGCGGCCTCGTGCGACCTCGTGCCCGTGACGTACGCGAGCAAGGCGGGCGCGCGCATCTACCGGGCCACGCTGACCGTGATGCTGTGCGAGGCGGTGGCCCGCCTGTTCCCGGGAGCCCGGGTCCAGGTCGGCCAGGCCCTCGGCGACGGTTACTACTTCGACGTCTTCAAGGAACCCATGCTCTCGCTCGAGGACGTGGCGGCCATCGAGGCGGAGATGCGCCGCATGGTCGAGCGGAAGGAACCCCTGGCCACGATGCGCGTCCCGGTCCAGCAGGCCATCGAGGTCTTCCAGGCGGCTGGCGCCGCGTCCAAGGTGGGCATCGCCCGCGCGATGCGCCACCCGTGGGTCACGCTCGTGACCATGGGTCGCCACGTGGACCTGTGGTTCCACCCGCTCCTGCCGACCGCCGAGGGTATCCGCGCCTTCCACGTGGTCCCGTATGCTCACGGCCTGGTCCTGGGCTTCCCGCCGCCCGGCCGCCCCGACGAGCCCCCACGCCCGCCGCGCAACCACCGCGGCCTGTTCGCGGTCTATCGCGAGACGCGCGAGTGGAACCGCCTGCTCGGGGTCGAGACCATCGCGGACCTGAATCGCGTCGTGGTCGAGGGCCGCATCGGCGAGGTCATCCGCGTGGCCGAGGCCCTGCACGAGCGCAAGATCGTGGCCATCGCGGACGAGGTCGCCCGCCGCCGCGGATGCCGGCTGGTTCTGGTCGCAGGCCCCTCGTCCTCCGGCAAGACCACGTTCGTCAAGCGCCTGCGGATGCAACTGATGGCCATCGGTATCCGTCCCAAGGAATTATCTGTTGACAACTATTATGTGAATCGGAAGGATACGCCGCGCGACGAGGACGGGGAATACGACTTCGAGTGCATCGAAGCCATTGACCTGTCCCTGCTCAACGAGCAACTCGAGGCCCTGCTCAAGGGCAAGGTCGTCAAGACCCCGCGCTACTCGTTTCAGAAGGGGACGCGCAGCGCCAGGACGGTCCCCATGCAACTCGGCCCCCAGGAAATCCTGCTCATCGAGGGCATCCACGGGCTGAACGACCGCCTCACCGAGGCCGTTCCTCGCGAGCAGAAGTTCCGGCTGTACGTGAGCGCGCTGACGCAACTGTGCATAGACGATCACAACCGCATCTTCACGTCGGATTCTCGCCTGCTGCGGCGCATCGTCCGCGACCGGCTCTACCGGGGGTATTCCGGCGCCGAGACCCTGCGCCGCTGGCCCAAGGTTCGCGCGGGCGAGGAACGCCACATCTACGCCTTTCAGGACCAGGCGGACATGATGTTCAACTCGACGCTGGTGTATGAGCCTGCGGCCCTCAAGGTCTTCGCCGAGCGCTACCTGATGGAGGTCCCGGAATCGGACCCCGTGTTCCTCGAGGCCACGCGCCTGCTCGAGTTCCTGGACCTGTTTGTCCCCATCTTCGCGGACGACGTGCCCGCGACCTCGATCCTGCGCGAGTTCATTGGGGGATCGTCGTTCGAGTACTGACGCAGCGCAGGTCATGCGCGACCACCTGATGCGCCTGGACCGCGAGCGCACGCTTTTTTGGCTCCGAACATCGGAATGGAAAGCGCGCGGCGCACCGGGGCTGAGGGTCACGCGCCTGGACACCGTCACCTGATGACGCCGTTCTTGCGGGCCCTGCCTCCACCGACTCCCTGCGGGGCACCCTTGACTACGTGGGTGGTGACCACGATTGACTTCCACGTGCGCCTGTATCGCGACACCTCCGGATCGCGCCCCGAGTTCTTCCGGCGCCGCGAGATGTGATCGCGACGGTGACCCGGAGCCAGGCCTGCTCCGGCACATCCGCGGTAAGATAGTGGGACCCCACGACGGAGCACGCCCGATGCTCGACCGCCTCTTCCACCTGAAGCGACTCGGCACGTCGGCCCGCAGCGAGGTCCTGGCCGGCGTGACCACCTTCGTGACCATGGCCTACATCATCGTGGTCAACCCCGCGATCCTCGAGGCGGCGGGGATCCCCAAGGGACCCTCGATGGTCGCGACCATCCTGACCGCGGTCGCGGGGTGCCTCGTGATGGGGCTGTGGGCCAACCGCCCGTTCGCCATCGCGCCGTACATGGGCGAAAACGCCTTCGTCGCCTACACGGTCTGCCAGGGGATGGGGTTCTCGTGGCAGACCGCGCTCGGCGCCGTGTTCCTGAGCGGGGTCGCCTTCATCGTCCTGACCGTGACGCGCCTGCGCGCGGTCCTCGCGGAGTCCATCCCGGCCCCCCTGCGGTACTCCTTCGCGGTCGGGATCGGGCTGTTCCTCGCCTTCATCGGGCTGAACGAGATGGGCGTCGTCACGCTCGGGGTGCCTGGCGCTCCCGTCAGGCTGGGGGACCTCGGCTCGCCGGCCACCCTCGTCGCGATCGGGACGTTCGTCGCGATGGAACTCTTGCGGATGTGGCGCGTCCCCGGGGCCATCCTGCTCGCGATCCTGGGCGGGGCCGCCGCGGCCTTCCTGGTCGGCGCCGCGCCCCCTCCCGATGCCGTGGTCTCCCCGCCCCCGTCGCTCGCACCCGTCTTCGCCCGACTGGACCTGTCCTCGTCCCTGTCGTTCGGCTTCCTGAACGTGGCCCTGGTCGTGTTCATCATGGCCTTCCTGGACACGATCGCGACGCTGATCGGGGTGTCCAGCCGCGCGGGGTTCCTGGACGCGGACGGACACCTGCCCGGGATCGAGCGCCCGATGCTCGCAGACGCGGTCGCGACCACGCTGGCCGGGGTCCTCGGCACCACGACCGCCGGGGCCTACATCGAGAGCGCGGCCGGAGTCGAAGCGGGCGGCAGGTCCGGCCTGACCGCGCTGGTCGTTGGCGCCCTGTTCTTGTTGGCCCTCTTCTTCGCGCCGGTCCTCACGGCCATCCCCCCCTGCGCCTATGGCCCCGCCCTGGTCGTGGTGGGGCTGTTGATGATCGAGGCCGTGACCCGCATCCCGTTCGACCGCCTGGAAGAGGCCATCCCCGCCCTGACGGTGATGATTCTGATGTCATTTACGTATAACATCGCTATTGGAATGACATCCGGTTTCGTCCTCTACCCCGTCTTCATGACCGCGGCCGGCCGCGCCCGCGAGGTCCGCCCCGGACTGTGGGCCCTCGCGGCCCTGTCCGTGATCCTGTTCGTGTTCTACCCGACGAAGTGACCGGCGCCACCCGGGGCTCAAAGGGGAGTCATGCACTGGTAGGCGTGCGAGAACTTGTCGTCGTAGGCACAGACCTTGCCCTGGGCCGTGCAGTTCTCGGCACCGATCTGGCCCGTCTGGACCGGTCCCGTGCAATAGTAGAGCCAGTTGTCGTACCAGCAGGTCCCGACCTCCGTGATCCAGCCGCACGACGCGCCCGGCACCGGACGGCACTGGAAATTCGGACACCCCCACCCGATGGGGCACGACCCGCACTGGCCGCCGCACCCGTCGTCGCCGCATTCCTTTTTGGTCCCATCCTCCAGGGTGCACTTGGGCACGCACGGAGGCCGGTCCACGCACGCGAACTTCCCCTCCCACGGGTCCCAGCCGCAGACCTTGTCCGACTGCTTCGAACAGTCCACCTTGATCAGGACCTCCTGTCCCCCCGCGTCGGTGCAATAGCCGACGGTGTAGGCATCGAGGCACTTCCCCTTGGTTGGGTGGATGCCCATGCACGGCCCGTCCACGCACTGCCCCAGGTCCGTGCATGACTGCCCCGGTCCGCATTCCCCGCACTCGACGGGATTGCCGCACCCCTCCCCTGCCCCGTGGCCGCACACGCGCCCCGTGCAGTCCGGCACGCACTGGACGGGGTAGCACCGGAAGTCGTCGCGACACTGAAAACCCTCGTCGCACCCGGGCGGGCACTCCCCACCGCACCCGTCGGGGCCGCACAGTTTCTCTTTTTCGATACAGTCTGGAATACAAATATCTATACACTTCCAGTCCTTGCAGACCTTGCCGTACGGGCAGTACCCGCAAATGCCGCCGCACCCGTCGGGACCGCAAACCTTCTCGGTCCTGTCCTCGAACAGGCAGTTCGGGACGCAGGGCCCCTCGTCCACGGAGCCGAGGTCCGGTTTCCCCGGGTCGGAATCGTGACCAGGGTCTTCCGGCTCGCCGATGTCTCCGACGTCTTCGGACGGTTCGCCCGCGTCCGGGTCCCCAAGAGGCCGCTCTCCGTCCTCGGCGTCCCGCGGGAGGTCCATCGCGCGCTCGTCGCTCTGGTCGGCCACAGAGTCGTAATGGATGTCCACTACGAAGATCACATCGGCGCGACCACTGTCACGGTGATCCGGCGCACTGGAGTCGGCCACAGGCGCAACCGACGACCCCGAGGAGCACGCGCAGGCGACCACCAAGACCGCAACCGAGAGAGGAACGAGGTTCCGCACCATGGGCCACTCCTGCTCCATTCCTCGCGGTTCACCGCCCGGGGACTTCGCAAGATCCCGCGCCGATTCTAGGGGTTTCCCAGCGATGGATGCAACTCTACCGGTTGCGAGCGGTCGAGCGCTTGACAACGGGAGGCGTCGGTCTAGAATGACTTGCTTTTTCCGGGACGGAGGTGCGCGAGATGTACGCGGTGATTCGGACAGGCGGGAAGCAGTATCGGGTGAGCGAGGGCGACACCATCGAGGTCGAGAAACTCGACACCCAGACGGGGTCCGAGGTCCGCTTCGAAGAGGTGTTCCTTGTCGGGACCGAGGACCAGACGCGCCTCGGGACCCCGACGGTGCCCGGGGCGTGCGTGGTCGCCAGGGTCCTGGAGACAGGGCGCGGACCCAAGGTCATCGTGTACAAGTACAAGCGGCGCAAGAAGTACCGCAGGACGCACGGACACCGGCAGGCGTTCACCCGCCTCGTCATCGAGAAGATCGCGATGGAGTGAGCCATGGCGCGCAAGAAGGGTCAGAGCGGTCGCAACGGCCGAAACAGCCCCGGCCAGAGGCGCGGGGTCAAGAAGTTCGGAGGCGAGCGGGTGGTGGCCGGCAACATCCTCGTGCGGCAACTGGGGACGCGGTTCCACCCCGGGGCCAACGTGGGGATGGGCCGTGACTACACCCTGTTCGCCCTGGCGGACGGCGTGGTGGCCTTCCGCGAGCAACGGGGCCGCCACGTGGTCGAGGTCATCACGGCGGGCGGCGCGTCCGGGGCCGGGCCGGCCGCCTGACAGGCTTGGGGCTGGCGCGGGGGTCGGCAATCCCGACCCGGGTTCTTCCGGCCGTCGAATCCTCTCTTCCCTGGTCCTCAGCGCGGACGTCGAACATGCGGTTCGTGGACGAGGCGACGATCACCGTGGCGTCCGGGCGCGGGGGCGACGGGGTCGTCACCTTCCGGCGCGAGAAGTACGTTCCACGGGGAGGGCCCGACGGGGGGGACGGGGGACGCGGTGGGCACGTAATCCTCCGGGCGGACCGGAGCCTGCGGTCGCTGCTCGATTACCGCTATCGGCGGGCGTATCGCGCCGAGGACGGCGGGCGTGGCGGACCCAACCGGCGCACGGGCCGGAACGGTCGCAACCAGGTCCTGCGTGTCCCGGTCGGCACCGTCGTGCTCCGGGACGACGGAGAGGTCCTGGCGGACCTGGTCGAGGCCGGCCAGGAGGTCGTGGTCTGCCGCGGCGGGCGCGGGGGTCGGGGGAACGCGCGCTTCGCGAAACCCTGGAGGCAGGCCCCGGACTTTGCGACGCCGGGAGGCGAGGGCGAACAGGCCGTGATCCGCCTCGAACTGCGGCTCCTCGCCGACGTCGGGATCGTGGGGTTGCCCAACGCGGGGAAGTCGTCGCTGATCAATCGCATCTCCGCGGCGAAGGCCAGGGTGGCGGACTACCCCTTCACGACCCTCGTCCCCAACCTCGGCGTGGTCGAGGTCTCCCCCGGGGTCACCTTCGTGGTCGCGGACATGCCAGGGCTCGTGGCTGGGGCCTCTCGCGGCGTCGGTCTCGGGACGAGGTTCCTGCGCCACTGCGAGCGGGCGCGCGCCCTCCTCTACCTCGTGGACGCGAGCGGTGGGGGCGACCCGGTCGAGGCCTTGCGCACGGTGGAGGCTGAACTGCGCGCGCACAGCGAGGACCTGGCCGCCCGCCCAGCGATCGTGGCCGCGAACAAGTGCGACCTGCCCGGAAGCGATGCCGCCGCCGAGACGCTGCGCCGGGAAGCCGAACGCCTCTCCCGCCCCTTCTTCGCCGTCTCGGCCCTGACCGGCGCCGGTGTGCCCGACCTCGTGCGGGCCATGGCAAGGCTGGCACTCGGGGACCCTGGCCAACGAGGAGCGCCCGACGACCACAGAATGGAACCACGCGACAAATCGGTCCGGACCGTGTAGCATTTATCGGGTTTGGCCGGGAGGACCCAATGAAGGCCTATTTTCAGTGCCCCATGGCGCTGGCAGCGTGTCTGGGGGTCTTGGGGCTCGCGGCGGTCCCGAGACCGGCCGCGGGTCAGTGCTCGGAGGGGACCCAGATTTCCGACACCTGCGGGGACGTGTCGTTCCAGGGGTGCTGCCTGCCCGACGACACGCTGCAATGGTGCGAAAACGGCGTCCTGTGCGGGATCGCCTGCGCCGAGAACGTGGACCCCGCCGCCCAGAAGTGCGGTTGGAGCGAGACCGCCGGGTTCTACAACTGCGGCGCCTCGACCCTGCCCGAGCCCACCTGCACCCACCCCTACGACTGCCCCGGGAACTGCGTGCCGTGCGGGGACGTCTTGTACGCAGGCTGCTGCGAGGGGCTCGTGCTGACGTGGTGCGAGTGCGGGTGCTTGCGCACGATTGACTGTTCGCTCAACACGGCCCCGTACAACACCTGCGGCTGGAACGCGAGCGCGGGCTATTACGACTGCGGCCAGACCGGAGCGGACCCGTCGGGCGAGCATCCGATCGAGTGCTCGGGCGGCCCCTGTGTCCCGTCCTGCGGCGGCAAGCAGTGCGGGGACGACGGGTGCGGCGGGTCGTGCGGCACCTGCCCGGCCGGATACGTGTGCAACGCGTCGGGTCTGTGCGAGATGGCGACGTGCACCCCGGACTGCGCGGGCAAGCAGTGCGGGGATGACGGCTGCGGCGGGTCGTGCGGCACCTGCCCCGCGGGACAGACCTGCGACGCCACCGGCCAGTGCGTCACGGTCTGCGCGCCCGATTGCGCGGGCAAGCAGTGCGGGGATGACGGCTGCGGCGGGTCGTGCGGCACGTGCCCCGCGGGACAGACCTGCCAGGCCGGGACATGCGCGGGCAGCGGCTGCGGGGCAAATCCCGACCTGACGTGCCTGGGGAACTGCGGCTGGACCGGGACCGGCGGCTGCGAGTGCGACGAGTTCTGCGAGTTCTGGGGCGACTGCTGCCCGGACTTCGCCGCGTGCTGCCCGGACCAGTGCACGCCGGACTGCTTCCTGAAGGACTGCGGGGACGATGGCTGCGGCGGGTCCTGCGGCACCTGCCCGGCTGGCCAGACGTGCAACGCATCGGGCCAGTGCGTGGCGACCTGCAACCCGGACTGCGCGGGAAAGCAGTGCGGGTCCGACGGGTGCGGAGGAACGTGCGGGTCCTGCCCGGCGGGACAGACGTGCAACGCGTCAGGCCAGTGCGTGGCGACCTGCAACCCGGACTGTGCGGGAAAGCAGTGCGGGTCCGACGGGTGCGGAGGCACGTGCGGGTCCTGCCCGGCGGGCCAGACGTGCAACGCGTCAGGCCAGTGTGTGGCGACCTGCAACCCGGACTGCGCGGGAAAGCAGTGCGGGGACGACGGTTGCGGCGGCACCTGCGGGTCGTGCGCACACGGCTTCATCTGCCAGTCCGGGACGTGCATGGAGATTGAGCCCTGCACCCCGGACTGCGCAGGCAAGGAGTGCGGCCCGGATGGGTGCGACGGGTCGTGCGGGGTCTGTCCTCCGCCCCTCGAGTGCAGCGGGGCAGGGCAGTGCTACGACCCCTCGGTGTGCTCCCCGTCGTGCGCGGGCAAGGAGTGCGGCCCGGACGGGTGCAACGGGTCGTGCGGGTCGTGCCCGCCGGGGGCCACGTGCAACGCATCGGGCCGTTGCGAGGCCGCGGGACTCCCCGACGCTTCCTCGGACCCTGCGTCTCCGGGAGAGTCGGACGCGGGCGGACCGCCCGCTGGCACCGGCGGAAGGGACTTTGCGTCCGGATGCCCGCCGGGGTATGTGTGGAATTACGGGAAGTGCCAGACCACGTCGTCCGGCGCGGACGGCCCGGGCAGAGGCACGTCGGGAGGCGGCTGCACCGTCTCGCCCCAGGCGGCCCCGACCCCGCTGTGGTGGATGGCGATGGCCGCCCTCGGGCTGGCGGCGTTCGGGCGGAGGCGCGGTCCGCCCGGCTCGTGACCCCGAACAGGTGAGCCATGAGTTTCAAGGACGAGTTCTTCCGATGTCTTTCCGACCAGCCCTTGCGCCGCGCGGAGTTCCAGACCCAGTCGGGGATCCCGGTGGAGGCCCTGTACGCCCCCGATGACCCCGGTCCGGCCTACGACGCGAAGATCGGCTATCCCGGCTTCTACCCGTTCACGCGAGGCGTGTATCCCACGATGTACCGCGGGCGGCTGTGGACCATGCGGATGTTCGCGGGGTTCGGGACGCCCGAGGACACCAACCGCCGTTTCAAGTACCTGCTGGAGCAGGGCCAGACCGGGCTGTCCACGGCCTTCGACATGCCCACCCTGATGGGCTATGACCCTGACCACCCGCTTGCCCAGGGCGAGGTGGGGCGAGAGGGCGTCTCGGTGGCCACGGTCGAGGACATGGAGCGGCTGTTCGATGGCATCCCGCTCGACCGCGTCACGACCAGCATGACGATCAACGCCCCGGCCATCGTGCTCCTGGCGTTCTACGTCGTGGCCGCGGAGCGCCGCGGCATCCCCCCGGAGGTCCTGGGCGGCACGACCCAGAACGACATCCTCAAGGAATTCATCGCCCAGAAGGAATGGATCTCCCCCCCGCGACCCTCGATGCGCATCATCCGGGACATGATCGCGTGGTGCTCGCGGCGGATGCCCCGCTGGAACACCATCTCGATCAGCGGCTACCACATCCGCGAGGCTGGGGCCACCGCGGTACAGGAACTCGCGTTCACGCTCGCAGACGGGATCGGGTACCTTCAGACCGGCCTGGAGGCCGGCCTGGCCGTGGATGACTTCGCGCCGCGCCTGTCCTTCTTCTTCGATGTCCACAACGACTTCTTCGAGGAGGTCGCGAAGTTCCGCGCCGCGCGCCGCCTGTGGGCTCGCATCGTGCGCGACCGGTTCGGCGCGCGCAACCCGAGGTCGTGGCTCCTGCGCACGCACGCCCAGACCGCGGGCGTGTCTCTGACCGCGCAGCAGCCGTACAACAACGTGGTGCGCACGACGCTCCAGGCCCTGGCCGCCGTCCTCGGCGGAACCCAGTCGCTGCACACCAACTCGCTCGACGAGACGTACGCCCTGCCCACGGAGGAGGCCGCGACCCTCGCCCTCCGCACCCAGCAGATCATCGCGCACGAGAGCGGCGTCGCGTCCGTGGTGGACCCGCTCGGCGGGTCGTACTTCGTCGAGCGCCTGACGGACGAGATGGAGGCCCGGGCCGAGGAGTACATCCGCAAGATTGACGAGATGGGCGGGATCGTCGCGGCCATCGAGAAGGGCTATCCGCAGCGCGAGATCGCGCGGTCCGCCTACGAGTTCCAGCAGTCGGTCGAGTCCGGGGACCGGGTGATCGTCGGCGTCAACGCCTTCCGGTCCGACGAGGAGCCCCCCATCCCCACGCTCCAGATCCGCCCGGAGGTCGAGGCCCGCCAGAAGGAGCGCATCCGGGAGTTCCGGGCGCGCCGCGAGGACGCCCGCTGGCGCGAGGCGATGGACAACGTGCGGGCCGCCGCGGCCGGGGGCGACAACCTGATGGAGGCGGTGGTCGAGGCGGTGCGCTCCGGGGCGACCCTGGGCGAGGTCAGCGACTGCTTCCGCGAGGTCTTCGGGGCGTACCGCGAGAGCGCGGCCATCTGTTGAGGCGGCTGTCCCGCATTGACACCGCCCAGCCGGCCTTTTACTCTCGAACCCGTCCGGTTTCGTGATCGAGGAGGACGCCATGAAGGTCGCGTGGTTGGCCGTCGTGATCGTGCCCGTGGTCGCGGGGATTGCCGCGGGTCAGACGCGCGAAGAACTCGCCACCGAGGCCTTCCCCGTGATCGAGAAGGGATGCCGCAGCGGGGACATGATGGTCCGCGCGAGGGCCGTGGAGGCCATGGCCCGCATCCCGGGCCGCGATGTCGCCCCGTACATCCAGGATGGGCTGAACGATGCCCAGTGGGTCGTGCGGGTTGCGGCGGTCAAGGCCCTGGCCCGCCTGGGTCGCCCCGAGGCGAAGACCCTCGCCGAGGAGTGGCTGCGGAAGTCGGATTTTCCCCATGAATCCCTGGCATTCGACCTCGTGTCCGCCCTTCCCCCGACCACGGGGCAGTCCCTCCTGTTCGCCGCGGTCCTCGACCCCGCATCCCCCGCGAGGGATGACCTCCTCAAGGCCGTGCTTACCCAGGAGGCCCCGGTGATCGCGGCGCTCTTCTCAGCGGGTCTCGGGAAGGCCGGTCTGGAGGCCCGCCTGGCGGACATCCCGGAGGACCGGCGGGTGGCCGTAGCGACACTGCTCGTGCAGGACCGGGACCCCGCGGTCCAGGCCGCGGCGCTCCGATGGGTCCGCGCGGCGCACCTGGACCTGCCCGCGGCCACGCTCCAGCCCCTCCTGAAATCGAAATCCCCAGAGGTCCGCCTGGGCGCGGCCGAGGCCATCGCCCTGACCGGGGACGGCTCGGCACTGGCCTTCCTCACCCCGCTCCTCGACGGCCCCCGCGAGGACCAGGCCCGCTACCTGTGGGCCGCGGCGGCCGCGAAGGCCCTTCCGACAGACGTGACGTCCCGACTCAAGAAGTTCCTCGCCCCGGACACGCCCGAGGACCTGTTGATCCCGGTCTATCTCGCGTTCGCGGGGACGGACGACGCGGCCCTGCGCGCGCGCATCGAGGAGGACGTCCAGTCCACGCTCCTGCCGCGCCGGGCCGCCGCGACCCGGGCCCTCCCGAGGCTTCTCGGAAACCGGGCCCTCCCGCGACTCTACGAGTTGCTGCGCGACGGCAACCCCCTGATCCGCCGCGTGGCGGCCGAGGGGATCGGGGACCTGGGACAGGCCGAGTCCGTCGAGGTCCTGGAGCGCGCGTTGCGCGACACCGAGCGGGACGTCCGCCTCGCGGTGGTCGAGGCCCTCGGGCGCATCCGTGACCGCTCCGTGGCCGGGGTCGCCTCGTTCGTGGTCTATGACACGGACCCGGCGATTCGCAAGGCGGCCATCCGCGCGGTCTGCCGGGTGAACCACGCGGACGCCCTCCCTATCCTCCGCATCTACGCCGAGGACCCGGACCCGGAGGTCCGATACGACGTGATCCGAGCGATGATCGAGATCGACCCCGCGACCGCCCGGGAGTATCTGGACCGCTCGCTGGCGGGCCTTGAACCCCGGCACCTCCTGGCCCTGACGCGGCTCTTCGGCGAATCGTTCCTTCCGTTCCTGAAGGTCGCGGCCTCATCGAGCCGCGCCTGGACGCGCCTGACCGCGGTCCGGGCCGCGGCCCTCCTGCCGGGATCGGAGGTCGCCTTCTTGCAGGAACTCGCGGCCACGAGCCCCCACGCGGACGTCCGCAAGGCCTCGATCACTGGCCTTGCGCGGCGCTCGTGTCCCGAGGCCCTTGGCGCGGCCCAGGCCCTCGTCAAGGACGCCGACTTCGATGTCCGCCTGGGCGCGGTCGAGGCCCTCGTCCGGTGCGGGGACATCGGGGTCGTCGAGACCCTGCGCGGGCTCTTCCTCGACCCGGACGAGGTCGTCCGCGTTGCGGCCGCCGCCGGACTTCTGGAGTTCCCGAAGACTCCAATCCGCAAGGCCCCGCCCTCGAGGAAGAAGGGGCGATGATGCGACCGCGAGCATGACCCGATCCATGACCGGCCTCGCCCGCAAGAGCCTGTCCGCCCCGTCCCCCGCGAGGGCCTTCCTCTTCGATGTGGACGGGACCCTCGTGGATTCCGGGGGCGCGGGGCTCCGGGCCATGAGAAGGGCGTTTCAGGAAGTCATCGGGGTGCAAGACCCCTTTCGCGGGGACTCGTTCACGGGCCGCACCGACCCCCACATCTTCCGGACCGCGGTGAAGCGCCACCTTCGCCGTGATCCCACCGCCGCGGAAGAACGGGCGTTTTTCGACTGCTACCTGCGCTGCCTCTCCGAAGAGGTCCCCTCGTCCCGGCGCTATCGGGTCCTGCCAGGGGTCGTGACCGTCCTTGAGGCCCTGTCCGCCCGCCCGGGTTGCCTGCTCGGGCTGTGCACGGGCAACCTCGAGGAGGGGGCGCGGCTTAAACTGGCCCGGGCCAACCTGAACCGGTTCTTCGCCTTCGGAGGTTTCGGCTCGGACGACGAGGACCGGGCCGCCCTGACGCGGGTCGCGATCGAGCGGGCCCGCATCGCGGCGGGCGGACCCGTGGACCCGCTGGTGATCGGGGACTCCCCCCACGAGGTGACCGCGGCCCGCCGCAACGGGGCCCGGGTCGCCCTGGTCGCGACGGGATGGACCCCGAGCGAGGCGCTGCGGGCCCTCGACCCGGACCTGTTCTTCGAGTCATTCGCGGACGAGGAGGCGACCGTGGCGCGGCTCCTGGGCCTCGGGGACTCGATACGTGCCGGGGTTGCGGACGTGGCCCGCGCAGCGGACGTGGTCCGGCAGGGGGGCGTACTGGTTCACCCCACGTCGACCTTGTACGGGTTCGGGGGCGACGCGATGGACGCGGCGGTGGTCGCGCGGGTGCGGCGACTGAAGGGCGGGCGGGAGGCGCCGTTTCTGGTGCTGGTCCCCGGCGCAGAGGCCGCCTGGTCCCTCGCCTCGGAGGTCCCCGAGGCCGCGCGCCGCCTCGCGTCCCGGTTCTGGCCCGGCCCCTTGACCCTGGTCCTGCCCGCATCGGACCGCGTCCCCCGCCACCTCGCGGGCCCCGGAGGCACGGTGGCCGTGCGCGTGGATGCCCACCCGTTCGCCCACGCCCTTGCCGCGGCCGCCGGGGTCCCCCTGCTGTCATCGTCCGCGAACCGGTCGGGGGAGCCACCGCCGTCCGCCCCGGACGAGGTCTCGCGGGACCTGGTGCTCGCGTGCGACCTGTTCATCGAGGATCACGTAGCCCTGGAAGGTCGTCCCTCGTCGGTCGTGCGCGTCCGGGACTACTGCGTCGAGGTCCTGCGCGAGGGGGCGATCCCGCGAGGGGACATCGAGCAATGAACCCCGAGTACCTGTTTCGCGCGGCCGACCTTGATTCCCTGCCCAGGGCCCTGCCCCAGGCCCCCCGCGTGGCCGCGCGGGTCAAGGACCGCCCCTCGGACTTCGTCGTCGAGGAGGTCCCCGCGTACCTCCCGGCCGGAGAAGGGGCGCACCTGTTTTTGTGGGTCGAGAAGCGCGACTGCTCGGGCGGCGACCTCCTGCGCAGGCTCGCCGCGGTCCTGGGCATCCCGGTCGAGGACATCGGGTACGCGGGGACCAAGGACCGCAGGGCTGTGACGCGACAGTGGCTTTCGGTGCCCGAGTCGTGCGAGCGGCCGTTGTCCGCGGGGCTGGCCCTCGATGGGATCCGCGTCCTCGGGGTGGCGCGCCACCGGAACAAACTACGCCTCGGTCACCTGAAGGGCAACCGGTTCCGCATCCTCCTGCGCGGCGCGGACCCGGCCAGGGTCCCGGACCTCGCGCGCACCGCCGAGGACGTGATGCGGACCGGTTTCCCGAACTTCTTCGGGGTGCAACGGTTCGGTCGCCGCGGCGAATCCATCGCACTCGGCCTGGACCTGATCGCGGCGGGGTCCCTCGACGACCCCGCCTTCGCGAGGGTCGGGCGATTCGAGCGCCGGATGGCCCTCTCCGCCGTGCAGTCGGCCCTGTTCAACCTGGTGCTGCGCGAGCGCATGGCCCGCGGGCTCGAACGGACAGTCCTGGCCGGGGACATCCTGGCCCGGGTGGACTCCGGGGGCCTGTTCGAGGCCGTGGCACCGGAGGTCGAGCAGGCCCGCCTGGACGCCGGGGAGGTCGTCCTCACCGGGCCGGTCCTCGGGCACAAGTCCCGCCTGGCCTCGGGCGAACCCGGGGCCATCGAGCGCGCGGTCCTCCGGGAGGCCGGACTCGATCCATCGTCGTTCCGGGCCTTCACGAGCCTGGGGCGAGGGACCCGGCGCCCCTTCCACGTCCGACCCGAGGACGTGCGCGTGGAGGAGGACCCCGCCGGGATCGTGGTGTCCTTCTTCCTGCCCAAGGGGACATACGCCTCCGTGATGTTGAGGGAATTCGTCCTGCCGGCGACGGAGGGCCCCGCCGCCGACTTGGCATCCGAAAGAGAGATCGAGTAGATTCGGGGCGAGGCGTATCCGATCGGGATGCCATCGGACCCCTGGAGGGAGGCACGACGATGAAGGTTTCCACGCGCTTGTTTCTGGTGGCCGTGATCGCGTCGGTCGTGGCCTTGCCCGGAGCGGCGCGCGCTTGGAGCACCCAGGGCGGCGAGACCCTGCAACGCAGCGAGAACGCGGCGCACGCGGGAGTCGGGTTCCCGTGGGCCCTGCAAACGGGCTACCACATGCCCCTCATCGACAACTTCGAACTGATCCCGAGTTTCGGGTTCTATTACGGCCAGAACACCACGGTCCCGCTGGTCGGGACCACGCTCACCGCGGGCCTGAAGTTCCGGCCGTTGCAGACCGGCAAGTTCCACCTGGCCCTGATGGGGGAACCGGGGTTCCTGATGAACTTCTACCCCGGGATCTTCCTGTTCGGAATGGTGCTGGGACTTCCGCAGGTCCTGTGCACCTACAACTTCTCCAACGCCTTCTCCCTCCATTTCGGCCTGCGGATGCCGATCTCGATCGTCTTCGGGCGGAAGGGGAGACCCACCTTCGCGAACATCCCCATCCTGGCCCACGTGGGCATGGAGTACGCAGTGTCCTCCAGCGTCAACATCTTCACCAAGATGGACATGGGCGTTTCAATCGCGGCGGCGTCGAAGGGGAGCGACGCGGAGTTCTACCCGTCGTTCGTGATCGGGGGTGCCTTCCGGTTCTGACCTCCCCGCCCGGTCATCCCAGGTTCCTCCGGCACCACGCGAGAAGTCCCTCGGGGTCCGAGCACGTCCTCGCGGGCGGCAGGCTGCGCAGGAAGACCTTCCCGTAAGCCTTCGTGCGCAGGCGCGGGTCCATGATCGCGACCACGCCCCGGTCGGAACGATGGCGGATCAGGCGGCCGAACCCCTGGCGCAGCCGGATCACCGCCAGGGGCAACTGGTAGTCCCGGAAGGCGCTGTCGCCCCGGTCCTCGACCCGCTCGCACCGGGCCCGGAGCATCGGGTCGTCGGGCGGGTCGAAGGGAAGGCGGTCAATGATCACGCACGAGAGCGCGGGTCCCATCACGTCCACGCCCTCCCAGAAGGTGTGCGTCCCGAACAAACAGGCGTGCGGCGTCTGCTTGAACCGCCGGATCAGTTCCTCGCGCGCGGTCTCCCCCTGGACCAGGACGGGCCACTCGATCCGCTCCCTCATCAGGTCGTGGGCCCGGCGCAGGGCCGCGTGGCTCGTGAACAACAGAAAGGCGCGGCCCCGCGTCGCCTGGAGCACCCGGAGGGCCTCCTCGGCGAAGGCCCGAGGGAACGAGCCGTCGTTCGGGTCCGGCAGGCCGTCCGGCAGGTACACGAGGACCTGCCGCCCGAAGTCGTAAGGGGAGGCCAGCACGACCTCGCGAGCCGTGTCGGGGACCCCGAGCCGCGTGCGCAGGAAGGCGGTGGAGCCGTCCACGGTCAAGGTGGCGCTGACCAGGACCACGGGGCGTCCGGATTCGAACAGGCGTTCGCGCAGGAGGCCCGCCACCTCGACCGGGAGGGCCGACAGGGAGGCGGACCGCGTGTTCCGCTCCGCGACCCGCACGTACCCGGGATCGGTGTCTTCGAGGATGACTCCGAGGTCCCCCCGCACCTTGCGGGCCCGCACGGACACGTCGTTCGAGGCCCCGACCTCGTCCGCGACCGTCTTCGCCTCGTCCGCGAGGACCTCGAGGTCCACGTCGAGGTCGTGCCACGCCCGCGAGACGTCGGCAGGGAGACGCCCCGCCTGGACCGGGGCCCGGCCGTCCGGCCCCGCGAGGCGCGTCGCCATCTCGAAGAACCGTTCGGCCAACCGCCCCGCGACCGTGGCGAGAACCCGGCTCCTGGCGGGGTCGCCCCGGGCCGCGAGGGCCTGCGCCTCCGAGGCGAGCAGCGCGAGCGCGCCCGAGCGGACCACGACCCCGAAGTGCTCGGTCGCCACCCCCTCCAGGGCATGGGCCTCGTCCAGGATCGCCACGGCGTCCTCGGGAAGGATGTGGGTGTTTCCCTCTTCCCGCATCGCCAGGTCCGAGAAGAACAGGTGATGGTTCGTGATGACCAGGTCGGCCGCGAGGGCGCGTTCCCGCGCGCGGAACAGGAAACAGGCCCCGAAGTCCGGGCACGACCGCCCGGGGCACGTCTCGGTGGTCGAGACCACGCGATGAAGCACCGCCGACCCTTCCTGGAGGTCCGTCAGTTCCGCGACGTCCCCGGTCTCGGTCCGCCGCATCCACTGGCGGATGTGCGCGAGGGCCTGGCGGTCGCGGTGGGGGTCCGCGCCCCCGAGCATGTCCCACTGGTCGCGCATCCTCGCGGGACACACGTAGTTCGCGCGCCCCTTCAGGACCGCGACGGTGAACGGGTGGGGGAGGTGCTCCAGCAGGAAGGGGACGTCCTGGCGACGGACCTGCTCCATCAGCGCGCGCGTGCCGGTCGCGACCACGACCTTGCGGCCGGACTGGATCGCGGGGACCAAGTACGCGAGGGTCTTGCCGACCCCGGTCCCGGCCTCGACCAGGCAGGCGTCGTCGTGGGCGATGGCCGCGGTCACCGCCTCCATCATCCGTTCCTGTTCCGGCCGGTGCTCGTAGTCGGGCAGGGCGCGGGCGCACAGTCCGTCCTCGCCGAAGACATCCCGGCCGGTCAGGCGGCGTCTCCTGCGCGCGTTCATGATGTCTTCTCGCGGAGCGAGCCAGTCACGTCCTTCCCATATCGCACAGGTCTCGAGAGCGCAAGGCAGGCATCAGACAGTCCCTGGCTCGAACCTGGACTTCTCCCACCCGGGAACCTCGGGCACCATCCGGCGCGCCGAATCACGAGATGGTGGCGAACGCGCATCTCGACGTGGCAGTCGTGGCGAAGGGACCTTCGGGTCTCGAACGGCCTCGCGGCGTTCGTGCCCGGGTTCCCGGGGTCCTCGTGGTGGTCCCGTCCAGGTACCTGCGCGGGGTGGCCAGGGACCTCGCCCCCTGCCGCGGCCCGACCAAACTTTCGACAGGCGGATGAGCAACCCGGCGGGACCGGAACTGGAACTGCCGGGCGCGCGAGTGACTCGGCCGGCGCAGGGTCAACGAAGCGGTCGGAGCTCTTCGAGCCCGTACCGGTCGGCGTATCGTCTCCACACCCCAGGGCAGACGTTGTCCAGGCGGCACGAGACGCAGGAAGGGGCCTTGACGCGATCTGGGTGCTGCGTGGTGACCGCCCTCGCCTTGCGCACGCACTGGAAGGCACTGGGCCGCTCGGGTATGAGACACGGCGGAAACCCGCAGACCTCCATTACCTCGACGTGCATCCCCAGGCGAGCGGCCTCGTCCAGCGCTGCGGCGAACCATGGCGCGGCCTCGCTCATCCTGGGGACCAGGTCCATCCGCCCGCGGCAGTGCCCGTTCGGGGCGACCAGGGACAGGTCGACAGGGACGTCCGTTCCGAACTCGCGCGCCACGAATCCCGGGAGGTCGGGAAGGTCGTCAAGGTTCAGCGAGGTCGCGACAAAGTTGAGGCCAACGGCCACTCCGCGCCGGCGGGCCTCCCGCACGGCGCGCACCTTGCGCTCGAAGGTGCCCGCCACGCCCGTGAGGACCTCGACGCGCCCGGGACGCGTGGTGTGGAATGACAGGTAGAGGTGGTCGGGCCATCCGACTCCCTCGAATCGCTTCCAGAACGTGGGGAGACCGGGCAGCAGGCCATTGCTCTGGACGGACACCACGAGCCCCAGGCACTTCGCAAGCCCCACCCACTGCGGCAGGCCGCAGGCCAGCGACGGCTCCCCCCCGGTGAACACGACGCGCGACGCCCCCAGTCCTGGGGCGGCCCGGATAGCGGCCTCGATGTCCCGCGGCTTCGTGACCACGTTCTCCGCGGAGTCATCGGTGTTGCAGAACGGGCACCGCTCGTTGCATCGGAGGGTGACGCGCAATTCGAGGGTGTCGCCGCGAACCACGAGACCACAGCGGCGCTCGTCCGACATCGCCAGGGAGTCCCACGTTTCCGGGGGCAGTAACTCCTCGCGTGCGCGGACGATCGCGGCCAGCTCCTCGACCACTGCGACCGCATCGGAAACCGATGCGCCTCCCCGGTAACCGATTCGGAACCGGCCGGTCTCGGACAGGAAGGCGGTATCCGCAGTCCTGGACGCGAGAAACACCGTGAGGGATTGCCCACCCTTCGCGAACTCGAGGTCCACGGTGCCTCGCGGCGTGGCGGAGACGAGGACGTACCCGCGAATCGGCCTCCCGGAGGCCACGGCCCCCAGCAGGGCCTCCAGCGCCTTCTTGGCCCCCACGGCTTGCCTCCAGTCGTCGGCAGTATGGAGGACGCCTCACTCTCCCGTCAAGCGGGCTCAGGCTCGGCCTGAAGGCTCCCTGCGAATTTGACATCGCGGGATCGGGGGGATAGGGTCAGGCTCTCTTCTCACCCGGAGGCTGTCCCCCATGGCCGACATCCAGGAAGTCCAGCAGCACCTCGAGTTCCAGGGCTACACGATCCAGACACTGGAACATGGCAAGCACTACCGCGCGGTGCACGACCGGTTCCTGAACTTCCTGTTCAAGGCATACCGGGGCGGCGTGCTGTTGACCATCATCTTCCGCGGGAGCGCGCACGGCAAGGCCCACCGGAACGAGTTCTTGTCGCACGTGAACGAACTGAACACGAGCGCCGGGGTTGCCAGGGCTTACCTGGACCAGGACACGGACTTCATCTTCGAGGCCTACTGCCCCCTGCCCTACGAGCGGGCCGCGTTCGCGAGTTTCCTGGACGCCTGGCACGCGGACACGGCCCTCGTCTTCCAGATCGAGGCGTTCAAGCAGTTCCTCGATTGATCGCGTTGGACAGGCCACCGGATAGCCGGGTTTGGCGACCCCCGGCGCCGCGAAGTACCATCGTCCCATGCCTGGAGCGCCGCGCGCCATCTACGGGCTCGTGATCGTCGCGACCGTCGTGGCGGGGACGGGGGGACGTCCGGCCAGGGCCGACGAGCCCGTGGCCGCGGCGCACGTCTCGGCCCTGGGAGGGATGATCAAGCGGCACGGCTCGATCGGGGCGGATGTCTTCTTCGACCTGGGACACAAGGGGTTCCGCCTGACCCTGGGCGCCCCCCTGCGGTTCCACCCGGAGTCGGGCCTGAGGCGCGAGGACTGGGACGAGCGTGGCGATTACGGTCGCGTCGTGCGAGAGGTCTCTCTCTCGCGTGCTGACCGGGGCCTGTTCCTGCGCGTGGCCCCCCTGTCGGGTTACCAGATGGGGGTCGGCAACCTCGTCTCCCAGTTCCGTTCGACCCTGGACCCAGACCACTGGCGCACGGGGTTCGAGGGCGCGTACCACGGGACCACCGGGGGCGTGGACGTGTTCGTGGACTCGGTCCTCGACCCCGAGGTCCTGGGCGGGCGCCTCCACGTGCGGCCGTTTTCGTTCCTGCATCCGGACGGCCTCTTCGGGCGGTTCGAGGTCGGCGGGACCCTGGCGGGGGACGTGGCCGCGCCGGCCGAGCATGTGCGGGTGGGGGGCACCCGATCCCTCGACAGCGCGGGTCTGCCCCGGGTCACCCGCAGGGACGTGACCGCGATGGGCGTGGACGCGCGATGGCCGGTGTTCCGGGGCCGCGAGGCCGAGGTCGTCCCCTACTTCGCCATGGCCCAGGCCGGGGACGGGTCCGGGTGGCACGCGGGCCTCGCGCTGGACCTGCGGCCGGGGCGCAAGGTGCGGTTCGGCCTCCAGGGCGAGTTTCGGCGTCTCGGGGCCGGCTACGTCGCGCCGTACTTCGATTCCCTGTACATGGTGGACCGGTGGGACCTCGGGGGCGTCCCCAAGGCGGGCGCCGTCCGCGCGGACGAGGTCCCCCGCCGGTACGGGTTCGGGACCGGCCTGACGCTGGCGATTGACGGCGTGTTCGCGGCCTTCGTCCTGCTCGACCTGGACGGGGACGGGCGGTTCACGACGCTGCGGGCCGGGGCGAACGCGACGATCACCCGGCGGGTCCAGGTGACCCTCACCTACCTGTCGCGGGGGATCCCGCGGTTCTCGCGCGTCGTGACTCCGGACCGTGTCGTGTTCGCGGTGTCGTGCGATCTCGCCCTCTCGCGCCTCTTCACGGCCTTCGCGTCGTACGCGCGAGACCCGGCCGTGCACCGGAGCGGCCCGGACCTCGGCGGGTACGGGTCGTCCGACACCCTCCTCGCGGGTCTCCGCTTCAGTTTCGGGAACCGTTGACTCGACGTCACCGGGTCAGGGCGTCTCCGAGCGCGAACCGCAGGTCCTCGTACCGGAACCGGAAGCCGGAATCCAGCGTGCGGCGTGGCACCACGCGCTGGCTCTTGAGGAGCTCGAGGCCCCCCTCGCCGAGCACCACGCGCAGGGCCGGGCCGGGGAGCGGGAGGGCGGCCGGGCGGTGCAGGATGCCCGCGAGGACCTGTGCGAACTCGGCCTGGCGCACCGGCTTCGGGGAGGCGAGGTTGTAGGCCCCCCGGACCCCCTCGTCCCCGAGCGCCTTTCCGATGAACCCCACCGCGTCATCCAAGTGGACCCACGGCCACCACTGGTCCCCCGTTCCGAGCCGACCCCCGAGGCCCATGCGGAACACCCGGGCCAGGGCACCCAGGGCCCCGCCCCGCTTCCACAGGACGAGGCCGAGCCGCGCGTGGACCACGCGCACCCCGCCCCTCTGTGCGGCCCTCCCTTCCTCCTCCCAGGCGCGCACCAGGTCCGGCACGAACCCGCGACCTGGCGGGGCGTGCTCCGTGAGTTCGGTGTCGCCCTGGTCGCCGTAATACCCGACCGCACTCGCGCCTACCAGGACCCGCACGCCCGCGCGGGCGTCGCGCAGCCCCTGGACGAGGTGCCTGGACCCCAGGACGCGGCTGTCCCGGATCGCCCGCTTGCGCGAGGCCGTCCACCGCGCGGCGAGCGATGCGCCGGCGAGGTGGACCACGGCCTCGACCCCCTCGAACGCGGCGGGGTCGGGTGGCCCGGCCAACGCGTCCCAGGGCCAGACCTCCCGCAGGGTGGGGACCTGGCGCCGGGCCAGGTCCGGGTCCCGGGACAGCCCGACGACCTCGTGCTGGTTGGCGTGGAGCACGAGCGCGAGCCTCGACCCGATCAGACCCGTGACCCCGGTGATGAGGACCCTCATCGCTTCAGCCATCGGAAGGCCAGCCCAAGCGTATGACGACCAAGACAGAGCGTCAACGCGGGCTCGGCCGACACGGGTCTTGCTTTCGCCCCGCAACGGTGTAAAAGGGGAGCGCTCTCCGGCGCGCCTCGCGTGCGGGGGTTCCTGCGCCAGAGGGGGACGCCATGTCGAAACCGGTTCGCGTGATGAAGTTCGGCGGGACCTCGGTCGGGTCCCCCGAGCGGCTGGCGCGGGTCCTCGGGATCGTGGACCGCGCGCGTCGCGACGGCCCGGTCGTTTTGGTCGTGTCCGCGATGGAACACACGACGGACCGGCTGGCCGAGGCCGCGCGCCTCGCGGCGCGGGGCGACCTCGAGGCCGCGGAGCGGGTCGTGGACTCCATCATGGACCTCACGTCCTCGAACGGCCTGCTGACCCTCCGGCTGATCGAGGAAGAGCACGGGCCGGCGAAGGCGCGCTTCCAGCCGACTCCGGTCGTGCGCGAGATGCTCAAGCCCCTGCGCCTGCTACTTTCCGGGGTGGCCCTGCTCCGCGAGTGCACCCCACAGACCCTCGACATGGTCCTTTCGTTCGGCGAACGCCTGAGCGCGACCGCGGTCGCGGGGCTGCTCGGGGCGAGCGGCATCCCGGCCCGATTCGTGGACAGCCGGGACTTCCTGGTGACGGACGACCGCTTCGGCGCGGCACAGGTCCTGGACGGCCCCTCGCGCGAGCGGCTGCGGGCCGTGCTCGCGACCCCCGGCGACGAAGTCCCGGTCGTGACCGGGTTCTTGGGGCGCACCGAGGACGGCCGGACCACGACCCTCGGGCGCAACGGGTCGGACTACACCGCGACCTTGCTCGCGCACTGGCTAGAGGCGTCGGAGGTCGTGATCTGGACGGACGTCCCCGGGGTCATGACGGCGGACCCGGCCCTCGTGCGCGACGCCTATCCCCTGGCGCACCTGTCCTACATGGAGGCCCTCGAACTCGTGGACTTCGGGGCGAGCATGTTCCACCCGAGGACCATGATCCCGTTGATGGAGTCCGGCATCCCGATGCGGATCCGGAACACCATGCACCCCGAGGACCCGGGCACGCTCGTGGACGCGGCCGGCATGGGAGACCGGACCGCGGCCACATCGGTCACGTCGCTCGAGGACCTCGCGCTGCTCGGGGTCGAGGTCCGGCGGATTGCCAAGCAGGCGTCCGTGGGCGGGCGGGTCCTGAAGGCCCTGGAAGACGCGGACCTGACCGTGTGGCTCGCGACCCAGTCGGCCCACGGGCAGGCGGTCGCCGTGGTCCTGCCGCGGAACGAGGTGGGGCCCGCGCGCCGTGTCATCCACGAGGCCCTGGCCCTGGAACTGGAGCGAGGCGAGGTCGAGCCGGTGTCGGTGAGGGAGCCCGTGACCCTGTTGACCCTGGTCGCGGAGGCCATGGGCCGGACCGTGGGCGTGGCGGGGCGGTTTTTCCACGCGCTCGGGGCCGTGGGCATCCCCATCCACGCGGTCGGGCAAGGGGCGAGTTCGCGGTCGATCTCGTGCGTGGTGGACGCGGCGGACACGCCGGTCGCGGTGCGGACCGTGCACGCCGCGTTCAACTTCGCCCACCAGCAGGTCTCGATGCTCGTCCTCGGGCGCGGCACCGTGGGCGGGGCCCTCCTGCGGCAGGTCCGGGAACACAGGCAATCCCTGCTCGCCGCGCACGACGTCCTGCTGGACGTGGTGGGGATCGCGTGGTCCGCAGGCGGGGTCTTCGACGAGGACGGCGTGGACCTCTCGGCGTGGGACGGGCGAACCGCGACGCCGGAGTCCGGCCGGGCGCCGGATGTCATGGACTTCCTGGATCGGCTGCGGCGCCTCCCTGTGCCGATCCTGGTGGACTGCACGGCCGCGGACGGGATGGAACGGCTGTACGAGGAGGCATTCGCGCGGGGCATCCATGTCGTGTCCGCGAACAAGAAACCCCTCGCCATTCCCTGGGAGGCGCGGGAGTCCCTGATGCAGGCCGCGCGGAGGTCGCACCGCGCCTGGCACTACGAGACCACGGTCGGGGCCGGCCTCCCTGTCATCGAGACCCTGAAGAACCTGGTGCGCACCGGGGACCGGGTCCTGTTGGTGGAGGGGTCGTTTTCGGGGTCCCTCGGGTACCTTTCGAACGAGATGATGCGGGGCATCCCCATGTCCGAGGCAGTGCGCCGCGCCCGGGAACTCGGCTACACGGAGCCCAACCCACTGGAAGACCTATCGGGCAGGGACGTGGCCCGCAAGGCCCTGATCCTGGCACGCGAGATGGGCCTGCCCTTGCAAATCGAGGACGTGGCGGTCACGCCGTTCGTGACCCTGGATTTGCCGGCGGACGCGGGGGTCGAGGAGGTCTGCGCGGCGATCACGGCCCACGATGGAGAGATGGCAGCCAGGGTGGAGGCCGAGCGGAGCCGCGGGCGAGTCCTGCGCTACCTCGCGCGCATCCACCCGGAGGAGCCGCGAAACGGCCGCCCCCCCGTCCAGGTCGGACCCGTGTTTGTGGAGGCTGACCACCTCTCGACGCGCCTGCGCGGGACCGAGGCCTTCGTCGCCTTCACGACCGAGCGGTATCGAGACTATCCGCTTTTGGTGCAGGGAGCGGGCGCCGGCGGCGAGGTCACGGCCGCGGGCGTGCTGACGGACATCCTGAAGGTCTCGATGATGCTCCGCGGTCGCTGAGGGGCCGCGGAGAGGCAATGGTTTCAGCAGGAGAGTGCGACATGGCCACGGAACAGGACAGGGAGTGGCGGTTTTCGACCCTCGCGATCCACGCGGGGCAGCCCAGCGACCCCACGACCGGCGCGGTGACCTTCCCGATCTACCAGACCTCGACGTTCCACCAGGAGGAGCCAGGGGTCCACAGGGGCTTCTGCTACTCGCGGACCGGGAACCCGAGCCGCCAGGCGCTCGAGGAGAACCTCGCGGCCCTGGAGGGCGCGCGCCGGGGTCTCGCCTTCGCGAGCGGCCTGTCCGCCATCAACACGGTCCTGAACCTGCTGCGCGCGGGCGACCACGTGGTCACGTGCCGGGATCTGTATGGCGGAAGTTATCGGATCTTCACAAAACTTTACACGAAGTTCGGTGTGGAGTTCACGTTCGTGGACACGACCCGGCTCGAGGAGGTGGAGAGGGCCTTGACCCCGCGCACCAGGGTCCTGTGGCTGGAGTCGCCGTCCAACCCCCTGCTGACCGTGACCGACATCGCGGCGTGCGCGGCCCTGGCGCGGGGTCGGGGGGTCCTGACCGTGGTGGACAACACCTTCGCCACACCCTACCTGCAGCGCCCCCTCGACCTGGGCGCGGACATCGTGGTGCACTCGACGACGAAGTACCTGGGCGGGCATTCCGACGTGATCGGCGGGGGTCTCGTCACGAACAACGAGGACCTGTACGAAGAACTGAAGTTCTACCAGAACACGGTGGGAGCGGTGCCGGGTCCGCTCGACTGCTTCCTGGTGTTGCGAGGGACCAAGACGCTCGCGGTCCGCATGGACCGGCACTGTGCGAATGCCTGCGAGATCGCGCGGTGGCTCGCGGGCCACCCCAAGGTGGAGAGGGTGTATTTCCCGGGTCTGCCGGACCACCCGCAGCACGCGCTGGCCGCGCGCCAGATGAGGGACTTCGGCGCGATGGTCTCGTTCGAGATCCGGACGGACCTGGAGGGCACGAAGGCGTTCATCCGGCGCCTGCGGCTTTGGACGCTGGCGGAGAGCCTGGGGAGCGTGAAGAGCCTGCTCGCGCACCCGCCCACGATGACGCACGCCTCGGTGGAGCCGGAGGTGCGGCGCCGCAACGGGATCAACGACGGGCTGGTGCGCCTGTCCGTGGGTCTCGAGGACCCGGCGGACCTGATCGCGGACCTCGGACAGGCCCTCGATGCGGTGTGAGCCCCCGCCTGCCACGCCCCGTCGCGCCTCGGATCGCGGCCGGCGGGGGAGGCGCCCATGGGCAACCCCCCGCCCCTCGAATCGTCCTGCGCTACACTTGGTCCGCCCCGTCGGGATTCCCCATGGCCCGGGACCGGCACGACGAGATCGCGGAGGTGCTGCGCAGGAGGCTCGAGGAACTCCGCGAGCGGGACGGCGCCCTGCCGAGGCCCGTTCCGGACACGCGCCGTGCCGGGGCCGCCGCGCCCGTGGACTGGGACGAGGCGCGGCAACTGGCCGGCCGATGGGAGGCCGCGTACCGGGGTCGCTCACCGGCCGAGGCCCTGGGCGGAGAGCCGGTCGGGGGCCGGGACGACCTGTTGGGGGTCCGGGTCGAGGAGCCCCTGGCGTGGATGCCATTGTCCCGCGAGCGGGCGTGCGAGGCGATCCTCGGGTCGTTGTGGCTCGTGCCCGGCGTGCGGGACGCCACCTCGGGACGCCTGGCGACCGACGGCCGGTCCACGCTGTCGCACCTGGTGGACCACCCCCGGTTCGGCCGGGAGGCGCGCCGGCTGTGCCGCCTCGTGGACCGGGGGGACGCGGCCGGCGTGATGGCCCAGGTGGCGACCCGGGCCGGGCGCGGGCACCTCCACGCCCTGAGGGTCGTGTCCTTCTTCGACCCGGGTGAGGTCCTGTTCCTGGACATCGAGACCATGGGTCTGTTCGGGGGGAGCCCGGTCATCGTGTGCGGGTTTGCCCGGACGCACACGGACCGCATCGAGGTCTGGCAACTGGTCGCCGCCCGGCCCGAGGCCGAGGAGGCCCTGATCCGCGAGACCACGCGAACCATCGCGGCCCACCCCGCCCTGGTTACCTTCAACGGGCGGGCCTTCGATTACCCGTACATCTGCCAGCGGGCCGCTTACTACGGGATGGATCTGGGCGAGGACCCTGCCCACTTCGACCTCCTCCCCCACGCGAGGAGGGTCTGGCGGGGCCGCGTGAGCGACTGCCGCCTGGGCACGCTGGCGCGCGAGGTCCTGGGCCTGGAGCGGCGTGACGACCTCCCCGGGTCCCTGGTCCCCGCCTTCTACCAGGACTACCTCGCGGACCCCGAGGGCCGGGTCGGGTTGCTCGCGGCCATCGCCGCGCACAACCGCGACGACATGGTCGAGATGGTCCGGCTGTTCGCGCGCCTTGTGGCCGATGCGGAGGCCCAATGAATGGCGCCCAGGTCCAGGACATCCTGCGGGCGGCCCCCTGGTACCGGGACCAGATCGCGGCAGTCCACGTCCTGCCCGCGCGCGAGGGTCGGCACGTGCCGGTCTCGGAGTCCCTGCACCCGGCCGTCCGCCGGTTCCTGGACGCCTGCGGGATCGTCTCCCTGTACGAGCACCAGGCTCGGACCCTGGACGCCGTGGCCCGGGGACAAGACGCGGTCGTGGCCACGCCCACCGCGTCCGGCAAGACCTTCGCCTTCCTGCTGCCCGTGCTCGACGCCCTCGCGCGGGACGATCAGGCCACCGCGCTCTTCCTGTACCCTCTCAAGGCCCTGACCAACGACCAGATGGAAATCCTGGCGCGGGCCGAGCAGGCCACCGGCCTCGACCTCGCGCCCGCGGTCTATGACGGGGACACGCCCCGGGCGCGCCGCCCCCGCATCCGGCAGTCCGCGCGCATCGTCCTGTCCAACCCGTACGAGGTCCACGAGACGCTGCCCTACCACGGCCTGTGGCGCCGGTTCTTGCGCAACCTGTCGTTCGTGGTGATCGACGAGGCACACCGCTACACGGGCGTGTTCGGGTCGCACGTGGCCCAGGTGGTGCGCCGCCTCCTGCGGGTCGTGCGGGCGTATGGCGCCTCCCCTCGGGTGCTGCTCGCCTCGGCCTCCATCGCCAACCCCGCCGAGCACGCGGCCCGTTTGACCTCGCGCGACTGCGAGGTCGTGTCGGACGACGGGGCCCCGTCCGGGGCGCGTTACCTCCTCCTGTACGACGCGTCCCGTCCGGACGATCGCGCCGCCGCCCTCCAGACACGGGACGTGTTCCTGGCCCTCGTCCGGGCCGGCTGCAAGACCCTGTGCTTCGCGCGGGCCCGGCGGACCGCGGAGTTCCTCGCGAGCCTTGCCGGAGAGGCCCCGATCGCCCCCTACCGCGCCGGCTACCTCCCCGAGGAGCGCCGCCGCGTGGAACGCGCCTTCAAGGACGGGACTCTGCGGGGCCTCGTCTCGACCTCGGCCCTGGAACTCGGGGTGGACATCGGGGACCTCGACGCGGTGGTCCTGTGCGGGTATCCGGGTTCGGTCAGCGCGTTCTGGCAGCAACTCGGCCGAGCGGGCCGCCGGGGCGGCGAGTCCGTGGGCATCTTCGTCGCCCAGGAGGACATCCTCGACCAGTACCTCCTGAAGCACCCGGAGCCCCTGTTGGCGCGGACCTACGAGCCCGCGACCGTGGACCTCCAAAACGAGCACATCCTGGCCGGCCACCTCCTGTGCGCCGCGAGCGAACTGCCCCTCGACGTGCCGGAGGACCGCGTCCCGGACCGCGACATCGTCCGCGCGCTCCAGGCGCGGGGGCTCCTGCGTGCCTCGGACCGCGGCTTCCTGTATGCGGGCACGACCCGGCCCCACGAGGCGGTCCACCTCGACCGGATCGGCGAGACCTCGGTCGCGGTCGTGGAGGCCGGCTCGCGCAACCTGCTCGAGACCATGGACCTCGACCGGGCGTTGCGCGAGGTCCATCCCGGCGCGGTGTATCTCCACCAGGCGCGCACCTACGTTTCGGAGTCGCTGGACCTCGACGGCCTGGTCGCCACCCTGCGGCGCGAGGACGTGGACCACTACACCCAGGCCCTGGTCCACAAGGACGTCGAGGTGGTCTCCGAGACCCGCACCCTGCCCCTGCGGGGCGCCACGGCCTCCCTGGGCCGCATCCGGGTCACGCACCGGGTCGCGGGCTTCCTGCGCAAGCGGTACGGCCGCGTGGTCGGCGGGGCGGACCTCGACCTCCCGCCCCGGTCCTTCGAGACCACGGCCGTGCGCATCGAGATGGAGGACCCGCCGCGCGGGGCAGGGTCACGAGACGCGGCCCCGCCGCCCGCCATGGACCTGCTCGGGGCCTTGCACGCCCTGGAGCACACGCTCGTGGGCCTCGCGCCGCTCGTGCTCGCCTGCGACCCGTCCGACCTGGCCGGGCTCTCCACGCTGCGGTCCCCGGGCGCGGGCGGGCCTGCCCTGTTCCTCTACGACGGGCACGAGGGGGGGATCGGGCTCGCGGAACGGCTCCTCGATGGCCTGCCGTCCATCCTCGATCAGGTGGCCCGGCACCTCGCGGAATGCCGATGCGAGGCGGGTTGCCCCTCCTGCTGCCTCTCCCCCCGCTGCGGCCACGACAACCAGCCGTTGGACAAGGGCGGAGCCCTGGCCCTGGCGCGGGCGTGGACACGGCCCACCTGAACATCCGCTCGCGCCCTGCGTCCAACCCCCTCCTGCGCCCCCTGGGGACGCGAGCCCTGCTCGCGCCCTTTTCGACCCCTCGACCAGGTCACGCGGCCACCTCCACGACCTGCCCGCGCTCGAACGCCGCGCGGACGTCCGCCTCCAGAGACCGCAGGAGGTCCGGCTCCTCCTTGAGCCTCCGGTACGCCTGCTCGCGCCCCTGGCCCAGTTGCTCCTCGCGCCACGAGACCCAGGCCCCGGACCGGACGACGACCCCGAGCCGCTCCCCGACCTCGAGCAGGTCGGACACGTGGTCAATCCCCTCGCCGAACACGATGTCGAACTCCGCCTCGGTGTATGGCGGCGCCAGTTTGTTCTTCACCACCTTGACGCGCGTCCGGTTGCCCGTGGCCTCCTTCCCGTTCTTTTGCGTCGCAACCCGGCGGACCTCCAGGCGCACGGACGAATAGAATCGCAGGGCATTGCCGCCGGTCGTGGTCTCGGGGTTGCCGAACATCACGCCGATCTTGGTGCGCAACTGGTTCACGAAGAGGATGGTGCACCCGTGCCGGTGGCTCGCGGCCACGAGTTTGCGCAGGGCCTGGCTCATCAGCCGGGCCTGGAGCCCCATGTGCTGGTCCCCCATGTCCCCCTCGATCTCGGCCCGCGGCACCAGGGCCGCGACCGAGTCCACGACCACCGCGTCCACGGCCCCGCTGCGGACCAGGGCCTCGACGATGTCCAGGGCCTGCTCGCCGCAGTCGGGCTGGGACACGAGCAGGTCCTCCACGCGGACCCCGAGCCGCCGCGCGTACCGGATGTCCAGGGCATGTTCCGCGTCCACGAAGGCCGCGACTCCCCCCGCCTTCTGGACCTGGGCCACGCCCTCGAGGCACAGGGTCGTCTTGCCCGTGGACTCGGGTCCGAAGACCTCGACGATCCGGCCCCGGGGGATGCCCCCGATCCCGAGCGCCAGGTCCAGCGACAGGGACCCGGACGAAAAGACGGGGAACCTCTCGGCCGGCCCGTCCCCGATGCGCATCAGGGTCCCCTGGCCGAACTGCTTGTCCAGCGCGGCGATGAGATCCTCCAGTTCCTTGTACCGTCCGTCCCTCTCGATCCTCTTGCCCATGCGGTCACCTCCTGTGTGCAATCCCGGGCGCCGGCCGCGCCCACCTGCCCCGTCCCGCTCCCGCGGTCCGGGGCGCCTACAACGTCCGATCCAGCAGCCGGTACTGGATGGCCTCGGACACGTGGACGGTCTCGACCCGCTCCGCCCCGTCCAGGTCCGCGATGGTGCGCGCGACCTTCAGGATCCGGTCCACGGCCCGCGCGGACAGCCCGAGCCGTTCCATCGCGGCTTCGAGGAGGCGCGACGCCTCGGGCGGGACCGCGCAGGTCTCCCGGACCTGCGTCGGGGACATGCGGGCGTTGCAGGTGGTCCCGGTCCCGGCCAGGCGCCGCGCCTGGGCCGCGGCCGCGCGGAGCACGCGGTCGCGGATCGAGGCCGACGACTCGCCCAGCCCCTCGCCGCGTGCGAGGTCGCGGAACGGCACGGCCGGGACCTCCACGTGCAGGTCAATGCGGTCCAGCAGCGGCCCGGACACCCGGGCGCGGTACCGGGCCACGTCCGCGGGGGAGCACGAGCAGCGGTGCCTCGGGTCCCCCCAGAATCCGCACGGGCACGGGTTCATCGCGGCCACCAGCATGAACCTCGCGGGGAAAGTGCAGGCCCCCGACGCGCGGCTGATGGTCACGTGGCCGTCCTCGAGCGGCTGTCGCAGGACCTCCAGGACGTCCCGGCGCCACTCAGGGAGTTCGTCCAGGAACAGGACCCCGTGGTGCGCGAGGGACACCTCGCCCGGCCTCGGGAAGGAGCCTCCGCCCGCCAGGGACACCGCGGACGCCGTGTGGTGCGGGGCCCGGAAGGGCCGCGTCCGGACGAGTCCGGACCGGCGCCGGAGCAGGCCCGCCACGCTGTGGACCTTGGTGACCTCCAGGCTCTCGGCGTCGGTCAGGGGCGGCAGGATCGAGGGCAGTCTCCGCGCGAGCATGGTCTTGCCGGACCCCGGCGGCCCCACCATCAGGAGGTTGTGGCCTCCGGCCGCGGCGATCTCGAGCGCCCGTTTCGCGTGGGCCTGGCCCCGGACCTCCCGCAAGTCCGGCAGTCCGTCGGTTCTCTCGGGTTCGAGCACGGGCACCGCGGGTTCGAGCCCGCCCTGTCCTGCCAGGTAGCGCACCGCATCCACCAGGGTGTCGGCAGCCAGGCTGCGGACCCCCTGGACCAGGGCCGCCTCCGGGGCGTTTCCGCGCGGGACCACCACCTCGGTGATCCCGCGCTCCCGCGCGGCCGCGACCATGGGGAGGACCCCGGGGACCGGCCTCAACTGCCCGTCCAGCGAGAGTTCCCCCAGGAACATCCTCCGGTCCAGGGCCGCGGCCGGGAAGGCGCCGAGGCACCCGAGGACCCCGACGGCAATGGGGAGGTCGTACAGGGACCCGTGCTTGCGGATGTCCGCCGGCGCCAGGTTCACCGTGATCCACCGCGAGTTGGCGCGATGCCCCAGGGCCCGCAGGGTGGACAGGACGCGGACGCGGCTCTCCTTCACCGCGGTCTCGGGCAGGCCTACGATGTCGAAGTGCCCGACCCCGGCGTACATGTCCACCTCCACGTCCACCAGGGTCCCCTCGATCCCGTGGACCGCCGCGGACCGGACTCGCACGTTCATGGCGACCTCCGTGCCTTGGGCCTCACGCCCCCGAAGGCATCCCGGGGACATGCCGGCCCGTCTTATCAAGGGCCGTGCCACGCGGTTAGTCCAGTGATTTCCGTGAGTTGTCGGATTCGCGAGCGGCCGGGGATTGGACAGAGATTGGACACCCGTCCAGACCTGTCCAGCCCCTTCCTCCCCCCGCCAGGCCTAATACATCTCCCTGAAGCCCCGTGGACGTGCACGTGGACGTGGACGTTTACCTCGACGTCGACGAGCCGCCTGAGTGGAAGAATCCGCCCACGTCTTGGTCTGCGAGCACGTGCACGTCTACGTCCACGAGGGATTCCAACGACTTCGAGATGCGATGGCCCTGCTCCCCCCGCAGGACGGCGGGGGGGTTTTCGCCACGATCGGCCTTTGCCGGTGCGGGTTTCCCGCCGCTCCTGTCACAAAAAACCGCCTCGCGGTCTTCTCGTACGTTCGACCGCGTTCACGGTCGAGTTCTTTCTGGTGGGAGGCCACAGGAGGCGTCAGGCGGGATTCGACATCCGCGGCGTCCGATCCGATAATGCGTGGCGTTGGCCCATGCCCGCGCGTGACTGCGGTCACCGGAGCACAGGGGGACGCGGTCATGGACACGGGCCACGCGCGTCGGAGCGGAAACCGTGGCGAGAAGGGACGACTCGACGCGCGGCGGGGGTCAGGCCCTGGCCTCTGCCGCGTCCGAGGTCCAGCGGCGGCTCCGGTCCGCCTTCCCGGATATTTCCCCCAGCCAGATCGAGGACGCCGTTTCCGATGCCGTCCGCCAGTTCCTCGAACGCGAACGGGACGACCTGACGCCGGGGGGGACGTTCGCGATCCTCCGGCAACTGGCCGTCTGGAACCTCCATCATCACCTGCGCCAGGAGCGGTGGCGCTCCCCCACCCCCCCCGGAGGCGTCGAGCAGGTGCGCGACTCCGGTCCCACCGCCGACAGGCGAGTCCTGGAGGGCGAGGCGCGGAGGGCGATTCTCGAGGAACACCTGGTCAGCCGGCGCTCCCGCACCATCCTCAGCCTGTGGTCCCTCGGCTACCGTGTTCGCGAGATCGCGATGCGCGTCCACCTCAAGGCCGCGACCGTGCGCAAGAAGAAGGAACGGGCGATCCGCAAGCTCCGGAAGCGGCTCGACGAGGAGTGAAGCAAGAGATACGCGAGCGCTATCCGCGCCCGTTCACTTTTTCGCGCTCAACGCCCTCTCAGGAAGCCCGCCCCATTTCAGAAGCGCGTCCCACATGCGTCACCGCCCACGTGGGGACGCGAACGTTTCGCGTTGCGAAAGTCAACGCGAAGCGTCGGCGAAGCCAACGCTGCCCACGTTGCCGCCGCATCGCCCCATTTGAGAAACGCGAGCAAGTCTCTTCG
>FWPU01001548.1_pt1 | contig 68403 bp, 57 predicted proteins | sample 2228361 | NCBI WGS metagenome assembly FWPU01 (sample SAMEA103939777, study PRJEB20133) | metagenome
CCTCCGGAATTCGCCTCGCCCCCTGGTAGGGGGCGTCCCCTCCGCTGCGCTCCGGGGAGGCAAGCACGGGCTGGGGGGGGTCAGACGCCGCAAACTGTACAATCTGGCCTGGCGAGATAGTGGAGTCAGTTGCCAGAATTCAGTCCAGCGGGTAGATCGGCCGCTGCACGCGGTGGAACGTCATTCGCTCCACCCGACAATTGGTGCAGCCCGGCGTGAAAGCCAGGATCGCGCGCGGCGCGATGCGGACGAACTCGGTGGTCAGGTAGCCGCGCTTGAGCACGACGATGCGATAATCGAGCGGCTCCAGGCCCAGCACGCGCAGTTGGAGCGGATCCTCGAAGCTGTGGCGCGTGGCGGTCAGGACGACGTCTATCCCGGCCACGTTGAGCACGGCGATGGGGCCGGGTCGCGTGCGGCCCATAGCCTGACGCAACCCCCCGCGCCAGGCCGCGCCGTCGAACAGCGAACGCACGACGCCCGTCACAGGCAGCGGCCGGCCGTGGCGCACGTCGAGCTTGCCGCCGATCTCCAGGCTGACCTCCGCGCCAACGCCGGCCGCCAGGCAGGTCTCCACCGCCGCGCGATCCCACATGCCGGCGTAAAGCACACCGGACGCATGGCGCTCGAGCAGTGCAGCCAACAGGGCCGGCACATCGGTCGAGCCGCCGGCGCCGGGGTTGTCGCCGGAATCGGAGAGGAAGACGGTCGGCTCTGGCGCGGCCAGGGCAGCCTCGACCGCTTCCTCCAGATCGTAGGCCTCCGCGCTGACCGCGAACTCATGGCGCCGGGCCCAGAACTCGGCGACGATGCGCTCGGCCTGGACCTGCGCCAACTGCGCATCGCCGTCGGTCACGACGACCGCGATCACGCCGATGTCGGGCACATCGGCCCAGCAGTGCCCGTTCATCAGCGAGGCCGAGAGGACACCGGGGATGCGTTCGACCTCGGCGACCAGGGCCATCATGGATTTCATCGGGTCCAGGCTGGTCTGGGCCATCTCGCCGGGCAGCAAGAACGGGATCTTGGCGAAGCCGATGCAGGGCCGAACGCCCTCGGTCAAGATCTGCAGCAACAGTTGGGCCGCGCGCTGGCCGGTCTCGAACGCGTCGTCGTGCGGTGCCGTCTTGTAGGCGACCAGCGCGTTCACAAAACGCATGGTGTTGCGGATCAGGTTGGCGTGCATGTCGAGCGCGATCGTGATCGGCACATCCGGGCCCACGCGGGCACGCAGATCGGCCAGCAAATCGTCCTCGCAGTAGTCCAGTCCTTCGGCACGCATCGCACCGTGCAACGCCAGGCAGACGCCATCCACATCCTGCGCCGCGGCCAGGATGTCGGCCTTGAACTGCTCGTAGACAGGCCGTGCCACCACCCCGCCCGGCATGGCCCAGGCGGTCAGCGACGGCACGAGCTCGATATCGGCGCGGTGGCGCAACGTGTCCACGATGCCGGCGAACGAGTTGCGGCGGAGCGGCTCCTGCAGCGACGCCATGCCGCGGCGAACGAAGAAATCATCGGTTGTGGTGAGAAACGGAGTGAATGTGTTCGATTCATGTCCGAAGGCACCGACCAGGATTCGCATGAGCACCTGCCTTGTGGAGAGATATCCAGAACATCCAGGGCTTTCATTCACACAAAGGCCCGCCGCATATTGTACCGCAGTTTTGCAGCGGATCAACTCGCAGATCATGCCGCGCGCGCGATGACGAGAAGTGGCAAGAAGGTGAGTTATGGTGTATCATGGCGGGGTGTGAAACGCGAAATGTCGGGCGTCGCACGTCAAACGTGGAATAGCGTACCGGTACCGACGGTTGAGTGTACAACCAGAAAGGAACTGATCCATGCGTCCCATTCTCGCCCGTCAGGTTCATCTGGATTACCACACCTCTGAGCACATCCCGGATGTCGGCGCGCGGTTCGACAAGCAGCAATGGCAAGAAGCGCTCAGGCTCGGCCGCGTCAACTGGATCAACGTCTTCGCCAAATGTCACCACGGCTGGAGCTATTACCCCACCCGGATCGGCACGATGCACCCGACCCTCCAGTTCGACCTGCTCGGCGCGCAGATCGAAGCCTGTCATGAGATCGGCGTGCGCGCGCCCATCTACTACACGGTCGGCTGGTCGGTCCACGACGCCGTGACCCATCCCGAATGGTGCGTGCGCCGGCCGGATGGCGGCATCGCTGCCACCAATTGGGACGATAACGCCCGGCCCGAAGACCCCAAACCGCACTTCTCCTGGCAGTTCATGTGTCCCAGCGGCGGCTACCTCGACCTGATGCTGCGCCAGACCGAGGAGATCTGTCAGTGCTATCCGGTGGATGGGCTCTGGTACGACATCACCGGCGGCCCGCCCTGTTACTGCGAGCACTGCCGCCGCGGGATGGCAGCCGGCGGCTACGACGTGAACGATCCCGAAGCGGTCCTCCAATACGGAGTGGCCAAATGGCGCCACTTCATGGCCGAGTGCAAGCAGATCCTTCATCGCTATTATCCCGATGCCACGGTCTTCTTCAACGGCACGACGATCCTCCACCCCGACGCGCGCGGCCGCAACGTCAAGGCGCGGCTGTTCGACGCCAACACGCAACAGGAACTCGAAGACCTGCCCACCACCTGGGGCGGCTACGACAAGCTGCCTCTGCGCGCGAAATTCTTCCACAACACGGGCAAACCGTTGATCGCCATGAGCGGCAAGTTTCACACCAGCTGGGGTGAGTTCGGCGGCTTCAAACACCCCGATGCGCTCCGCTTCGAGGCTGCCGCGATGCTGGCGTTCGGCGCAGCATGCAACTTCGGCGACCAGCTCCACCCCTCCGGCGCGATGGACATGGCGACCTATGCCAGCATCGGCCACGCGTTCGCCTACGTCGAGCAGATCGAAGCCTACTGCCTCAACGCCATCCCCGTGGCAAACCTGGGGCTATGGTTCTCCAATTCCCAGGCCGACGATGAAGGTGCCGCGCTCATGCTGCTGGAGACGCAGACCGATTTCCGCGTCGTGGATCCGACCCAACCGCTGACCGACTACGCGGCCATCATCCTGCCGGGCGCGAGTTGCCTGAATGCGGACGAGGCTGGCCGGTTGAACGCCTACGTCGCCGCGGGCGGCAGCTTGCTGGTGCTCGGCGAAAGCGCCCTGGACGAGTCGCACACGCGCTTTCTGCTCGATGTGGCCGCGGACTACCTGGGCCCGGCGAACTACGCCGAGGACTTCACCGTCGTCGGCGAAGTGCTACAGCCCGGCCTGCCCGCCAGTCCCTTCCTCAACTACGAGGCCGCGCTACGGGTGCGGCCCCATGCGGACGCCGAGATCCTGGCGACGATCCGCGAGCCTTATTTCAACCGCACCTACGGCCGTTTCTGCTCGCACCAGAACACCCCCTACCGGCTGGAGGCCGCCGTCCATCCGGCCGGTCTGCGCGCAGGTCGTATCGTCTTCCTCCCGCATCGTCTGGGTCGGCTCTATCACCAGCACGGCGCGCGCGTTCACCGCGATCTCTTCGCCAATGCCCTGCGCCTGAACTACAGTCGGCCGTTGGTGCAGACCCGCCTGCCGAGCGCCGGCCGCATCAGCCTGATGTACCAGCCCGATCATCGCCGCTACATCGCGCATCTGCTCTATGGCCCGCCACTCCAGCGTGGCCGCTGCCTGGTGATCGAAGACCTGCCGCCACTCTACGACGTGCCGCTGATCGTGCGCCTGCCACAGCCGATCAGGGCCGTCTATCTGATGCCGGATCGGCAGCCGCTGGTGCAGGAGCGGCTCAAGGGTGCGACCCGCGTGATCGTGCCGCGGGTGCAGGGACATCAGGCCGTCGTGTTTGAGGTCTGAGCAGGTTTCTCCTGGCCGGAGGATGCCCGCGTGACGTCACTGCGGATCGTCTCCTGGAACTGCAACATGGGGCTGCATCGGAAATTCGACCGGCTGCTTGCCCTCCAGCCCGACATTGCCGTGATCCAGGAGTGTGCCAGCCCGCAGCGCGACGCATCCCGGGGCTGGCAACCGCCATGTCGCGACCGCGACTGGATCGGCTTCAACGCGGACAAGGGCCTGGGGATCTTCACGTTCGGGGACCTGCAACTGCGCAGAGCCGACACTTTCGCCGAGGCGTTCGCGCTGGCTCTGCCGGTGGAGGTCGTCGGCCCCTGTCGGCTCAACCTGCTGGGGATCTGGGTAGCCGACAGCCGACGTCTGCCGGTCGGCGCCACCAACGATCCGCTGGCCGCGCTCAGGCATTATCGGGGCTTTCTCAGCACGGCGGCATCCATCGTGGCCGGCGATTTTAATCTGCTGCCGCAGCAGATGTCCCGGCGCGCAGGCCGGGCGTGGAGCGATTCGATCATCGAGCTGCTGGGCCGGGTCGGCCTCCAGGATGCCGACACGGTGTGGCCGGCCGGCTCATCCGCAGAGACTCTGCGTCGCACCTACTATCAGCAGCGCCGACCCGGTCGCGGCTTCGTCGTGGACTACATCTTCGTACCCCAGCGCGAGGCAAGTCGGCTGACCCGTTTCGACGTCGGCGAGCCGCGCGCATGGCTGCCCTGGAGCGACCACATGCCGCTGCTCGTCGAGTTCGCACTGACCGCCGAGAGTGTCTTCGTGCGCGAGGCCGCGGTGCCTCCCATCCCATCGTCATCGTAGGGGCAGGGTTCCCTGCCCATCCGCTCCCCGCCGCGGCCCTACGCCAGCAACCCGAACACCTCGTGGACGGCATTCAGCGTCGCCGAGAGCTCGGCCTCACCGTGCGCGCTGCTGACGAAAGCCGCCTCGAACTGGCTCGGCGCGAAGTAGACCCCACGCTCCAGCATGGCATGGAAAAAGCGGCCATAGCGCGCCGTGTCGGCGTGCGCCCTGGCGCTGGCATAGTCCGCAATGACGGCGCCGGACTCCTTCAGGAAATAAAAGCCGAACATCGTGCCGACGTGTCCGGCCTGGATGGGCAGGCCATGGGCAGCGGCCGCGGCCTCGATGCCCGCCACCAGCCGGGCTGTGTGCGCCGCGATCTGGTCGAAGAGCGAGGTAGCGCCATGTCGGCTGCGCAGCGCGGTCAACGTCACCAGCCCGGCCGTCATGGCCAGCGGATTGCCGGATAACGTGCCCGCCTGATACATCGGCCCGGCCGGCGCCACCAGCTCCATGATCCTGCGTTTGCCCGCGTAAGCGCCCACCGGAAGCCCGCCGCCGATCACCTTGCCCAGGCAGGTCAGGTCGGGATCGAGCCCCCAGAGCGCCTGGCAGCCGCCCAGCCCCGCGCGGAAGCCGGTCATCACTTCATCCAGGATGAAGACCGCGCCTGCCTGCCGACACAACGCCTGCAAGCCGGCCAGGAAGCCGGGCGCCGGCAGCACGAACCCCATGTTCGCGGCAATCGGCTCCACGATCACGGCCGCGACCTGATCGGGATAGGCGGCGAAGAGCGCCCGCACTGCCTCCAGATCGTTGTACGGTGCGATCAACGTGTCGCCGGCCGCCGCGGGCGGCACGCCCGGCGAATCGGGCAGGCCCAGCGTGGCAACGCCGCTGCCCGCCTGCACCAGCAGCATGTCGGCGTGACCGTGATAGCAGCCGCTGAACTTGATGATCTTGTCGCGGCCGGTGTATGCCCGTGCCAGGCGCAGCGCGCTCATCGTGGCTTCGGTGCCGCTGTTGACGAAACGGATCATCTCGATGCCGGGCATCAGCTCGATTACCGTCTGCGCCAGCTCCACCTCGAGCGCGGTCGGCGCGCCGTAGCTGGTGCCGCGACCTGCCGCTTCCCGGAGCGCGGCCACCACGTCGGGATGCGCATGGCCCAGGATCAACGGTCCCCATGAGAGAACGTAGTCAATGTAGCGATTGCCGTCCACATCCCAGATAAACGGGCCCTGCCCGGACGCGATGAAACGCGGGGTGCCGCCCACGCTGCGGAAGGCGCGCACCGGGCTGTTCACGCCGCCGGGGATGACCTGTCGGGCCGCGGCAAAAAGTGCTTCGGAACGGGTGGTGTCCATCGTGCCTCGCTTCTCCTGTTCTCTGGCCACGAAACTGTGCTGCACTACAGGGCTGACTTTTCACGCCAGCCAGCGCGCCGCATCTTTGGCAAAGTACGTCAGGATGATATCCGCGCCGGCCCGTTTGATGGCGGTCAGGCTCTCCAGCGCGCAGCGGCGCAGGTCAAGCCAGCCGTTGGCGGCAGCGGCCTGCAGCATCGCGTATTCACCGCTCACCTGATAGGCAGCAACCGGCAGATGAAAGGCCTGGCGCACCGCACTGAGCACGTCCAGATAGGGCAGCGCAGGCTTGACCATCAGGATATCGGCACCTTCGGCCACATCGAGCGCCGCCTCCCGCAACGCCTCGCGGCGATTGGCGGGGTCCATCTGATACTGGCTGCGGTCGCCGAACTGCGGCGGGCTCTCGGCCGCCTCGCGAAATGGGCCGTAGAAGCCGCTGGCGTACTTCACCGCATAGCTCATGATCGCCACATGCGCGTAGCCCGCACCATCCAATGCCCGGCGAATTGCGGCCACCATGCCATCTAGCATCCCCGACGGTGCGATCAGATCGGCGCCGGCCTGCGCGTGGACGACCGAGGCCCGGCCGAGAAGCTCCAGGGTCGGGTCGTTCAGCAGATAGCCCTCAGGGAGCGCGGGGGTGTAATGCGGCTGGCCCGGCCGATTGATCAGGCCGCAATGGCCGTGATCGGTGTACTCGCAAAAACACATGTCGGAGATCACCAGCAGGTCGGGCACGGCATCCTTGATCGCGCGAATCGCCTGCGGTACGATGCCGTCCGGCGCATAGTTATCGCTTCCCACGGCATCTTTGTGCGCCGGGATGCCGAACAGGATCACGGCCGGGATGCCCAACCGGGCAATCGCGCGAGCCTCATCGGCCAGCAAGTCCACGGTGAGCTGCGCGACGCCCGGCATGGAGTGCACCGGCACGCGCAGGTCGCGCCCGTGGCGAACGAACAGCGGATAGATGAAATCCGCCGGGCTGAGCGTCGTCTCGCGCACCAGGCGCCGGATGTCCTCGGTCAGGCGCAGGCGTCGCGGTCGGTGCACCAAATCGGTGGTGGTTGGATTCATTGTGACTTCCTCGTACTCACGTGCCAGGCACCCTCTCGGGTGCCAACGAAGTCCTGCGACAGCAGGGACACGTCTAGCGACGATTTTCGGAGACGTGAGCCGCAAAATAGCGCGCCAACGCCTCCACGAGCGCGGCCATCGTCTGGCCGGTGGGCAGCACATGCACCGCCAGGCCGAGCTGGCGTGCCGCGGCCGCGGTCACCGGGCCCAGGCAGGCGATGCAGACGCCGGCCAGGTCGGCCAGCCGACCGCCCTCGGCCTCCAGCCGCTGCACCAGATTGCGCACCGTGGAGGGACTGGTGAACGTGATCGCGTCCACAGCGCCTGCGGCCAGCCAGGTGGTCAGATGGATGCCGCCGCTGCCGAGCACCGTCCGGTAGGCGACGACCGTGGTGACCGACCAACCGGCCGCGCGCAGCGTCTCAGCCAGCGTTGGCCGGGCCAGATCGGCCTGGCAGAGGAGGAGCCGGCCGCCGGTCGGCATCTGCGCGATCAACGCGGTGGCGAGCGCCTCGGCAACCGCCTCTGGGGGCGTGAGCGCGACGGCCAGGCCAAGCGTCCGTTCGACGGCCTGCGCAGTTGCCATGCCTGTGGCAGCGATCGCACAGGTTCGCAAGGCGGAAGGCTCGATCTGCAGCGCGGCCAGGCGCTCGGCCAGCGCGGTCACCCCGTTGCTGCTGGTGAACGCCAGCCAGTCGAACGCGCCGGCGGTCGCGGCTCGCAGCGCGGCGTCGAACGGGCCGGTATCCTCGGGGGGTGCGAACGCGATGCATGGGTAGGGCAGCGGCTCTGCGCCGTGCTGGCGGAGCAGGGCGTCCAGTTCATCGGCCTGAGTGGCGGCGCGGGTCATGACGATGCGTCTTCCGACCAGACCAGATGAGCACGTGGCGTCTGCGTTCATTCGATGCCGCTCCGCAGGATCTCGGCGGCTCCCCGGGCCAACGCCGCGGCGGCCAGTTCCCGGCCCAGCGTTTCGGCTTCGGCGGCAGGACCGGTCAGGCGCACATCAATCTGCCGACTGCCGTCCGCCGCGGTCACGCGGCCGCGCGCGTGAAGCCGATCGCCTTCGACGAACGCGTGCGCGGCGATGGGCACGGCACAGCCGCCGCCCAGGCCCACCAGAAACGCGCGCTCGGCCGTCACCGCTTGCCGGGTCGGCACGTGATCCAGCGGCGCCAGCCGGGCCAGGAGTGCCGGTTCCGCGCGGCTCTGAACGGCCAGCGCGCCCTGGCCGGCCGCAGGCAACATCACCTCCAGCGGCAACACCTGCGTGATGAAGTCGGCCAGGCCCAGCCGCGCCAGGCCAGCATGGGCCAGCACCAGCGCGTCGTAGGGGCCGTCGTCGGCCAGCGCCTTGCGCAACCGCGTGTCCACATTGCCCCGTATGTCCAGGACGCGCAGGTCGGGACGATGATGCCGCAACTGGGCCGCGCGACGTCGGCTGCTGGTGCCCACCGTCGCGGCCGTCGGCAACGTCTCCAGCGTGTAGCCGACACGGCTTACCAGCACATCACCGGCTTCCCCGCGCTCCGGGATCGCGGCGAGCGCCAGGTCAGGGGCCAGCTCGACGGGCAAGTCCTTCAAGCTGTGCACGGCCAGGTCTATCTCGCCGCGTCGCAACGCGGCCTCCAGCTCGGCCGTGAACGCGCCTTTGCCGCCCAGCGAGGGCAACGGCGCATCGAGCACGCGGTCGCCCCGCGTGCGCACCACAATCACCTCGCAGACCAGAGCGGGCCAGGCAGCCGCCAGCAGGCCGGCAACATGATCGGCCTGCCAGCGGGCCAGCGCCGAACCACGCGTGCCCAGCCGCAGAGGACGGGATGTTTCGTTCACCGACAATACCTCTATGCCACAGATTGTGATATAATACCGCCATCAGGCCCATTTTAGCAAAGAGGGAGTTCTCATGCTCGACTTCTTTCAAACGCCGCTCGCCGCGCTTGATCCGGCCATCTCTGCCTTGATCGCCTATGAGGAGGAGCGTCAGGCGCGCAAGTTGATCTTGATCCCATCCGAAAGCCAGGCGCCGGCAGCCGTGCGCGAGGCGCTCAGTTCGGTGTTCCAGAACATCTACGCAGAAGGCTATCCCGATCCGGCCATGCACGGCCTGACCGAGGCCCAGATCCTGGACTACGAGGTGCAACTGGCGACCTATCGGCGTAACTCCGACGCGCGCTACTACAAGGGAGTCGAGTATGTGAACGTGCTGGAAGCGTTGGCACGGCGCCGCGCGGCCGAAGCGTTCGCCGCCGACGGCGTCAGTCCAGAGATGATCTACGCCAACGTGCAGCCCCTGTCCGGTTCTCCGGCCAACAGCGCGATCTACAGCGCGCTGGTCGCGCCCGAGGACACGATCATGGGCATGAGCCTGTTGCACGGTGGCCATCTGACGCACGGCAGCCCGGCCAACCGTTCGGGCAAGCTCTACAAAGTGGTGTCCTACGGCATTGATCCGCGCACCGAGCGGCTGAATTACGACGAGATCGAGGCGCTGGCCAGGCAGCATCGGCCCAAGATAATTATCGCCGGCTACACGTCCTATCCGTGGATGCCTGACTGGTCGCGCTTTCGCCAGATCGCCGAAGCGGTCGGCGCGTACCTGCTGGCCGACATCTCGCATATCGCGGGCATGGTGGCTGCAGGTGTCGTGCCCAGCCCGATCCGCCATGCCCATGTCGTCAGCTTCACCACGCATAAGACCCTCTACGGGCCGCGCGGGGCGTGCATCCTGACGACCGACAAAAAGCTGGCCGGTCAGATTGATGCGGCCGTCTTCCCGGGCGAACAGGGCGGCCCACACGTGAACACCATCGCCGGCATGGCAGTCGCGTTCAAGCTGGCCCGCACGCCCGAATTCATCCGGCTCCAACAGCAGGTGGTGGAGAACGCAAAGCTGTTGGCCGCCGCGTTGCAGCGCCACGGCCTGCGCGTGCCCTATGGCGGCACCGACACACACATGCTCCTCGTAGACTGCAAGACGGTGCGCGCGGCCACCGGCGTCAGTCCGGACGGGCTGAAAGGTACGCCGCTCATGGGCGATCCGGCCGCGCGCATCCTCGACCTGGCCGGCATCGTCCTCAATCGCAACACCATCCCCGGCGACAAGAGCGCGCGCACGCCATCGGGCATCCGGCTCGGCACGCCGTGGATCACCCAGCGTGGCTTCGGCCCCGAGCAGATCGAACGGCTCGCCGAGATCATCGCGCGCGTCCTTCAAGCCTGTCGGCCGGTCGCCTATGCCGGTCGCCATGGGCCGATCTATCACGCGCAGATTGACTTCGACCTGCTCGAACAGGCCAAATGGGATGTGGTCAACCTGGCTTGCTGCCTAGACCTGGGGCCGGACTATCAGCCGAGTGGCTACCCGCATCACTATTTCATGCATAAGCCGACCACAGATCCCAGCCCCGATTGGGATGTGATCGAGATCGAGGGGACGCATGCGCGCGGCTTCTGTAACGTGGCGATGACCAACGACGCCTATCTTCTCAAGCCGGGAGAATGCCAGCAGACCTGGCTGCTGGAGCCCGATGGCCGGCTGATGGCGGCAGGCGTGCTCCGACGGCCCGGTCCCGAAAGCACGCGTTTCCAGTTGCTGATCGCCAAAGAGGCAGAGACGCGCGTCGTCCACTGGCTGCGCAATCTCTCCGACGGCTTCGTGCGCATGGATCCGGACGATCCCTATGTCAAGGCGCCTGGCCCGGTGGTCGTGCGCCGTCTGTCCCACGAGATCGCGTACAGCTGGGAGATGCGACCGCCCGCGCTCGAAGATTTCGAAAAGGACACGGTCGGCTGGGCGCTCCACAAGTCGTACTGGATCGGCCAGAAAGCTCGCGCCGACGTACCCGGCGGCCTGGAGCCGCTGCCGGCCTTCACCTGGACGCCGGCCGAAAAGCCGCCGCTGCGCCGCACGCGGCTGTATGAACAACATCGCAAGCTGGGTGCGAAAATCGCGCCTTTCGCCGGTTACGAGATGCCCATCCAATACACATCGGTGCTGGAGGAGCATCAGGCCGTGCGCAATCAGGCCGGCCTGTTCGACGTGAGCCACATGGGCCTCTTCGAGTTCAGCGGCGAGAACGTGCATCTCTTCCTGAACAACGTCACCACAAACGACATCTCGACGCTCAAAGTGGGCGGCTCGCACTATTCGTACTTGCTGGCACCCGACGGCAGCGTCATAGACGACATCTGGGTCTATCGCCTGGAGCGCGAGCGATACTGGATGGTCGTCAACGCGGCAAACAACGACAAGGACTGGGCCTGGCTGAACGCTGTGCGCGAGGCACGCGTGTGCATAGACCCGGCCCGCCCCTGGTCGCGCGCGCTGGGCTGCGAGTCGGTCATCATCCGCGACCTGCGTGACCCGCAATGGGGCGACGAACAGCGGGCGCAGCTGGCGCTGCAGGGGCCGAGTTCGCGCGACATCCTGCTGGCGCTGGCCGGCGAGGGCGACGCGGCCATGTGCGAACGCCTGCGTGACATGCAGCGCACCGAGATCATCGGCGGCACGCTGGCCGGCTACGACCTCTGGCTGGCGCGCACCGGCTACACCGGTGAGCCGATGGCGTTCGAGCTGTTCGTGCACCCGGATGACCTGGCCGCGCTCTGGCGCGATCTGTTGCGCATTGGCGCGGCGTTCGGCCTGAAGCCGTGCGGCCTGGCCGCGCGCGATAGCCTGCGCATCGAGGCCGGGCTGCCGCTCTACGGCCATGAGCTGGCCGGCCCCCTGAACCTCAACCCGGCCGACGCCGGTTTTGCGCCTTACGTCAAGCTGTCCAAGCCGTTCTTCGTCGGCAAGGCCGCGTACATCGCGCATGAGGCCAAACGGCAGGCACGCCTGGCCCGCTTCCAGGCCGACGAGGAGCACGGCCCGATGCTCGGCCAGGGCGACGTGGTCGTCAACCCGAAGGGCCGTGTGGTGGGCTGGGTGACGAGCTGTTCGATTGACACGCGTGGCCGCCAGACCGGCCTGTGCTACGTCCAGGATCCGCACTGGCAGCGCGGCACCCGGCTGGGCGTCTACCGCGTGGGCAAGGCGGTTTGGGAAAGCCGGCCGCTCGAACAGCTCCAGCCTGGCGATCGCATCCAGTTGCCGGAAGGGATCACGATCATCGAACGATTCCTGAATAAGCAGTAGGCTCACGTGCCACGCATTCGACCCGGGGCCAGCAGGGTTCATGCAGATATCATGTCCAAACTCGGAGTGGTCTGGGCGCTGGTATGGATCGGAGCGATCAGCACCCTGGCGTTGCCGGGGCAGACCGTCGCGCAGACGCCGACTGCGACGCCCGCGGCGCACGTCTATCTGCCGTTGCTCTTCCGCCAGGTCACGGCGCCGACCTTCCTCTGCCCGACCGATTCGCAAAACCGTTACGTCAGCGGCCTGGCCTATCAGTACGACCTGGACGATCCGGTGCGACCGGCGGCCGACCATGCCGACAAGAATCTGGCGCTGCGCGGTTACACGGCGAACACCGATCCCGGCCTGCACCGCAGCCTGGTGGACTACGGAACCGATGACCCGACCCGGCCGCCGCAGTTCGCCACTCTGTTTGCGCCGCCGCGCGTGCCGCTGCTGACCGGCTTCTATCGCGTGCACGACTGGACGTGGACGCCTTCGCCTGCTCCTGGCCGGCGCGGCGCGCCGTTGACGACCTGGCCGGTCACCGCGCTGGGCCTGGCCGTGACACCCGGCGAAACGTTGCACGTGCCGACATCGGACTACGACATCGGCGAGGGCTACGAGGTGATCGTGCTCCACGCAGATGAGCATCGGGTGGCGTTGCGCTACGCGCGCGAGGACAGCGCCGGCGCCGTCGGCTACACGGTCCACGTGGACGGCCTGTGCACCGATCCGAACCTGCTGGCGCTCTACAGACAGCTCGACGCCGCGAATGGCCCGCGTTACGTTTACCGGCCGCCGGAGCAGCGGCCTTACAGCTACGCGCTGCCCGTGTTGCCTGCCGGACAGCCGATCGGGGTGGCGCGCGGCATCGAGGTGGTCGTTGCCATCGTGGATACCGGCAGTTTTATGGATCCACGTTCGTGCAACGAGTGGTGGCAGATCCGGCCCGGCTATGCGGGCATATGCCCACCGCACGAGGATAGATCAACGCAACCATGACAGTCACCGATACCCTTTCACCGGAGATCATCGCTTGCATCCGGCGCGCCCTGGCCGAGGACATCGGCTCCGGCGATGTGACCACGGATAGCATCGTGCCGGCCGACGCGGTTGCCACCGGCCAGATCATTGCCAAACAGGCCGGCATCGTCGCCGGCCTGGATGTGGCCGCGGCGGCCTTCCGTCTGGTGGACGGCCGCGTGCAGTTCACCGCGCTCGTCGCGGAGGGCGAGGCCGTGACCAAACTCCAGCCGCTGGCCACAGTCACCGGCCCGGCACGCGCCCTGCTCACCGCCGAGCGCACCGCGCTCAACTTCCTGGGTCGCATGTCGGGTATTGCCACCCTCACCCGTCGCTTCGTGGACGAGATCGCCGGCACGGGCGCGGTGATCCTGGACACGCGCAAGACCGCGCCGGGCCTGCGCCTGCTCGACAAGCTGGCCGTGCAGCGCGGGGGCGGCCAGAACCATCGCATCGGCCTGTACGACATGATCCTGATCAAAGACAACCATATTGACTTCGCCGGTTCGCTGGCCGAGGCGGTGCACCGCGCCCGCGCCGCGCACGCCGACCTGGAGATCGAGGTGGAGGCACGCACCCTGACCGACGTGTACGAGGCGCTCAAGCTGGGCGTAAAGCGCATCCTGCTCGACAACATGACGTTGCCCGAGCTGCGCTCGGCGGTCACGATGGCCGGCGGCCGCGCCCGGCTGGAAGCTTCGGGCAACGTTACGCTGCGCAACGTGCGCGCGATTGCCGAGACCGGCGTGGACTTCATCTCCAGCGGCAGCCTGACCCATTCCGCTCCCGTGCTCGACGTGAGCTTCGATCTGCAACCACAGCAAATGGGAGCGGATGGCCATGCCAGGGGCGGCGATTCGTCAACGCGGCTGTGAAAAATGATCCGGATCCATCTCGATACCGACCTCGGTGGCGACATTGACGATCTGTGCGCGCTGGCGCTCGTATTGCGCTGGCCTGGCGCAACGCTGGTCGGCGTGACGACCAACCAGGACAACGGCGGCCGGCGGGCCGGCTATGTGCAGTATGCCCTGCAACTTGCCGGACACGTCGAGGTGCCCGTCGCGGCCGGTGCCGATGCCTCCATGCCTTGCTTCCGCATCTATCCGGGACTGCCGGACGAAGCCATCTACTGGCCGGAACCGATCCCACCGCTGACGCCGTCTCTCGATGCGGCGCTTGCGTTGCTCGAACGCAACATCTTGCAGGGCGCGACGATTGTGGCGATCGGGACATACACCAACCTGGCGTTGCTGGAGGCGCGCTCGCCCGGCATCCTGCGCCAGGCCCGGCTCGTGCTCATGGGCGGTTTCATCTTCCCGCCGCGCCCCGGCTTCCCGGCCTGGACCTGCGAGATGGACTGGAACATCCAGAATGACGTGCAGTCGGCATGGTGCGTCATACAGCACAGCGACCCGTTGTTCGTGCCGCTGACCGTTACCGTCGAGACGGCGCTCCGCCGGGCATATCTGCCGGCGCTCCGGCGGAGCGGGCCGCTGGCGCAGCTCATCGCGCGGCAGGCCGAGGCATTTGCACGCGATCAACAGAACGAAACGCGTTATGGCCGTACGTGTGCCGGCTTGCCGGACGATACGATCAATTTCCAGCACGATCCCCTGGCCTGTGCCATCGCGTTGGGCTGGCGTGAGGGGGTGGAGATCGGCGTCCTGCCGGTACGCACCGAGATTCGGGACGGCTGGCTGCGCCAAACCGTGGACCCTGCCGGTATCCCCACGCGTGTCGTGACGCGCGTGGACGGCATCAGATTCAGCGATTTCTGGCTGCAGATGCTCGTCGGAACGCGCGATGAGCGGCTCGCCCTGGTCGGCCGGCTCACTGCCGGCTGAGAGTTCTGCCGGACGTGCCCCTGCTGTCGCAGGAGCACCCGGCCACAGGCCCGTTTTCATGCATGGTGTGCGCCGGCCGGCGCATGGGCAATTGAAACCTGTTCTTGGAGAGTGGTGAACGTATGGAAGAGACGACAACGGAAGGATTGTATCGCAAACTCAAGCGCATGATCGGGGATTACACGCCCGATTTCGAACTGCGCTACAAAGCCGAACTGGCCGCCGAGATCATCCGGCTGAAGGCCGAGAGGAATGCCGTGATCCTCGGCCACAACTACATGGAGCCGGCGCTGTATCACACGATCCCGGATTTCGTCGGCGACTCGCTGGAGCTGAGCCGCAAGGCCGCTCGCACCGACAAGGACATCATCGTCTTCTGCGGCGTGAAATTCATGGCCGAGACGGCGAAGATCCTCAACCCGGCAAAGACCGTGCTGCTGCCGTCGGAGAAGGCGGGCTGCTCGCTGGCCGCCAGCATCACGGCCGAGGACGTGCGCGCGCTCAAGGCGCGCTTCCCGGGCGTGCCGGTCGTCAGCTATGTCAACACGTATGCCGACGTCAAGGCCGAATCGGACGTCTGCTGCACCTCAAGCAACGCGGCGAAGGTCGTCACCTCGCTGCAATCCGACACGGTCATCTTCCTGCCCGACGAGTACCTGGCGCGCAACGTCGCCCGTGAGACGGGCAAGCGCATCATCTTCCCCTCGCCCGTCGAGCCGGGCACCCCGGCCCTTCGGGCGGAAGCAGCGCATAGCGCAGAAGATGGCGGCCAGACAGGCACCCTGATCGGCTGGCACGGCCGGTGCGAGGTACACGAGAAATTCACGGTGGACGATATTCGCCGCGTCCGGCAACAATTCCCCGACGTGGTGATCCTGGCACATCCGGAATGCAGTCCAGAAGTGACCGCTGTGGCCGACTTCTCCGGCAGCACGGCCGCCATGATCCGCTACGTCGAGCAGACGGCCGCACCGCGTTACCTGTTGCTGACCGAATGTGCCATGGGCGAGAATATCGCCGCGGCCAACCCCGACAAAGAAATGCTGCGGCTCTGCTCGGTACGCTGCCCACACATGAACCAGATCACCCTGGAAGATACCCTCAAGGCGCTCCAGCTCAATCGGTACGTGATCGCAGTGCCGGAGGAAATACGCGTGCGGGCGGTGCGGGCGGTGGAGCGCATGATTGCGATCGGATAGGCGACCATGATCCAGACCGAAGTCCTCATCATCGGCTGCGGGATCGCCGGCGCGACGACTGCGTTGCAGCTGGCACGCAATCCCCAACGGCGCATCGTCGTGTTGACGCGCGCCCACGACCCCACCGAATCGAACACCCGCTACGCGCAAGGCGGCATCGTCTCCCGCGGGCCGGATGATACCGCCGATCTCTGTGTTGCCGACATCCTGGCCGCCGGTGCGGGCGCCAGCTCGCCGCAGGCCGCGCGCATCCTGGCCGAAGAGGGCCCTGCCGTGGTGCGCGAAGTCCTGATCGAGACCGTCCGCATACCCTTTGACCGGGACGCGAACGGCGACCTGGCCTGGGGAAAAGAAGCCGCCCACTCGCGGCGGCGCATCCTGCACGTCGGCGACGGCACCGGCCAGGCCATCATGCAGGGACTCCTCGCGGCCTTGCGTCGTTGCCCCAACGTGACCATCCTGCCCCACTCGACCGCGGTAGACCTGATCACCTTCCCCCATCACTCGCGCGATCCGCTGGACGCCTACCGGCCGATCACCTGTTATGGTGCCTACGTCTTCGACCGCGAAGAGCGCACCGTCCACCGCTACATCGCGGCCGCTACCGTGCTGGCGACCGGCGGGCTGGGACGTATCTATCGCAACACGACCAATCCGCCCGGCGCGCGCGGGGATGGACTGGCGCTGGCGCATCGGGCCGGCGCGCGCATCATTAACGCGGAGTACATCCAGTTCCATCCCACCGCTCTGGCTGCACCCGGTGCGGAAGGCTTTCTGATCAGCGAGGCGGTGCGCGGCGAGGGGGGCGTGCTCCTCTCGCCCGACGGCCGGCCGTTCATGGCGAAATACTCGCCGGAGTGGAAAGACCTTGCCCCGCGCGATGTGGTGGCGCGCGCCATCCATCACGAGATGGAAACACACGGCTATTCTCACGTCCTGCTCGACATCGCCTCGCACATGCCGGCCGCCGAGATCCAAAGCCGCTTTCCCAACATCTACGCCAGATGTCTGGAGGTCGGCATTGACATCACCAGAGAGCCGATCCCCGTGGTGCCGGCTGCGCACTACTCATGCGGCGGCGTGTGGGTGGACGAGTGGGGCCGCACGGACATCGCCAACCTCTACGCGGTCGGCGAGGTGAGCTGCACCGGCCTGCATGGCGCCAATCGCCTGGCCTCTACCTCGCTGCTCGAAGGGCTGGTCTGGGGCAATCGGGCCGCGCAACACATCGAGGCGCGGCTGAACGCCGAGCCGAACCTCAAGCTGCCCGGCCGTGACCAGACGCCACCCTGGGATGAGAGCGGCCTGATCGCTGAGGCCGATCCGGCGCTGATCCAGGGCGACATGCAGGTCATCCAGAACATCATGTGGCATTATGTCGGCCTGGTGCGCAGCGCCGACCGCCTCTCACGCGCCATCCGCGAGCTGCGCCACCTGTGGAACGAGATCGAGACCTTCTATCGCACGACGAAGCTGAGCGATGGACTGATCGGCCTGCGCAACGCCGTAGAGGTCGCGCTGATCGTCGCGCAGGCAGCGCGGCACAACCGCCAGAGCCGCGGCTGCCATTACCGCTCCGATTCGGTATCGCTGGAAGGAGATCGCCTGTTATAACAACCCTATCCATCAAGGGAATTGCAGGCGCGCCAGAGATGGCCCTGGTCGGGGCGGGGTGATCCCGTCCTCACCCCAGCGGTCTGGCGCGCCAACAGGAAACTCATGGACGACAACGCATGGCTTGAGCCATCCAACTGGGCGATCGAATCGCTCGCGGCCGATGCGGCCGAGGTGCGGGCTCGCCACCAGGACAACCGCCGCGCCTGGAACGAGGGCGCGATCCGCTACACCGCCGAGCTAGAGGAAACGATCGCCTTCATTCGCAGTGGTCGCAGCAGCCTGCACCCGATCGAGCGCGCCAACCTGGGCGACCTGCGGCCCTGGTGCCGCGTGGCGATCCACCTCCAGTGCGCATCAGGTCAGGACACGCTATCGCTCTGGAATGAGGGGGCGGCCCAGGTGATCGGTGTGGACATCTCCGATGTACACATCGCCAATGCGCGGCGCCTGAGCGAGGCGGTCGGTGCCCCGGCCACGTGGTATTGCTGCGACGTGCTCGACACCCCGCACGAGCTAGACGGCATGGCCGACCTGGTCTATACCGGCCGGGGCGCGCTCTGCTGGCTCCATGACCTGGACGGTTGGGCCGCGGTGATCCATCGGCTGCTCAAGCCGGGCGGCATCGTGCATGTGTTTGATGACCACCCGGCCGCCTGGCTGTTCGACGCGTCCGCGGAGACGCTGGTGGCATCCGGGGTGAACTATTTCGGCCACGCGGAGTGGAACCAGGGCTGGCCCGATACTTACATCGGCGACCTCGGCCGGCCGGTCGCCGAGCTGGCGCGCAAACATGAACGGCTGTGGCCGCTGGCGACCGTCTTCACGGCGCTGCGCCGCGCCGGCCTGACCGTCGAGCTGTTCGGCGAATATCCGGAGGACTTCTGGGACAGCTTTCCCAGGCTCCGGCCAGAGCTGCGCGGTCGGATCCCGAAGACGTTCGCGATGCTGGCGCGGCGGCCGGCGTAGCCCTGCCGTGGCGCGGTGGCCGGCACTCAAACCGTCAGTGCCGTCAGCGCCGCGCGGAAGTCGCGGCGGCCCAATCCCAGCCGGAAATGATTGCCGGTGACCTCGAACACATCGCCCGGCAAGATCATCGTGCCGTATCGCTCCAGGGCACGGCGACAGAACTCGGCGACCGGCAGACCAGTAATGAGCTGGGGAAAGGCTACCGGTCCGGCCTGTGGCGGCAGCCAGCAGAAACGATCGCGATGATCGGCGAAGAACTGCTCGGCCAGTGCCAGATTCTCCCGGATGATCGCCAGATTGCGCGCCACGATCTGGCCGGCGCGGCGCAACGCCATGAGGCCCAGGATCTCGGCTGGCGCGCTGTTGCAGATCGTGGTGTAATCCCGAAACGCCTGCGCGGCTGCCAGGAACGCCCGATCATGGCTGGCCAGCCAGCCGATGCGCAGCCCGGGCAATCCGAACGCCTTCGACAGGCCCGACAGCGCGATGCCGCGCTCGTATACATCGGCGACCGAGGGCAGCCGGCGTTCGGCCGCATGCTCCAGCAGGCGATACATCTCGTCCGAAAAGACGGCCAGCTGATGGCATCGTGCCAGATCGAGGATAGCATCCAGCGTCGCGCGGTCGGGCAGGAAGCCGGTCGGATTGTGCGGGAAGTTGATGACGAGCAGCCGCGTGGCCGGGGTGATGTGTCGCGCCAGCGCCGCCAGGTCGAGCCGCCAGCCGGACGCATCGGCCTGCAACGTCCAGCGCGTCACCCGTGCGCCGAGCGCGCTCGCCACCTCGTACAACGACTGATAACCCGGAAAGGTGACGATCACCTCGTCGCCCGGCGCCAGCAACACGTTCATGGCGATGAAGATCAGCTCTTCGGGCGCAGCCACCAGCACCTCGTCGGCCGCAATCCCCTCGTACAGCGCGGCCGCGGCCGCGCGCAGCAGCGGATGCCCCGGCGACTCGGTGTAGCCCAGCTTCAGGTCGCGCCACAGCGCCCGCGCCTCGTCGTCCGCCAGCGCCAACAGCTCCGCCAGCGTCAACGCCTCGCAATCGGACGCGCTGAGCAGATGCCGCGCGCTGAACTCGTGCGCGGCAAAGAAGCGTTCGAGCTTGAACTCGCGGAGCTGCATCGGCCTACTGATCCAACATCGCCTTGATCGCCTGGTCGAACTGCTCGAAGGGCAGTGCGCCTGAAATGGGCCGGGTGGTCAGGGTTTTGCCCTGCGCATCCACTTTGTTCAGGAAAAAGGCAGGAGTGCCCCGCACGCCCAATTTCGTCCCCTCCTCCACATCCTGGCGGATGCGCGCGTCCGTGCGCGTATCTTTCACGCAGGCATCATACTTGCCGGCATCCGCGCCGAGGGCCAATGCTTGCTGCCGGAAGCGCTCGGCGGCGTCGCCAGCACCGGCCCAGCTGCTCTGATTGGCGAACAGCCAGTCGTGCATGGCCCAGAACAGCCGGGGCGCCTGCATGCCCACGCAATAGGCCGCCCTGGCCGCCGGTATGGCGTTCGGGTGGTTGTTCAGCGGAAAATGCTGGAAGATCGTGACCACTTTGCCGGTAATTCCGTACGCTTCATCCAGAAGCGGGCCCGTCTGGATCTCGTGACGGGCGCAGAACGGTCACTGAAAATCCGAGAAGACCACCATGCGGATCGGCGCTCGCGGATCGCCGCGGTAGAAGTTGCCATCTGCGTCTACGCCGACCGGCTGGTCGGCACGCTGCGCGGCCACGGCTGCCGGTGTGGGCTGGCCGGCCGCGGCCGGCGCAGCCGACTGGGGCTTCTGCAGATCCTGGATCACCTTCTCGAATTGCTCGGCCGATATCAGGCCCGGCACGCGCAGGCCGGATTGGGCCGTGAGATTCAGCACCAGGAAGTAGGGAACCTGCGATATCTGGATCTGCTCGGCCAGCGCCATATCGGCGTCCAGCTGTTCCTGGCCCACGCCATCGGCCACGCAGGCCTCGAAGCGGCCGACATCCAGCCCCAATGTTCGGGCGTAGCCGGCCATGGTCACCCGGTCGCCTTCCTGCCACTGCCCCTGATTGGCCGTCAGGCTGTCGGCGAACTCCCAGAATTTGCCCTGGTCGCCCGCACAGAAGGCGGCCAGGGCCGTCTGTGGCGCGGAAATGGCCAGATATTTGTAGATGAGGCGCGCCTGGCCGGTCTTGACGTACTTGTCCTGTAACACGGGCTGCACCGACCGCGCGAACTCGACGCACGCCTCACAGCCGAAGTCGCTGAACACAAAGACGAGGATCGGCGCCTTTCCCTCGCCCAACGAAGGGCTGCCATCGTACGTGAAGCCCGGCCGGGCCGGATTGACATCGTAGGGCTGGACGTTCGGCGGCAACGGCGTCGGCGTGGGCGGCGGATGGAGGCCCTGATCGGCTTTCGCGATGATCTTCTGAAATTCGGCGAACGGATAGGCCCCGGCCAGGAACCAGTCGTTGACGAAGAAGGCCGGCGTGCCCTGAACGCCCAGCTTTATGCCGTCCTCCAGGTCGCGCGCGATGCGCGCCTCGGTCTGTGGATTGCGCAGACAGGCATCATAGGCCGCGGCGTCCACGCCGAAGGAGAGCGCCGCCTGTCGAAAACGCGACGGCGCATCTGTCGCGTTCGACCAGGAGGTCTGATTGGCGAAAAGCCACTGGTGCATGGCCCAGAAGAAGTGCGGGGCCTGTTGGCCGGCACAATAGGCCGCTTTGCTGGCCGGCAGCGCATTCGGATGGAGCTGTTGCAGCGGAAAATGGCGGAAATAGGCCACCACTTTGCCGGTGGCGATATACATCTCCTCCAGGAGCGGGCCGGTCTGCTGGACGTGGCGCGCGCAGAAAGGACACTGAAAATCGGAGAACTCGACCAGCTTGACCGCGGCGTTCGGATTGCCGCGGTAGAAATTCCCGTCCGCATCCACACCCATGGGAATGTTGGCGACCACTTCGGTCTTGACGGCCGTCGTGGCTGCAGGCGCCAGCGGGCCGGCCACGGCGGCCGGCGTCGGCGTGGGCTGAGCGAGAGCGACGCTCGCGGTCGGCTCTGGTGTGGCGCTATCGCGGCCGACCGGGAGGCCGGGAAGGCACGCACCGCCGATCAGTGCCACAAGCAAAAAAGCCAGCCCCACGACCACTGTCCTGGAGCCGATGGCCAGACGCAATTGCTTCATAGATGACCCTCCTCGTGAGCAGAGGCCGCAGTGGCTACCGACGTGCCGACTGCTGCAAAAACGACTCGATCAGGCCGAAAATCACGCCGACCGTGACCGCAACCCACCAGCTGAACGCGGCCATCAGCCGCAGGCCGACACAGAGCGCGGCCCACAGGCCGATCCACATGGCCACGCGCAGCGCCACCGCCGGCCGCTCGCCGACGATCGGCGTCCCCACGCGTCGCGCGATGACCCACACCCACGGCGCGGCCGACATCGTCACCGCCAGGGCCAGCGTCGGCAACACCGGGATCAGGGCGGTCGGCGAAAAGGGCAACGCGGCGGTCAGGAAGACGACGCCGGCCCACCCCACCAGCGCCAGCGGCACGCTCAGTAGCCACAGAGTTCGCGCGGACATGACGCTGGGCTGCCTCAGCGCGGCGACGCCGTCGCGGGCGAAACATCCGGCTGTGCTCCCTCCGGCCCGCCCTCAGCGGTGAACGGCAGGGCCTCCAGCGCCTGTTCGACGCGTGCTTTGAGCACCACGCCGCTCGGACGTCGGCCAAGACCCTGCAACGAGGAAAGAATCATAGCAGTAAAACGCTCGGTCATCTGTTTGAGGGCTTCCGGTTTGACCCGTTCCCCGTGTTCGAACCAGATCGCGGCCGCGTGGCCCATCACCACGGTGGTCGAGCTGGCGATGGCGGCGGAAAGCAGCCAGCCCGGCACGCCGCCCAGCTTGCTCAGCTCCTGGAACAGCGTGCGGCCGGCGAAGCCCAGCCCGAACGTCGCCGCCAGTTCTCTGGCCATGGACAGGCTGATCGGTCGGCCGTAGATGCGGCTGATCCCGACGACCATGATGGCCTGTGTCGTCACCAGAGGGATGAAATCAACGATCGGCAGCGGCGCGAGCGCGATCACCGCCGCCAGGCTGGCCGCCGTGAGGGCCGAACGGTGGGCAAGCGTGCGACGATAGGCCGGCATGGCGCTGCCCAATGCGGCCACCAGCTCCGGCTCAGAGATAGCGACGGCCATCAAGACAGGGGTGAGGTTGTTGCCGTCTCTGGCCGAGATGGGAATGACCTGTTCCGGCTTGAGACCGAGGCTGGCAGCGGCCTCTTGCGTCACGGCTGTCAGGTCTCGTTTCACCAGATCGCTTTTGTTGAGGACGATGATATACGGCTTGCCCAGCTCAACCAGGCTGGCGAAAACCTTCAGCTCGTTGCGTCGAATGCCCTGGCTGGCATCGAACATGATGATCAGGAAATCGGCTGCGCGCGCTGCCTCCAGGCTGCACTGACGCTCGAACGCGGCGGACGCGGGGTCGGCATCCGCACCGGGAGTGTCCACGATGATGAACAGCCCTGCTTCAGCCTCCTGCGGCAGGCGCGTGGTGCCCGGCAGAGGGCTCACGGCCGCAGCGGCGTGCGGCTCCTGGATGAACTGATTGTAGAGGGTGGACTTCCCCACATTGGTCGGACCGACGATGGCCACCCGTTGCTTGTGGCCAAACGCGGTCTTGACGTGGGCCGCCGCCATGGACACCAGCAGGCGCAGCAACCGCCGTTCCGAGGGCACCCCCTGCAGGATGGTCAGCAACGCCTCGCGCTCGTCCGGCGACAACGCAGCCCAGGTTGCGTTCAGCTGCCGCTGCGTCGCCAAAGGCAATGATCCCAGGAATGAGTTGATCGAAGGTCCCATGCTTACTCGCTACAGTGATCTATGCCGGCCTGTCCCAGCCGGACTCCAGGCCTTCGGGGTCGTAGTCGCCCCATTTCACATCCACGGTCAGCGCCAGGCGCACCGCATCCTCCAGATGGGCCTGGCTGATCGCCCTTTGGACGGCCGCGGCGCGTGTGGCGGCCAGATCGGACGCCGGCGCCCGTTGGCTGGGCTCGACGGCCACGATGTGCACGGCTGCTACGTCGTCCTGTGCGTACGAGATGACAGCACCCACGGGCTGGCCGAGGAGCGCGCGTGCCAGCCCTGCGCCCGCGGCCAGAAAGCCGTGAGCCATATCGGCCTGTGCGTCGGGGACGATGTCGAAGGCCATCTGCTCCAGGCTGCCGTCCTCGCCGATCAGCTCGACCTCGACGCGGGTGCCGATCCCGACCCGCGGCCGCGCCGACCGCAGCACGACCTCCGTCCGCTCCGCCGTTTCCTCTGCCATGAGCACGCCTCCCTGAATCTGGCTTTCGCAGGCCCACGGCCGGCCGGACGAGCGCTGCCGGCCGCAGGGGACTCGCCGTCCCCTGCTGGGCTTCCATAATGAGCACGCATCGGCTCCGGCACGACGCTGCTCTCGCCGGCCGCATCCTCATACCGCACCTGCGCGCTGCATCCCGCGGCCAGGAACCGGTCCGCAGGCTCATCGTGAATGCGATATTCTACGCCGCAGCGTATCTGCTGTCAAAACGTCTGCGCGGTTTGGCGGCTGGGCCGTTTGCGTGTAGAATGCACATAATTAACCGAACTGAACCCAACCGTTTCACAGCGGCAGGAGGCCGCGCTATGAACCTACGTGCCTATTTCGATATCGTGCGGCGACGAGGCTGGATCATCGTCGTGGTCGCGGTGATCGCGGCCGTCGCCGCGCTCGGCATCAGCCTGGTGCAGACGAAGATCTACCGCGCCACCGCGCGCATCAGCGCGGTGCCGGCTCGACCCGACTGGGGCCTGGGCAACAGCGCCAAAGATCTGCTGCGTAACTTCGTCAACAACATCAACACCCACGACATGGCGAACCGGGTGATCGCCCGGGCGCAGCTCGACATGAATTCCTACGATCTGTTGGCGAAGATCACCGTCAGCGCCGAGCCGGAGAACTTCATCATCCGCATAGACGCCAAAGACCGCGATCCGGAGATCGCCAAACGGATCGCCAAGACAATGGCCGATCTGTTCGTGGATGATCGGGTTGCTTATTATAACACGCAGGACAAAAACAACCGCATCGAGGTGAAGCTGGTGGACAGCGTCATAGATGCGCCGCTCTACCAGCCGAAGCCGCTGATGAATACGGCGGCCGGCGGCGTGCTGGGTGCGCTGATCGGTGCGCTCATCGTGCTGGCGCTCGAATGGATGGCAGCCGATATCCTCGCCGTGCCGGCTGCGGTCGAGCGCACGACCGGGCTGCCGGTGCTGGGCGTGATCCCGGCGGCCGGACAGCAGCCGACCAGGTCACGACGCGGGCGGCCTGCGGCTATGCAGGCCAGCAAGTTGCCAGGAGGCGCACGATGACACCAGACCTCATCACCCTGACCGATCCCGGCTCGCCGGTGGCCGAAGCCTATCGTCGCCTGCGGGTCAATCTGAGCGCCCTCGCTCGCAAGCACGCGCTGCACACGGTGCTGGTGGTCGCTGCCGGGCCGGACGAGCAGAAGGCGCAGACCGTGGCCAATCTGGCCGTCTCATTCGCTCGCATCGGCACCCGCGTGATCCTGGCAGACTGCGACCTGCGGCGGCCGACGCAGCACCTGGTGTTCGGGACAGAGAACGCGGTCGGCGTCACCACGGCGCTGGCTGCGCCGGACGCACCGCTGCCACTCCAGCCCACGGCCGTTGCCAACCTGCAATTGCTGACCAGTGGCCCTGTCACCGAAGCGCCCGCCGACGTGCTCGCCTCGCCGGCCATGGCCGATCTGCTCGGTCGCCTGAGCGCCGCGGCCGACATCGTGTTCCTCGACGCCGCACCCGTCACCCAGGCCACCGATGCGGTCGAACTGGCGACCCGCGTAGACGGCGTCCTGCTCACCGTTCATGCCGGCCATACCAAACGCGAGGACGCACAGCGCGCCACCGAACAATTGACGCGCGTCGGCGCCAACGTGCTCGGCGCCGTGCTGGTGAACGCGTCCGACGCATAGCGTTTCAAGGGAAAGGCAGATCAAGCGATGAAGCACATCATGGTGACGGGCGGGGCCGGATTCATCGGCTCCAACTTCGTACGTTACATGCTGAACAAGTATCCGGAATACTCGATCCTGGTCTACGACAAGCTGACTTACGCCGGCAATCTGGACAACCTGCTGGACGTGAAGGATAATCCGCGCTACCGCTTTGTCCGGGGCGACATCTGCGATGCCGCGGCGGTGGCCGAAGCCATCAAGACATATCAGATAGACACCATCGTCAACTTTGCCGCCGAGACACATGTGGATCGCTCGATCATGGATCCGGATGCATTCGTCCGGACGGATGTCTACGGCACGTATGTCCTGCTCGAAGCGGCGCGCCAATTCAAGCTGGAGCGCTTTCACCAGATCAGCACCGACGAGGTTTACGGCCACGTCCACGGCGACCATCGCTCGCTGGAGACCGATCCGGTTGCCCCGCGCAGCCCCTACGCGGCCAGCAAGACCAGCGCCGACCTGATGACCATCGCCTACCACGTCACCTATGGCCTGCCCGTGACGATCACGCGCGGCACCAACAACGTCGGCCCGTACCAGTATCCGGAAAAAGTCGTGCCGCTGTTCGTGACCAACGCCATTGACAATCAGCCGTTGCCGGTTTACGGCGACGGCCGCCAGCGTCGCGACTATCAGTACGTGCTCGACCATTGCGAAGGCATTGACGTGGTGCTGCACAAGGGCCAGATCGGTGAGATCTACAACATCGGCACAGGCGCCGAGATGGAGAACTTGACCATGGTCCACATCCTGCTCGACGAGCTGGGCAAGCCCACCAGCCTGATCCAGCACGTCGAGGACCGTCCCGGCCACGACCGCCGTTACTGCCTGAACGTGGACAAACTCAAAGCGTTGGGCTGGCAGTCACGGCACACGCACGAAGAAGCCATCCGCCTGACCGTGCGCTGGTACGTGGCGAACGAATGGTGGTGGCGCAAGATCAAATCGGGTGAATTCAAAGAGTACTATCGCAAAGTCTACGGCCAGCGTCGCATCATCCAACCATGATCCCCACCCGGCGCTTGACGTTTCACGTTTCACGCCTGACGTTTGACGTCTGCCGTTTCATGTTTCACGAGACACTCCATGTTCAAAAACCTGCTTCAGAAAATCATCGGTGATCCCAGCGAGCGTGAGATCCGCCGACTGCAGCCCATTGTCGCTCAGATCAACGCGCTGGGACCCGAATTCGAGCGCATGAGCAACGACGAACTGCGCCATCAGACCGAGATCTTCCGGGCCGCCATCCGCGAGCGCGCGGGCAAGCTGCAAGAAGAGCTGGCCCGGGCGCGCGCCGAATGGTCGCGCGAGACAGATGCGGCAGTCCAGGCGCAGATGCGCGTGGAAGTGCACCGCCTGGAGCGCGAACTGCGCGCGGCCGAAGCCGAGGCCATGAACGCCATCCTGCCGCGTGCCTTCGCGGCCGTGCGCGAGGCCGCCACCCGCGCCATCGGCCAGCGCCATTTCGACGTGCAGCTGATCGGCGGCATCGTGTTGCACCAGGGCAAGATCGCCGAGATGAAGACGGGCGAGGGCAAAACCCTCACCGCGACCCTGCCGCTCTATCTCAACGCGCTCACCGGTCGCGGCGCCCACCTGGTCACGCCGAACGACTACCTGTCCAAGTTCGGCGTCCAGTGGATGGGGCCGATCTACCACCTGCTGGGGGTCAGCGTCGGTGTGATCCAGTCGGCCGCGGCCAACCCGGAGCTGGGCTCATTCCTCTACGATCCCGATTACCTGGCGGCCGACGATCGCTACCAGCGCCTGCGGCCGGTCAGCCGGCGCCAGGCCTACGAGGCCGACATCACCTACGGCACCAACAACGAGTTCGGCTTCGACTACCTGCGCGACAACATGGTGTATGACCTGAACGACTGCGTCCAGCGCGAGCTGCACTATGCCATTGTGGACGAGGTGGACAATATCCTGATTGATGAAGCGCGCACACCGCTCATCATCTCCGCGCCCGCGCAGGAATCCTCGGATTACTACCGCACCTTCGCGCAGATCGTGCGCCGGCTCCAGCCCGAGCGTGACTACACCGTGGACGAGAAAGACCGCATCGTCACGCTGACCGAGGAAGGGATCGGTCGTGTGGAGTCCATGCTCAATATTCCGCCGACGCAGAGCCTCTACGACAGTGAACATTACGAGCTGACGCCCTACCTCGACAACGCGCTGCGTGCCCATGTCCTCTACAAAAGAGACCGCGACTACATCGTCAAAGACGGCGAAGTGATCATCGTGGACGAGTTCACCGGTCGCCTGATGTACGGCCGGCGCTTCTCGGAAGGCCTGCACCAGGCCATCGAGGCGAAAGAAGGGGTGCGCATCCAGCGCGAATCGCTGACGTGGGCCACGATCACCTTCCAGAACTACTTCCGCATGTACGAAAAGCTGGCCGGCATGACCGGCACCGCGATGACGGAGCAGGAGGAGTTCTTCAAGATCTACAACCTGGAGGTGGTCGCCATTCCCACCCACCGGCCGGTGATCCGCATTGACTATCCCGACGCGGTGTACAAATCGGGCCAGGCTAAGTTCCGGGCAGTCGTGCGCGAGATCGAAGAGCTGCACAAAAAAGGGCAGCCGGTGCTGGTCGGCACGGTGGCCATCGAGACCTCGGAGATGCTCTCCGAGATGTTGCGCCGCAAAGGGATCCCACACAACGTCCTGAATGCCAAACAGCACGAAAAGGAGGCGGGCATCATCGCCCAGGCGGGGCGTTCCGGCACGGTGACCATCGCCACGAATATGGCCGGCCGCGGCGTAGACATCCTGCTCGGCGGCAACCCGGAGGGCCTGGCGCGCGAGCGCCTGCGCCGAGAAGGGGTGGACCTCGCCAGCCTGAAGGACGACGACCCGGTCTGGCTGGCAGCGTTGGCCCAGGCCCGTGCCGAGGTCGAAGCGGACCGGCAGAAGGTGATCGCGCTCGGCGGCCTGCACGTGCTGGGCACCGAACGCCACGAGGCGCGACGCATTGACAATCAGCTGCGCGGCCGATCGGGCCGCCAGGGCGACCCGGGTTCCTCGCGTTTCTACGTTGCGCTGGACGATGACCTGATGCGCCGTTTCGGCGGCCAGAGTGTCTCCAACCTCATGGAGCGCTTGGGCCTAGACGAAGACGTGCCCATCGAGGCCGGGCTGGTGAGCAAAGCCATCGAAAGCGCCCAGATGCGGGTGGAAGGCTACAACTTCGACATCCGCAAGCACGTATTGGAATATGACGACGTCGTCAACAAACAGCGCGAGGTGATCTACAACCAGCGGCGTCAGATCCTGAGCGAGCCGACCATGCGGCCGACGATCATGGGCATGATCGCCGACGAGATCAAAAACCTGGTACAACAGTTCGCCGGCAGCCCGGACCGCAGCGAATGGGACCTGGCCGGGCTCTCGGCCGAGCTGAACAAGATCTTGTTCCCACCGCATGGCGAACGGCTGGAGAGCTGGCGCGACTTCACCGCCGAACAGCTGACCGACCACCTGATCGCCCTGGCCGAGAAGATCTATGACGCCAAAGAACAGGCCATGGGCGCTGACATGCTGCGCCAGCTCGAACGCCTGGTCATGCTGCGCGCGGTGGACAACCGCTGGGTGCGCCATCTGACCGACCTGGACGAGCTGCGCGAGGGGATCGGCCTGCGCGCGTTTGGCCAGCAGGACCCGCTGGTGGCCTACAAGCGGGAGGCGCACGAGATGTACGAGGAGCTGATCGCGGCCATCTCGCGCGACATCGTCTACACCATCTATCACGCTCAGATGATCGCCCGGCCGACGTTGCCATCGCGCCTGCAGACCAATCGGGGCGATGGCGGGGCACCGCAACCGGCGCGTGCCACCCGCATGCCGGGCCGCAACGATCCCTGTTGGTGCGGATCGGGCAAGAAATACAAGCATTGTCACCTGCGCGCAGATCAGGGCCTGGCGCCAGCGCCGACGACCGCGGGCGCCGAGGGCCGGCCGGCCCAGCCGCCGCCGGCCCCAATGCCCGTCGGCACCGGCAAGGCCAGCCCCGCGGCCGCGCCGCGCGGCAAGAAGCCGACCGGCAAGCCGCGCCGATAGCGCCGCGGCCTGGCGAGAAAACGCCCTGAAATCACGGAGCAACGAGCATGTCTCACCCCGCTCAGCCCGAAATCCATGCCCCTTCTCGTCAGTCTGACCTGGCGACCGTGCTTGCCGCAGTGCGCGACATGCACTGCGTCTCCGTGGTCGGCATCAGCAACCTGGGCAAATCCAGCCTGCTGCATGCCCTGGCCGAGACAATCCCGCAATGCACGCAGGGCGAAGCTGTCGGCTATCTGCCGGTGTACATTGACTTCAACCGCATGCTCGACATGACGGAACAGGCGTTCTACGAGCTGATCCTGCGTTGCGCCCTGGACGCACTGGCCGACCTGCCCACCGATGAAACCGCGACGCGCGTGCGCGCTGCCTACGAGGTCCTGATCAAGCCGACCAACAGCTTTGAAGTGCCGCTCAGCTTCGCCCAGGCCATGGCCGCCATCGGCGACCTGTTGCCCCCAAAAGTCGTGTTCTTGTTCGACGAGCTGGATGAGCCGCTGACAGGCATTGACGGCCGCGTCTTCCTCAACCTACGCGCCCTGAAAGACAAACATCGGCAAGGGCTGACCTATGTCACCGCCACCAACCGCCGGCTGGAGCAGATCAACCGCGACGGCAACGTGGCCGAGTTTGCCGAACTGTTCACACGCCATCTCCTTTACATTTCGCCCCTGAATGAGGAGGAGACTGCCCGCTTCGCCGCCGAATTTGCCGCCAGAAAGGATGTCACCTTCAGCGAACAGGACGTGGCATTCCTTCACCTGTGGACGGGCGGACATCCCGGCCTGCTCGAGGCGATCTGCCATCTGCTGGGTGCCCTCACCGGCCGGCCGGTGCGCGACCCGACGCAGGACTGGATCATCCACCGCCGCGCCGCCGAGCTCATTCCCCAGGAGCCGAACATCCAGCTCGAATGTCGGCGCATGTGGGAAGACTTGAGCCCACAGGAACAGGATGCCCTGCTATCGTTCTATCGTTCCCCGGCCGAGAAGGACCTGCCGGGCATGAACTCCCTCAGCGCACAGCACTTGGTGATCGGCATAGGGCCGGAACGGCGCATTTTCGCGCGAGCCTTCGCCGACTTCGTCCAGCGCCAGCACATCGCCCGCCGGCCTGGCCCCCACGTGGGCCTGCGCGTGGACGCCGACAGCGGCGAGGTGTGGGTCAATGGCGTGCAGGTACCGACTCTGACCAATCTGGAATACCGCCTGCTGCTCCTGCTCTATGGCCGGCTCGGCAAGATCGTCACCAAATACGACGTGGTCGAGGCGGTCTGGGGCGAGGACTACATTGACGAGGTAGACGACGCGCGCATCGAGAAGCTCATCAGCCGATTGCGCCAGAAGATCGAGCCGGACGTCGCCAATCCGCGCTATCTCATCACCGTGCGCGGCCGCGGCTACAAGCTCGTGGACGCCTGATCCTGTCAGTTTCGCGTCGGTTGCCTGTCAAGCGGCCGCACCGTAGTCGTGCTAACATCCCTCCAGAGAGGGGCGGCGCGAGAACAGCAGGGAGATTTCTGGCGAGCGACAAAGCCGACCGCCAGAAATCCCCCTCCCCCATTTCTCCGTTCTGCGGAAAAAGGGGATAGGAGACCTGAACAGTCACCCAAAATCCATGTTTCGGGAGGATACTCATGGCGTCTTTGCTCGACAAGGTCAACACCCTGATTTCGGCGAACCTGCACTGGCTGGTGGACCAGGCGCTGAAACAGAATTCCCTGGCCGTCATCCAGCAATACATTCGCGAAGTCGAAGACAACCTGGCTGACCTGACCGATGCCGTGGCGACTGTCGGCGGCAACGTCAAGACTATCCGGCGCAAGCGCGACGAGCTGCAGGCCAAAGCAGACGAGCTCGACCGCAACATTGACATCTTCCTGCGCGAAGGCCGGGACGACCTGGCCGCGGCCGCGCAGAGCAAGCTCAACTCCACGCAGCGGCTGCTCGACACCTACAACCAGCAGCTGGAGCAGATGCAGCGGGAGTACCAGAGCCTGATGGATGCGCGGCTGAAGCTCGAAGCCAAGCTCACCACCATCAAGCAGGAACGCGAAGAACTGGAGGCGCTGCTCGAGCTGGCGAAGTCGAAGGAGCTGACGGCCAAGGCCATCAAGTCGCTGGATGACCTGTCCGGCGTCGGCGATGCGGACGTGGCGCGCATTGCGGACTCGATCCGCGCCCGGCTGGACAAGGCCTCGGCACAGACCGAGATGCGCGCGCAGACCCTCGATCGGCAGATGGACGAGATCCTCAACAAGCAGGAGCTGGATGCCCAGCTGGCCGCGCGCAAGGCCCGGCTGGGGCTGACAGCTCGCCAGTAGCGAGGCCGACGTCCGCCGACGGTGGGCGATCCTGAAGCTCAGACACACCGGAGGCGTCCCATGACATCCCTGTTGGAAAAGGTTCAGACTCTGATCGCGGCCGATCTGAACCGGCTGGTAGATCGCGCCCTGCAAACGAACGAACCGGCGCTCTTTCAGCATCACCTCCGCGAGCTGCAGCGCATCCAGGCCGAGGTCAACGAGGAGATGCTCAGCGCCCAGGTCGAGCTGAACCGACTGCGCAAACGCAGCGAGGAGCAGCTGGCCCTGGTCGCGCAACAGGATGCCGAAGTAGATCAGCTGCTGCGGGCCGGACTGCACGAAGATGCACTGGCTGCGCAGGAGCGCGTGAACAACTCGCGCCTGATCGCCGCGCAACTGGCCGAGCAGACGGCCCGGCTGGAGGCCGAGTATGCGCGCGTGGCCGAGACAAAGGCCCAGCTCGACGCCCGGCTTGCCCTCATGATCCAGAGCGAGCCGCGGGTTTCAGGCCTGAGCGGGCTGGCGCGCGCCAAAGAACTCACGGCCCAGGCGCTGCGCTCGCTCGAAGCGCTGGAGGGCGCCGGCGATCCCGACGTGGCACACACGATCAACGCGATCCGCACGCGGCTGGCCGAAGCCGAGGCGCAACTGGCCCAGCTCGAACAGCGCGGCCTGGCCCGCGGCGAGACTCCCGAGGCACTGAAGCGCAAAGAGCTGGAGGCACAACTCGAGGCGCGCAAGGCACGGCTGGGGCTGTAATCACATAGCAATTCGCTTGCGCTGTATTTCGTTGGGGTGTTGTAACGTGCAAACGTAGAAGGAGAAAGGCATGAACCTGGCTCCGATTCTCGTGACGCTGGGGGGCGGCCTGTTGGCCCTCATCCTGGCAATCTATTTCTGGGTGGCCACAGGCCGCGGCGGGAGACGAACGCAAGCGGTCTTCTTCACGATCCTCGCCGTCGTCCTGCTGATCGTTGCCGCCGGGCTCGGCTGGCAGCGGCTGGGGCCCAACGCGTCGCAACAGCAGCTGAGTGCTGTTCCGCGCGGGCCGGTGCAGGTGCGCGTGCTCGTCGCCCTGCCCGTTGAACCGTGGGTGCGCGAGGCCGCGCGGCAGTTCAACGAAAAGGGCTTGCGCCAGGACGGCCAGCCGATCGAGGTGCAGGTGACGGCCATGGATGGGCTGACCGCGCTGGGCAAGTTCGACCGCAACGAGTTCGGCGCGCTGGCCGCCGGCCAGACGCGCGATCAGCTCAGCACCGCGGAACGCCAAAAGCTCGAAACCACCTTCCCGACCGTCTGGATCCCCGACAGCCGCTATCTGGTCGAGCTGGCGAACGCCGTCTACAAAGAGCGCCTCAGCCGTGATGTTTTCCTGACCGACGGCGAGTATCGCGCCCGGCCGATTGCCATCTCCCTCTTCACGTGGGGGCTTTACAGCAGCCGCGCAGCCGCGCTGGAGAAGAAGTTCGGCAAGATTGACTGGCAGGTGATCCACGATGCGGCCATCGCCAAAGGCGGTTGGCCCGAACTGGGCGGCGATCCGGCCTGGGGCTTCTTCAAACTCGTCGTGCCCAACCCGCGGCGCAACGTCGGCGGCCTGGCCGCCATGATCGCCGCGGCCGGCGAATACTACGATAAGCCCAACATCTCGGTCGCCGAGGTGACCGACCCCAAGTTCCAACAGTGGCTGAAGGAACTGATGGGCGCGCTGACCGATGTCAGCGGTGCCAGCGCCTACACCGCCGAGGACTTCGCCCTGTTCGGCTACTCGGTCGGCGATGGCGGCCAGTTACTGGAGAGCGACCTGCTGAACAACATGGCCGGCATCCAGAAACGCTGGTCCGATCCGCTGGTGATCCGCTATCCGAAGTACGTCACCTGGTTCGACTTCCCGTTCTCGATCTGGGTCGGCCCCGAGACGACCGCGGCCGAGAAGAACGCGGCGCTGCAATTCGAGCAGTTCCTGCTTTCGACCGAGATGCAGAAGCTGGCCGTGGCCCAGGGCCTGCGCCCCGTCAACAATCAGGTCAGCATCACGGAAGGCGACAACCTGTTCGTGCAATGGCAGTCTCAGGGCATCGAGGCGGTCGTGCCGCGCACGACGCGCATGGCGACTCCCAGCCGTGACGTGCTGCAGGCGCTGCTGCGCTGGTTCGATTTGAATGTGGGGAAGTGAAGCCGGAAGCCACATGCCGGCTTCCAGCTTCGGGCTCTCAAGGAGTGAACGATGAGCAGGCGACAAAAGAACCAGCAGCAGACCGCTACCAGGCTCCTCGTGGCCGTTCTCAGCATCATTCTGTTCATGTGCGTTCTGCTGGCGATTGTCGGCGTCATCGGACTGGTCGAATCGTTCCGTCAGCCAGGTCAGCCCGCGGCCAGCCCCGAGGCCGACACACGCAATCCCACGCTGACGATCGCCGTCTCACCGGAGAAGGCCGCGCTGCTCAAAGCTCTGGCCGATAAATTCAACGCCAGGAACCTGCGCACGCCAGACCGCCAGCCGATGCGGGTCGAGGTGGTCGAGCTCAAACCGGATGAGATGGTGGAAAAGGCGCTGGCCGGCCAGGCGACCTTCCAGGCTCTCACACCTGACTCGTCGCTATGGCTCGACCAGCTCAACTACCGATACGCCCAGGCGCAACAGACAGAGCCGGGGGCCATTCCGCCCCGCCTCACCGGCGACGGGGTGCGCTATGCCGTGACTCCTATCGTGATCGCGGCCTGGGAGCACAGCGCGCGCAGCCTGGGCTGGCCGGACAAAGCCGTCGGCTGGACAACGCTGCAGACGCGCGCGCGGCAGGACGCCAACTTCAAATGGAATCATCCCAGCACTGCGCACGCCAGCGGTTTGCTGGCGACGCTGGCCGAATTCTACGCGGGCGCCGGCGTCCAGCGCGGACTGACAGCCGCACTGGCTCAGGATCCCAAGACGCTCGAATTCGTCAGCGCCGTGGAGCAGACGGTGCGCTACTACGGCGAGGGCGAGCTGGCCGTGATCCAGCGGGCGGCACAGGAGGGACCGAAGTACCTGGACGCCTTCGTCACGGCCGAACAGCTCCTGGTGGCCTTCAACACCGGCGCGTTCGGTAGGCCTGCCGGTCGCCTCATCGCCCTCTACCCGGCCGAGGGCACGCTCTGGGCCGATCATCCGCTGGCGCTGCTGGAGACGCCCACACCGACGGCCAATCAGCGACGCACGTTCCAGGCATTCCGCGAATATCTGGTCTCGATCGAGGTCCAAAAGGAGATCCTGCGCGCCGGCTATCGGCCCGCCGATCTCAGCCTCTCTCTGACCGGGCCCGATTCGCCGCTCACCGCGGCCAACGGCGTGGACCCGATGCAGCCACAGACGACCCTGCAGCTGCCGCCGCCGGACGTCGTGGCCGTGGTGCAGAACGCCTGGGCTATGACCAAACGGCGGGCCAACGTCATGCTGGTGGTAGACACCTCTGGCTCGATGCGCGGGGACAAACTGAGCAACATGCAGACCGCGCTGCGCGCCTTCCTGGCCCAGATTCCCAGCGACCAGGAACGGATCGGCCTGGTCGAGTTCAACACCACGGTGACGAGCATCATCGAGCTCGATACCCTGGCGAAAAACCGCAGCGCGCTGCTGCGCGAGATTGACAGTCTGGAGGCCAACGGCAATACCGCGTTCCTGGACGCCGTGCGCACCGCCTATCGCCGGCTGCAGCAGAGCAGCGACGGCGAGCGCATCAATGCCATCGTGGCGATGACCGATGGCCGCGAGAACGCCTCGCGCGTCATCCTCCAGCAGCTCGTTGCCGAGATTCGCGCCGGCAACCAAAAGACGTCGGTGATCATCTTCTCGGTCGCCTACGGCAGCGACGCCGACATGAAGGTGCTGGAGGCGCTTGCTGAGGCCAGCGGCGGCCAGGTGCGCGTCGGCACACCGGAGACGATTCGGGAACTGTATAAGATATTGTCTAGCTATTTTTGATGGGAACGTGAAGCGTCCAACGTCAAGCGTGAGTATCTATTCAGCCTCACCCCTCCCCCTGTCCCCTCCCCTCTCCCGACGGAGGTCAGGAGAGGAGAGGGGCTAGAAGGGGTTGGCGGACGACAAGGCCGCCCGCCAACCCTTACCCTTTATACCCCCTTTCCTCCGCCTTGCGGGGGAAAGGGAGCAAGGGGATAGAGGGCCTGAGTAGTTACGAACGTCAGATGTCAAATGTGAGATGCCGAAGAGAGTTTTGACGCATGACGCCCGACGTTTCACGTCTCGCGCTTCGCGCACACAATCCTATGCCGAACACAGACTCCATCCTTGACCGTATCAGACAGGAAGCCACGCGGGCGCTCCTGACCAACGCCGTTTTCCGCTGGGAAAGCGCGGTGGTCATCGGTGGCGCCTTGTTGCTGAGCGTCTTCTTCAACGAATGGCTGCCCGGCTGGCCGGTGTGGGCATGGCCGCTCATCGGCGTGATCGCCGAAGCTGCCGTCATCATCTCCAGCCTCACCGACCAGAGCGAGCTGGAAAAGGTGATGGAGTCGCTCTTCCGTGAAAAATACAGCACGGCCGGCATCCGTGACCGGGAACTGCGCGCCAAACTCGAAGAGGCCGAGGCATATCGTCGGCGCATCCAGGAAGTGGTCCGGCAACAAAAGAGCGGCATCCTGCGCGATCGCCTGGTCACAACCACGGCGCAGGTCTACGACTGGATCGCCAATATGGTGACCCTGGCGCGACGCCTCGACACCTATCGGGCCGACACGATCATCCGCCGCGATCAGGCCGGCGTGCCGAAAGAGATCAGCGAGCTGGAACGGCGCCTGGCAAATGAACGCAATCCCCAGGTGCGTGCCCAGATTGCCACCACCCTGGAGTCGAAGCGTCAATTCGCCGCCAACCTGCAGGAACTGGCCGACCGCATGGTGCGCGCCGACCTTCAACTCGATCATTCCCTGGCCGCGCTGGGCACCGTCTACTCGCAACTGCTGCTCATCGGCAGCAAGGACGTGGACTCGGATCGGGCCGACCGCCTGCGCGAAGACATCCGCGGCGAGGTGATGGCGCTGCAAGACCTGGTGGAATCGCTCAACGAGATCTACGGTGTCGCGGAGACGGACGAGCCGCTTGCCCGGCTCGCCGCGGCTCAACAGCCGCGCGCGGCGGCCCGGCGATAGCTGCCTACGAGCGGCTCCAGGCCCCGCACGTGCATCGGGTCAAACAACCTTGAGGTGTGACATGAAGTATCGTTTCGCAGCAGGGATGATGCTCATCCTCGCTATCCTTGTCGCCGGATGCGGGGCTTCCGCCGCGCCGACCAAAGGCGAGGTGATCGTCTACGTCGCCGGGCCGCTATCCGGCTTTCAGGCCAACACCGGACAGACAGTTGCGGGCGGCGTGCGGCTCATGGCAGAACAGCTCAATCGCTCTGGCGGCCTCCTGGGCTATCGCGTCAAAGTAGTGGCGTTGGACGACGAAGCAGATTCCGAAGTGGCCGTGAGCGTGGCCGAACAGATCAAAGGCGCGATCCAGCGCGGCGACCGCGTCATCGGCGTCATCGGCCATCCCAATTCGGGCCAGACCGACGCGGCCATGGCGATCTACAAAGACCTGCCCATCATCGTCATCACGCCGACCGCCTCCGAAGTCAGCCTGACCCGACGCGGTTTCCGCAACTTCTTCCGCGTGAACGCGGCCAACGACGTCCAGGCCAGGGTTGGCGCGGCGTATCTGGTCAACAAGCTCGGCGCACGCCAAGTGGCCGTCCTCTACAACGACGACCCCTACGGCATTGACCTTGGCAAGCTCATCGCGGCAGAGCTGGCCCAGTTGGGCGCGCAGACGGCCCTCTCCGTCCAGGTCCAGGTCGAACAGAACCGCTTCGTCAACGAGGTCGGCCGGATCAAAGCGGCCGGCGTGGACGCCATCTACTACGCCGGCTACGAGGTCGAATGTCCCTACCTGCGCGCCGATCTGCGCGATGCCGGGCTGGACAAACTCACCTTCATGGCGTCCGATGGCTGCTTCCTGGCCGCCACGATTGACAATTCGGACAGCGCCGCTGAAGGGATGTACGTGACCGGCTTCGCGCCGAGCCCGAAAACGACCGTAGATCAGGCCTGGGTGCAGGCCTACCAGGCCGTCGAATATCGCAACCCGGACACCTACTCCGTGAACGGCTACGCGGCCATGCAGGTGCTGGCCGAAGGGATCAAGAAGGCCGGTGTGCTGAACGCTGCGCAGGTCGCCGACGCCATCCGCCAGCTTGACCTGACGACGCCGCTCGGCCGGGTGCAATTCACGGACACCGGCGACCTGCGCTCGCCGCAGATCTACATCTTTCAGGTGCAGGGCGGCGAGTTCGTCCAGGTGGCGCCGTAGTAGCCCATGCCGCCGGCTGCTATCATGCCCGCAGATTCAAACGAGCGACATCAGAGGAAACCCACAGACGCATGAACCGACCGCTCACCATTCTGGCCATATTCGCCCACCCTGACGACGAAATCGGCGTTGGCTCCACCCTGGCGTATTACAGCGACCAGGGCGTGCGCACCGTGCTGATCTGCGCCACGCGCGGCGAGGCTGCGACCATCTTCTGCGACGGCTGCGCCACGCGCGAGAACCTGGCCCAGGTGCGCACCCAGGAGCTGGAGTGTGCCTGTGCGCACATCGGCATCCGCGAGCTGCGCTGGCTCGACTGGCCCGATGGCGGCCTCAGCAGCCTGCCGCGCGAACAGGCCGTCGCTGCCATCGTCCGCCATATACGCGAGCTGCGGCCTGCGGTCATCCTGACCCATCCCGAGCACGGCCTCTATCCGCATCCAGACCACCTGGCGTTGTGGGAGGTCGTGCGCGCGGCATTTTCGGCCGCAGCCGATCCGGAGGAATACCCCGAAGCCGGGCCGGCCTGGGCCCCGGCGCGCCTCTTCACGCGTGCCCTGCCCCAGAGCGTCTTCGAGGTCGCGCCCGGTCTGAAGGAATTTCGCGTAGAGCTCAACGGCCAACTGCTGCCGTTCTACGCCACACCCGACCACGAAATTGACGTGATCATGCGGGTCGAGCCGTGGGTCGAACGCCGGATGGCGGCCTGGGCATGCCACCGCTCGCAGCACAACCCGAAGGGGTTCTCCGCCACCATGCCCGACGGTGTGCGCCGTGAGATGGCTGCCAATGAGCACTATCTGCTGGCAGCGGCCCGCGTGCCACTGCCCGAAGGCGTTCACAATGACCTGCTGGCCGGCCTGGCAGACGCCGAGGAGGAGCTTGCAGCCGCCGGATCGGCCGTCCTCTTGCACGACGAGCTGGCCTGGCACCGCGCCTTCGCTGCAGTCTGTGCACACTATGCCGCAGACCAGGCCGAGCCGCGGCTGGCCGCGGCCGCGCAGCGCCTGTTCGACGCCGAACAGGAGATCATCCATCGCCTGGCGCGCAGCCTGCGTCGGACCGGAGAACCCGCCGGCGCGGTCGAGCCGGATGCCGGCTTGCAGGCGCAGGGCCTGGAGATCCAGTCATCCGCCGGCCGGCTGGCCTTTTTGCGAGATCAGGCCGGCCAGGCCCTCGCGCGGCGCGATGCCTGGTCGGTCCGCGACGGTCTGGATGTGCAAATCGAAGCACAACTCGCACAGATCGCTGCCCTCGAACAGGAACTCCAACACGACCATGCCGAACCCGCGGCCTCGCCCGCTCAGGATGCCGGTTGAGATCGCGGCTTCGCCGAAGATCAATCCAGGCCCTTCGGGGCAACCCGAAGGGCCTGAGCCGGCTCGTCCTGAATCAACCTGACCGCCGATATCCTCAAGCCAGCAAAACCGGCCTTGCTCGCCGTCACCCAACCTTCGACGACTGACAACCCAAAATTGCCAGTATCCCCACAAATCAGTATACTTCACACGGGTGACGCTTGACGTTTCATGTATCATGTCTTTGACGCTTGATGCTTGACGTTTCACGTTTCACGATCCCGTCTCAAGGAGTCCGACACCATGTCTGAAGTCACCTCATACGATCTCATCGTCCTCGGTGGGGGGCCGGGCGGCTATGTGGCGGCCATTCGCGCGGCCCAACTGGGGCGCAAAGTTGCGGTCGTCGAGCGCGAGGCGCTGGGCGGCGTCTGCCTCAACTGGGGCTGCATCCCGACCAAATCGCTGCTGCGCAATGCGGAACTGGCGAGCATCCTGACCGGCGAGGCGAAAGAATTCGGTTTCAGCTTCGACAACCTCACGCTGGATTATGCGGCCGCGCAGAAACGAAGCCGCCAGGTCTCCGAGCGACTGGTGCGAGGCATCGGCTTCCTGTTCCGCAAGAACAACATCACTCTGGTTCAGGGCACCGGCAAACTCATCGGCCCGCACCAGATCCGGGTGGAACCGTCCGGCCAGACACTCGAGGCCCGCCACATCATCATCGCCACGGGCGCCCGCCCGCGCGCACTGCCCGGCATGGTGGTGGACGGCCAGAAGATCATCACCTCGCGGCAGGCGCTGGAACTGACGAGCGTGCCCAAACGCCTGGTGATCGTCGGCGCGGGCGCCATCGGCATGGAGTTCGCCTATGTCTTTCGCGCCTACGGCGCGGCGGTCACCGTGATCGAGATGCTGCCTCATGTGCTGCCGCTGGAAGACGAAGAGACCGCAGCCGAGGTGGCGAAGGCCTTCAAGAAGCAGGGGATCGTGACCCTGGTCAACACCCGCACCGAAGCGGTCGAGCCGACCGCCGAAGGCGTGAACGTGCGGGTGAAGGATCAGGCGAGCGGGCAGGAGCAAACCATCAGCGCGGACGTGGTCCTCGTGGCCATCGGCGTGGCGCCCAACAGTGACGGCATCGGCCTGGAGGCCGCCGGCGTCCAGACCGACAAGCGCGGCTTCATCCCGGTGAACGAGTTCATGCAGACCAACGTCCCCGGCATCTACGCCATCGGTGACGTCACGGGCAAGCTGCTGCTGGCGCATGTGGCCAGCGCGCAGGGCATCGTCGCGGCCGAACACCTTGCCGGCCACGAAACACGACCGCTGCGGGACGTGGACTACACCTTCATGCCGCGCTGCACCTACTGCAAGCCGCAGGTGGCCAGCCTGGGTTACACCGAGGCGCAGGCGAAGGAAAAAGGTTACACCATCAAAGTCGGCAAGTTCCCCTTCATCGCCAGCGGCAAAGCGCTGGGCCTCAACGAAAAGGAGGGCTTCGTCAAGATCATCGCCGACGCCAAATACGGCGAGATCCTGGGCGCGCACCTCGTCGGCCCGGAAGTCACCGAGCTCTTGCCCGAGCTGGCGCTGGCACATACCTGGGAATTGACAACCGAGGAGATTGCCCGCACCGTGCACGCGCATCCGACCCTGTCCGAGGCGCTGATGGAAGCAGCGCATGCCGTGAACGGTCAGGCGATTCACATCTAGTACCTTGCCTGACCCCCATCCCCATCTCCGCCCCCTGGTTGGGGGCGGGGTGAATTCCGGAAGGGGACGTTGCGGACGGCTTCGCCGCCCGCAACATCCCCTAAGAAGGTTCTCCCCGCTCTCCCCTGCCAGGGGAGTGCAGGGCAGGGGGTGAGAGGGATTCAACGGCAAAGCGAAAAAATCCCATCTAACGGAGCACGAGAGGGCGGCCGGAAGCGGAGAAACGCTCCAGAGTGGTATAACCGAGAAGGGCTTGATATGCCATCTACCGACATTCTCATCATCGGGGCCGGCATTGTTGGGCTGGCGACCGCATACACGCTGGCACAGTTGCACCCTGAAAAGCGCATCACGGTGCTGGAGAAGGAGGCCGGCCTGGCCCGGCACCAAACCGGCCACAACTCCGGGGTGCTCCACTCCGGCATCTACTACAAGCCGGGCTCGCTGAAGGCGACGAATTCCCTGGCCGGCCGGCGCGCGCTGCTGGAATTCTGCGACCGCGAGGGGATCCCGTACAAAATCTGCGGCAAAGTGATCGTAGCGGCAGATGCAGCCGACGCCGCGCGGCTGGACATGCTGTACGAGCGCGGCCTGGCAAACGGGATCGTCGTCCACAAGCTCGACCGCGACCGCCTGCGCGAACTGGAACCCCATGCCGAAGGTGTAGCCGCGCTCCACCTGCCCAACGCGGGCATCGTGGATTTCCGGGTCGTCTGCGAACGGCTGGCACAGCGAGTGCGCGAGGCCGGCCACGACATCCGCACCGACGCTCAGGTGGTGGGGCTGTCCGAGCGCTCGGACGCGGTCGTCGTGCAGAGCCGGGCCGGCGATTTCACCGCGGCCTACGTGGTCAACTGCGCCGGCCTCCACTCCGATCGCGTGGCCGCGCTGGCCGGCAGCCGACCAGAGGCCCGCATCATCCCCTTCCGAGGCGAATACTATCGCCTGAAGCCGGCCGCGGCGCACCTGTGTCGCAACCTGATCTATCCGGTGCCCGACCCGCAATTTCCCTTCCTGGGCGTCCACTTCACTCGCACCGCTTGGGGCGACGTGGAATGCGGCCCTAATGCCGTGTTGGCCTTTGCGCGCGAGGGCTATCGCAAGACGAGTGTGAACCTGCGCGACCTGGTGGAGACCCTCACCTATCCCGGCTTCCTGCGCCTGGCCGCGCGCTACTGGCGTATGGGCGCCGGCGAGATGTGGCGCTCCCTCAGCAAAGCCGCCTTCGTGAAGGCGCTCCAGCGCCTGATGCCCGAGATCACCGCCGATCAGCTGGAGCCGATGCCGGCCGGCGTGCGTGCCCAGGCGGTTGCGCCGGACGGACGCATGCTCGACGATTTCGCCTTTGCGGAAAGCCCGCGCATGGTTCACGTCGTCAACGCTCCTTCGCCGGCTGCCACCGCATCTCTGAGCATCGCGCGCACGATTGTCGGGAAACTGGCGCAGCGCTTTTGACGGGCCGCGGTTGCGGTCGGCCGCTCCGACCAGCGCAGGCCGTCCGCCGATCGCAGCGCCGCTCTCGCCAGGCGTTTTCCGGGGGTGATCGGCTATGGCCTACGAAGAGCTTTTCAAAAAAATCGGCGCTGAATACGGCCTCGATTGGCGCCTGTTGGCCCATCAAGCCTGGCAGGAGAGCCGTTTCAATCCGCTGGCCGTGGGCGCCGCCAACGACATGGGCCTGATGCAGATCGTGCCGGCCACCTGGGACGAATGGGCCCCGAAGGTGGGCGTGTTCGATCCTTTCGACCCGGAAAGCAACATCCGCGTGGCGGCTGCCCTGCTGGCGCATCTGCGCGCCACGCTGACCCGGCTCGGCCGGCCAGAGCCCTACTGGTGGCTCACTGCCTACAACTGGGGGATCGGCAACGTGTTGCGGTTGTTGCGGAACAACGGCACCTGGAACGATGTGCCGCCGGAACGACGGGCCTACGCCACCAACATCATCCTGGCGGCCGAAGCGGACGCCCTGGCAGAGCAGCTCGGCCTGTCCACCCAACCGGTGTACGGATAACGAGTTGAACGAGATGAACGAAACCCATACCGCCGAACAAGAAAAAGAGATCCTGGCTTTGCTCGATCGGCATCTGCGCAGCATCTGGGCGGGCGACCTGGCTACCTACACGGCCACGACTGCGGCCGACGTGACCTTCTTCGAATGGTACATCAGCACGCAACGCATTGACGGCCTGGAGTTCCACCTGCGCGAAACGGCTGCCAACCATCGCGCCGCCGAGGCGCGGCGCCGGGCCGGCCAGCGTTACGAGATCGAACATGAGGTGCTGGCGCCCAAAGTCCAGCTCTACGACGACATTGCCATCGTCACCTACACCCTGTTGATGCGCTACATCACCGATGAGGGCGTGCACCATTCCGAGCACAACGAGACGCGCGTCTTTCAGCGCCGGGCGACAGGCTGGCAGCTCGTACACTGCCACAAATCGCCGATGTGGCCCGCGCCCCATAACCCAACATCGAGGTTTTGATGATCGAAATCGCCATCCCCGGAGACGGCAGTCTCCAATTGAAGAACCTGGTGCTGGACTACAACGGCACCCTCGCCTGTAGCGGCGCCCTGCTGGAGGGGGTCAGCGAGCGACTGACCGCGCTCTCCAGACAGCTCGCCGTCTATGTTCTCACAGCCGACACCTTCGGGACGGCCAGTGCCGTGCTGGCAGACTTGCCCTGCACCGTGCACATTCTTCCCCAGATCGGCCAGGATCATGCCAAAATGGCCTTTGTGGCGCAACTGGGCCGCGGGGAAACGGTCTGCATCGGCAACGGCCGCAACGACAAGCTGATGTTGCAGGCCGCTGCGTTGGGCATTGCCATTGTTGGGCCGGAAGGCGCGGCGACCGAAGCCGTCCTGGCAGCCGACATCGTCGCGCCCGACATCCGCGTGGCGCTCGACCTGTTGCTCCACCCGCTGCGCCTGGTCGCCACGCTGCGGTCGTAGGCTCGTCATGCCATCCGCGAGGACTCATGCTACCGGATACTGCAGACATCGTCATCATCGGCGGTGGTGTGATGGGGGTCAGCACGGCCTATCACCTGGCCCGGCGAGGCGGCCAACGGATCGTGCTGCTGGAAAGACACCCCTTCCTGGGCGCCGAGGCCACCGGCAAGTGTGCCGGCGGCATCCGCTATCAGTTCAGCACCGAGATCAACATCCGCCTGTCCCAGCTCAGCTTGCCGATGCTGGAACGTTTCGAGGACGAAATCGGACAGGCCATTGACCTGCGCTGGCCCGGCTACCTTTTCCTGCTCGACAACGCCGCCGACCTGGCGACCTTTCGCCGCAACGTGGCGCTGCAAAACCGGCTCGGCGTCCCCTCGGTCATCCTCTCGGCCGACGAAGTGCGGGCGCGCGTCCCCCTCCTGCGGCTGGACGACATCGTAGGGGCGGCATGGCACGCGGGCGATGGCCTGGCCGATCCCAATGGCGTGGTGCAAGGCTACGCGGCCGCGGCGCGCCGCCTGGGCGCGGCCATCTTCACCGGTGTCGCCGTCACCGGCATCACCGTGCGGGCCGGCCACGTCCGCGGCGTGCAAACCGGCGCGGGCGATATCGCCACGCCGGTCGTGGTCAATGCTGCCGGGCCGTGGGCAGGCCAGGTGGCCCACTGGGCCGGCGTCGAGCTGCCGATCACGCCGTTGCGCCGCCAGATCGTCGTCACTGCGCCGCTGCCCGGTGTGCCCGACGACTTCCCCTTCGTCATAGACTTCAGCCGCAGCCTTTACTTCCACCGCGAGGGCCGTGGCATCCTGACCGGCCAGTCCAATCCGCACGAAACGCCCGGCTTCGATCAGTCGGTGGATCACGCCTGGACCGCACAGCACCTGGAGCAGGCCATGTGGCGTTTCCCGTTGCTGGAACGGGCGAGCCTGCTGCGCGAATGGGCCGGGCTGTACGAGGTCACGCCCGATGCCCATCCGGTGATTGACGGCCTGGCCGACCCGGCGGGCTTCTACATCGTGGCCGGCTTCTCGGGCCATGGCTTCATGCACGGTCCGGCGGCCGGCCTGCTGATGGCCGAGTTGATCCTCGACGGCGCGGCGCGCAGCCTGGACATACGCCAGCTCCGACTGAGTCGCTTCGCCGAAGGCGACCTGGTGCGCGAGCACAACGTGGTGTGACCGTTCATCGGCGCGAGGCACATATGAAATTGCTGCTCACCGGCTTCGGCCCGTTCGGCGATGTCGCCCGCAATCCTGCCCAGCTCATCGTGGAGGCGCTGGCGGCCGACGCCACTCTGTGGGAGTCGGACAGCCCACATCGGCTCATCTCCGCCGTTTTGCCGGTCGCATATCGGGCGGCCGGCGAACGCATCCGCGGCCTGATCGAAGCGCACCGGCCCGATGTCGTCCTGATGCTGGGCGTGGCGGCCAGACGTGAAACCATCGGCCTGGAACGGATCGCATTGAACCTGGACGATGCGCCGGATCGGCCGGACAATGCCGGCGATGCGCCGGACGGCAGGCCGATCGAGGCAGACGGCCCGCTGGCGTTGGCCGCCACCCTGCCGCTGAAGGCGCTGCGCGCGGGCTTGAACGCGGCGGGCTTCCCGGCCGTCATCTCCAATCACGCCGGCGCCTACGTGTGTAATCACGCCTTCTACACCGCGCTGCGAGCCGTCGAGCAATTGGGCCTGCCGGCCCGTTGCGGCTTCATCCATGTGCCGTTGCCGCGCGAGCTCCAGCTCGACGACGGGAACGCGCGCGTCGCGCTGGCCGACCTGATCGCTGCGGTCCGCCACTGCATCCGCTACCTGAGCGAGTGTCAGCCATGAACTTTGCCGAACTCCAGGCCGCGCTTGCTGCCTGCCGCAAATGCGCGGATGCCGGCTACTTCATCGGTTCGCGGCCGATCTCCTCGGTCAAGCCGGGCGCCGTGTTCATGATCGTGGGCCAGGCGCCCGGCCGCCACGAAGCGGAGGTCACCCAGCGGCCCTTCTCGGGCCCGGCCGGCCGTCGCCTTTTTCGCTGGCTGGCGCAGGCCGGCTTCGACGAGGCCGGGTTTCGGGCCACACAGGCGATGGTGGCCATCACCCGCTGTTATCCCGGACCGCATCCCGCCGGTCGCGGCGACCGCGTGCCCAGCCGCGCCGAACAGGCGCTCTGCGCGACGTGGCTGGAGGCCGAGCTGGCGCTTCTCCGGCCGCGCGTGCTCATCCCGGTCGGCGGGCTGGCCATCGGCCGCTTTTTGGGCAACAAGCAGCCGATGACCGGGCTGATCGGCGCATGCTTCGAGCGCGAAGGCCGCATCATCGTGCCGTTGCCCCATCCGTCGGGCGCCAGCCAGTGGTTCAACGCGCCGGATAACGCGCTACGGCTGCAGCGAGCGCTGGAGATTTTGCAACAACTCCGGGATCAGTTTTGCGGCACGCCGCCGGGCGTTCAGACGTCCGGCTCAGGCAGGTGAAAGTCGCAGGAGCACGTGGACACGAGGCATTTTCGTGGCGCGGTGTGCGCCGACCGGCGCATAGCAACTGAGACGAGGAGAAAAACATGATGGAGATCGTACTCGAACAGGGCGACATCGCCCAGACAGACGCCGACCTGGTCATCGTCAATCTGTTCCAGGGAGTCACGATGCCGGGCGGTGCGACGGGCGCGGTGGATCGCGCGCTGACCGGCGCGATCGGCGACGTGATTGCTGCCGGTGACTTCGCGGGCAAGAGCGGGGAGACGCTGGTGCTCTACACGCGCGGGGCCATCCCTGCCCCGCGCGTGCTGGTCGTCGGCCTGGGCGAGGCCGGCAAATTCAACGGCCAGGCCGCGCGCACGGCTGCGGCTGCGGCCGTGCGCAAAGCGCGCGAGCTGGGCGTGAAGCGCGTCGCGACCATCGTGCACGGGGCAGGCATCGGTGGCATGGAGCCGACCGTGGCTGCGGCCGCGCTGGTGGAGGGCACACGGCTGGGCCTCTATCGCTATGCAGGCTATCGCTCGCAGCCGCCCAAAGATTGGAGGCCCGACCCGGACAGGCTCATCGTCGTCGAGCGCAACGCCGCGCAACTCGGCGCCCTCGCCGAAGGCATCGCTCGCGGCGAAGCGGTGGCGCAGGGAGTGAATCTGGCGCGCGACCTGGTGAACACACCCGCCAACCGCATGACGCCAACGGTGCTCGCCGAACGCGCGGCGGCGCTGGCCCAGGAGACGGGCCTGCGCTTCCAGGCGCTGGGGCGAGCGGAATGCAAGGCGCTTGGCATGGGCATCTTCATGGCCGTGGCCGAGGAATCCGAGCAGGAACCGCAGTTCATCATCCTGGAGCATCACGCCGATCGCGCCGACCTGCCGACAGTGGTGCTGGCGGGCAAAGGGGTCACCTTCGATTCGGGCGGCATCTCCCTCAAGCCGGGCGAAGAGATGTGGAAGATGAAGGGCGACATGGCCGGCGCTGCAGCGGTCATCGCGACGTTGGGCGTGGCCGCGCGGCTGAAGCTGCCCGTGCATGTGGTCGGCCTGGCGCCGTGCGCCGAGAACCTGCCCGGCGGCCGTGCCCAAAAGCCCGGCGACGTCTTCACCGGCATGACGGGCAAGACGATGGAGGTGATCAGCACCGACGCGGAGGGCCGCATGTTGCTGGCCGACGCGCTGGCCTATGCCGCGCGCTTCAAGCCGGCGGCGGTGGTGGACATCGCCACGCTGACCGGCGCACAGGCCATCGCGCTCGGACCGCAGGCGGCGGCCTTCTTTGCCAACGATGAAACCCTGGCCGCCCGACTCCAGGCTGCGGCTGCGGCCTCAGGCGAACGGCTGTGGCGGCTGCCCCTGTACGAGGAGTATGCGGAGGCGATCAAAAGCCAGGTGGCGGACGTGAAGAATTCGGCCGGCCGCTACGCGGGCATCGGCACCAGCGCCAAGTTCCTCGAACATTTCACCGAAGGCTATCCGTGGGCACATGTGGACATGGCCTCGCTGTCGCTGGCCGAAGAGGATAAGCCGGCCCAGCCCAAAGGCGCGACCGGCTACGGGGTGCGGCTGTTCGTGTCGTTGCTGGAGGCGTGGGGCCGCTGAGCGCGGCCATCAGGCGGCCCGATGGCCGCGACGCAGCCACACGTAAGTCATGAGACCGGCCAGCGAGACCGCCGAACCGAGGGCCGCGGCGCCCCATACCCAACGGCGGTCGGGCAGCGGCGCGGCGGCCACCCAGCGTGCCAGGCGGGCAGGGATGTCTATGAGCGATTCCCTGTCCGCCACAGGCAGTGCCTCAGCAGCACGTTCGGCTGGCTCGGCCTGAGCCATCAGACTGTGATAGAGTTGCGCGCGAAATTCGCTGCGGGGCTGTATCGGGGCAAGCACACCGGACAGGTCGCGTGCAAGCGCCAGATAGGGCGCCAGAGGCAACGGTGATAATGATGTATTCTTCATGCGGCTTTCCTTCGCGCCGAGACTGCCCGATGAGCTGACAGCACCTCAGGGCACATACCCCACGACGCCAACTGTGCCCGGCCCCAGGTGTACGGCGATGCCGATAGACAGTGTGTTGATGACGTCGGGCAACTTGCCAAACCGTTTGAGGCAGGCAGCCGCCAGCTCCTGCGCCACTTCGGCGGCCTGAGCATGGATGACGGCCAGCCTGGGCGGCGCATCGCCCCATCTGGCCAACGCGTCCCCCAACGCTTCGATCAAACCGGCCAGGGCCTGGCTGCGGCTGCGGACGCGCTTGACGAGTTCCAGCTTGCCATCTTGGACGGTGAGCATCGGCTTGACGCTGAGCAATGCGGCCAGCATCTCTTGCACCTTCCCCACCCGGCCACTCATGCGGGCGAAACGCAGATTGTCCAGGCTCAGGAAGATGCACATGCGTCGTCGCACCTCCTCCAGCCGGGCCAGGATCTCCGCCATTGTTGCGCCCGCTTCGGCCAGCTGTGCGGCCTCCAGCACCATGAAGCCCAGTCCCATCGAGCCGCTCAGGCTGTCGAAAACCGTGATCGGCGGCGTCTCAGGCATCTGCCCGGCAGCAATCACCGCCGAGTGGTAGGTGCCGCTCAGGTGGCCGGTGATGTGCAGCGAGAGGATGGCCTCGGTGTTTTCCTCGGCCGCCAGATCACGATACGTCGTCGCGAACTGGCCAAGTGATGGCTGCGAGGTGGTCGGGATCTGGTTCAACGCCGTCACTTTGCGATAAAACTCGTCCTGGCCGAGGGTCACGTTTTCCTGGAAGCTCTCCTGGCCGAACTGAATGTTGATCGGGACGACGTGGATGCGATGCCGGTCCAACAGGGCCGCCGGCAGATCACACGTGGAATCGGTCACAATCCGGATCATGCGCTTTTTTTATCCTCTCTCAATGCCATTCGCGCGCTTCCAGGTCTGCCCGCAACGACTTGAGCGTGCGAAAATACAACGACTTGACGGAACTCTCAGTGCGCCCCATCACCTGGCCGATCTCATCGTTCGACAGCCGACTGGCGAACTTCAGGATCAGCAAACGCTGGCGCTCTTCGGGCTGGCGTCGAATGGCCGCCCACAAGGCACGACGCCGCTCGCGCGCCTCGGCGCTCTGCTCTGGGCTCTCGGCCACGTGACCTGCCAGCTCCAGGTCGTCCAGCGAGATCAACTTCCACCGGCTGTGCGACCGATGGAAATTCGCCACCAGGTTGTGCGCGATCCGATAAAGCCAGGCCACGAACGGGACGCCCTGGTCTTCGTAACGCCGGATATTGCCGAGCGCCTGGTGGAACGTATGCGCTGTCAGGTCTTCCGCGTCCGCAACGTTGCCCACGCGATAGTAGATATAGTTGTAGACGCGATCTACATGACGCAGATACAGCTCGCCAAACGCTTCCGGATCGGTCTTGGCCAGTTCGATCAACTGGCTTTCGGTCAATGTCTCGTAGCGACGGTCGTGCGGAATCGGCGGCGAGCTTTCGCCATTGTTCATAGAGAATAACACCGCTGGCTGCCTCGAGGCGCGGTCAAAAATCAACCTCCGGGGTATACTGCAGCGCCGACGGTGCCCGGGCCGACATGCGTGCCGATCACCGGGCCGAGAGAGCAGATGAACACGTGGCTGGTCTCGAAGCGTTTCCCGAGCATGTCGGCGACCTGGTTGGCCGTGTCGGGTGTGTCGGCGTGCGTCACTCCGATGCGCACCCGCTCCCCGCGCGCGCTGATCTGCTGCGCCAGCAGATCCTGCATCGTCTCGATGGCCTTGGCCATGCTGCGCACGCGCGCCGCCGGGTGCACTTCGCCCTCGACGATGCTCAGCAACGGCTTAAATTGCAGCAGCGTGCCCATGAATGCCTGTGCCTTGCCGATGCGACCCCCCCGTTGGAGATATTCCAGGGTCTGCAACGTGAACAGGATGCGGATCTCCTCGCGCATCTGCTCGAGCCGCGCCGCGATCTCGGCCCGCGAGGCACCCGCTTCGGCCATCTCGACCGCCTTCTCCAGCATCAGCCCCAGGCCGACGGAAATGCTGCGCGAGTCAATGACCGTGATCGGCGCGCCGGGCAGAGTGTCTTTAGCGACCAGGGCCGACTCGTAGGTGCGGCTCAATTTGGCCGAAAGCGTGATGGCGATGACCTCGTCGCCGGCCTCGGTGATCGCGCGGAAGGGTGCCTCGAAATTGGCCGGCGATGCCTGCGAGGTGGTCGGCAGCACGCTGCTCTTCGGCAGATAGGCCCAGAACTGCTCGCGCGTCATGTCCACGCCGTCCCGATAGGACTGCTGGCCGAAGATGACGTAAAGGGGAATCACCGTGACGAGCGGGTGATTCAGAAGCGCCGGCGGCGCCTCGCAGGTTGAATCGGTGATGATACGGATCATGATGCCATCTCCTGGGATGAAAAAGGATGAGACCGGCGGATCGTCCGCCGCGCCGAGAAGAACGGCGGGCGCCGATCAGGGAAAACAGGCAACGGCGCCCGCCAGCCACCATGAGATAAATCTATGGGAGTCCATCCCGTGCGATGATGATACCATTGTAGATGGAAACGCAGCGTTTGTCAACGCCGGTGCGCGGTGTAAGTGTTCACCTTTACGATGTGACAGCCCCCACCCCTGACCCCGCCCCCGCTTGCGGGGGCGGGGGGAATCTCTTTTTTGGGGGTTTTGGGGCCGCTGTGCGACCCCAAAACCCCCCATTTGAACGGTTTCCCCCTCTCCCGCCCCACGGGAAAGGGGGAAAGGGGGTGAGGGCGTTGTCCGAAATGCACAATCCGCAAGATGACGGTGAACGCTTACTGCGCGGTTTGACATGCCGACGGGGGTGTGCTATATTATAAAACGCATGATGACAATATCGAAAAGTCGGTGGACGCTGCTCGCTATTTCTCTGCCAATCGGTGTGCCCTATGCCGCCAGCCAGCAAGTCAGAACCTTCGGGGAGGGGACTCATCGGTGCCGTTGATCGGGCGCTCGATATCCTGAATCTGTTCGACTCGCGCACGCCCGAGCTCGGCACGACTGAGATCGCCGAAGCGGCCGGCCTCCACAAGAGCACGGCGGCCGGCTTGATTTATACTCTGGCAACTAAAGGCTATTTAACACAGAATCCGCACAATCGCAAGTACAGGTTGGGCCTGAAACTCGTGGAGCGCGCCGCAATCGTCCTGGGCAGCATGGACCTGCGCCATACAGCGCTGCCCTATCTGCAGCAATTGCGCGATGCCTTCAACGAAAGCGTCAACCTGGCGATCCTGGACGGCGGGCATATGGTGTACGTGGAGCGCGTCCTGGGCACCCGGGCCCTGGGCATGCGCTCGGAGGTGGGCAAGCGCGAACCGGCGCACAGCACCGCCCTGGGCAAGGCGATTCTCTCCTGCTGGGAACCGGATGAGGTTGCCGCCTATATCGCGCGTTACGGCCTGCGCAGAATGACGGCTCGCACCGTCGTTGATCCGGCGACATTCCTGAGCCAGATCGCGGAGGCGCGGCGGCTGGGCTATGCACTGGACGACGAAGAGAACGAAGAGGGCGGCCGCTGTGTGGCCGCGCCTGTGTTCGATCACACCGGTCGGCCGGTCGCGGCCATCAGCATCTCGGCGCCGACCGCCCGGCTGGCGCTAGAGGATGTTCCGAAGGTCGGCGCGCAGGTGCGCGCCGCGGCCCTGGCGATCTCTGCCAGCCTGGGCTATGTTCCACGATGATCGCAACCCGCAGTCTGCCGGTCCGACGTCTCGCCGGGCAGGATTGTGCAGATTGCCGATTGCTCTCCGCCTTCGGCCAGGGGGCGAAGAGCAGATTGCACACGCCGGGGCAAACCCGTCGGGTCTCGTGCGATTCGCAGAGTTTTGCATCTCAAGCGCTTGTAACCTGCCAATCTACCCATTACCAATCTCTACCACGGGGAAAAAGGAGGTCATGATGTCCACGAGCAAGAAGTTGACGAGGCGGCAGTTCCTGACCCTGGCAGGCGCTGCCACCGGAACGGCGGCGTTGGCCGCCTGTGCCCAGCCCACGCCCGCCCCGGCACCGGCCCCACCGACAGCAGCCCCGGCAGCCCCCGCGCCGACTGCGACCCAGGCTCCGGCGCCGACCCAGGCCCCGGCGCCAACAGCCGCCCCCGCGCCGACCAAGGCCCCAGCGCCCACCGCAGCACCGGCTGCTCCCAAGCTGGGCGAATCGCTCATCGGCAAGCTCGAAGGCCCGGAGATCATCCGGGACACGGCAAAGTACCCCAAGAAGTTCAACGAAGCACCGATGCTGGCCGAGCTGGTCAAGGCCGGCAAGCTGCCACCGGTCGAACAGCGCCTGCCCGAGCCGACCGAGGTCATGGTCGTCAAGCCGCTGAAGGAGATCGGCAAATACGGCGGCAACTGGCGCCGCGGCTTCACCGGACCTGCCGACCACGAGAACGGCAATCGCATCATGTCCACCGATAAGATCTTGTTCTGGGACTATACCGGCAACAAGATCGGTCCGGCCCTGTGCAAGGACTGGAAGCTGAGCGAGGACGGCAAGACGACCACCATCTACCTGCGCAAGGGCGCCAAGTGGTCGGATGGCACGCCGCTGACCGCAGACGACTTCATGTTCTGGTTCGAGGACATCTACTCGAACAAGGACCTGGTGCCCACCCCCTTCCCGGAGATGCTGGCCAACGGCAAGCCGGGCGTGATGAAGAAGATAGACGATTTCACCGTCGCCTTCGAGTTCCCCGAGCCGAACTACCTGTTCCCATACATCCTGGCCGGCAGCACGGCCATCGGCGCGGGCTTCTCCACGCGCGGCGCGTTCGGCACCTACGGTGGCGGTTACGCGCCCAAGCACTACCTGAAGCAGTTCCTGCCCAAATACTCGTCGGAGGCCGAGGTGAACCAGAAGGCCAAGGCCGCCGGCTTCGACGACTGGAAGGCCTATTTCAAGAACCGCTATAGCTGGGTGCTCAACCCCGACGTGCCGGTGATGACCCCGTGGCGGACGGTCAGCCCCATCAACACGCCCAACTGGGTGATGGAGCGCAACCCCTACTACTGGGCCGTGGACACCGAGGGCAACCAGCTCCCCTACATTGACAAGATCACCATGACGCTGGCTGAAAACCTCCAGGTGCTCAACCTGCGCGCCGTGGCCGGCGAGTACGACATCCAGGAGCGCCACGTTTCGCTGGCCAACCTGCCCGTGCTGCTGGAGAACCAGCAGAAGGGCAACTACACCGTGCACCTCGACCCGGCGCTCAACGGCTCGGACGTGACGCTGCACATCGGCAACGCCTACAAGGCCGACCCGGAGATCGCCAAGTGGCTGAGGAACAAAGACTTTCGCCACGCGCTGTCGTTGGGCATTGACCGCGATCAGCTCAACGAGACGTTCTGGCTTGGCGTGGGCACGCCCGGCTCGACCGCGCCCGCCGAGAGCACGCTCTACAGCCCCGGCCCCGAGTACCGCACCAAGTGGTGCACCTACGACGTGAAACAGGCCAACGAGATCCTGGACAAGATCGGCCTGAGCAAGAAGGACGCCGAGGGCTTCCGCCTGCGCACCGACAACGGCCAGCGCCTGCGCCTGGAGATGATCACCGTGGGCGGGCAGTTCGTGCCCTACACGGCGGTCGGCGAGATGATCAAGCAGCAGTGGAAGAAGATCGGCATTGACGTGGATGTCAAGGAGATGGAGCGCAACCTGGCGTTCGGCAAGACGGCCAACAACGAGCACCAGATCATCCTGTGGGCCAACGATGGCTCGGAGATGTTGTTCCTCTTCCCGCGCCATGCCCTGCCGGTGGATCCGCTCGAATGCCACATGGGCATGGCCTTCGCCAAGTGGTACGCCTCCGGTGGCACGCAGGGCGAGAAACCGGACGATCCCGAAATGCTGCGCGCCTTTGAGTTGATGCGCAAAGTCTCCTCGATGACAGAAGAGGAACAGATCAAGACCGGCAAGGAGCTGTGGAAGATCATCGTCGAGCAGCAGTGGAGCATCGGCACGGTCGGCCAGTCGCCCGCCTTCATGGGCGTGCGCGTGGTCAAGAACAACATGGGCAACATCCCGGAGCGCCAGGTCAACGCTCAGCACTGCCGCACGCCGGGCAGCTCGCTGCCGCCGACCTTCTTCTTCAAGAGCTAACCAACCTCACCCGTCCCCCTTTCCCGCCCTCCGCTCAGCGCGGAGGGCAGGAAAGGGGCGGGAGAGGCAGGAGGGCCGATGCTTGCATACATCGTACGGCGCCTGATACTGGCGGTGATCACGGTCATTGCCATCAGCATCCTGTCGTTTATCATCATCCAGCTGCCGCCCGGCGACTTTGTCACCTCTTACATCGCCGCGATGTCCTCAGGCGGCGCCACGGTCTCAGAGGCTGAGGTCGAGGCGCTGCGCGAGCAGTATGGGCTGAACCAGCCGATCACCGTGCAATACCTGAAATGGGTGAGCCAGATCGTGCAGGGCAACTTCGGCATGGCATTGGAATGGAACCGGCCCGTCAAAGACGTCATCGGCGACCGCCTGGCGCTGACAGTCGTCATCTCGCTGGCGGCGGTGATCTTCACCTGGGCGGTGGCCCTGCCCATCGGCATCTACTCGGCCGTCAAACGCTATTCCATCGGCGACTACATCTTCACGTTCATCGGGTTCATCGGCCTGGCTATCCCCGGCTTCATGCTGGCCCTGATCGTTCTCTACGTGGGCTTTCGCTATTTCAACGCCAACGTAGGCGGCCTTTTTTCGCCGGAATATGCCGAAGCGCCCTGGAACTGGGCCAAATTCAAGGATCTGCTGGCGCATCTGCCGATCCCGGCGGTGGTGCTGGGCCTTTCCGGCACGGCGCAGATGATCCGCATCATGCGCTCCAACCTGCTCGATGAACTGCGGAAGCCTTATGTGATGACGGCGCGCGCGCGCGGCTTGACCGAGATGCGCGTGATCCTGAAATACCCGGTGCGCGTCGCCATGAACCCATTCATCAGCACCATCGGCTACCTGCTACCCTACATCGTCTCCGGCAGCATCATCGTCTCGCTGGTGCTCAGCCTGCCCACCGTCGGCCCGCTGCTGCTGAAAGCGCTGATCGCGCAGGATATGTTCCTGGCGGGCACCATCATCCTGCTGCTCGGCGTGATGACGGTGATCGGAACCTTTATTTCCGACCTGCTGCTGATGTGGGTTGACCCGCGCATCCGTCTGGAGAGGCGTTGATGGCTGAGCCAGAACCAAATCTCGAACCGCGCAGATCCCCCTCTCCTTTTCCGGAAGAGGGCCGCAGTGAAGACTACCTCCTGCAGGAAGAACGTTGGGATGAGGGTGAAACCACGACCGAGGCCGAAGAACGCATCTCGGTCGCCACGGCCGGCCAGCTCATGTGGTGGCGGTTCCGCAAGCACCGTCTGGCCATGGTCAGCGCCGTGGTGTTGATCATCTTCTACCTGGTCGTGATCTTCGCCCCCTTCCTGGCCTACACCGACCCGGAACTCTCCGAGGCGCAACGGTCGCTGATGCCGCCCCAGCCGGTGCACCTGTTTCGCGACGGCCGTTTCGAGCCGCATGTCTACGCCGTGAAGGGCGCGCGCGATCCCAAGACCTTCAAACGCGTTTACGTCACCGATCCCAACACGGTGATCCCACTGCGCTTCTTCGTCAAAGGCTTCCCGTATAAATTGCTGGGCGTGATCCCGTCGGACATCCACCTGCTGGGGGTCGAGGGCGTGCCGGTGGAGGAAGCGCTCTTCATCCTGGGCACCGACCTGAACGGCCGCGATCTCTGGTCGCGCCTGATGTTTGCAACGCAGATGTCGCTGACCATCGGCCTGGCCGCGGTCGCCATCAGCCTCTTCCTCGGCGTGCTGCTGGGCGGCATTTCCGGCTATTTCAGCGGCACGATAGATACGCTGATCCAGCGCGTGATCGAGATCCTCCGCTCTCTGCCGACGATCCCGCTGTGGATGGGCCTGGCCGCGGCGCTGCCCGGCAGCTGGCCGGTGCAACGCGTCTACCTGGCGATCACCATCATCATCTCGCTGCTGGGGTGGACCGAGCTGGCCCGTGTCGTGCGCGGCCGCTTTCTCACGTTGCGGGAGGAGGATTTCATCACCGCGGCCGAGTTGGCCGGCTGCAGCCGCATGCGCATCATCTTCCGCCACATGGTGCCGTCGTTCCTCAGCCACATCATCGCGGCGACCACCCTGGCCATCCCTGCCATGATCATCAGCGAGACATCGCTCAGCTTCCTGGGCCTGGGCCTGCGACCGCCGGCGATCTCGTGGGGCGTGCTACTCGAACAGGCGCAGAACATCCAGGCGTTGGCGATCTCGCCGTGGCTGCTATTGCCGGTGATCCCGGTCATTCTGGCCGTCCTGGCCTTTAACTTCGTCGGCGACGGTCTGCGCGATGCGGCCGACCCCTATGGATGAGCCCATGGACGATCAACGTACACCGCTGCTGTCGGTTCGCGACCTGAAAACTTACTTCTTCCAGGACGAAGGCACCGTCAAGGCCGTGGACGGTGCGTCCTTCGATGTCGCTCGCGGCCAGACCCTGGGCATCGTGGGCGAATCGGGCTGCGGCAAAAGCGTCACCGCTCGCTCTATCCTGCGCATCGTGGAAGCGCCCGGCCGCATTGTCAGCGGGCAGATCCTCTGGTATGACGCCGAAGGCCGGCCAACCGACCTGACCCGGCTCGATCCTGACGGCCAGCAGATGCGTGGCCTGCGCGGCCGTGAGATCGGCCTGGTGTTCCAGGAGCCGATGACATCGTTCAGCCCCGTGCATACCGTCGGCAACCAGATCATGGAGGCCATCCGGCTGCACATGGGCGTCTCTAGGGCCGAGGCCCGGCGCCGTGCCGTCGAGGCGCTGCGCCAGGTGGGCATCCCGCAGCCAGAGCGGCGCATTGACGATTACGCGTTTCAGCTCTCCGGTGGGCTGCGCCAGCGCGCCATGATCGCCGTGGCCCTCTCGTGCGACCCGCGGCTGCTGATCGCCGACGAGCCGACCACCGCGCTGGACGTCACCACCCAGGCCCAGATCCTCGACCTGTTGCGCGAGCTCCAGCAGCAGCGCGGCATGGCCATCATGCTCATCACACACAACCTGGGCGTCGTCGCGGAGATGTGCGACGATGTCGTGGTCATGTATCTCGGTCGGGTCGTGGAGGTCGGCCCGGTGGACGCCATCTTCCACCAGGCGAAGCATCCCTACACCCGGGCCTTGCTGCGCTCGATCCCGGCCATCACGGCGCCATCGCGCATCAAACTGCACACCATCACCGGCTCCATCCCGCATCCCTACAACCGGCCCAGTGGCTGTCCCTTCCACCCGCGCTGTCCCGAGCGTATTCGCGGCCTGTGCGAAGTCAAAGAACCGGCGCTGCGCGATCTGGGGAACGGACAGTCGGTGAGCTGTTTCCTGTACGCAAATCGGGCATAACCAGGACGACGTTAAGTTGAACGCAACCCAAGACCAACTCCTTCTCGAAGTCAAGAACCTGCGCAAGTACTTTCCCATCCGGCGGGGCTTCCTGCAGCGTGTTGTGGGCCAGGTGCGCGCGGTGGACGACGTCTCGTTTTTCATCCGGCCGGGCGAGACCCTTTCGCTGGTGGGCGAAAGCGGCTGCGGCAAGACGACGACCTCGCGCTGCATCTTGCGCGCGGTGCGGCCTACGTCCGGTCAGATTCTCTTCCGCACGGGCGACGGTCGCGTGGTGGATGTGGCCACTCTATCCGCGGACGAGCTGAAACCGTTGCGCCGCGAGATGCAGATGATCTTCCAGGACCCCTTCTCGTCGCTCAACCCGCGCATGACGCTCCTGGACATCGTCGGCGAGCCGCTGCTGGTCAACGGCATGAAGGATCGGGCAGAGCGCACCGAACGGGTGGCCGAGCTGTTGAGGCTGGTGGGCTTGCGGCCTGAGTACATGCGCCGTTTCCCGCACGCCTTCAGCGGCGGCCAGCGGCAACGCATCGGCATTGCCCGCGCCCTGGCCTTGCACCCCCGGTTGATCGTGGCCGACGAACCGGTCTCTGCCCTCGATGTCTCGGTACAGGCCCAGATCCTCAACCTCATGCTCGATCTGCAGTCGGAGCTGGGGCTTACCTATCTGTTCGTCGCCCACGACCTGAGCGTGGTGAAACATATCAGCGAGCGGGTGGCGGTGATGTATGTCGGCCGCCTGGTGGAGATGGCGCCGACCCAGGACCTCTTTTATTCTCCGAAGCATCCGTATACCGAGGCGCTGCTCTCAGCGGTGCCCAAGCCCGATCCCCGGCTGCGCTCGAAGCGCATTGTGCTGCAGGGCAGCGTGGCCGATCCGGCCAATCCGCCGTCGGGGTGCTACTTCCATCCTCGCTGTCGCTACGCGGTAGACATCTGTAGCCGCGACACGCCTGCGCTAACGGAGCTGGCGCCCGGCCATTTCGTCGCCTGCCACCGTGCGCCTGAGTTGCAGTTGACAGGGGTGGTGTGAGGCGACACCGCCACGATGTCGCACGCCGGGGCGGGGGAGCCTGCGCCCCGGCGATGCGGCATACGGGGGCGGGGGAGCCTGCGCCCCTACGATGTCGCCATAGCGAGGGCAGGGTTACCCCGGCCTACAGCAGTTCGAGAATTGCCGGCCGCTCCCACACCTGATCGCCGACCGTCACGCGCAACATTGGCCAGCCGGGCATCGCCGTCAGCACCTCATTGCCGGCCGCGCCCACCAGGATCGTATCTTCGCTCTTGACGCCCGCGATCGAGGGATTCCAGGCGAACGCCTGCCCCTCGTGGACGACCTCGGTCGAGCCGGGCACGGCCAGGTATTCGCGCGCCTGATAACCGGCCGCGCCACCCTGATGGTGGTGCTGCCACTCGCCGTCGAATCCGGCTGCGGCGTAAGCAGCCACCGCGGCCTGGAAGATCTCGGCGACGGTCGCGCCGGGTCGCGTGCGGCTGACGAAGACAGCATCCACCTGCGCGCAGGCTTCCTGCTTGCGGCGTAGCTCCGCGGCCAGAGGGCCGAAATGCACCAGTCGGGTGATCGAGGCAACCAACCCGTGTGCCCGGCCGCACAACACCAGCATGGCATACCTCTCCAGGCGCTTGCCCGTAGGCAACGGATGCCGAAACCGGAAGACGCGCTCGTCGGTGGCAATCAGCACCACGATCGGCGTGACGCCCTGGGCATAGGTGTGCTCGCTCAGCAGGCCGGCGAGCTCGTACTCGGTCATGCCCGGGCGCACACTGTGGATGGCAGCGGCCATAGCCCGGCCACAGGCACGTCCCAGGCTGCGGAACCGTTCTCCTTCCGCGGGCGTCAATTGCAGACGAAGGCGATTGAACGCATCGCTCAAATCGGTTGCGCCGGGATGCGGCGCGTCGGCGGCCAGGCGCAAGCCGGCCGTCAGTTCGGCGGCCAGCGCGCCGACCTCATGCCAGGGAGCCGCGCGCAACGTGAAGCCGAGATCGGCCAGCGGCTCCTCTGCGGCCAGCCGCGCGGCCTCGATGTTGCTGGTGAGCACATACTGGGCATCGGCCGTGACGAGCAGCATGGCCGCGCCCACATCGGCCGCGATGCCGACGTAATTGGCCGCGCCGTCGGTCAACCAGGCAAAATTGCAAATGCGTTTGATCAGAACGGCATCGAGCTGGCGCTCGACCAGGAGCGATCGCACGCGGGCGAGTTTGTGATGAACGTCGGTCATATGCATGGGCCCCTTCGCAAGAACAGATGATCCGGCCCCGTGGGCCGCCATGCGGCCGGCGGTCGGCCGTTGAGAACGGATTTCACTATAGCGGCCCCCCGATGTACTGTCAAATCGGCGCTGGCCGCGGCCTCTTTTGGCGGCGGCATCATTCTGTGTTACACTAATCGCTTGTGAACAGAATGCCGAAACCCTTGATGAGGTGATCAGGCCTATGAAACGGCCATTTGTGATCTTTATTGCGTTGCTTGTGCTGGTGAACATCACGGTAATGGCCATGGCGGCGCCGCTGGCCCAGGGGCCCAAGCCGATCATCACCCAGCCAGAGCCAGACGCGGTCGTGCGCGGGGTGGTACAGGTCGTCGGCTCGGCCACGCATCCGCAGTTCCAGCGCTACGAGCTGTACTATGCGCCCTACCCGGTGCCTTCCGACAATGCCTGGATCTTCATCGGCGACGCACACTATCAACAACAGCCCGCGGGCCTGCTCGGCACGTGGGCCACGGGCGGCTTGCCAGACGGCACCTACGTGCTGCGCGTGCGTGTGGTCAGGCAAGATGGCAACTACACCGACAGCGATCCGCGCCGCGTGCTGGTTGCCAACCGCCGGCCGATCGAATCGCCGACACCTGCGGTCACCCGCGAACTGACCCGACCACCCGTCTCGCCCACTCCGACGGCCACCATCGTCATCGTGGCTCCGACCGTCCAGCTGCCGAGGATCACGGTCACGCCGACACTGCCGGCCCAGGTCACACCAACGCCGATCATCGGCGAAGTGCGGCCCACGGCCACGCCGGCCAGCAGCCTGGTAGACCTCAGCCGCCTGAGGGACACGGCCAAAACGAGCGCCACCTACACGCTGGGGCTTTTCGTGGCCGTGGGTGTTTTCTTCGGGGTGAAGGCGGCTCTCGCCTGGCTATGGCACAAGCTCCGGCCATGACGCGGCAAAAGAGTGACGCGGTGGCAGCCACGCTGGCCTCGCTGGCGCGTTCCCTTGCCGGCTCATTGGCCCGCCCTGCTGATGCCGGCCAGCCGATCGCCAGGATGGTCGTGGGACTGGGCAATCCGGGCGCGGAATATGCCCGGCATCGCCACAATGTCGGCTTTCAGGTGGTGGATCTGTTTGCCCAACGCCACGGGCTGAGCTTTGATAGGGTCCAGAAACGAGCGCGCGTGGCGTTGGGGCCGGTCGCCCTGGCCGATGGATGGCACGGCCGCGTGTTGCTGGTCAAGCCGCTGACCTTCATGAACGCCAGTGGCGAGGCAGTGGGTGCCCTGGCGAAGTTCTACAAAATGGCCCTGGCCGACATCCTGGTGGTCTTCGATGACCTCGATCTGCCGGTGGGGAAACTGCGCCTGCGTCCCGAAGGCGGTTCGAGTGGACAAAAAGGGGTCAAATCTATCATCCAGCATCTCGGCGGCGAAGCCTTTCCGCGGTTGCGCATCGGCATCGGCCGGCCGCCCGGGCAGATGGACCCGGCCGACTACGTGTTGCAGCCTTTCTCGCCAGCCCAAGAAGAGGAAATGGCGCTCGTGCGCCTGCGCGCGGTGGATGCGATCGAGACCTGGCTGTCTCAAGGCATCGTGGCAGCCATGAATCGGTTCAACTGACGGCTGCGGCCGGGTTGTGACGAACGGGCATGAAGCTTTACGGCCTTCTGGAATTCGGAGAACAGCTGCCGGCGTTCGCTGAGCTGATCAGCAGCCTGAACGGCGGCCAGGCATCGGCCGCGCCGCTGGGGATCCAGCACGCGGCCCGACCCTACTTGGTGGCGCTCCTGGCCCGTCGCCTGGCCCGACCGTTGATCCTCCTGAGCGCGCGCAGCGGCCGGGCACGGCAATGGGTGGACGAGCTGCGCATCTGGCTGCCCGACGAATACCCCGTCCACTTCTTCGCCGATCCGGACGCCCTGCCCTACGAGCGCATCCCGTGGGCGCCCGAAACCCGCCAGCGGCGTCTGGAGAGTCTGGTCGGGCTGTTGACGGCCGGTGATCCGCCGTTGGCCGGCGATAGCCCGCGGCCGCCGATCGTCGTCGCGTCGGCACGCAGCCTGATGCACCTGACGCTGCCACCGCGCGAGCTGCGCGTGGCCCTGCGTACCCTGCGCCAGGGCCAGATCTTCGATGCCAATCGCCTCCTGGCTCAATGGATCGGCTGGGGCTACGAATCGGCCGCCGTGGTCGAAACGCCCGGCCAGTTCTCTCGCCGCGGCGGCATCGTGGACATCTGGCCACCCAACCTGCGCAAGCCAATCCGCGTCGAGCTGTTCGGAGATGAGATCGAAAGCCTGCGCATCTTCGACCCGTCCACCCAACGCACTCTGGCCCATGTCGCGCACGTCCAGATCGGTCCGGCAAGCGAGGCGCTGCCCAAACTGGGCGAACGGGTCGGCGAGCGCCTGCGCAGCCTCGATCTGAGCCCCTGTCATCCGCCAGCGCGCACCGAGTACGAGCGCGAGATCGAGGCGTTGACGACGGGCGTCGGTTTTCGCAACCTCGAATGGTGGCTCCCCTATCTCTATTCGCAGGGTGCCTCGTTGCTCGACTACCTGCCGGCGTCCGGCTTGCTGCTGGTGGATGATATCGCGGAACTGCTGGCGACGCTGGGCGACCTGGAAGGCCAGGCCGGCCAGCTGCTTCACGACCTGCAGACAGCCGGCGACCTGCCGTCACAGGTCCTCTCGCCGTGCGCGACGACAGCCGGCCTGCGCCAGGCCATCGCCGCGCGCGCGCCGCTGTTGCTGGGCAACACGACGCTGGACGGCTGGGCCGTCACGGTGGAGACGCCGCTGGCGCGCGCGTTCAGTGCCGGGCCGCGTTACGGCGGCCAGATGCGCACGATCGTCAGCGAGGTGGAACGCGACCTGCGAGACGGCGCCGCGGTCGTGTTGGTCAGCCGCCAGGCCAGTCGGCTGGCCGAAGTCTTCGGCGACGCACATCACGCCATCGCGCCGACCGAAAACATCACCGCGCCTCCGCCGGCCGGCTTGACGATTGTACAGGGAGTGATGGACGAAGGATGGAAGCTGGACACCGGGAGCCAGTCCCCGGCCCCCGGCCCTCAGCCTCTGGCCCCTCGCCTCTGGTTCCTTACCGACGCCGAGCTATTCGGCTGGGGCAAGCCGAAGCCGAGACGGCCCCAACGGCCGCGCGCGGTGGCACCGGAAGTCTTCTTCGCCGATGTGAAGCCCGGCGACTTCGTGGTGCACATCGAGCATGGCATCGGACGCTTCAAGGGCCTGACCAAAATGACCCTGGACGGCGTCGAGCGCGAGTACCTGCAGGTCGAGTACGACCAGGGCGATCAGCTCTACGTGCCGGTACATCAAGCCGACCGGCTGGCCCGGTACGTCGGTCCGGGCGATACCACGCCGACCCTGCATCGTCTGGGTACCCTGGAATGGGAACAGGTGAAAGCGCGGGCGAAGAAGGCCGTCGCCGAAATCGCCGACGAGCTACTGGAGCTGTACGCCGCACGCGAGGTCGTTCAGGGCCACGCCTTCAGCCCGGACGCGGCCTGGCAACACGATCTGGAAGCCAGTTTCCCCTACGTGGAGACCGAGGATCAGCTCATTGCCATTGAGGCGGTGAAGCATGACATGGAGCAGCCCCGGCCCATGGATCGCCTGATCTGCGGCGATGTCGGCTACGGCAAGACCGAGGTTGCGCTGCGCGCCGCGTTCAAAGCGATCATGGACGGCAAACAGGTGGCCGTGCTGGTGCCCACTACTGTGCTCTGCCAGCAGCATTACACTAACTTCCAGCGTCGGCTGGCCGCGTTCCCGGTCACCGTTGCCATGCTCTCCCGCTTTCAGACCGAGGCCCAACAAGACCGGGTGATCGCCGGGCTGGCAAACGGCAGCGTGGACCTGGTGGTGGGCACGCATCGTTTGCTGAGCAAAGATGTGGCCTTCAAGGACCTGGGGCTGCTCATCGTGGACGAGGAGCAACGGTTCGGCGTGGCGCACAAGGAACGCATCAAGCAGATGCGCACCGAGGTGGACGTGTTGACCCTGACCGCCACGCCGATCCCGCGCACTCTCCACATGAGCCTGACCGGCGTGCGCGACCTGAGCACCATCGAGACGCCGCCCGAGGAGCGCCTGCCGATCAAAACATTCGTCGGCGAATTCGACGATGCCCTGGTGCGTCAGGCGATCCTGCGCGAGCTCGACCGCAACGGCCAGGTCTACTTCGTGCACAATCGGGTGCAGGGCATCCAGCAAATGGCCGCCCACATCCAGAAGCTCGTGCCCGAAGCACGCATTGCCATCGGCCACGGCCAGATGCCGGAGCGCGAGCTGTCCGCGGTGATGTTGGCGTTCGCCGAGGGAGAGTACGATGTGCTGGTCTGCACCAGCATCATCGAGAGCGGGCTGGACATCCCGAACTGCAACACCATCATCATCAACCGGGCCGATCAGTTCGGGCTGGCGCAGCTCTACCAGCTCCGCGGCCGCGTGGGGCGTTCGGCCGTGCGCGCCTATGCCTACTTGCTGGTAGACAAGTACAAAGCGCTGACCGAAGATGCTCGACGGCGGCTGGAGGCATTGCAGGAGGCCAGCGAACTGGGCGCGGGCTTCCGCATTGCCATGCAAGATCTGGAAATCCGCGGGGCAGGTGAGCTGCTCGGCACGCGGCAACACGGCCACATCGCGGCGGTCGGCTTCGACCTGTACACCCGGCTGCTGGCCCAGGCCGTGGCCGAGGCGCGCGAGAAGCTGGTGAAGGAGAAGGAACGTCGTCCGGAAGGAGACACCGGGTCGGCATCGGCTGCTGGCATCGTGCGGCGCAACCTCCTGGAAACGCCACTGGCGCCGACGGTGACGCTCGACCTGAACCTGCCCGCACGCCTGCCCGAAAGCTACATCCCCGAAGCCAGCCTGCGCTTGCAACTGTATCGCCGGCTGGCCGGCCTCACCTCCACAGAGGCGGTGGAGGACATGCGGCAGGAGCTGACCGACCGCTTTGGCCCGCCGCCTGAACCGGTCGAGAATCTGCTCTACCTGGTGCGCATCAAGGTGCTGGCGGTGAATGCCGGCGTCGAGGCGATCGGCATCGAAGAAGGGCAGCTGCTGATCAAATGTGCCTGCCTGGAGACGCTGGATCGCAACGCGTTGCAGCAGGCGCTGGAGGAAGCAGGCCTGTCTGCGCGCGTGACGCGGCGCGCCATCTGGATGGAGATGCGCGACGGAGCCGGCTGGCAGCGCGACCTGGCACAAGCCCTGACGATACTCCGGGAGGCGGTCGCCGGCCAGTCCGCGCGTTGAGGGATAAGTGAGGGATAAACGAGGGATAAACAGAGGAGAGACGGGGGATAACGAGGGATAAATGGGGGATAATCTCCACAGGCATCAAGCTAAGCCGCCGCAGCCCGCAGCTGGCCAGGCGGGATGAGTTGTTCCAGCAGAGTTCGCGCCGCGGTCCATGGCGATAGCGCTCGGTCACGCAGTGTTCACCTTTACAATGTGACAGTCCCCACCCTTGACCTCGCCCCCGCTTGCGGGAGCGGGGGAATCTCTTTCCTCTCCCGCCCCGCAGGAGAGTAGGAAAGGGGGTGAGGGCGTTGCCCGAAATGCGCAAACAATCGCCGCGAAGTTGTCCTGGTCAGACATTCGATTGACCTCCACCGGCGAAGCGAATCGTCCCGAAGCAACGCGGCAGATGGAAGTTGTGCTCATCCAACGGCGACCAGGAGGCCCAATGCGGATGCGAGCTACCGTCGGCGCACTTGTATAGATTGGCGCGCCACGTCGCGCCCGGCGAACGATCCACCGGACCGGTGAACTCCTCCAGGAGTGCATACGGGATGAAACATTGCAGCCGCCATGGCGGGTCTTGACCGTCAGCGCGACGCCCAAGAGCTGGGTGGGTGGATGCAAGGGCTTAATGCGATAGTCCAGGGTGTTGCCTTGTAGGCATAGCCGGTGAGCAGGTCAGTGCCGAAACCGTCCAGCATCCCACCTTCCACGCCGCGCAGGGTACGGATGCCGCGCGTGCGGATGTCGCGGTTCACCTCGACCAACCGCGTCTGCAGCCGCTCCCACGCAGCCGCTCCCACGCAGCCGCTCCCACCCTGGTCTTGAAGCGGAGAACGGCTTCCTGGCCTGAAAATGTAGGACAACTGCTTAGCAGTTGTCCTACTGGATCTTCATGCTTTATGGTGCCCCTGGGAGGCATGTCAAACTGGCTTATGGCATTTACATTACGACCATCGCGCCTTGGAACGGAACGCCACGGCCCGCTTCACGGACACTACGATCGAGACGAGACCCCAGCGTGCCAGCGGCGTCGCCGGTGACTTGGCACAATCCCTTTTGCAGCTCACGGCCCAAGTTTGTTGACCAGGCTGTTGGCCCACGCCTGGATGACTTCCCAGTCGCGAATGTCGCTCATCGGTTGTTTTCCCGATCAGACGCGCACGAGCCATATCGTCGGCAACAAGACCGCCACTGCCAGCAGCCATGTCAATCCGGCGGCAATCCACCAGACCGGCCGCGACTGGGCGGGCAGGGCGACCGGGTTGGGCAAAGGCTTGTGCACATCCAGCCAGTAGGCGGCCAGGAAGAATCCCCAGAAGAACCCCACATAGCCGAACCAGTATTGAAAAACCACCACTGTCGGTCACGGGGCTGCAGCAGGGCCGCCACATCATCACGCTGCGGGCCACCGACAGCCACGGCCAGAGCCGCACGGCCAGCCGAGTGATCCTGGTCGGGATGCGGGGCCTCTACCTGCCGCTGGTGCAGAAGTGACCTGATGTAGCGCGCTTCATAACATAAGACGAGACCCTCGGCTCTCCGGTTCAGCCTTCATCATTGGCCTGCCGCCTGTCGTGGAGCGGGGGAAATGTGCGGCGGGCATTGGCTACCGAACGCAGCCAATGCCCGCCTGTTGCCAGGCCCCTCTCACTGCGGATCACACCGGGCCAGGCTACCGGCCCACCATCTCGATCTGCGCCGGCGACGCCACGAAGATCGCCGGGTCCCCCTGATACCACCTCACCGCGCCGGTGACCTCCACCTCGGTGCCCACAGGGAAGAGCGCCTCCGGTCTGCCGGCGAAGGCGGGCCAGTGCTCGCTGAGGATGATGGCCTTGAAGCTGCCCTGGTGCGGGCTGGCGAACCCCACCAGCACGTGCTTGCCGTTGTTGACCACGTGGCGCACCTCGCCGGTGACCGTCACCGTCCGTCCGGCCCACGCCCGCGCCTCGCTGTGGGCGATCACCGCCTCCGGCCGGCCGTCGGGCCGGGTCGCGGCCGCAGCCGGCGCCGTGCGATCCGTCGTCCGTTGGATCAAGGGCAGGGTGAGGGAAACCTTGGCAGTTGATTGCGGGTTGCCGCTGGTCAGGGCCACAATCGCGCCATCGGCGCTGCGGAAGTACACGTTGTCGTTGCTGACCACCGAGATTGCGTATTCGCTCCAGTATTGGTCGTAGACCGCGCCCTGGTTGTAGTAGATGTAGAAGCCGAAGTCGTAGTCCCGCGTGTTGGCCAGGTTGCTGGGGCAGTAGTGGGAGGCGCTGAACGCGCACCCGCGGGTGTCGTCCTGCGACGTGGCCACCGTGGCCAGCCGCTGGGTGGTGATCTTGTCGCTGAAGCTGCCGCGGGCGTCGGAGCGGTCCAGGATACGCATGGCGAAGCCGGCCTCCCAGTGCCCGCCGAACAGGTAGTCGCCGGCCACCGAGACG
>FWPU01000138.1_pt1 | contig 68402 bp, 64 predicted proteins | sample 2228361 | NCBI WGS metagenome assembly FWPU01 (sample SAMEA103939777, study PRJEB20133) | metagenome
AAGGCGGAACTCGCCAGCCTGATGACTGAGCGCTTTCAGCTCTTTACAACGCCCCGATGATGCCCTGACTAAATCCATTTCCGCCGACTATACCTCCTGTCATTACTATTGAACCGTAGATGCTGAGCACGACGTTCAAGAGTAAGTTGCACGGAGAAATGTTGCGAAGATATTGTGGAGAAGATATTGTAGACAAGTATAGCAGGCCGGGCAAAACCTGTGGATGTCTATACGTCGAGATCACGCCTCATCAATGAGATGAGCATTCCCCTCTGTTCGACGGGTTTGCGATACACTTCACGTGATGCTTATCTGAAGGGTGAAATATTGAGCAAAACATGAGCAACTCACAGCAGTGGAACATCTGTCGCAGGCATCTTCCCCCACGGCGCAGCAGATTGCCCACGTTCCACGTTCCACATTCTACCGTTTCCGTTGCCACGCAGACACATTCCACGTCACCGGCGCCAGCGCATCAGGCGCAATCCCGCGAACGTCGGGCGCAGCGACGACGACGCTGAGACGCTGAAACAGGGGGATCGCCGGCAGTTCCTGGGTCCAGAGTTGCTGCTGGCGCAGGTACGCCTCGGCGCGTTCGGCAGGATCGAGAGTTGTATCGGCGGTTCGCACCGCGCGATCGGCGTCGCGGAAGCACCAGCCGGCAAAGTTCTCGCCGCGATAGCGATTGCTTTCGTTGGGAACAGCCGCACAACTCCAGAGTTGTAAACCGCTCGGCTCCGGTCCGGCGATCCAGCCGAAGAGCGCCAGATCGAACTGCCGGAGATAGAGCGGACCTTCCGGATCGAACATTTCGTCGGGCGGCGCTTCGATGATGTCGATCTCCACGCCGATCGCTTTCATATCTTCCTGGAACCGTCGGGCAATCTCACGTCGAACCTCGCTGCCCTGGGTCGTCAGGAGCTGCAGGGTCAGAGTGACGCCATCCGGCGATGCGCGAATGCCGCTTCCGCCGGGATCGGTGTACCCGGCCTCTTCGAGCAACTGGCGCGCCTGTTCCGGGTCATACGGGTAGCGCGTCACCTGATCGGGCGGTGCGGCAAATGGTTGCCCTGGCAGAATCCAGCTGTCGAGCACCGGTACATTCCCTTTGAAAAGAGCCTCAGCCATCGCCTGCCGGTTTGTGCCATACGCCAGTGCGCGTCGAATGCGAATATCCTGCAAGAGCGGGACGTCCAGATTGAATAGCACATGTTCCCAGACAGGGTTGGGAGTGGGTATGACCTGTAGGGTTCCTTCGACGGCATCTTGATCGAAACGATCCAGCATGTTCGAAGAGATGCGCTCGGTTATCCCCAGATCGAGGTTGCCGTTGAGCAGATTTGCGCGCACCATTTCGAGATCGGCAAACACGCGGAACACCAGCCGCGACGCTGCCGGCGCAGGACCGAAATAGTGCGGGTTGCGCTCGAAGCGCAGTTCGGTCGCGGTTCGTTCGACAAGCATATATGGACCGTACCCGACCGGCTGGCGCGCAAACTCGCTCTGACGCACGCGCGCCGGGTCGATGCCCTGCAACAGATGACGCGGCAGCGGCGTCCAGTAACTCATAAAATAGGCGGCGCCTACATAGTCGGGGCGGAGCACGGCGCGCGTCGTGTGATCGTCGATCTTCTCATATGCAGCGGTTTTTGCCAGCAACTCGGCGGCTGCGTCGCCAGGCGGCGCGGCTTTCGCAAGTTCGTAGGCGAAGACCGAGTCATCCGCCGTGACCGGCGTCCCATCCGACCAGCGCAACTGCGGATTCCAGCGGAAGGTGATGACCAGCTGATCGACCTGGGTGACAACATCAGTGACTGTGGTCGTAATGGCGCCGGTTGCATCGAGGTAGACATCGACTGTGCGCAGTTCCGCATCGCCATTTTCGAGTGTTGGGATGCGTTCGAGAACGCCGGTGACGGTATAGCCGTAGTTGTAAGTCAGAATTGGCGAAGGGAAGAGTAACTCGCCAATCGGCGCCGTTGCGCGGCGGGTCGCAGCGGTTTGCGGATAGGGGTAAAGGTCGGCAGGAAGATCGAGCGTCCCGATCATCCAGGTGTCGCTGCGTTCCGCGATGCGCTCGGCAATAATCGCGCTGGTGGGGATCGGAGCGCCCGCGGGTGGTGTCGGAGCATCCGTCGGCGTCGGCACTCCGCCTTCGATTGTGCACCCGACCAGCGCCATGCACGCAAGCGCCAGAGTCAGAACCAGTTGTAGCGCACGTTCGAGTCGTTGTCGGATCATATGTGCGAGGAGTGTAGCAGGGTTGCGGCAATTTGTCCAATAACGGTTTATCAATCGTTGTGCAACGTGCTATAATCGATGACAATCTCGTCATCGGCGGAGCATTCGTGTGACTGAGCCAGCCGTTATCTCGACCGATCAACTCATCTGCGACCTCGATCAACTCATCAGTCTGGCAGGCGGTCCTGGTCAGGCGGATGAACTGCGTGCCGTAGCAACCCGTATCGCAACGATGATGCGTCGTCACGGTCTGACCGTCGAGATGCGCCCGACCCCCGGCGCCCCGATTGTCGTTGGCTGGCGTGGCGGGCGTCAACCCTACACCGTGCTGCTCTATCATCACTACGATGCACCATCGCCCGGTCCCTGGCGCGACTGGCAGCACGATCCATTCCAGCTGGCTGAGCGTGACGGCGTTGTGTATGGACGTGGCGTGGCGGATGGCAAGGGACCGCTGGCAGCGCATCTGAACGCGATTGCTGCACTGATCGAATCAGAAGGCGAATTGCCGTGCGGCGTCGTGGTGGTTGCCGAAGGCGACTATCTGCTGGGAAGTCCGCACCTTGGGTCACTGATCGCCGATCGACGCGCGCTCTTCAGAGCCGATGCCTGCCTGGCAAGCGGGGGGGATCGTGATGCCGGCGGGCAACCGTTCTGCTACAGCGGCGCGAAAGGCCTGGTACAGGTGATGTTGCGGGTGCAGCAGGCTCAGGAAGCGTTGCCCGCCGGCATGGCAGCCAGTGTGCCCAATCCGCTCTGGCGCCTGATCTGGGCGCTCAACCAGATTAAGACCGACCAGGAAGATGTGCTGATCGGCGGATTTTACGATGCCATCGAAGGTCCCACAACCGCAGAGAATCGTATCCTGCGGACGGTGCTCGCCGATGAGACAGGACGGCGTAACGCCTGGAACATCGATCAGTTTCTTTTGGGGTTGACCGGTGCGCCGCTGGTGCGCTCGGAAGTGACCCTGCCGACGTGCAATGTCAATCTGCTGCAAACCGAGCCCGTTGGCGAGCCGCCAGCGATCCCGCGCAGCGCCGCTGCACGATTGGACTTTCAGTTAGTGCCCCGGCAGCGTCCTCAGATGGTCGTTGAGGCGCTTCAGGCGCATCTCGCTGCAAAAGGGCTGAATGATGTCCTGCTCGAACGCCTGCCGGGCGGGTATCCGCCCGCCCAGTCGTCCATCGATGACCCCTTCGTGCGCCTGGTGAGCGATGTCGGCAGGTATATCCATGGAGCGCCGCTGACCATCCTGCCGCGCGGTCCGTTCAGTCTGCCGCTGTTCTACTTCACCGAAGCGTTTGGCATTCCAGTCGCCTCCGTTGGCGTCGCGCGTTCATTCAGCGCGATCTTCGGCGCCAACGAGTGCATCCCGCTTCCCGATCTGGTGCGTCACGGCCAGCACCTGATCGAAACGCTCTACGCCTGCGCCGCTGTCAGCGCCAGTGCCCAATGACGGCGCCTCGTTCGATCCATTGGCTAACCACGGCAGGCGTTGCCGTTCGGTCGCCGTCGTTCCTGCTGTTCCTCGCGTTTCTTGTGCTGTATGGCTGGACAGCTGCGCCCGATGTGCTCTCCGGCGACTCGGCGGAGTTTCAACTGGCATCGGTTCTCACCGGCGTACCACATCCCACCACCTATCCGCTGGCAACGCTCCTCGGTCATCTGGCAACCCAGGCACTGCCATTCGGTACGCTGGCATGGCGCGTGACGGCGGTTTCGGCGGTGTGCGCGGCGCTGGCAGTCGCGCTTTTTGCGCTGCTGGCACAGCGTATCGTCGGGCATCGGTGGATAGCGCTCACCGGCGCTCTGGCGCTCGGTTTTGCGCCAGGGTTGTGGAATGCCGCCACAATTGCGGAAATCTATGCGCTGCTGGCGCTTTTGATGGTGGCGCTGGCGCTGGCGTTGCTGCGGACATGGGAGAGCACGGCGCCGCCGGCGCTGTCCCGGCTGGCGCCGGCGGCGCTGATCACCGGTCTCGGTCTGACCCATCACGGATTGTTCGCCGTGACTGCGCTCCCGCTCTTTGCCGCCGGAATTGTTGCCGTATTGTGGCGCGAGCGAAAACGGATGCCAGTACGCGAACTGGCGACCTCCGCAGGATGGGTCAGCCTCGCCTTGCTTGCCGGTATGACGCCGTGGCTCTACCCGCTGGTGCAGTTTGCCCGCTTCGGTCCGTTCGATGGCGTGGACTATGGGCTGCCGCGCCACTATTTCTGGGGAGCGCCACAGTCGTGGTGGGAGGTTGTCGATCTGATGACCGGCGGCGAAGTGCGGCGGGGTATCTTTCAGGCACCCGCTGCCGGGGCGGCATTCGCGACGCTGCAGATGGTCGGTAGACGGCTGTCGTTCGAGTTTGGACCGATCGGTGTGCTCCTGGGATTGGCGGGGAGCGTTGCGCTGCTGCGACGGTCGGTGTGGCTCTGGCGCGCAGCAGCGTGGGTGTTCCTCGCGACGCTGGCATATCTGCTGCTGCTGGGTCCGGCGGTTGGCGACGCTCCGGTGTTTACCCTGCCGATGCTGTTGCCGTGGGCGCTATGGATCGCGGCAGGGGTTGATGCAGTCGTTCGTTGGACGCAATTGTGGAAGGTGCGCTGGAACACTATGGCAACACTGGCGTTGCTGGCAGCGCTGACGCTCGGTTGGGGCGCGACGCGCTATCGGGTGTCGGCAAAACAGCATCTCTGGCTCTACCGCGAGTTTGCCACAGCGACATTTGCAGTTCTTCCGCCGGATGCGGCGGTGATCACCCACTGGGAGCAGGGAACGACGCTGCTCTACCTGCGCTTCGTGGAAGGCGTGCGCCCCGATGTCTGGGTGGACGTCGTCGAGCCCGGCGACGACCCCTGGCTCGAACGGGCGCGTCGTCGCTACCCCGGTCGTCCGGTGTACTTCGTGGGCCAGCCGGAAAGCGTCGCCGGCATACCGGTTGAACTGGTCATTGATGAGCCGTATGCCGATGTCTACCGGTTGCGGGGATCGTCCCAGGACTGAAGGACGCCGGTTTCACCACCCTTCGATCGGTTATCGGTTATTCCTCTTTAGATTTTAGATTTTGGATTGGAGATTATCGCGCAGGGCGTTCTGATGCGATTTGACGGAACTCCGTTTGCGGAGTATTCAAGTGAAATTGGTATCAGCCGAGCGGCGGGCGTTGCCCCAGGGGGTAGGGGCACGGCGGGCGTTGCCCCAGGGGGTAGGGGCACGGCGCCGCCGTGCCCCAACTAAGAGCCTATCCGAAAAACCGCATCCTGAGTAGCGCGCAGCGCGTATCGAAGGGGCGGTTTTTCGGCACCCTGCGTTATTCGGATAGGCTCTAAGGAGGCGGGGGATGAGGGCGCGTCCCAACGCCACTCATGCCCATCTTTTGCGACGAAAGCCATCCCGGGTGCGCGCGCCTCCAACGCGCATACGGGCGAGACCCCCACGCACCCGGCGGCAGACGAGAGAAGCAGACACCGGCGCATCGGCGCTACACAGTGTCCGGCATGATTCCTTCCGCGATCCGCCTGCGGAACAGCGCAACCGTTTCGGCGACCGCCTGTTCCAGCGGCGTAAACGGCAGATCGCCGATCACCCGCTCGAGTGGCGCCGCGTCGAACGCCTCCGGGAAGGGGAGCGGCTTCTCGTCGAACGTAATCAGCCCGCGCGCCTCCGGCGCCGCCGCCTCGATTGCCGCAACAATCTCCCCCATCGTTGCCACACTGCCGCACAGGTTGAAAATCTCCGCTCCCTGAAACGGCGCGCGTGCAGCGGCGATGAAGGTGCGCGCCACATCATCGGCGTACTGGTAGGCGGCGCGCCCGCCATACGGAATGTGGTACGGCCTGCCAAGCGCGGCTGCAACCATCGCCTTTGTCGGGCTCGACGTCAACCCCTGGTCGCGCCCCGGACCGTAGACGATGTACGGGCGCAGACCGATGCTCGCCACCTGCGCATCCTGCCAGTAAACACGCGCTGTGCCCTCGTTGGCCTGCTTGAACACACCGTAGAGCGTGGTCGGATGCCCGACAGCGCCGTGCGTCACCACGCCGGATGCATCGGCATCGACTGCATCGTACACTGCCGCCGACGAGGCGTAGACCACCCTGCCGATCCGGTCGCGGCGACGTGCCACCGCCTCAAAGACATTGACCGTACCGACGACATTGACGCGCGCGCCGAGCGGCGGATTGGCGCGCACAAACGGAATCTGGAGCGCCGCCAGATGAATGACATGGGTGATGGCGTATTCGTCAAGCGTGCGTTCGAGCGCTTCCAGATTGGTGATATCGCCGCTCACAAACGTCACACGCGCCAGTTCCTCATCGGACATGATCAACGTCAGACGGCGCGGATCGCTTGCCAGGTCGAAGACGACGACCGGCGTCCCCTCACGCGCCAGATTACGGACCGTCCACGCGCCGATGCATCCAAGCGCGCCGGTGATCAGAAAACGTTCGTTGTGCATAACAGTGGCAGAGTTTGTATTCAGTCTGAAGAAGAGCGCAGGTACGCCTCAGCACAGCAGGATGATGCCCTGCAGGACGGACCGATTGATGGTCATTCAGGCGTTTTCCATCGCTCAAAGCGGTTATTACGCGCCATTATAGCATGGGAATGAGAGAGGGCGGTTGCCGGCGCATGAAGGAAATTGGTGAGCGACGAATGCCGGGCCTGCCTGGCGACTGTGCTGGAGATCGAAGTGTTGCTGCCGTACCTCTGACAACGCACTACACTCCTGGCGACAGGCGACCTCTCGCTGCTGCCGCCTCACTCGATCCGGCGCGAGCGAATAATCAGCGCCACTTGCGCCACCAGCCCGGCGAGCGCCAGCCCATAACAGATCGACGCAACAAGTTGCGCTGGAACGGGAGGAAGACTCAGCAACACACCGGCGCCGGAAACGAGAAACCCCGCCCCCATCGCTCCGAGCGACCCCTGCGCCAGGCGCTCCTGGATGCGCGCAATGCGGCGCAGTCGCGGATCGCGGAACACATCGTCCCACGGTTTCCCGCCGAGCCGCAGACGGAACCAGGGTAGCAACGCCGCCAGCGTGATCATGAGCGCGCCGCCGAGTGCCGTAACCCAGGCTGTGGTTGCATCCACCATACGAATCAGTGCGCACGCAGCGCCACGCCGCCGCCGCGCAGCCGCAGCGTCTCAGCGTACTGGCGACACTCCGCCGCTACGCGACGCCCCAGTTCGACCGCATAGTTCGTTCCGCGATCCCAGGGATACACCTGGCTCATACTGGCCCAGAACAGACCACGCAGCGGCGTTGCCAGCGGCGGAATGTTCGGTGAGTGGTTGACCGGCACGATCGGTTGTGCATAGGGTTCGCGGTGGAGCCAGAATGCCCGCACCCACGACAGATCGAAGTGCGGGTTGACTCTCGCCAGCGCCGGAAGGAAGCGCTGAAGCAGTTCATCGGGAGTGAGACGGAAATACTCGTGATCCGGGTCGAGATAGTCGCCGCAGTAGATCAGATGATCGCCGCCATAGTGCGCCGGTTCGATAAAATTCGTATGCTCGACCAGCGCCAGGAAGGGAAATTCGCGTTTCGGCGGCATCAACCAGTACGTGCCGTCGGTCAACAGGCGCTGCCGCAGCGCAAGCGTCATCACCACCGCCCCCATCGAGCGCAATGCCCGCAGGCTGCTGAGATAATCCACGGGAAGGTGCGGCGCCAGGCGCGCCAGCAGCGCCGGAGAACCGGTGACGACCACCGCATCGACATCCTCGGCCGCGCCGGCGAGTGCGCCGCCAGCCGTCACCTGCCACACATCATCCTCCAGCCGCGTCAGCGCCGCGACCGGAGCGCCAAGGTGCACCACCGCGCCAAAGCGCTGCACCCGTTCGAGTAATGCATCACAGAACGCCTGAAATCCGCCGATAAAGTAGCCCAGCCGGAAACTGCGCGCCTTGAGCCGCGCCCAAAGCCACGCCATGTTAACCTCGTCGGCATACGGACCAAACTTGCCCTCCAGCAGCGGACGCCAGATTTCACGGTACACATTGGGCCCGCACCAGCGCAGCGTCCACTCCGCCGCCGTCACCTTCTCGAGCGTCCGCCAGTCGTTCGTGACATACTTCAGATAGGCGGCAGCCAGCCCGAAGCGCAGCCGATCCGGGAAAGGAATGGCCGGAAACCGCAGCACCGGCAACACACCATCAAGCGCATATGTACGACCGTTCCACCACTGCGCTGTGATCGGACGACGGAAGAAGAGGCGATCAGAAAACCCTATCTCCTGCACCAGCGCTTTGATGGCGCCATCGCTCTCGAACAGATGGTGGTAGAAACGTTCGAGAGGCCATTCCCAGCGCTCATCGCGGAACCCGGAGGCAAGCCCGCCCGCAACCGGCGCCGCTTCGTAGACCACAACGCTATGACCGCTGCGCGCCAGGTCGTAGGCAGCCGTCAGCCCGGCAACACCCGCGCCGATGATGGCGACTTTCATCGAACCGCCTCCGTCGCCCTGCCGAAATCGCGCCAGCCCAGATGCTCACTGAGCATATACCAGGCGCCAAGCGCAGTGATCGGCAGCCAGAGCGCCACATGCAACACGACCGTATAACTGGTAGCCACAGCCTGATCGACATTGAACGCCATCAGCACCGCGATGCCCGGCACGTGGAATGTACCGATGTACCCCGGCGTCGACGGGAGCGTGGTAAACAGATTCACCACCGCCGTCATCAGCATCAGCACCAGAAACGACGTCTCGAACGGGAAGGCGTGCATGACGAACCAGTACTTCCCGGTTTCGGTCAACCAGATCAGCGTTGACGAAACAAAGATCAGCGCCAGGTCACGTGGACTGCGCAGCGACTGCAACCCTTCGACGAAGCGGTCGAACAGGCTATGAACGGCGGTGCGGAAGCGTTCGGGCACAAACCGATCAACGATCCAGGCATACGCCTGACTCATGCGCGCCGGACGCGCGGCGATAGCCAGAAACGCCGCAAGCGCCGCCAGGAACAGAACGCTGAGGATCGTCACCAGTGATGAGTAGACCGGCGGCAGCGGCGCGAATGGCAACGTCACAAAGACGAACAGCAGCATCACCAGTCCATCGAAAAGGCGTTCGAGCACGACGGTCGCCAGCGATGCGCTGATCGGCACCTGTTCCTTACGTTTCAGAACATACGAACGGAGCACTTCACCGGCGCGTGCAGGGTAGACGTTGTTACCCATGTAGCCGATGACCACGATGGGAAACAGGCGCGACACCGGAACCGGCGCGAGGTGGCGCAGCATGTAATGCCAGCGCCAGGTGCGCGCCCAAACAGCCAGGAAATAGATCCCGACGCCAGGCGCGAGCCACCAGTAATTTGCCTGACGCATGACCTGCCAGAAGGTCTGGAAGTCGAGCCCGCGAAGCGCAATCCAGAGGCAAACAGCACTGACGACAATCCCAAGCCACAACTTCCAATTGCGCACGAAGAAGCCTCTTCAGGAGCGCGGGTCAGCCGCGCATGATAGCGTGTCTGCAACAATGCCGCGGCAGTGCGTACCCGGCGTCAAGAAGGCATGATACTGCGCGTCTCCGGGTCTGTCAATGGCAGCATGGGGGCACGCGGCGGCAGTGGCGTGGCTGCCGATGACATGATATACTGCAGCCATGACTGTAGCCAGAAGCAACACATTGCCCGCTGCGAGCGACCCCGCCGAGGACCCGTTCCGCTACGGCTGGCGCTTCGTGCCGCGTCCGACCCCCGACGACCCGCACCATCTGGAACAGGTTCCCCTCACCCTGGAGGATGTCCTGCATCCCGAAGTGGGAGACTTCATCGTGCACAGCGACCGTCACGAAACCGACCGCATGTACCTCACCGCCGTGCTGCGCGCGCGTCTCGAATCCTCCGGCGTCGCCGTCGTGCTCAGCGATGTGCGTATCGCGTGGGATATCCCCGACCTGCGCGCGCACGGACCGGATGTGATGGTCATTCCAGGCATCGACGAGCGCCGTAACTGGAGCACCTTCGAAGTAGCGGTTGAGGGAGTGCGCCCGGCGCTGATCATCGAGATCACCTCGCCGGAGACGCGCGCGCTCGACCTGGAAAGGAAAGTTGGGCATTACGCGCGCGCCGGGGTGACACAATACGTGATTGTGGACGACCTGGGGCGAGGGCGGACGCGCGGGATGCGCCTGCTCGATTACCGGCTGGAGAGAGGGACGTACCGATTGCAGCCGCCCGACGAGCAGGGACGGGTGCATCTGGCGATTGCGAACATCTGGCTGGGGGTGCAAGGCGACCACGTGGTCTGCTACGACGAGCGCGGCGCAGAAATCGGCGACTATGCGACCGTCGTGAGACAGGCGGCGGAAGCCGAGGCGCGCGCCCGGCAGGAAGCCGAACGCGCTCAGCAGGAGGCTGCTGCCCGCGCCGAAGCCGAAGCCCGCGCCCGGCAGGAAGCCGAACGCGCTCAGCAAGAGGCCGCTGCCCGCGCCGAAGCCGAAGCCCGCGCCCGGCAGGAAGCCGAACGCGCTCAGCAAGAGGCCGCTGCCCGCGCCGAAGCCGAAGCCCGCGCCCGGCAGGAAGCCGAACGCGCTCAGCAAGAGGCCGCTGCCCGCGCCGAAGCCGAAGCCCGCGCCCGGCAGGAAGCCGAACGCGCCCGGCAGGAAGCCGAAGCCCGCGCACAAGTCGAAGCACGTCTGCGGCTTCTGGAAGAAGAATTGCGCCGTCTCACGTCTGGTCACTGAACAAACTCCGACGAAGACTGGACTGTCCGTTCCTTTTCAGATGTCGCTGCCTGTCCTTGCGGTCCGCACTCCCTCTGCCCCCACGTCAGATCAACAGGCAGGAAGTACGACGGGGGTATGCGGCAGGTCGGCTACGCGAGAGGTATGACAGACATCCAGCCAGTAGCGCCGTGCAGGTAACCATCGCTCTTCTCCGGGGTGTGCATTCATCCTATCCTCGAATAGACAACGAAGGCGTCCCGCTTTTATCCCAGGCGTCAATAAATCACCGGCAACAGTTCACAATCGAGGGTTCGGGAGAGTCTCGCGCGATCACGGATCGGCGGCGGGATGGCTGTTGCGAGCGCCAGAGCGCGTCGCCCCGCCGACGCACAAACACTATGGTTAATGTGAGCGCTTGCAATCACCGGTGATCTTGACAAAGCCGATAAAGTTGTCTAAGATCATGAAGAATGTTGTCAAAGTTGTGTGAGGAACTCAAGCATGTCTGTCGAACAGATGAACCCAATGGCGCCTGCCTTCGACCGCACTGCGCTGCGGTTCAATCAGGCAGTGATCGTCGCCCTGCTGCTGGTTGCGTATATCATCGATCTGCCGTGGCTGGTCGCGGTCGTTGCGATTGTTATGGCGCTCGGCGCCGCATTGCCTGCGCTGGCGCTCTTTCAGCGCCTCTACCGCGATGTGCTGCGCCCTGCCGGGTTGCTGCGCCCCGACATCCATCACGAAGATGCTGCGCCCCATCGTTTTGCGCAGGGGATGGGCGCCGCCGTGTTGATCCTGGCGAGTGGTGCGCTGCTCCTTGGCGCTCCAGGGGTCGGATGGGCGCTGGCGCTGCTGGTCGTCGCACTGGCGGCAATCAACCTGCTGTTCGGTTTCTGCGCCGGCTGTTTCATTTTCTTCCAGATCCAGCGCCTGCGCGCGCCGCATTGATTGATCGAGCGACCAGACCGACATTGAACAATCTTGAGCGCTGCGGGCATTCGGGAAAGCGGACAGTGACGAATCAGCCTTTGCGATCTGATTCCATGGGCGAAAACGATGATTGATCGATTGCTGATTATTGCGGCGATTGCCGCTGTGGTTGCGCTGGCGTGGGCGGGCATTCGCGTCTGGCGAGACTGGAAGGTTCGCTCCCTGATGCGCGAAACGCCGTTTGCCGGCATCATTCCAGCCGGGAAACCGGCGGTGGTTGGCTTTTCGACGCCTGGATGCGTCGAGTGCCGCAGCCGCCAGGCGCCGGCGCTGATGCGCCTGGCGGCTGCGCTGGGTGAAACCGTCACGGTGCGCACCCTGGCAGTGTCGGATTACCCGCAACTCGTTGATCGTCTCGGCATTCTCACCGCCCCGGCGACCGTGGTGCTCGATGCAGCCGGTGCAGTGCGTTTTGTGAACCTTGGGTTTACCGATGCTGCAACGCTCGCTCTGCAGGTCGGCACTGTCGAACATCCGGCGCCACAAACGCGGCACGACGCCTTCGCGGCTTGATGCCCCCATTCTATCGCCAGCATCAATCCGTTATCAACCCCAGACGGCGCAGCCAGCGTTGTGACAGACCAAAAGCGCGCGCCCCCAATACGCCGCCCTTGACAACCAGTCGCATCCGCCCAAGCGCCCGAAGGTCCGCCTGATGGCGCAACCCTGCGCGCGTCTGCGCATCCCGCGTCTGCACCAGTACCATCGCCTGCTCCCATACCTCACGCCGCCAGTTGCGGATCAGACGGGAGGTGCACCACTCATCGAGCGGTCCGAACGCCACATCTACGATGTTCATGGCAGGCGAGTAGCGTTCCAGTGCGGTATCCTGCACACTATCGATCGTTTCACCGATGATCGTATTCACCATCAGGTAATCATCGCGCCGGGATTCGCGCAGTGATGGCGCAAGATCGTCCCATTCGTCGCGCAGCATATCATCGAGCACAAGGATCAGATCGCAGTTGATGTGCGCATTGACGCCAAGCAAGAGGTGCGCCAGCGGCGGCACATGCGGCATGCGCGTCAGGTCGTGCGCCTGCCGCCAGACGTCCGGCAGCCAGCCAGCGCCACGTTCGTACCCTTCCAGGGCGATAAAGTAGTACTCCGCAAACTGGTGCACCAGCGTATGCACCCAGCCATTGTCGTCGAAACGTCCTGCCGTGACCCCGTCGAGCATGTTGCGCGTCATCAGTGCGGCGATCGCCAGTCGCTTCCCAGGAGGCGATATGGGTGTGCATACGTTCGAGCAGCGCGTGGTGTATCATTGCATGGAACTCCCATGTCGTATGATAGACGCCTGTTCAGTGAGTGTGGGTCGCCCAATCGACCCTGAAAGGAACCGTTCGATGGATAACGCCGAACTGCGACGACAATTGACGAACATGCTGGTCGAGCGCCAGGCGCATATGATCTTCGAGGATGCGGTCGCCGATTTTCCCGAGTCGCATATCAACACGCGCCTGCCGAACTGCCCCTACACCTTCTGGCATCTGCTGGAACATCTGCGCATCTGCCAGCGCGACATTCTGGAGTACATCCAGTCCAACCATTATACCTGGCCCACGTTTCCCGACGATCTCTGGCCCGAGCCCTCGGCGACCACCGATCAGGCTGGCTGGAACCGCACGATCGAGCAGTTCCTCGCTGACCGGCAGCGGCTGGTGGATATCATCAACGATCCCGCTGTCGATCTCTTTGCGCCATTACCGAACAGCGGCGAGTATCGCCATACGATCGTGCGCGAGATCGGCATCATTGCCACGCACAATTCCTACCATATCGGCGAACTGGCAATCATGCGCAGCGTGATGGGGTTATGGCCTTCATAATACTGCAAACAGACGCACCGGCGCGCTCGCGGTCAATGCTGCCAGAGCGACAACCTCGGCAATCTCACAGAGTGCGCCATACGTATCACCGGTCAACCCGCCGAGGTCGCGCGTCCACCAGCGCCCCAGGACATGAACGACCAGCCAGACGAGCGCCAGCGCGATCAGCCCGTGTGCGCCTCCCAGCGCCAGCGCCAGGATCAGTGTCGCGCCGCTGGCAACCAGGAAATCGCCGGGGCGCAGGTGCGACTGGAAAGTGCGCCCCAATCCTCCTTCGCGCGCCGGCGGAAAGCGCACAATGCCATACACATCGGCCCAGCGCCCTAACATCGGCGCCAGCAGCACTGCCATGAACCAGGCATGTCCGGCAGCTGTCAGAAACACCACCTTCAAGCCCAACACTGCCACCAGCGCCAGCGCGCCCATCACCCCAATCCGACTGTCGCGCATGATTTCCAGTTTGCGTTCACGCGACCGCCAGCTCATCACGCCGTCGAAGGTGTCACTGAGACCGTCAAGGTGGAGACCTGCCGTCAGCGTTCCCCAGGCGACGACCAGCACAACCGCGCGCACCGTCTCATTCCAGAGCGCACCGGCGATCCATCCGGTTACGACAAGCAACGCCCCAAGCGCCAGTCCCGCTATCGGGAAGTAAGGAATGGCGCGTGGTATCGACTCTGGCGCCATGTGCGGCAACCCCGGCACGGGAATGATCGTGAGAAAGCGTAACGCCTCGCCGATGGGCCACAGCGGACCCCACCAGTTGCGCGGCACGCGCTGCGACGTGGTATCCTCAGAAGACATTGTGAGTGTTCCTGTTGCGATATGGAGGTGGTTGTGGATCCGCGTGGAATGCTGCTACTGTTTGGCGCTATTACTTGTGAACTGATTGGAACGAACGCGCTCAAAGCCGCCGATGGCTTTACGCGCCTCCTTCCCACGCTTCTGGTCATTGTCGGTTACGGCGCCTCATTTTACCTCATGTCTCTCAGCCTGCGCACCATCCCGCTCGGCATCGCCTATGCCATCTGGTCAGGATTGGGGACGGCCATTATTGCGGTGATCGGCGTGATCGTATGGCGCGAACATCTAAACAGTGCGGGAGTCATCGGCATCGTACTGATCATTGTCGGCGTCGTGCTGCTGAACATGTTCGGCGGGGGCGAGCGTTGAACGTGGAACGTACCCGACCCGTGAGGTCTCCGCCGGAGATGCGTCGCTGCCCGAAAAACACACTGACGCCGCAATTCCTGCCCGCGCCAGTGATCGTGTCAGACCTCAAGGGTCGTGGGGGCAGGAACATGGAACATTCCACCCTGCTCCCCCTTCCCTGCTGCTCACCCACCGCGCGCCAGCAACGGCGTTTCATTGACCACACGCACAATCGGTCCGCCTGCATAGACATCGATCGCGGTCAGGCTGCCCGGATCGATGCGCCAGCGCCAGTGATCGGCTGGCGCCAGACCGGTAATGCTGCACAGGATCGACTGAATGGGCGTGGCGTGGGTAACGACGAGGATGCGCCCGCCGGGATACTCCCTTAGCAGGCTGGTCCACGCTTCGAGAACGCGCGTGTGGACCTCAGCGAGACTTTCACCGCCCTGCGCCCGTCCGTGGAGTGCATCGGCGAAGCGCGCAACCGCTTCTTCGGGAAAGAATGCGCGCACCTCGGCATACGTCAATCCTTCCCAGCGACCGTGGTCTGTCTCACGCCAGCGCGCATCTTCGATCACCGGGATCTCCCGCTCCTGCAACACTTTCGCCGCTGTTGCGCGCGCCCGCTCACACGGGCTGATCACCGCAACCGTGAACGGAATGCGCCGCAGACGACGCGCCAGCGCCTGCGCCTGTTGCACGCCAAACGCGGTCAGCGGGCTATCAGTTCTTCCCTGATAGCGACGCTGTTTGTTGAGTGGTGTTTGCCCGTGTCGAACAAGCCAGATAGCGGTGCGCATACTTGAATGATAACAAAAATCGAGGGCTTCGGCGTGAAAGGTGATGCTATAATACGACATGTGCAAACGGTCACAAAGCCGACAACGACCGGTTCAGATCCCGGCGCCATATGTACACTACCACCGCTGCCGCCCAACCTGCGCCCATTCCCGGTACCGAGGCGGCGGCGCTTTCTTCGTGTCTCCTGGTTTTTTTTCCGGGTGATCGTCCATGTCTTCATTTTCGACATTCTGTTCAACCGCTATCGCCTGACGCGCTGGTATGCGCAGCGCACCGGCGTGATGCGCTACCAGCGGATCGCGCGCAATTTCCGTTACCTGGCAGTACGGATGGGGGGCGTGCTGATCAAACTGGGACAGTTTCTCAGCGCTCGCGCGGATGTTCTCCCGGCGGCGATCACCGATGAACTCGCCGGTCTTCAGGACGAGGTGCCGCCGGCGCCGCTATCGTATGTGCTGCAAACGATCATCACCGAACTTGGAAAATCGCCAGACCAGATTTTTGCGCGTTTCGATCCGACCCCCGTGGCGGCAGCGTCATTCGGTCAGGTGTACTACGGTGAACTCCGCGACGGACGATTGGTCGCGATTAAGGTGCAGCGCCCGCGCATCGACGAAATCGTCGAGATCGATTTGAGCGCCGTGCTGTGGGCAGTGCGTGTTGTAAAGAACTATCCGCTTATTCGGCGGCGCGCCGATCTGGAACTGCTCTTCGAAGAATTCGCCCGCGTGCTGCGCGAGGAACTCGACTATGTGCGTGAAGCGCAACACGCGCTTCGCTTTCGCGTCAATTTTGCCGATACGCCGGGGGTCTATTTCCCCCAACCCTATCCCGAGCTCTCGACGCGGCGGGTGCTGATCATGGAGCGCGTGGATGGTCTCAAAATCACCGACTACGCTGCACTCGACCGCGCCGGCGTCGATCGCGCGGAAGTCGCCACTCGCCTCAATCGCGCCTACCTGAAACAGTTCTTCATCGACGGCTTCTTCCATGCCGATCCGCACCCGGGCAATATCTTCGTCCGCGTCGAAGGTCCGCCGCCGCCGCAAACGAACGGTGTCAAACCCGGCGCACCCTTCACGCTCATTCTCCTCGATTGCGGCATGGTCGGTTATCTGCCGCCGACGACCATGGAAATCATGCGCAGTGGTGTGATCGGCCTCGCAACTAACGATCCCGAGCGAATCGTCGACGCCCTCGACCGGATGGGCATGATCCTGCCCGGCGCCGACCGGCGCCCGATTATTCAGGCGCTTCAGATCGTCTTACGCCATACCTATGATCGTTCACAGCGCGAGTTGACCAATATCGACGTCGAAAAACTGTTTGACGAAACGGAGCACCTCGTGCGCGACCTCCCTTTCCAGATCCCACAGGACCTGATCTACCTGGGACGGGCGATCAGCCTGGTGAGTGGCATCGTGACCGGGCTGAATCCCGACATTAATCTGTTTGAAGAAACGCAGCCATTTGCACAGGCCATGCTCGACCGCGAGCGGCGCAATGGCGACTGGCTGGAAGAGATTCGACGCGAAGTGACGGCGCTTGGACAGGTAGCGACAACGCTGCCGCGTCAGATGGATGCATACTACAAGGCTGCCAACCGTGGCGAACTGCAAATGCGCGTTGATCTCTCGCGCCTCGAGCGCGGGATGAAACGCGTCGAACGGGCGACGAACCGGCTCTCAGGCGGCATTATGGCGGCTGCGCTGTTTATTGGCGGAGTGCTGCTGCGGATCAATGGCTTTGCCGACGAGGCGCTCTGGTCGTGGGTGGCGGCGGCCGGCGCCGCGCTCTGGACAATCTGGCCCCGCAATGATCGTTGAGCTGGCACATGGCTTCGGAACGTGCAACGTCCCGCCTTGCATCGTACACCGCCACGCTGATGAAGCGCCTCGCGCCGCTGCGCGCCCTTCCCAATGGCATGCTCTGCGACCAATCGTTGTTGCAGGTACGAGTCTGGGTAATCAAAGACGCAACGATTATCAGTCTTTTCTTTCTGAATCCGGAAAGCGGCGCTCTCGACGGACCGATGTCGCGGATCGACATTGAGCGTCCGCTGCATTTGCTTGCGCCTTACACCCGTGCACTGTTGCTCACGCTGCTCTGGCGCCCCTCGCCGCGTCGCATCTGCGTGCTGGGTTTCGGCGGGGGACGCATCTCGCTTGTCCTGCACGCCCATCTGCCCGATGTCGTCATCGATAATGTCGATATCGATCCGGCATTTGCAACCATCGCCTCGGACTATTTCGGTGTGACGTTCGACGAACGACAACATCTTCACATTGCCGATGCCCTGGAATACCTCCGGTTATCGCCACATCGCTACGATATCATCATCATGGATGCCTTCAGTGATGCACGCGACCATTTGGGTCATCTGGCGACCGCAGAGTTCTATGCGCTCTGCCGGGAACGGTTGCGCCCCGACGGGGTGATCGGCGTCAACATGCTGCGCAGTGATCCAGAGTTTTCTACAAAAGTCAGGACGTTCCACAGTGCGTTTCGCACAACCATAGCCGCACCGCTGCGACACTCAGTTGTGGTGTTCGGCGCCGGACGCATGCCCGCCCCGATTACGGAACTCAGCGCTCGTGCGCGCGATCTTGGGCAGCGATATGGCTTCGATGCCGGTCTATGCGACATTGCAGCAATGCTCTGCCCGCTGCGCACGATCGATCTCTGGTAATGTGCCAGCGCTATACTGCATATGAATCGGTAGACGCGGGTCTGCCGTTTGCATCTCCGGGTACGCCATGGACAACACTCGTTATTACCTCGGATTCAATCGCGTGAATGGCATCGGACCAGCGCGTCTTGATCGTCTGATTGAAAGGTGCGGCTCAATCGAAGCCGCCTGGCGCGCGTCGGCGGCAGAACTGGCTGCCGCCGGTCTGGAAGCGAAACTGATCGAAGCATTGATCGAAACGCGGCGCACCATCGATCTCGACCGCGAAGTGGAACGTCTTGTGCGCGCCGGTATCACCCTTATCGATCGTGAGCACCCCGCATACCCGCCGTCGCTGCGCCACATCCCCTCGCCGCCGCCGCTCATCTACGTGCGCGGCGCCCTTTCCGACGTCGATGCCTGGAGTGTCGCCGTTGTCGGCACACGCCAGCCAACCTCCTACGGACGCGAAGTCACCCGCCGCCTGACGACCGGGCTGGTCGAGTCGGGGGTGACGATTGTCAGCGGTCTGGCACTGGGTATCGACAGTATCGCGCACACGGCGGCGCTCGATGCCGGCGGGCGCACGCTGGCAGTCCTGCCTTGCGGCGTCGATATCGTGTACCCTGAGCGACACGAACACCTGGCGCGGCGTATTGCGAGCAGCGGCGCCCTGATCTCGGAATTTCCGCCTGGTACGCGACCGACGCCGCAACTCTTCCCGGTGCGCAACCGGCTGATCAGCGGACTGGCGCGCGGGGTGCTGGTGGTGGAAGCCGGGGCAAAAAGCGGCGCCCTGATTACCGTCGAGTATGCCCTCGAACAGGGACGTGATGTGTTTGCCGTGCCAGGACCGATCTTCAGCCCGCGATCCGAAGGAACCAACCAACTGATCCGCACCGGCGCCGGTCTGGTGACGTGCGCCGGCGATATGCTGGAAGCGCTCAATATGAGCGTGGCAGCAAGCCAGCAAGAAGTGCGCACCGCCCTTCCCGACGATCCGGTTGAAATGGCGGTACTGGCGCTGGTCGGGTATGAGCCGCTGCACATCGATGATCTTCAACGCCGCATATCGATGACCGTCCACGAAGTATCTGCAGCACTGGCAGTGCTGGAACTCAAAGGTTTTGTGCGCCAGAGCGCGCCAATGTGCTATGTTTTGGCACATTGACCAGGAGACCCGGTCGACTGGCGTACCAGGCGCCAGTCAACGCGGGGACTATCGGGCTATTTTCCCACGGACGGGTCGATCATAAAATAAAGGTAAAGAGACAGAGCGCCCGCCTTCTCCTGCAACGTTGTTCTGGAGCGCATCCATGCCATATCGGATTGCAGTTCTCATCATTGCCGTTGCACTGAGCCTGATACCGCTCACACTATCTGCTCAGACGACCGTCGAGCCTCCCGCTGACATCGGTGAACCAGCAACAGACACAGAAGCGGACACACCTGCGTCGACCGCAGGCGCAATGGCAGTAGCGGCGACCACAAGCGTGTACCTGCCGCTCGTCATTGTGCCGGGAACGACAGGTAACAGCGGTGCAACCACCGTATCGCCGCTTGCCCAGCAGGTCGTCGATCTGACGAATCAGCATCGTGTGGCGGCAGGGTGCGCTCCGCTGACGGTTTCACCGCAGTTGACGGCCGCGGCTGCTGCGCACAGCCAGGACATGGCGACGAACAATTTCTTCAGTCACACTGGATCGGATGGTTCGACCCCATGGCAGCGCATCCGGCGCACGGGGTATTCCTACTCGACTGCTGCGGAGAATATTGCTGCCGGGTATCGCACCGCCGAGCAGGTTGTGCAGGGCTGGTACAACAGCGATGGGCATCGAAGAAATATGCTGAACTGCAACCTGCGCGAGATTGGCGTCGCCTATGCCGATGGCGGCTCGTATGGAAGGTACTGGACACAGGTCTTTGCTACTCCGCGCTGAACTGCTGTCAGTTCTCGCACCTTCCGACACCGGGAAAAGAACTACTTCACCGACATCCAGGGCTGTTGCAAAGTTGGTGAAGCGACGATATTGCCAAATACCCTCCACTGCCAGAGATGGACGTTGCAACCTTCATAGGTTGAGAGCCAGTTGTAGCCTGACGACTCCCACCACACTTCACCGCGCTGCATCGGCCACATCTCCAATCGTTGCTTCGCTCCAGTCGTATGCCTCGGCTTCACGCGCCTCATCCGCAGCCATTGCCCGATAACCATCCTCCAGGTCACCCCCGACAACATGCGGGCGAACCAAACGTTCGATGAATTTGCTGATATGACGGCGGCCGATCACTCTATGGAGGCTTTCGTAAACCTCCGCATCGATAGTGATAGTCAATTTCTTCTGCACGTTACGCCTCCTATACGTATACTACACGTATAATAGCACGCAATAGATCAGGAGGCAACCGTGCTATAAACCTTTGGTGCTAGTTGAGTCATGAGGTATCCTCGAAGTTGCGAAACCAAACGAGGAGACACCCCATGACGACAGGCGACAGTATCCTCCATATGTTCTGCCTTGTGGACGACAACCTGCCCGACATCCCGAGGCATCCGCAAGCCAAGGTATATCCGAGCGAGTTGGTAACCATTGGCATCTTGTTTGCGCTCAACGGCGGCTTCGTTCGCGCCTTCTCCCGCTGGCGCAAACGGGATGACGGCGACTGGTTTGGTGACGGCGCCTTGCCAGAACGCACGCGTTGACACCGCTTGCTCACAACGCATCACGATTGGTGTCACGTGCTTTTGGCTGACCCAACGTTCTTCACCGTCATAGACCGCTCTCCGATTGACCTGTTGGTTCCCATCCGTCACGGTCGACGCCCGCACCAATTGGGCAAAACAGGCCGAGCCAAGGGGCGCTGGAGGGTCGGAATCACGGTTTGCTGGCTGGTGAACGACGGTTGTCGGGTCGTCGCATGGGACTGGGACGCCATGAACGTGAACGATCAACGCTTCCATCCACTCGTCGCGCCATGTGTTGGCACGACCATTGTGCTGGCAGACGATGGTTTCCGCGACCAGAACGGCGTTCCAGAGAACATGAAGATCTGCAAGAACGGCGCTTGGCATGAGCGCATGTGCGTCGAAACGGCGTGGTCGTTGGTCACCGTCATCGGTGATGTGAAGCGAATTCGGCGCCGGCTGGCGGCGTACATCCAGGCACGGCTGGCTTTCGTTTCAGCCATGGTCAATGTACGTATGGATTTGTTCCACACGATTCATCCCGATGCCGATGCCGACCCTTACAAGATGAGCATCGCCGAGTTCTCTCTCTGAAAACTAGCACCAAAGGTTAGATAACAACACCGTCGGCGACGGCTTCTGCACCCTGCGCGAAGCCATCGAGACCGCCAACAACGCCGGCAACGGCGATTGCGGAGCGAACAGCTCTGCCAACGACACCATCACCTTCAGCGTGAGCGGCACGATTACGCTTGGCTCGACCCTGCCCGCCATCGTCAGCGGACAGGGGACACTGACAATTGATGGCGGCGGGAACATCATCATCAGCGGCAACAACGCCGTGCGGGTGATGGAGGTGAACAGCGGCGCCGGCCTCACCCTGCAAAACCTGACCATCGCCAATGGGAACGCTTCTAGCAGTAATGGCGGCGGGATTTACAACGCCCTCACGCTGACCGTCACGAACAGCACCTTTTCCGGCAACAGCGCTAGCTCTGGCGGAGGTCTCCGCATCTTCGGCAGCGCAGCCACGCTCAAGAACACCATCATCGCCGACAGCACGAGCGGCGGGGATTGTGTCAGGACGTTGAGCGGCACGAACAACAACAATTTGATCGAAAGCGCTGCCAGCGCCTGCGGCTTGACGCACGGCTCAATGGGCAACATCATCGGCTTTGACCCCGACCTGGACGTGCTGACCGGTTCGCTAGCCTACTTCCCGCTCCTGCCCGGCAGTTTGGCGATAGACACGGGCGATAACGCCACCTGCGCCGCTTCGCCGGTGAACAACCAGTCGCAAAACGGCGTCACCCGCCCGCAGGATGGAAATGGCGACAGCGTCGCGGTGTGCGACATCGGTTCGTATGAACGCGATATCGTTCCTCCCACCCTGCTCTCCTTCACCCGCCACAACCCGGCGGGCAGCCCCACCAACGCCGGCACGCTGGTCTTCCGCGCCACGTTCAACGAAGCCGTGCAGAATGTAAATGCAGCCGACTTCACCCTGAACGCCGCCCCCGCCACCAGCGCCGCGATTACGGCCGTCACGCAGGTCACGCCCAGCCTGTACGAAATCACCGTCACGGGCGGCAACTTGAGCGCCAACACCTACAACGGCGTCATTGGGCTGAACCTGGCTGCCGGGCAGAACATCACCGACCTGGCGGGCAACCCGCTGACTCAACCGCCTGCAGACGAAACGTATCAGGTGGAAAATGTTCAGCCTTTTGCCCCGCCCGCCGTCAGCAGCGTCGCCGCCACCGGCGCAGGCGCGCTGCTGCAAGGGCAAACGCTCGCCGCCGGTCCAGCCCAGTTCACAGTCACCTTCAATCAGGATGTCACCACAGCCTCCGCCGAGGACACAGCCAATTACCTCTTGGTACGCGCGGGCGGCAACGGCGTTCAAACCCTCGACTGCGCGGGCGGCGTGAGCGGCGGCGATACCGCCATTTCCATTGATTCCGCCGCCTACGCTCCCACCACATACACCGTCACCCTGAACGTCAACGGCGGACAACCCCTGCCCGCCGGGCTGTACCGTCTCTTCGTGTGCGGCACGACGTCCATCGTCAACGCCAATGGAGAGGAACTCGACGCCGGGCTGACGGATTATGGACTGGTCTTCCTTGTTTCCGCTCAGACCGCAGGAGGCGGTGGATCAGGAGGTGGAGGATCAGGAAGCGGCTCAAGCGGGGCCGCGGGCGGGACTCTGCAACTGCCCGCCACTGGCTTTGCTCCAAACCGCGTCACCACACTGCCGTCTCAGCAGCAGGAGAAAGCCTGCTCCGCCACCGACCTTACATTAGAGATTCCTGGCCTGAAGGTCAAAGCGCCCATCGTCGGCGTGCTGAAAACGGAGGGCAGTTGGGATGTCACCTGGCCGGGCAATTCGGTCGGCTGGCTGGAGGGTAGCGCCTACCCCACCTGGAAGGGCAACACCGTGCTGACCGGTCACGTGTGGAACGCGGACGGCACGGACGGCGTCTTTGCCAACCTCAAAGACCTGAAATACGGCGACCGCTTCACCATCCGTGCCTATGGGCAGACGTATGTGTACGAAGTGCGCGAGAACGTCCGCTTGTGGGGTGCAAACCGCGTGGACAAGGTCTTCAAGTCTGAAGAATTGGATTGGGTGACGCTGCTGACCTGCGAAGGCTACAACGCACTGACAGGCAACTACAACTTCCGCCGGATCGTCCGCGCCGTGCTGGTGGAAGTGAAGTAGGACAACGTTTCAAGAGTTGTCCCTACATATCCCGTCCCGAAGGAGTGAATCTTTCGGGACGCTTCGTTTGCCCCTATTCGTGCATTCGTTCCCAAGACCTGCCCTGAGCGAAGCGAAGGGTTCGTTGACGTTCTGCCCCAAGCCGAAGGTTGCAGGGCGAACACAAATCGTTATAATATCCCTATGCCGCCTGACCAGCTCATCCGTCTTTTTCTTTTTGGCGACCCAAAAATAGAAGTGGATGGCATCCCTTTCGCCTTCCCGCAGCGAGAGGCGCTCGCGCGTTTGTTGACGCGCTTGACCCTCCAGGCAGGGACGCCTCACACGCGTAAATCTCTGGCTTTCTCACTTTGGGCGGAGGTCAGCGAAGCGGAAGCGCTTGCCAATCTGAGGCGGCATTTATATCTCCTGCGCAATGCCCTGCCGGAAGCGCTTCGCCCGGCATTGAAAATCTCCACGCGAACCGTTTTATTTGATTTGCCTCCCAACGCATGGGTGGACGTGACCGCATTCGAGCAGCCGCTATCTTCATTTCAGGAGATGGAAGCGGCAGCCGCCCTGTACGCCGGCGAACTGGCGCAGGGGGTCGAAGCGGATGATTTTATCTTGGTACGCCGCGAAGAATTGCGCTCCCGCTACCATGGACTGCTGCTCGCTTTGGCGCAAGCAAGCATCGAAAAAGAAGACTACGCCTCCGCCGTTCACTGGGCGCGGAAGTTGATGGCGCTCGACCCCTGGAACGAAGAGGCGGCGCGTCTTTGCATGACTGCTGAAGTTCGTTTGGGGAATCGCCCTGCGGCATTAGCCATCTACAAAACTCTCGAAGAAACTCTGCGGCGCGAAATGGACGCGCAGCCCATGCCCGAAACCCTGGCCCTGTACCGCGATGTTTTGCACAACCGCCTTCCGCCGCCTGCCGCCCGCCGCGCCGACGCGGAATGGCCAACGGTCCGGCATAGGTGACCGGACCGCCCTCCGGGTAGCGCCGCCTGCCGCCCGCCGCGCCGACGCGGAATGGCCCCCCTTCATCAGCCGCGACAATGAATTGACCGTATTAAAACACGCCCTGCATGACCTTCAAAAAAACATGGCGGCTTTGTCTTCATCAGCGGTCCCGCCGGAGTGGGGAAGACCGCCCTTATCCGCGAAGCCCTGCGCCGCTATCTGCCCGCCGAATCCATACGTATCTTTTGGGGGAACTGCCAGCCAACCGAAATGGAGCGTCCCTACGGGCTATGGCGGCAGATATTCAACCTCGCCGCGCCGCTGCTCGCCCGCCAGACAGAGCTTTCCCCCGAATGGCTGCGTCAATTATTGCCGCTCATCCCAGACCTCAGCCTCTTGCGGGGCGGGCTGCTTCCTCCCTCCCAACCCGATACCGCTGAACTGCACGCTGCTCTTCGGCAGGCCTTAAACGCCCTTGCCAGCGACCAGCCATTGCTTGTGGCAATCGAAGACGCTCACTGGATGGATACCGAATCGCTTAAGTTCTTAAGCGAACTGACCGACAGCGCGCCTCGACAACCCATCCTGTTCCTGATTACGCATCGCATCGAGGCCCCCCCGCTTACCCTGCTCAACCTGAAACGCGAACTGCGCCAAAAGCGCGCCTCGCACGACCTGCTCTTGCAGGCATTCACTCCAGCCGAAACGCAAACTTTCCTTGAATCCGCCCTGAAGAACAAGCACATTCCCGCCGAAACGTTCGCGGAAATTTCGCGCTACGCCAATGGCATGCCGCTTCTGTTGAAAGAGGCGGTTCAAATGCTGCACAGGCGGCAAACTCCAATCAAAAACGAAGCGATTCCCTCCCTGCATGACGCCTTTCGGCTTCGGCTGGCGGACCTCGCCCCCTCGGCGCGTGAAATGCTCGAAACCGCCGCCATCCTTGGGTTTTCTCTGTCGGAGGATGAATTACGCGCCGCCCTGCAATGGAATACGGAAATGTATGCCGCCGCATTGGACATTCTCCAGTCCGAACGGTTGTTGCTGGAAAATACCCAACCTGCCGCCGATAACCATGTATTTTCTCATCATCTTATCCATCAAATCATCCTGCGCGAAATTCCCCAATCGAGAAGCAAACATCTGCGAGCCAGGGCCGCCCAGGCGCTGGAGCAGGTCCATGCTGATGAAACGGGCTTTGCCGCCGAAATTGCCAGCCAATACGAACAGGCGGAATTACTCCTGCCCGCCGCCCGTTTTTGGTTGAAACATGCTCAGGAAAGCATAGACCTGGCTGCCTTCGAAACCGCGCTGGAGTCCATCGCGCGGGCGGAAAGATTGCTTACAGATACAGAGACCCGCTCGCAGGAACTGCGCGCCCAAGCCGCCTTGCAGCGCGGAGTGATTGCCCTGTATCAGGGACATGGCGAAGCCGCATTGCAACTGCTGCAACAGGCTGTGCATCAGGCGCGCGCCTTCCCTTCCCTGTTTGCCAATGCGCTCTCCATGCAGGCGTATGCCCTCTACACCCGCGATCAAAGCGAAGCCGCATATCATTCCGCCAAGCAGGCATTCGACCTCTCCCTCGCGCTCAACGATATTCCCAACGCCGTGCGCGCCTTAAACATCCGCGCCGTCAGCGCCCTGATGCTGGGACGAACCTCCGACGCCATGCACGACCTGCGCCGCGCGCTCTCACTGTTGGAACAACATCAACTCTCCGCTTCGGCGCAAACCGTCCAAAGCCTTAATCATCTCGGCACCGCTCTCGTCTTCGCGCAAGACTACCCCCAAGCCCGCCAGATTTTAACCCGCACAGTGGAACTTGCCAGCCAGGGCGGTCTGCGCCGTTTGGAAGCCGCCGCCCTCACCATGCTGGGACAAACCGCTTTGAACTGCGGGCAATACGAAAACGCCATCCGCACATACGACCGCGCCATAGAAGCGGCTGGCTCTTCCTACCTGCCGGGCATGTGGGGCAAGTTTGCGGGGCGGGGGTGGGCGTTTGCGCGCAGCGGAAATCTATCCGCAGCCCGTAAAGACTTCACCTGCGGCCTGGATGTTGCCACGCAAGTGGAAAGCCGCTACGGGCAGATTCTGATGCGCTGCTATCTCACCTTCACCGCCCTCGCCGCCGGGGAAATTCCCCCCGCCTCTCTTGCGGACCTCGAATCTGAAGCTGCCTCCCTAAACCTGTACCCCGTTGTATTTTTTGCCGCCAACGCTCAGGCGCAGTTATGGCGCTTTCTGCAAGATGAGCGGCAGGCGCAGGCGGCGCACGCGCGCGCCGTGGCAGCCGCCCGCGCCTGCAATGTTCCATCTTTTATTCAAATGGCGCGCCTGCAGGAAATGCTTACACAGGCGGCGCACGGCGAAGAAATAGACTACGGCGAATTAAGCGACTTAAGTCAATCTGCGCAAAACGCAGGCGAAACTCCGCTGCAAATTCTTGCCCGCCTGGCAGAGGCGCACTGGGCGCGGCGCGCTGGCGACCTGACCAAGGCGCTTGATTTGGCAGGGTCCGCGCTGCGCCTGGCGCGTTCCTGCCCCGACCAGCCACTGATTGGCGAATCTCTTCTAATCATGCGGTGGCTGTATGCTGAAACGCAGGATGAAACGCAGGCGCAAGCCTGTGATGCCGAAATCCGCGCGCTGGCAAACTCGGCATTCGCCCCATTGCGGCTGGGCTTGCCCCAAACCGATGACCGTTCAACGCGGGATATTCTGCTCAAAGGCTTATCGGTATAGCCAATTAGTACTAAAAATCATGTTCAAGTCCTAAAAACGCCCGCATAGGACGTTTTTAGGACGCTCCTTTTATATGATGGGGAACAAAAAAAGGAGAGAGACATGCGCAAACCCTTATTGGCGGTTCTGCTATTTGTATTGGCTTCGCTGGCATGTAGCCTGCCTGCCGCGCCTGCCAGCCCGTCCATAGACATTCCAACCTTTACGCCCACGGCTTCCAGCGCATATGTGACGCTGGACGCGCAAGGCTTCGATGAAAAACATCTGGTTTCGCTGGCTGAGTTATTGCTCTCCAACATGACTCCATATTCCCAATGAAAAAGCGAGTTGAACATGAAAAAGATTCCCATTTTTTTGATTGTACTGCTGATTGCCTCGTCAGCCTGTTCGTTCAGCGGATTGCCCCTGCCCGGCGGCGAGGTCGTGGTTGACCCCACTGCCGAGCCTGCGCAGCTTGCGCCTGCCGCGCCCATTGACCCGCGCGCGCTGGATACCGCCGGAATGGAAGAATGCTCCATCCTTTCCGATAATGAACTGGCGCCCGTGTTGCACGAAACCCCATTCGACCGCGTACCTGAAGCCGCGACAGGCACAACCGCCTGCTATTACAACTTTCAAAGCGGAAAGACCTTCTCGCTCAGCGTCACCGTGCATACCCCCGGTCGTCAGGCATACGACAATGTTATGCAATACCTTGAAGTGACGCAAGGCGCCGAGCCAGTGGATTTAGGCGAGGTTGCCGTCATCAAAGAAACGGAGGGCAGGGTCTCTTTCGATGCGGTCATCAATGGCTGGTACATCTCCATGCAGGGATACGGCTTTCCGCGCGAAGCCTACCTGACCCTTGCCCAATGGCTCACTTCGCGCTTTGTGCCGTTCACTTCGGCGGCTGGCGCAGAACAACCCGCAGCCTCCACCCCTTCCGCAGTCCCCGGCGCATTGGTGGATATGCAGGTAGTCATCGAAAGCCCGGCTGAAATGGCAGGGACCACCACGCTTGCCGCATTGAAAGCCATTGGCTTTATGGGCTTTTCCATGTGTTCCACGCCCGCCGCAGCGCCTTTCGTTGTCGCCTTTTCTGCGCCGCCCGCCACCCAGCCGCCCACTCCCGTTGGCGTGTTCTCTATCACTGCCGAGAGCGGCGTGATTGCCGGGCAGCCTTCGCCTGCGGTGATTTCCATTGGCGTCGGTCCATCGGATGAGGCGCAAATGAACACATGGGAAGGCGTCATTGTGGTTGCCGCCGACGGAACATCAGGCACATTTGAAGTTCCTGGACAAGTGAAGGGTTTCTGGTCTTGCGCGTTCGCCCCCTAAAACTTTATCAATAAGGAGAATAAGATGAAAACTCACCCCGTTAAGACATGATGTTGACATTGCTTTTGACCCTGGTTCAAGCATGTGGAGCGCCCGCCACCGAAGCGCCGCCCACAGCGCCGCCACCTACTGACATCCCTGACATCCCTGCGCCCACTGCAATTGTACATACGACAATTCCTGTCTCGCTGCCTGCCAAAAATTCAGGTATCGCCGCCGACCAGGATTCATCGCGTACATCAGGCGATCGAACAGCTGGAGGCGGAGACCGCTTTAACCGAGGCGAATATGAACGCCCCTTTAATGCCTCAACAATGGATACGTATTTTCCTGAGTTGGACATTACCCAGTATGAAGTGCTGCAAGATGACACCTGGATATTTGCCAGCATTGTCTTGCGCTCACGCAGCGCAGAGGGCGCCTTATCGGGTACGTATGCGCTGGAGATCGACAACGATATTGATGGTCGAGGCGACTGGCTGATTCTTGTCACCGCCCCTGCCGCCACAGAGTGGTCTGTGGAAAATGTTCAAGTTTGGCAGGATGCCAATAAAGACGTGGGCGGCAATGACCCGGTGTACGCGGATAAAAATCCAGGCTTCGGAGACGGCTACGAAACCAAAGTCTTTGACAGTGGAACAGGGAACGACGCCGACGCTGCCTGGGCGCGTGTGTCGCCAGAAAATCAAAACGTGGTGCAAATTGCCGTCAAAGCTGGTTTGGTGGATGATGACGGCAAATATCTGGCGGGAGTATGGTCTGGCAGAACGCTTGACCCTGCCATGTTTGATTTCAACGACAAAATGACCGCTGAACAGGCAGGGGCGGCGGTTAAGTCGTTTGCCTATTAACCTTTGGTGCCAGTTGAGTCATGAGGTATCCTCGAAGTTGCGAAACCAAACGAGGAGACACCCCATGACGACAGGCGACAGCATCCTCCATATGTTCTGCCTTGTGGACGACAACCTGCCCGACATCCCGAGGCATCCGCAAGCCAAGGTGTATCCGAGCGAGTTGGTAACCATTGGCATCCTGTTTGCGCTCAACGGCGGCTTCGTTCGCGCCTTCTCCCGCTGGCGCAAACGGGATGACGGCGACTGGTTTGGTGACGGCACACTGCCGGAACGAACTTGTTGACACCGCTTGCTCACAACGCATCACGATTGGTGTCACGTGCTTTTGGCTGACCCAACCTTCTTCACCGTCATCTGTGATGTGAAGCGAATTCGGCGCCGGCTGGCGGCGTACATCCAAGCACGGCTGGCTTTCGTTTCAGCCATGGTCAATGTACGTATGGATTTGTTCCACACGATTCATCCCGATGCCGATCCTTACAAGATGAGCATCGCCGAGTTCTCTCTCTGAAAACTAGCACCAAAGGTTATTCAGACGTATCGCGCCCGTGGTGTGTGTGCGTCAGCGGCGCGACGTCTTGTGACGCTTGCGAAAGCGTCTCGCCGCCGGTGCGTGATCGCGGGGGCTTTCCCCGATGGCGAACCGTCACCCGCACCGGCGCCACGGGCGCGAAAACGTGAGACTCGGAAGCGTGGCCTTGGTGGACGTCGTGTCTTTGTGGTGCGATCATCACGCGATGTTTCGTTGTAGGACCAGGAGCAGGGTGAACACGTACCGGCTCCAACGTGCGGCGCGCTGCATGCTGGTCATTGTTCAGCAAGACCAGACCGGTTTATTCCTCATCATCTTCAGCGTAGCGCGGTGGGGGGCTATCACTGTGCGAAAAGCCTCTAGCCCTGCGATCGTCGCGTCGCTCACTGCGGTACCCGCTCCCACGGTCGTCGCGTCGGAAGTCGCGCGGTCCACGCCGCTCACTCTGGCGCCCGCTCCCACGGTCATCACGCCGGAAGTCGCGCGGTCCGCTCCGCTCATCGCGTCGCTCGCTGCGGTACCCGCCGCTCCCACGGTCATCACGTCGCTCGCTGCGATACCCGCTCCCACGGTCATCGCGCTGGAAGTCGCGCGGTCCGCTCCGCTCATCGCGCCGCTCGCTGCGGTACCCACCGCCACGGTCATCACGCCGCTCATTGCGGTACCCGCTCCCACGGTCATCGCGGCGCTCGCTCCGATACCCGCCGCTGCCCCGGTCATCACGCCGGAAGTCGCGCGGTCCGCTCCGCTCATCGCGGCGCTCGCTGCGGTACCCGCCGCTGCCCTGGTCATCACGTCGGAAGTCACGCGGTCCGCTCCGCTCATCACGCCGCTCACTCCGGTACCCGCTCCCACGGTCGTCGCGCCGCTCGCTGCGATACCCGCTCCCACGGTCGTCGCGCCGCTCGCTGCGGTACCCGCCGCCCCGGTCATCGCGCCGCTCACTCCGGTACCCACTCCCATGGTCATCGCGTCGAAAATCGCGCGATGGAGGGGCGTCGCGTCGCACAACCTCCATATCGGACGCTTTGCGCCCTTTCTCGACGACAGGAGGAATACCTTCCTCTGCGTCAATCGCTTCATCAAGTTCGGGTAGAGTCGCCTCTGTCACTCTTTCACCTTTCTGCAGCAACCGTGCTGACGGATTGATACGCCGCAACCGTCGACCGCCAGTGGTTTTCGTTTCGTCCTGTTCACGCCGACGCAGATGTGCCGCATCGACGACCGCCGCGTTCTGTTCGGCGTGTTCTCGCAACATGTCAACCTCTTCATCGGTAAGAAAGCGCCATGTACCGCTGGGGAGATCTCCCAGAGTCAGCGGACCTTCGCGCACACGGATCAGCCGCCGCACCTCATATCCCAGCAATTGCGCCACCTCACGGATCTGGCGCTTGCGCCCCTCGTGCAAAATCACGCGCACCCACGCCCCTTCGGATGTGCGTTCGATCAGTTCGACCCAGGCCGGCGCCGTTTTCACGCCATCCAGTTCAACGCCAGAGCGCCAGGCGCGCAGCGCATTCGGTGAGGGCGCTTCGTCCAATAAAACCCGGTACTCCTTCTCGACCTGATAACTGGGGTGGGTCAATTTCTGGGTCAGTTCGCCATCGTCGGTCAACAACAGGAGACCTTCCGAGTCGTAATCGAGCCGGCCCACCGGAAACAACCGCTGTTCAAGATTCACCAGATCGATCACCGTTGGCCGCCCCTGCGGATCATCGGTCGTCGAGACGACACCTGCCGGTTTGTGGAGCATCACATAGGTGCGGTGGCGAATCTTGCCGATCGGTTTTCCATCGACGAGGATCTCGTCATGATCCGGGTCCACGCGCGTACCGGGGATGCGGACCACTTTACCGTTGACCATCACTCGTCCTGCGGCGATATACTCTTCACAGTCACGCCGCGACGCAATGCCGGCGCTTGCCAGCACTTTCTGCAATCGTTCTGCACTCAAGATTGAATTGTCTCCTCACCACGCGGACGTTCAGCTGCAGCATCTCGGCGCAACGGGGCGTCTGGAGGAAGCGCCGGTCTCTCAACAAGGCTTGATCGTCAGGCTGCCATATGCTTACCGATAAACGGACGCGCCACTCTTGTGGGTCATTTCTTCGTTTCCCTGCGGCTCTGCGCCGGGGGCTGTCATAGCAGGTCTCGCTCCTTCATTCCAACGAGGAGTAATGAAGTGTGGACTTTGCATATTATATCATACTTTTGCCACCGTTGCGCACTGCGCGAATGAGTCCATTTCCACCGGTGGTATAATAGCGCCTGTTGCACGGGCAGCACGGCGGCTGCCTGTCTCCTCGCCTGCACTGCTGCAGATCGCCCGATGTTCACCTGCTGGTTGCCTGGAGCGCATATGACTGCACCAGCCCGTCGAGGGTTCACACCAACCCCGCCCGACCGGCCACGATTCACCGGGGCGGATGGCATCATTCTGCTGGTCGTCGTTGGGTTGCTGGCGCTTGGCATCTGGGCGGCAGAGGCTGCTCCCGCCGAGGTTCGCGGACCGGAGATCAGCCTGTCGATCAGTGCGTTGCCGTTCTATGCGCTGCATTCGGTTGGACGAATGGCGGCGGCGTATGCGCTGTCTCTCGCCTTTACCCTGGTCTACGGCTACATCGCCGCCTACAACCGACGCGCCGAACGGGTGCTTATGCCGCTGCTCGACGTGTTGCAGAGTGTGCCGATCCTCTCGTTTTTGCCGGTTGTCCTTCTGAGCCTTACTGCGATCCTGCCGGAGGGCATTGCAGTCGAACTGGCCTCGATCGTCCTTATCTTCACCAGCCAGGTCTGGAACATGACCTTTGCCTGGTATCAGTCGCTCACCACCGTGCCCCGCGAACTGCGCGAGGCGAGCAGAATCTTCCGTTTCACCCGCTGGCGCCGGTTGACGACGCTGGAACTGCCATTCGGGGCGCTGGCGTTGATCTGGAACAGTATGATGAGCTGGGCTGGCGGCTGGTTCTTTCTCATGGCAGCCGAGATTTTCACGCTCGGCGCACGCGACTTTCGCCTGCCAGGCCTGGGGGCTTATTTGCAGACTGCAGCGAACGAAGAGAACCTTGCCGCGATTGGCTATGGCATCGCTACGTTGATCATCGTCATCATCCTGCTCGATCAACTGATCTGGCGTCCGTTGCTGGTCTGGGCGGATCGCTTTAAGCTCGAAATGGTCGAGAGCGATAATCCGCCACAGTCGTGGTTTTACGATCTGCTGGAACGCGCCGCACTGAAAGAGGCGGCTGCCCACATGCTCGCACCACTGGGGCGCGCATTCGATGCGTTGATGGATCGGTTGCTGCCGCTTCCGCGCAATGTAAGCGCAGAAGCAAACAGTGGTTTCGGGATCGGATGGCTGTTCCCTGCAGGCATTGTCGTGGCAGCGCTGGCGGGCGTTGCGCTTGGCGGGCGCTTGCTGCTCCAGGTTCCGCTCCATCAGTGGATCGGCATTGGCATTGGGGTTGGCGCAACATTCCTGCGCGTCGTGGCGGCGCTGATCATTGCGTTGCTCTGGACGGTTCCGCTTGGCGTCTATATCGGCACACAACCGCGTGCGGCGGCGGTGCTGCAGCCAGTTGTCCAGATCGTCGCCTCGATTCCGGCAACGGCGCTCTTCCCGGTGCTGGTGCTGGCGCTCCTCGCCGCTCCCGGCGGGTTGAATATCGCCGCAGTGCTGCTCATGCTGCTCGGCACGCAGTGGTATTTGCTGTTCAATGTTATTGCCGGCGCAGCGGCGATCCCGCAAGATTTGCGTTACACGACCGATCTGCTGCAACTGAACGGCTGGCGGCGCTGGCGCACGCTGATCCTGCCGGCGCTCTTCCCGTATCTGATCACCGGGATGATCACTGCCAGCGGCGGCGCGTGGAACGCCAGCATCGTTGCGGAGTATGTTGTCTTTGGTGGGCAGGCGTACCAGAGCATCGGCGTTGGCGCGCAGATCACCTCTGCAACCGCCGATGGCGACTACCCGCGCCTCCTGGCGGCGACGCTGGCGATGGTGATCACGGTCGTGGCGATTAATCGGCTCGTCTGGCGGCGACTCTATCGGCTGGCCGAAAATGTCTATCGCATGGAATAACGAACCAGGAGTTGACGCATGGCGACATCGAACGGTGCAGTGCTGGTCGAATTGCAGAATGTGGCGCAGCGCTACGGGCGCGGTGAGAAACGCTTTACCGCCATCGAGCATATCAACCTGACCATTCGCGAAGGCGAGTTCGTCGCGCTGCTCGGTCCGTCCGGCTGCGGCAAAAGTACGCTGCTTCGCATCATTACCGGACTGAACCGTCCAAGCGAAGGCGAGGTGCGCTACCGCGGCAGGCCGTTGAACGGCGTCAACCCGTATGCTACGATTGTGTTTCAATCGTTCGCACTCTTTCCATGGTTGACCGTCGAGGGGAATGTGGCAGTGGCGATGCGGGCGCGTGGCGTACCGGCGGAACAGGCGCATGCCCGCGCCGTCGAGTTGATCGACCTGGTCGGGCTCGATGGCTTCGAGCAAGCGTATCCGCGCGAACTGTCGGGAGGCATGCGTCAGAAAGTCGGGATTGCCCGCGCGCTTGCGGCGAACCCCGAATTGCTCTGTCTCGATGAGCCGTTTAGCGCGCTGGACGTGTTGAGCGCCGAAACGCTGCGCGGTGAGGTGCTCGAACTCTGGACCGGCGGTCAGCTGCAGATCCGCGCCGTGCTGATGGTGAGCCACAACATCGAAGAAGCGATCTTTATGGCAGACCGGATCGTTGTGATGGACAAAGGTCCAGGGCGGATCATCGCCGAAGTGCCGGTGACTCTGCCCCATCCACGCGATCGCAAAGCAGAAGCGTTCGTCGCGCTGACCGATCGGGTCTACGGCATTCTCATGGGGCAGACACAACCAGAGTCTGTCGAGTTTGGCACCGAACCGGGGCAGGCGGGGCGCACACGCGCCCTGCCTGCCGCCGAGGTCACTGAACTCGCCGGTTTGCTCGAGCATGTGAACAGCACCCCCGCCGAGCGCGACGATATCTACCAGCTCGCGGAAGACCTGGGGCTCGATTTCAACAATCTGCAGGCCCTGATTGAAGCGGCGGAACTTCTCGGCTTTGCCCGCGTCGAAACCGGTGACCTGATCATCACGCCGCTCGGAGAAACATTCGCTGATGCCAGCATTCTGGCGCGCAAAGAAATCTTTGCCTCACGCCTGCGGCGATTGCCCTTCTTCCGCTGGATGTTGCGCATGCTGGAAGCATCGGGTGAACGCTCGTTGCGCCGCGACGTGCTCCTCACTGCGCTGGAGCGCGACTTCCCGCCCGACGAGGCGGAACAGCAACTCGATATCGCCAGCAAATGGGGGCGCTACGCCGAACTCTTCGGCTACGACGACGCGCAGGGGCGCTTCTTCCTCGAAGAGGTCGCTAGCCCCGCATAACGAGCGGCAGTTGCACGCGGTACGGTCGTTCGAGCGTCGGGCGGATGCGCAGCAGGGTCGCGTTTGTCTCGTCAGTCGAGACGTAGATGAACCCATCCGGCCCGACTGTCACATCGCGCAGGCGACCATACTGGTTATCGATCAGGATCTCCTGCTCGACAATCGTGCGATTGTCGATCTTCAGGCGGTAGAGCCTGCCGGTTTTCAATGTGACGAAGAAGAGATCGCCAAACCATTCAGGGAACGCGCTGCCGGTATAGAAGACCATGTCGGATGTGGCAACGGTGCTGTCGGTGTTGAATACAGCCACCGGCGGCATAAAGTCGGGCACGCTATTGCAGTTCACCGTTCCCAGGCAGTAGCGCGGTCCGCTGCCCCACCCCCAGCCATAGTTGTGACCATACCTTCGCCCGTTGTCGTCACCGACAGTCAGAACATTGAGTTCGTCCATGATGTCGGGTCCGTGCTCGGTGCTCCAGAGCTCGCCGGTCGTCGGGTGAAATGCCAGCCCCTGGTGATTACGGTGCCCATATGTCCAGATCAGCGAACGTGGTAACCGGCCGTTATCGTAGAACGGGTTATCGGTCGGAATGTCGCCATTCTTGAAGATACGGAAGGTTTTGCCGCCGGTGCTGTCGAGGTTCTGCGCGAGTGATGGATTGACGGCATCGCCCATCGATACGAACAGGTATTGATGATCAGGCGATAGAACGACGCGACATCCGTTATGGTACAGTGCGCCAACCATATTATCGATCAGGATCCGCTCGTCCGACACGACGCCGGCCGCAGGATTGACGGTCAAACGCGAGAGGCGGTTCCGACGATTACCACTGTCAGTGTAACTGTAGCAGATATACGCCCATCCGTTGGCAGCAAACTCAGGGTCGAGTTCCATTCCCAGCATGCCGGCTTCCTGCTCAGCGCGGAATCCGGCAGGCGGCAGTCCACTGAACGTCTGCACTGCGCCGGTGGTGATGTTCAGAGCGTACAGGCGACCGCTGTTGCGTGCAGTAAAGAACAAACGCCCGTCAGGGGCGAAATTGATGCTCCACGGACGATCGAGGCCGGTTTTCACCACCTCAATGTCATAGCCGGGCGCGGCGCGCACAGACTTCTCTCCAGGCAATGCCGTCGCAGCAATCGTCAGAAACAGCATCATCCATAGCAGATGTCGATACATACGCTTCCTCTCCTTACGAAAGGCAGAGCACAAACCCATGGTTGCAGATTGAGACGCCAGGCGCACCGGCATTCTCGCACATTTTGCTGCTTCAGTAAAGGCGGATCCGGCGCCGACAGCAGGACGATAGTCCTGTTTTTGCGAGGACGATCGGGCGATCGGCAGTTTGACAGACGCCACGGAGAGTCGTATCATTACGGAACAATCGATAGCGCCGCGCACGGCGCAGCTGGGGGAGCCAGGTGAGCCTGGCTGAGAGTGCGGACCGAAATGCCGCTGACCCTTTGAACCTGACCTGGGTTATGCCAGCGTAGGGAATGCAATGGATGGTATGTAAGCCGCCGCTCCCTACTTCTGGGGGCGGCGGTTTTGAGTCAGGAGGAAGCCAATGCCGACAATAACCGTGAGCTTCGAGGTTTTGCCAGGCGGATTGCCGGACAAAGCCACAACCTATGCGGCGGTCGACGCCGCCATCGCTGTGGTCGCCGAAAGCGGGCTGCCGTATCGCGTCGGTCCGATGGAAACGACGATCGAAGGAGAGTACGATGCGATTATGGCGGTTATCAAACAGGCGCAGGAAGCAGTGCTGCAGGCAGGAGCGACGCGGGTCTTTACGCTGATCAAAGTGGATTATGACCCGCATGGTTCCACAATTGCAGAGAAGCTGGCGAACTATGCGTAGCGAACGGGTGCAGCATATCGTTCGGGCGCCATCGCCCGGCAGGATGGGTGGCAGGGTGTGGCAGCGCATTGCGCTGTTCCTTCCGCCGTTTGCGCTCCTGAGCGCACTGATCGCGGCGTGGGAAGTGATCGTGTGGCGCCTGGCGCTGCCCGCGTGGCTCCTGCCGCCGCCATCGCGCATTCTGACCACCCTGATGAACAACCTGCCCGTGCTGAGTGAACACATCGCAGCAACCCTTTCAGTGACGGCGCCCGGTTTTGGGCTGGCGTTGATCGGCGGTTTCACGCTGGGAGTGCTGATCGATGCGTCGCCACTCCTGCGGCGCGCTGTTTACCCGCTTCTCGTCACGTCGCAGACGATCCCGATCGTGGCAATTGCACCGCTGCTCGTCGTAGGGTTCGGCTTCGGCATGCTGCCCAAGGTGCTGGTCGTGGCACTGGTGACGTTCTTTCCCATCGTGGTCAACACCGCCGACGGGTTGCAGGCAGCCGACCGCGATCAACGCCGACTGCTGGAGGCGATGGGGGCGAATTACTGGCAATTGCTGCGCCTGTTGCGGTTGCCAGCCGCGCTGCCCTCAATCTTCACCGGCATCAAAGTTGCTGTGACTTACAGCATCATTGGCGCAGTGCTGGCGGAGTGGATCGGCGCCAGCGCCGGGCTTGGCGTCTACATCGCGCGTTCGCTGCGCGCCTTTCGCACCGATCAGGTCTTTGTCGCGGCGCTGACGACCGCACTGCTCACCATTGCGTTGTTTGCACTGGTCGTGTTGTTGGAACGCTGGATCATTTCCTGGAGGGAAGAACCATGAGACGAACGGTCATCGTAGTGCTGGCGGTGTTCGCCATGGCTGCCTGTGGTGCACCATCGACGCCTGCACAACCATTGACGCCGGTGCGCGTCGGGCTCGACTGGACGCCAAATACGAACCATACAGGACTGTATGTTGCGCGCGATCAGGGGTATTACCGGGAACAGGGGCTCGACGTCGAGATTCTGGGCGCACAGGAGGGCGGCACTGTCGAACAACTGGTCGCAGTGGGGAAACTCGATTTCGGCATCTCATTCCAGGAAGCCGTCACCTATGCACGGGTCGAGGGGGTGCCGATTGTGTCGATTGCTGCCATCATTCAGCACAATACCAGCGGTTTCGCCAGCCGCCCCAGCGCAGGTATCACCCGTCCACGCGACTTTGCCGGCAAAAAGTATGGCGCTTTCGGTTCCCCCATCGAGCAGGCGACGATCAGGGGGCTGATGGAGTGTGATGGCGCCGGTGATCGCTTCGATGAGGTCGAATTCGTGGATATCGGCAGCACCGACTTTTTCGTGGCGACTGAGCGTGGCGATGTGGATTTTGCCTGGATTTTCAAAGGCTGGACCGGCGTCGAAGCGGAGGTTCGCGGCGAACCGCTCACGATTCTGATGATGAACGATCTTCAGTGCATTCCTGATTACTATACTCCGGTGCTGATCACCAGCGAGCGCATGATCGCCGAAAAGCCCGATCTGGTGCGCCGGTTCCTGACCGCCACGAGCGCCGGGTACCGCTTCGCTATCGAAAAACCGGACGAAGCTGCCGACCTTTTACTGAAAGCTGCGCCCGAACTCGACGCAGAGCTTGTCAAACGCAGCCAGCAGTATCTGGCGAGCCAGTATCAGGCGGAAGCGCCGCGCTGGGGCGAGCAGAAACTTGATGTCTGGCGCGACTATGCGCAGTGGATGGCGGATCGCGGGCTGATCACACGCATGATTGAGCCGGAAACGGCGTTTACCAACCAATTCCTGCCATAAGCACGTGTTCATCCCGAGAATGCCCGCATTCCCCCACACACCGGTTCCCAGCCGTGTCGAAGGGAAAGGCGGTCCCTGCGGAGGTTGCGATGGCAACACTCGACGTTCAAGAGATCAGCAAAACATTTCGGACGCCCGACGGGCCGGTGACCGTCATTGATCGGTTGAGCATCCACGCGGATGCCGGCGAATTCGTGGCAATCATCGGTCCAAGCGGCAGCGGCAAGAGCACGCTCTTCAACATCATTGCCGGGCTGGAAGCGCCCGACTCCGGCGCAGTGTTGATCGATGGCGTCAATGTCACCGGGCAACGCGGGCAGGTGGCGTACATGCCGCAACGCGCTGCGCTCCTGCCCTGGCGCAGCGTCATCGACAACGCCGTGCTGGCGACGATCGTCCAGCGTGGCGACGTAGCGGCGGCTCGCCGGGAAGCGCGCGCCCTGCTCAACGACTTTGGGCTGGCGGGATGGGGTGATGCCCGACCTGCCACGCTCTCCGGCGGCATGCGGCAGCGCGCCGCGCTGCTCCGTACCGTCCTCTGGCATCGCCCGATCATGCTGCTCGACGAACCGTTTGGCGCGCTCGACGCACTGACCCGCGCCCAACTCCAGCAATGGCTCCTGGGATTGTGGGACCGTCTCGACCGGACGATTCTGCTGGTGACCCACGACATCGACGAGGCATTATTGCTGGCGGACCGTGTCTACGTTCTGACCCCGCGTCCGGCGCAGGCAGCGCTCGAGGTGACGGTTGATCTGGCGCGTCCACGATCGTATGCCGTGGTTGCCGACCCGGCATTCGCGCGCCTCAAACTACGGTTGCAACAGGTGCTGATGGAGGAAAAGACGCTCTCATCCTGAGTGTGTCGGTGCAAGAACCTGCCCAAGAATGAAGCGGTAGACCCAGTCGGCTTTATCGGGCCCGCGAAACTCGAATGCAAATCGCCCAACTGCCGTCATTATGATAACTTCGCCGGTCTGAAAGACGACCCCTTCATCAGCAACCGCAACAGCGACAATATTCCGGTAAGGAATGGAGATCATGGCACGCTTTTTCGCCAGCATTCCCTGGTCGTAGAAGAAGAGACGGCGGTCTGTAATGCCCACAAAGCCGGTCCCGACCCCTTTACAGTCGTAGACGGCATAGAGCGTCTCCCCTGGCAACAGATATGGTGCGATCCGGCGATACTGCGACTCGTCATCGTAGATAGGCCATCCCGGTGACATAGGGCCTCCAAAGAGATTGAAATGCATCTATGTTCGCGGTATTGTGTGAGAAACGCATCGATGTAGCAGGAAGAAACGCCGCACCGGTTGATCTGCAGCCTACCTGCGGTATAATACACAGCACAGAAAAGTGACTTCAAAAACTCAAATGCGCATTCTGATTGTCGACGACAATCGCGATATCCTTGATCTTGTGCAGCGCGTCCTGATTGCTGAAGGTCACGACGTGCTCACCGCGCGCAATGGCATGGAGGCGCTGCATCGCGAAGCCGAGCACAGGCCGGATCTTATTGTCCTCGACATCAACCTGCCATATCTGGATGGCTGGGAGGTCTGTCGGCAGATCAAAGCGCGGCGTTCAGTGCCAATCATCATTCTGTCGGTGCGGGCTGAGGCGGTTGACCTGGAACGCAGTCGCAACGCGGGTGCCGACGATCACTTGCTCAAACCCTTCGAAATCAACGACCTGATCGAACGCATCGGGCGTCTTGCAGGAACGTCGCCGACATAATCAGAAGCGCCAGCGTGCTGCAGCGGGCAACTCGCTGACGCTTCGTTCGCGTCTGATCTGGCTATCCTGGTCAGGTGCGCCATTTCCGGCAATGAATGATCGTCCCCTGACCTTCGGCCGATTTGATATCGAATTCGTCCATCAGTCGTTTGGCGCCAGGCAACCCCATTCCCATGCCGCGGGATGTACTGTAGCCGTCCTGCATAACGAGATCGATATCTGCGATTCCGGGTCCCTGATCTTCGCAGATAATTTCGATCCCCTTCCGTCCGCCGCGTTCGATTTCGCGGATGGTTACCGTTCCGGTGCCGGCGTAGAGGAAGATGTTGCGCGCCAGTTCACTGACGGCCGTCGCAATACGCGCCTGATCAATCGCACCGAAGCCGAGCGCCTTCGCAGTGTCACGGGCAAGGGTGCGAGCGATCACGATATCGAGGTCGCTACGGATCGGCGCAACCTTAGCCTGTGCCATCGGCGTCCTCCTCAGCCTGTCGGCGGAGCATCGCGAGACCTTTTTCGAGATTGAGCGCGGTCATCACACCGGTCAGTTCCAGCCCCAACTCCACCAGCGTGATGGCAACAGCTGGCTGAAGACCGGTAATGACCACTTTCGTTCCCATCAGACCGGCCATTGAAGCGATGTCGCTGATCAGACGCCCGATAAAACTGTCAACCACATCAACAGCGGTAAGATCGACAATCAGACCTCGCGCTTTGGTGTCGTAGATTTTTTGCAGCAGATCGTCTTTGAACTGCACAGCAGATGCATCGTGCAACGCCACCTGAATCGAGGCGATCAGCACATCACCGATCTTCAGAATGGGTATCCTGAGACTTTCCAACGATACCTCCTCAACCTGCGCGGGAACATTCCTGGTCTGTCAGGGTTGCCAGAGCAGGTAACCAGACAGGGAAACCGAACAGCGAGACACCATATAGTTATGCCAGACCGCCTCCAATTATAACCCACCGGGATCACGTCCGTCTATGCGCTAACAGTCCTGCTGCATGCATAGGAACGCCTGTCGTCATATAGTATACTGTCCGTTCGAAACGACAGCGTTACCAGGGAACATTCCATGTCAGACATGACCCGCGACTTCACTGCCACGACGTTCGTCGTCCACGAACGACGAACCTTACTGCTCCTGCACAGAAAGCTGGGAAAATGGCTGCCACCCGGCGGACACATCGATCCGCACGAACTGCCCCACGAAGCGGCCATCCGCGAGGTGCGCGAAGAAGCCGGACTCGATGTGGAACTGCTGACGACCAGCAGCATTCTTGGCGAGGTGCGCGTGTTGCCGCAACCATACTGCATTCTGCTCGAAGACATCGAGCCAGGGCATCAGCATATCGATCTGATCTATTTTGCACGGGTGCGTGGCGGTGCGCTGACGCTGGCTGAGCGCGAGGCGCACGCGGCGCGCTGGGTGACATGGGACGAACTGGAGGCGCCGGATATTCCCGAGGATATTCGCGAGTTGGGGCGACGCGCCATCGAATTGTGCGGCTAATTGATCTCACAAAACCGACACCTTACGTCAGTCATGACACCGCGGGACACCCAGAGGAACTCGCCTACCGTTGCTACCTCTCGGTCCTGGCGGGGTTTGACAAGTATCTGCCGTCCCGCGGTGCAGCGCTTATTATATCGTGTTCATTCTGGCAGCGCAACCCGGCTCAGTCGCGCATGCTTTCGAGCGCCAGCGCCACTGCGCCAATTGCAACGCTGTCGGGACCGAGCACAGCGCCAACTACCTTCACCGGGCGCTCGACCATCTGCCCGATGTACATGTGCATCCGTTCCTGAATGGCGCTGATAAATGCCTCGCCGCCGTTGCGTGCGACAACGCCGCCGATCACGACCATCTGCGGATCGATAAGAGCGACGATCTGTGCAATGCGTACTGCCAGAATGTCGATCGCTTCGGCGACCACCTGCCGCGCCGCAGGATGATCGCTGAAAATATCACTCAGCAGATTCGTGTGCAGGCCAAGTTCCGCCGCGCGGTTCAGCAACCCCTTGATCGACACGTGCTCTTCCAGCGTTTTAGGGCGCTCACCGGGGCGCGTTGGGTCGACCGGACCCACAACCGCATGCCCGATCTCACCGGCGGTCGTGGTGGCGCCGTGGTACAGACGCCCATCGAGCACCAGACCAGCGCCGACGCCGGTGCTCAGATGAATATAGACCATGTGGTGCGTATCGCGCCCCACCCCAAAGGTTGCTTCTGCCAGGGCGATCAGATTGGCATCGTTATCGACCAGGCACGTCGCATCGAAGGCGTTCTCGAACATTTCACGCAGGGGATAGCGTTCCCACCCCGGCATGCGTGGCGAGAGCAGCACAATTCCCTGCCGGACATCGACCGGTCCGCCGAATCCCGCCCCGACACGAACCAGGTGTGCAGCGGTGACGCCATGCGCTGCCATGAGTTCGTTCCCCAGGTCAATTGCACCCCCCACGAGTTCCTGCGGCGTCTCGCGTTCAGGTTCCCGGTGTGCGCTGACATAGGTGTGACGGCTGAGATCGACCAGCGCCGCTCGTAGTCCATAACTGCCGACATCGAACCCGAGGATGCATCCCTGACCGCCGAGCAACCCCCAGCGGTTCTGTGATAATCGCTCCTGGATGAGCGGCGTCGGGTCAAGCATGGCACACCTCCCTGTGATAGCGCGGCGATGCACACGAGCACGTTTGGAAGCGCTATTATAGCACAGCGCTTACGATCGTGTCATATATCATAAGACCATTCCGCTTCCGAAGTACCGGACTCGTATGTGCGCACCTTTCTGTGGCGCAACGAACGAACGGTAAGCCATGCAGCCGTGATGATCAAAAGCGCGCCAGCGCTGATCCTGATGACGATGAATGGGGAACCGGAACCAGACGTCGATGGTGTGGCGGCTGTGGAAGCCATGATTGTCGGCTGTGGCATCGGCGTTGGCGTGACAGAAGGGGTAGCCGAGGGCGTGAGCAGCGTCCGGTATGGCTCACGCGATCCTGCGACCACGAACGATGCCGCTGTCGGCAAGCCGCCAGGCATCCATGCAGGCCGATGGTCATACGAACGACGGGTGACGGCAGGCGTGATGCTCTCTCGCGTTCTTCCCGTTCCATTGGATGAAGGGAATGCGGTCATGCTCGACGCTCCACTGCCAGCAGCGTGTCCCGGTTGCGTGGTGCGCGTCGGTGATGATGTGCGCGTCGGCGATAATGTACGCGTCGCGGTTGGCGTTCTGGTCGGCGACGGGGTGCGCGTCGGCGACGGCGTGCGTGTCGCGGTTGGTTCTGCGATTGCTGTGGGTTCGTGAGTGGGCGACGGCGTGCGCGTCGGTGATGATGTGCGCGTCGGCGACGGCGTGCGCGTCGCGGTCGGTTCGACCGTTTCGGTCGGCTCATCGGTCGGCGACGGGGTGCGCGTCGGCGACGGCGTGCGCGTTGGTGATGATGTGCGCGTCGGTGAGGGCGTGCGCGTCGCGGTCGGTTCGACCGTTTCGGTCGGCTCATCGGTCGGCGAGGGCGTGCGCGTCGGCGACGGCGTGCGTGTCGGCGACGGCGTGCGTGTCGGTGAGGGCGTGCGCGTCGCGGTCGGTTCTGCCGTTGCGGTCGGCTCATCGGTTGGCGACGGCGTGCGTGTCGGCGACGGCGTGCGCGTCGCAGTCGGTTCGACCGTTGCGGTCGGCTCGTCGGTCGGCGACGGGGTACGGGTGGCTGTCGGTTCAGCTGTGCTGGTTGGTGTGCCGACGACCGTCGGCTCGGTCAGGGGCGTTCCGGAGGGGGTTGCCGTGTCTGGTAGCGCCGTTGGCGATGGTTCACTGGTGGGTGACGGTTCGGGAGAAACAGTATCATCAGGTGGTGTTGCGGAAGGCGCCGGTCCTGGCGGTGCATTCCACTCGCCGGGCGATGGTTCACCCTTCACCCAGACGCCGCTCCCATCCGGGATGCGCGCAAAACTCTTGCCGATCGTCGCAGCCGTGTAGGAGGCAACGTCAACGACTGCGCCGGAAGCGTCGATCAACGTTACAGCGTCTGATCCAGTGTTGTTGAGAATATGTGCGCTCAGGTTGATAACGAACAGACCGTATGGCGGGACGATAACACCGGGAGGAATGACCGTTTGTGGACCGCCGGGCGTATCGTCGTCGATCCTCCAGCCGCCAATATCGAGTGGTGCGTCGCTGGAGTTGACGATCTCGACCCATTCCGGCCCGCTTGCCGGGGCAGGCATGAATTCGTTGATGATGGCAGTCGGCGCAGCATTGACGAATGTCGGTGCGACCACCATCATCATGATCAGGGCAAGGGCGATTGGTCCGAGAGCAAGCCAGCGCATACCGCCTCCCGCTGCACATAAGAACCGTCATGCAGATACTGCCACGGGAGCGCACTTCACGAAAGATGGACGATCATCCCTGCCTGCGCTGGTTCGTTGGACGACAGGCAACGGTACCGGAATCCTTCAGGAACATCGAATCTGTCTGCGTAACGTTTGCCGGTGTGGTATCATCATAACAGCGGCGGCGCAGAGAAGCCGTTCACTCAATGTATAGGGAGACGACGACATGCACAGCAAAGTTGTTATTATCGGTTCTGGTCCGGCAGGATTGACTGCGGCGCTCTATGCGGCGCGCGCAAACCTCGAGCCGCTGGTGATCCGCGGTCTGCAGCCGGGCGGTCTGATTGCAACGACCAGCGAAGTCGAGAACTATCCCGGCTTCGTTGAGGGAATCGGCGGCTTCGAGCTCGCCGACAATATGGAGAAGCAGGCGGCGCGTTTTGGCGCGCGTTATATGGATGCCATCGTCGAGCGCGTCGATCTGTCGCAGCGCCCGTTCCGCATCTTCCCCGATAGCGGCGAAGAGGTGACGGCTGACGCGCTGATCATTTCGACCGGCGCCTCGCCGCGTAAACTCGGCGTTCCCGGTGAGGAGCGGCTGGCAAACCGCGGTGTGTCGTATTGCGCAACATGCGACGGGTTCTTCTTCCGCGGCAAGAAGGTCGTTGTAGTCGGCGGCGGCAACAGCGCGCTGGATGAAGGTCTTTTCCTGACACGCTACGTTTCTGAGTTGATGATCGTTCACCGGCGCGATGCGCTGCGCGCCGATCCGATCCTGCAGGAACGCGCATTCTCGAATCCCAAGGTCTCCTTCATATGGAACTCGGTGGTCGAGGAGATTCTGGGAGACGACAAAGTGACCGGCGTGCGCGTGCGCAACCTCAAGACTGGCGATGTATCGGTTATCGAAACGGATGGAGTGTTTCCGTACATCGGGCACATTCCGAACACATCGCTGTTCAAAGGTCAACTGGAACTTGACGAGAATGGGTACATCGTCGCCGACCATCGCACGCGCACCGCTCTTCCGGGTGTTTTTGCGGCAGGAGATGTGGTTGACCATATCTATCGCCAGGCGATCACAGCGGCAGGCGAAGGATGCAAGGCGGCGATGGAAGCGACATGGTTCCTGAGCGAGCAGGAACACGCGGCGAAGAAGTCGGCCGAACTCGCGGCGACGCCGGCATAACGGGTTGTGATCATGCAACGCGAATCGTCCTATCCGATGGTTTCGATCGATGAGGCGCAACGTCTCATCAGAGAACGCATCACCTTGCTCGGCGTTGAGGAGATCGACGTCCTCCGCGATGCTGCCGCCGGGCGGGTGCTGGCGGAGGATGTCTACGGCGTCGAACCGCTGCCCGACGCGCCCAAAGCAGCTGTCGACGGGTATGCTTTGCGGAGCGCCGATGGCAGCGCTCCGCGTCGGGTGATCGCCGAGGTGACCGCCGGAGCGACGCCAGAGCTGCGCGTCGAACCTGGAACCGCCGTGCGCATTATGACCGGCGCTCCGATTCCCGACGGCGCCGATGCCGTGATTGCGGTGGAGTACACCGACGAGCGCGATAGTGTGCTGATCGTGCAGCGCACCCTTCGCGCCGGGGACAACATTCATACTGTCGGACAGGATATCGCTGTCGGGCAACTGGTGCTGGCGCGCGGCACGACGCTTGGCGCCGCCGAGATCGGGTTGCTGGCGACAGTGGGGCGCGCCCGTGTGATGGTGTATCGTCGTCCGGTGGTTGCCGTGCTGGCCACAGGCGATGAGGTGTACGAGCCGGATGGCGAGGTTTTTCCTGGCGGAGTGCGCGATAGCAATCGCTACGCGCTGATGGCGGCGGTGCGTGAAGCCGGAGGGCTGGCGCTCTCGCTTGGTATTGCGCGTGATGATGTGAACGTGCAGCGCGCAGCGATCCTGGCGGCGCTCGATCAGGCTGATGTGTTGCTCACCAGCGGCGGCGTCTCCATGGGAACGCGCGACCTGATCAAACCGCTGCTGGCAGAGCTGGGAACCGTCCATTTCGGACGTATCGCATTCAAGCCGGGCAAACCGACCACATTCGCAACAATTGAACGACCCGCTTCGGTGCGATCAGCGCCGCTCCTGGCGTTCGGATTGCCTGGATATCCGGTTTCGTCGCTGGTGTCATTCGAGGTGTTTGTGCGTCCTGCGCTCCGCCGTTTGCAGGGTGATGCGCATCCTGAGCGTCCACATGTACGGGTGGCATTGTGCGAGCCGATCCGCCCGTCTGCTGATCGCCCGGAATATCAGCGGGCGGTGGTCAGCTGGGAAAACGGTCGGCTGATGGCGCGCAGCACTGGACGGCAGGGGAGCAGCCGGTTGCTGTCGATGCTGGGTGCCAATGCGCTCCTTATCGTTCCGGCAGGAATGACGCCATATGCAGCTGGCGCCGAACTTGACGCATTGATGACCGGACCTCTGGCGCCGCCGGGCGCATCGTCCGGGTCGTCATCGGCTCAGCCGTCTTGACGATGAACCGGCACATCTCCAGAGCGCCATGACCGAACAGACAGACCAGGAAACGCTGGAAGCAGTCATTCTGCGCCTCGTCCGACAGCGTGGAGTTGGGAAGAGCATCTGTCCATCCGAGGCGGCGCGGGTATGGGCGCCGTGCGAATGGCGTGCTGCAATGCCGGCGGTGCGCGCTGCCGCCTGTGCTCTGGCGGACGCCGGGCTGATTGTGATCACCCAGAAAGGACGGGTCGTTGATGGTCGCGCGGCGCGCGGACCGATCCGCCTGACGCTGCCGGGGAGCTCGTGACCAACGCCAGACCAACCGGGAGACCGATCCAGGCAGATTGTACGACCTACAGATGCAGATCGACTACCGAATCCCTGAACTCGGGGGCTTCCCCGAACCCTCGATTGTGAACAGTCGCGTGATCGTTACCAGCGCAACACCCTGGTCACAGTCGCCGCTGATCAGGCCAGGCGACCACTGGTTAGACCGGTTATACCATTTTAGATTTTAGATTTTGGATTGCAGATTATCGCGCAAGGCGTTCTGATGCGCTTTGACGGAACCCCGCTTGCAGAGTATTCAAGTGAAATTGGTATTATCATTGATAATACCGCATTGCCATATGCGATTTCAGGCTTTGTGATGCCAGGCGTAGTACTCCAAAATCTAAAATCTAAAATCCAAAATCTAAAATGGTATTACCGGTTGACCCTGATCCATGTTTTTCCCGTGCCTGGGTTTTTGAACGTTTCCCATCCGGTGGGCCTGGGTCCGAAGATGGCGTTCATCGCCTTCGAGACCAGGTTGTAGCCAAACTGATGGCGATCCTCGAGGTGTTCCGGCAAGTGGCACAAGCCCTACAATTACTTTTGTGCAATTGTGTTACAATTATATATATCTGCGGTCGTCATGTAAAGCCTTTTCAGTCAAACGACCGCTTTTGTCTCCAATCAGACAGGAACGTTGTGTAACCCATCATCAGCGTACCTGAGAGCTCTTACCGGTTTATAACCGTACAAAGGCGCTTTCATGTTCACGAAACCGCTTATTGAAGTTCGTGATGTGGTCAAAATCTATCGGATGGGCGACGTCGAGGTGCATGCCTTGCGCGGGGTGTCACTCACCATCGACGAGGGGGAGATGGTAGCGATTATGGGACCGTCGGGCAGCGGCAAGAGCACCTTGATGAACATGCTCGGCTGTCTGGATCAACCGACCGCCGGGACATACCTGCTCGATGGGGTGGATGTCGGAAGTCTGGACGACGATGCGCTGGCGGCGATCCGCAACCAGAAGATTGGGTTTGTATTCCAGCAGTACATGCTGCTGCCACGCACCACGGCGCTGCGTAACGTCGAGCTGCCGCTGCTCTACAGCAACGGCGACGGGCGCGACCGCACGGAACGCGCACGCGCAGCACTCGAATCCGTTGGCATGGGCGACCGCATGCACCACAAGCCGAACGAACTCTCTGGCGGGCAGCAGCAGCGCGTTGCGATTGCACGCGCGCTGGTCAACAATCCGCGCATTATCCTGGCGGACGAGCCGACCGGCGCGCTGGACACGAAAACCGGCGAAGAGATCATGGGTATCTTTGAGCGCCTGAACCGCGAACGCGGCATAACCGTCATTCTGGTGACCCACGAACACGACGTCGCCCGTCACGCGGAGCGGATCATCCACATGCGCGACGGGCAGATCGCCGACGTCACAGCACGCGCGTGACCTCGGCGAACAGGGCGCGCTCCTGGTTGGCTGCTGTGATGGCTTCTTCGCCTCCCATCACGACAAGCGCCGCATTGTCGCGCACGGTATCGAGCACATCGGCGAAGGCGCGGAAGTCGGCCGGCATTGTCCCCAGCACCTCATCGCGCACCTGCTGGCGGTAGGCGTCATCGTCACCGACCAGATAACGCGCCATCGCGGTGAAGCCGCGTGCGTCCGGCAGCTGATAGGCATCGAGATCGGCAATGACCCCGATGATCGCACGGGTCAACTCTTTCTCGCTCAGGTCGAGCTGACGCAAAAATGCAGCTGCACGATCATACACATCGATTGTGCGGAGCACATGAGGGTCGCGGTACGACGTGTAGCCGAATATGCCCGAGCGCGGATCGAACGAACAGAAGCCGCCATAGGCGCCGCCCTGCTCGCGGATCTGTTCCCACAGCCAGGTCGTCATCAGGTAGCGCGTCACCACGAGCGCCGAGCCGTGCAGCCGATACCCCAGACGGTACAGGTTGGCGCCTTTGGCGACGTAATTGACATTCGCAGGAATGATCAACCCCTCCGATGGCGCAATCCCGGGTGGGTTCCACGCCGCTGGCGCCGGCGTTCCGACCGGCAGACGGTCGAGGAACGCTTCGAGATGCGGACGGAACCGCTCCCAGCCAGCGGCGTCCACCGTCACATTGACCAGCAGCGTGCTGCGGTCGACCAGCCGTGTGCGAATCTGTTCGAGCACTGCACGCACCGTTTCCCAGTCCTCATCGATAGCCTGCTCGATCCGGCGCAGGAACAGAAGGTAACTGACGCCGCCAATCTGCTCGGCGACCCAGTCGGCTTCGCTGAAGCGTGCGCGCAGGCGCGTGCTGACCACCGTATGACCGGCAGGGATCAGGCTGGCTTCGCGTGCGGCGCGTTCTTCGCGCACAATCTGCCGGATGCGCTCACGATTGTCGAGGCGCGCCGAGCGAACCACGTCGTGCAGAATATCGAGCAGCGCATCGCTCTTCTCAATGATCGCTTTGCCGCGCAGGAACAGCCAGGCGGCGCCAATGCTGCGTTCGCGCATCGCCGAGGTGAACGACTGCGGGAAGATTCCGCCGGTATCGCGCCCGATACGCTGGATCAACTGAATGACATCTTCGCGTTGCGTACCGGTTTCGAGCAGTGCACGCCCGAAGATGGTGACATACGGCAGAAACTCCTGCGGTAGCGCGCGCAGGTTCATACCGATATCCACATACGCGATACCATTGGTAAACAGATCGTGGAGCAGCACGCGGGTTGCGCCGATCTCCAGTTCTTCAGAAGGGATGGTCTTAATCGTCCGGTCGAGATCGGCAATCGTCAGGCTGGGCAGCGATGCGAGCGCCTCCGGCGGATCGGGAGTTTCCTGGATCTGCCTGAGCCGCGCCGCTGTCGCATTGATTGCTTCAATCTGGGCATCATCGAGCGTAGCGCGGATCGCTGCCAGTCGTTCGCGTTCGGCGGCGTTCTGGCGGTTGGTCAGTTCCAGATCAGGAACGAGCACCACCGTCGTGCGATGCGGATTGTGGAGCAGCTTCTCCTCGATCAGGCGCTCGAAGAAGGGTTCGCCATTGTGCAGCCGTTGTTTGATCGCGCGCAGCGGCGCCTCGAACATGAGCGGCGCCAGTGGGTCGTCGCCGTAGAGCCAGGTGTCAAGCGCGCGGATCAGAACCGCCAGTCCGCGTGGGTAGGCGCCGGTATTATTCTCGCGCAGCCGAAACTCGACGGTGTTGACCGCCGCCTCGATCGTTTGCGGGTCGATTCCGTCGCGCGCCAGGCGTCCTAGCGTTCCGATGATCAGATCCTCGACTGCGCTGATGTGCTCACCCCGAACCCCCTTCAACCCGACGGTAAAGTAGGTCTGGCGCAGGTGGGCGAACCCTGAGCCGGTCAGGTTCTCACCCAGACCGGAGTCGATCAGCGCCTTGCGCAGCGGTGAAGCCGGCGTGCCGACCAGCGCGTGCTCCAGAATATCGAACGCCAGCGCCTCTTCGACGTCGGGCGGATTGGGAAGCAGCCAGTTGACCGTCACCATGTGCTTGCCGGCGCTGTTTGGACCGGCGGGATAGGGCGTTTCGACGTGCTGCGGTTCACTCAGCGGCGCCTGCAACGGGATCGCCGAGTCGACGGAGATGCGCTCGAATGGCGCCAGAACGCGCTTGAGCAGGCGCAGGCGCTCCTCCGGATCATCGTCGCCATAGAAGAAGATCAGCGCATTCGAGGGATGATAATAGCGCTCGTGGAACGCCTTGAATTGCTCATAGGTCAGATTGGGGATCTCTGCCGGATCGCCCCCTGAGTCGACGCTGTACACGTGACCGGGGAAGAGTGAACGCTGCACTGCCAGGTAGAGCACGCGGTCGGGCGAAGCATTGGCGCCCTTCATTTCGTTGAACACCACGCCACGGTAGCCGAGCGAGCCATCCTCGTTCACTTCATAGTGCCACCCTTCCTGTTGCAACACCTCCGGCGAAATGCGCGGGTGGAAGACAGCATCGAGGTACACATCGACCAGATTGTAGAAGTCTTTTGTGTTTGTTGATGCAACCGGGTAGACCGTTTTGTCCGAATAGGTCATCGCATTGAGGAACGTTTTGAGCGATCCCTTGAGCAATTCGACAAACGGCTTTTTCAGTGGATACTTTTCGGAACCGCACAGAACGCTGTGCTCGAGAATATGCGCCACGCCGGTCGAGTCGGGAGGCGGCGTGCGGAAGGCAATACCAAAGACCTTATTTTCATCATCGTTAATCAGCGAGAGGAACTCAGCGCCGGTAGCGACGTGGCGGTACAGGCGCGCCAGCGAGTTGAGTTCAGGGATCTGCTGTTCGCGGATCAGTTCGAAGCCGTGGGTCACGTTCATCGCTACCTCAATTTCTATGCAAGAACATGGCGTTTACCGAAATTGTACCAGATTCAGTCCTGGTCGAACACCCGCTCACCGTGTGGAAGTGTGCACATGTATCGCACCCATGGCGTTTTTGCATCGGCGGGTAACGTCTGATGGCGCTCGCGACAGCCATCCCGCCACCGAATTCCTGTTTCGGCGCTTCCCCGAATCCCCGATTGTGAACAGTGACGCCTGTGCGTCGATGCAGGTCTCCTCGCGTCCTATGCGCTCCGCATCGGTGAACCGCGACGTCCAGACCATGCCTGCCCTCAAACTGAACCTCCGTCATTCTACCATGGCGCAGCCGGCCCTGCCCAGGTTGCACTGCCCTGTTGCAAGAATCTGTGCACGACGATAATAAACCTGTGCAACCTGTGATTAACATTTTGTCTGTCTGTGCGCTTTTTATCCCTTTCTGAAGCCTCAAGTCTCGCTTCCCAATCATGATGAAAGAATGATGAGAAACCTTTTCAAACCCTTTTCAAAACATTGACAATCCTGTGCACGAGATGTATAATTTGCGCAAGTAAAGGGGCGAGGCGACCACCTCGTGGGAAGAGAAAGAGGTCCTCCTATGGATAACCAGCACTCCAGTGAGCACGTTCATCTGACAACCGCTGTGCCATCGATATCGCGTACCGACACTCCGAACGATCATGTGCTGATCGCAGCGATTGCAGAAGGCGACAGCAATGCACTCGAAGTGCTCTACGATCGCTACTCGTCTGTGATCTATCGCATGGCGCTGCGGATGTTGAAAAATCGTGAACTGGCGGAAGAGGTTGTCCAGGAAGTCTTCTGGCGCGTCTGGCGGCGCAGCGCCAGTTTCGATATCGAGCGCGGGCGCGTGGCGCAATGGTTGTTCGGCATTGCGCACAACCTGTGCATCGATGAACTGCGCCGCATGCGCGCTCGTCCGACTCAAATCTATGAGGATGACGATCACCCTGTGATTCAGCAACTTCCCGATGCACAGACCGACGTTCCGGAAACAGCCTGGGCATTCGAGCAGCAGCGGGTCATTCGCGATGCTCTCGATCATCTGCCCGAGGCGCAGCGCCAGGCGGTCGAACTGGCATACTTCGGCGGTCTGTCGCACCAGGAGATCGCCACGAAACTCAACCGTCCGCTTGGCACGATCAAGACGCGCGTGCGGTTGGGGTTGCAGAAACTTGGCGCGCTGCTGGTTGCACGCGGGTTGCAGCCGGGTGATGCATCGTAGAAACAGGCTGAAACTTCTGGTGGCGTCGAAATACCTTAGATTATTCTGTGGAGTGCTGAAGCCTTGCTTCAGCACTCCATACGTTCATGCGCTGGCGCTTACGGACGATTTTCTGCTCGTTGAGGTGATGCGCCCCCTGAAAGGAGCGCACCATTCTTTGTCTTTGCGCAGCGCCGTTCAGCATGATACCTGACGGCAAGGCGAGCAGGCGCGGTATAATTGAATGCAGAAGTCGCGCTCTGTATGCTGTGAGGAAGACCGGTGCCGACCCTCCTGGATATTCTGACGACCGGTGAACCCGATGCCCCTGCATTGCTGGCGCCGGGCGCGCCAGCGTTGCCGTTCGCCCGGTTACGCGCGCATGTGGTGGAACTGGCGGAACGCCTGTCCGCCTTTGGCGTGGCGCGCGGAGAGCGGGTGGCGATCGCGCTCGGCAATGGTCCTGCAATGGCGCTGAGTTTCCTGGCGGCGACGACATGCGCAACGGCGGCGCCGCTCAACCCGAAGTACCGCCAGGATGAGTTCGCTTTTTACTTCGAAGATACCCGCGCAACGACTCTGATCGTGCCGCCGGAAGGGATGGAAGCGGCGCGCGCCGCTGCATCGCCGGGTATGACAGTGCTGGTTGCATCGCTCCGCGCCGATGGCACACTTGACCTGACTCTCGAACGCGGCGCGCGCCCGCCACAGACGCTGGCGCCGCCCCATCCCGACGATGTGGCGCTCATCCTGCACACCAGCGGCACCACCAGCCGCCCCAAGCGTGTGCCGTTGCGCCAGCGCAATCTGGTCGCCTCGGCGCAAAACATCGTCGGCGCATATCGGCTGACTCCCGATGATCGGGCGCTGTGTGTGATGCCCCTCTTCCATATCCACGGCATCGTCGCCACCCTGCTGGCGCCGCTTGCCTCCGGCGGGTCAGTCGCCCTTCCCCCCGGTTTCGATGCCATGCGCTTCTGGGGCTGGCTGACGGCGTTCCGCCCCACCTGGTTTTCGGCAGTGCCGACGATGCACCAGATGCTGCTGGCGCGCGCCGATCGCCAGATCGCGGCGATTCGCGCTGCGCCGCTGCGCTTCATCCGCTCCAGCAGCGCGCCGCTGCCGCCGGTCATTCTCGAACAGCTCGAAGCGACGTTTCAGGCGCCGGTGCTCGAGTCTTACGGCATGACTGAAGCGAGCCATCAGATGACGACCAACCCGCTGCCGCCGCTGCCGCACTATGCCGGTTCCGTCGGGTATGGCTTCGGAGTGGAGGTGACGATTCTCGACGAGCGCGGCGCTGAACTGCCGCACGGTGAACGTGGCGAGGTCGCCGTGCGGGGTCCCAATGTGTTCGATGGCTATGAGAACAACCCGGAAGCCACTGCCGCTGCATTTACGAACGGCTGGTTTCGTACCGGCGATCAGGGGCGCATCGATGAACATGGGTATCTGTGGTTGACCGGTCGTCTCAAAGAGTTGATCAACCGTGGCGGCGAAAAAATCTCACCGCTCGAAATCGATGATGTGCTACTCAGGCATCCGGCAGTGGCAGAGGCGGTTGCATTCGCTGCGCCGCATCGGACGCTTGGTGAAGAAGTGCATGCCGCGGTCGTGCTGCGCGCCGGGGCGACTGAGCGTGAACTGCGCGAGCATTGCGCTGCGTTTCTGGCTGATTTCAAGGTGCCGCGCGTGATTCACATCCTGCCGGAGATCCCGCGCGGCGCAACTGGAAAATTGCAGCGGATCGCGATGGCGAAACTGCTGGGACTGACTGACGACTCATCGGGGAGTGGGCAATGAACATCTGCATCTTTGGCGCGGGTTCGATCGGCGGATATCTGGGAGCGCGGCTGGCGCACGCCGGTGAACAGGTGACATTGATCGCCCGCGGTGCGAATCTGGCTGCCATCCGCGACCACGGACTGACACTCATCGAGACCGATGGGACGACATTGATCGCCCATCCTGCGCTTGTGACCGACGACCCATCGGTCGCCGGCGCCCACGACGTTGTGATCGTCGCCGTCAAAGCACACCAGTTGCCGGCAGTTGCCCCTATGCTCCGCCCATTGTTCCACGACGAAACGATGGTCGTTCCGGCGCAGAATGGCATTCCCTGGTGGTACTTCCAGCGGCATGGCGGGCCGTTCGAAGGGCGGCGCATCGAGTCGGTCGATCCCGACGGTGTCATTGCCGCGCATATCGAAACGGAGCGTATCATCGGGTGCGTGGTCTACCCGGCGACCGAACTGGAGGCGCCGGGGGTTGTCCGCCATATCGAAGGCGACCGGTTTACGCTTGGCGAACTCGACGGATTGCGCAGCGAGCGGGTGCAACATCTATCTCAGGTGCTGGCGCGTGCCGGCTTGAAAGCGCCGGTGCGTCCACGCATTCGCACCGACATCTGGATCAAACTGTGGGGCAACCTGGCGTTCAACCCGGTCAGTGCGCTGACGCGCGCCACGCTGATCGACATCTGCCGCCATCCGCAGGCGCGCGCGTTGATCGTCGCTATGATGGAGGAGGGGCAGGCAGTCGCCGAGCGATTGGGCATCACATTCGGCATCACCATCGATCAGCGCATCGCCGGCGCGGAACAGGTCGGCGCCCACAAGACCTCGATGCTCCAGGATATCGAGGCTGGCAGGGCAACAGAAGTCGATGCGCTGGTAGGGGCGGTTGCCGAGCTCGGCAGACTGGTGGAGGCGCCGACGCCGCATATTGACGCCATCTACGCGGCTGTCAAATTGCTGGAACACACCGTGACGCGCACTACACCGGCTCGTTCCGCTTGATCCGCTCACAGAGTTCGGTCGTCTCCGGGAGTGGTTCTATGCCAATCTCGTCCTCCAGCGCCTGAACACAGCGCGCATAGGCGCGCAGCGCCTGGGAACGGCTCCCTGCGCGGGCATAGGCGCGCATGAGCGTCTGGTACGCCTCCTCATAGCCCCGATCGCGGCGAATGATATGCTCGCACAGATCGATGGCTTCATCGAACTCGCCGCGATCGACCAGCAAACTGGCAAGGGTCGCCGTCGACGCCAGATGGCGCGCCAGCAGGCGCTCACGCTCTTCGAGCGTCCAGGGATCGTACAGCGCCTCGGCGAGGTAGTCGCCGCGGTACAGATGGAACGCCGTGCGACGGCTGCGGATCTCGACTTCCGGGGCGCGCCCTGGCGCGCCCGCCGTGCGCAGTTCGAATTCGTCCACATCGATCCAGCATCCGTAGGATGGCGCAAAACTGTACGCCAGGCCCTGTCGCCGGATGAAGAACGGCGCGACACGCGGCGGTCGGCGCGGTTCCAGCACATTGTTGAGCGCATTGAGCGTCACCTTGAACTGTCGCTCAGCGGCTGCCGGCTCGCTATCGGGCCAGAGCCAGGCGCAGATCTGTTCGCGCTGCAACCACATGCCGCGATACGTCAGCAACAGTTGCAACAACTGTCGCGCCTTCTCGCGCTGCCACTCACGCGCCTGGATTTCGTGCGCACCACGGAAGATGCGGAAGCGCCCCAGCATATAGACCCGCAGCGTATAGCCGGGATGGTAGATATCGACCGCATCATCAGCGGCAATTGACGGAAACCCTTGCCGCAAGAGGCGGTGCGCCGTCATTGCCTGACGCTGCACCGCGCCGCGCAACGCCCGACCGCGCAGAAGCAGCGGAACCAGGATCGCCAGATCGTGGGGCCCGAACAGCGTGCGCGTGGTCAATACGCCATCGAACCCTTGTGCGCCAACCAGTTCGAAGAGGCGCGCCAGTTTTCGATCAGATTCGGACTCATTGCCGGATTGCACATAAACATACGCTTCCCAGAGCAGCGCGACCGTCTGACCGTACTGATCGTCGCCGCGCGCAAACCGCTGATGCGCCTCGCCAATCCACTCCAGCGCGCGCGGATCGCCAGCAGCAGCAGCAACACTGCCGAGCGCCAGCCAGATGAGCGCCGCCGTCCACTCATCACCCGCCTCTAATGCGCGATCAAGTCCCTCGCGGGCATACGATTCGGCAGCCACAAGATTGCCGGCGTGTCCCTCCAGCAGAGTCAGCCCCAGCATCACCTCAGCGCGTGCGCGTGGAATACCGACAGCCTCGAGGATCTCAAGCGCAGTGCGGTAGTGGTGGCGCGCCATCTCATCGCTCAGGGACGTTACGAGACAGGCGTGACCCATGCGCATATGAGCAATCGCCTCAGTCAGCGGCGAGTCGCCGCGTTGCGCTTCGAGCAACCCGCGTTGTGCGAGCGCCAGCGCGCGCGCACTGTTGCCCAGCATACACTCAATCAATGCCAGCAACAACAGCGGATCGCGGTGCAGCGAACGCTCCGGACGCGCGCTGCCCGTTTCAAGACCGAGTTCTTCTTCGAGCAGACGACGCGCCTCAATCAGCCTGCCGCTGCGCAGCAACAGGCGTGGCGACAGGATAGCGGAACGGCGGTAACCCCCGGCAGCGTCAGTGTACGACGTCTTGCCATATGCTTCGCGATGCGCTGCTGCAATGATCAGGATCGCTACGTCGGCGCGACCGCGATTGATCCAGTTTTCTGCCTGCAGGCTGAGGATGGCTGCCCGTTCAGCCCGACGATGACGCGGTAAGAGTTTCATGGCGCGCTTCAACAGAGTCGCGGCAGGCGCCGGCTGCACCGTATCGACATACACCTCCGCCTGACCGCGTAGCGCGCGCACCTGTCCTTCGGCATCGCCCTGGCGCCGATACTGTTCTTCTGCCATGCGGTACAGATCGACCGCCTGGGGATAGCGACCGAGGCGGCGTTCTGCAACGGCGCGCGCCTCGAGCAGCACGGCGCTGCTGCGATGCGCCGGCGGGATCTGCTCGATCCAGTCGAGGAGCGCCGCAGCCTGTGAGCCGGAAATGCCGGAGAGCGCTATGCGACCCAACGCCGCAGCAGCGTCATCCCATCGTTCAGCGGCGAGGAAATGGTAGGCCGCGCCATGATCATCGGCATGCGCGGCATAATATTGCCCTAATCGCGCATGGATTGCGCGCCAATCGGGTAATTCGCGCTGCGCCAGGCGCGCAAAACTGGACGCCTGCAGCGGCTGATAGATACGCCGGCCATCGGGCAAAGACTCAATGAACAACTCCCATCGTTCGAACAGTTCGACCGTCATATGGAGGTCTGCCAGTTCGGCGACGGCGGCGCAGGCTGCTTCGTCGATCCAGCGCATCAGGGACGTGCCAAGCACCCAGGTACGGACATCGAACGGCAGATTGCCCAGCACTTCACGCGCCAGATACGCATCGAGGTGCGGCGCGATGATGTCCTGCAATCGTTCTGGCGGCGGCGGCTGGGCGGGAGGCGCGGCAGAGTCAATGCGCGCTGCAGCAAAGAAGCGGAGCGCCAGAGGCCACCCGCGCGCCAGGGTGTTGAGGCTGGCATCGATCGGGTGCGGCGGCAGGCCGTATGCCGCAAAGAAATCGCGTGCTTCAGCATCGGTGAATGCCAGGTGCGCCCGGTTCAGACGGTAGAGTTCGCCTCGCGCCGCGATTGTCGGAAGCGAGGCGAGCGCGGGCATTTCCCGGCTGAGCAGCACCAGATGGAGGCGCGGCGGCAGACGGTCGATCAGATGCTCGATGAGCACACGCAATTCGGGCCGTCGGTCGGCGCTGTGGAGATCGTCCAGGATCAGCAGCGTCTCATCGCCCAGCGCCGTCAACGCATTGATCAGCCCATCGAGCACATCGACCGGATGTGCAGCGGCGAAGCGAGCGTGATCGAAGCCGGTGATCGGACGAAACGCGGTCGCCAGGTGCAACGCCAGCGACAGCGGCGTATCTGCAGGATCCAGTCGGCACCAGGCTGTGGGCCATCCGCCATGGCGCGCAAAACTGGTGAGCGCAACAGTTTTACCACTGCCAGCCGGCGCGAGAACAAGAGTCACCGGATAATCGGCAACCGCAGCAAGCAACCCATCAATGCGCGGGCGCTCGATGATCCGAGCCGGTTGTGGCGGCGGTTCCAGGCGTGGGAGCAGTACCGTCGATATAAGAGACACAGTCGCGCCGAACTCGCCCGTAACTTGGGAAACTAGCATGTGATACGATATACTGTATTATACTCAATATAAGCAGGATCTGACATCGCTATCTTCTGACCCGAAAGCGCTGTGTTCGGAAAGGAGCAGACATATGACGATCAAAAACGCTGAAGATACGGTACGCAAAACCTACAGCAGCGCTCAGGAAATGGTTGGCAAATCGGTCAAAGCCTGGACTGACCTGATTGCCGTCAGCACCGATATGGCCTACGACATGGTGCTGAAGAACTGGAACTATAGCCGCAGCATTCGCGGCTCTGCTGAACAGGCTATCGAAGACGCCATCAACACTCAGGCGCGCTTCGCCAAAGAAATGATGGGTGTCTGGAAGGATTATGCCGAAAGCGTCTCCGACATTATCAGCAAGACAACCAGGAAAGAATAATGCCGGAGACGCGCTCCAGGCAGGGGAATGTCGTGCGCGCCCTTTTGCGGGAAAGGACTTCCATGCGGCATCCTCTGCCACATTCAATACGAACACCCCGACAATTGTAAGCGCCTGTGCTGCTTCGAATTGTTTGCGACTGACTTCGAGACCCTTCCTCCTTGAGAATCTCTTCCACGGAACAGACGCCTCAGCAGGCTACGTGGACGGTGTGAAGAATGCTTCGCACCGGCTATCGTCCTGCAAATTCCGCGCTCGACATATCACATATACGCACCGCCGTTGACGTTGATCTGCTGTCCGGTGATGTAATCGCCATCGGCAGCCAGGAAGACAACTGCTTTTGCCATTTCTTCCGGCAGGCCGAAACGTCCCAATGGGATGCGCGCCTTGATCTGATTCTGCACATCCTCGGGGACTTTCGCGAGCATATCGGTAAGCGTAAATCCTGGAGCGACAACATTGACCGTGATGCCGAACTTCGCCAGTTCGAGCGCCGCAGTCTTGGTAAAGGCGATGATGCCCCCCTTGCTTGCGCCGTAGTTCGCCTGGCCAAACGCGGCAGTCTGACCATTCATCGAGCTGATGTTAATGATTCGACCGTACTGCTGCTCGATCATCGGCTGCATCGCGGCAGTGGTGCAGAAGAAAACGGCGTTGAGGTTCGTCTGAATGACCTGCAGCCAGTCCTCGTCGGTCATCTTCCGCAGCGACCGGTCACGGGTAATACCGGCATTGTTCACCATAATATCGAGTCGCCCGTAAGCGTCGAGGTATCGCCTGACCATGGCGCGCGCTTCGGCCGGATCGGCGACATTCGCCTGCAACAACATACATTCGCGCCCCATTGACTTAATTTCTGCCGCGACCTCTTCCGCCAGCGCCTGGTTATGCTGGTAATTGACGCCAACGGTGCACCCTTCACGCGCCAGTTCCACTGCAATGGCGCGCCCGATCCCACGCGAAGCGCCTGTCACGATTGCGTACTTTCCTTCGAGACGACCCATGCTGTTACCTCCTTACTCTTGTATGTGGATGAGAGGTCTATTGGTTAACCCTGTGGGCGTCCACCAGGGGCGCCCCTGCCACTCCGGGGGCAACACGGGGGCATCCTCAAGGGATGCCCCTGCCTGCCATTCTGAGGGCGGACGCTACATTCGCTCAAAGATCGCGGCGATGCCCTGACCGCCGCCGATGCACATGGTGACGCATGCATAGCGACCGCCGGTGCGATGCAGTTCGTAGAGCGCCTTCACCGTCAGTATCGCGCCGGTCGCGCCAATCGGGTGACCGAGCGAGATGCCGCTGCCGTTCGGGTTGACCTTCTCCATCGGCAGATCGAGGTCGCGGATCACTGCCAGCGCCTGTGCTGCGAATGCTTCGTTCACCTCGAAAACATCGATATCATTGATCGTCAGACCGGTCCGCTCCAGCACCTTGCGCACCGCCGGCACCGGGCCGATGCCCATGTACTTGGGATCGACGCCGACCACGCTGTAGCCGACCAGACGCCCTATCGGCTTGTAGCCGCGCTGCTCGGCGACGCTCCGATCCATCAACACGACCGCAGCTGCAGCATCGTTGATGCTCGACGCATTCCCTGCAGTGACAGTGCCCTGCTTGTCGAATACCGGGCGCAGTTTGGCAAGTTTCTCCAGAGACGTGTCGGGGCGCACGCTCTCATCGGTATCGAATAGTTGCGTACCGCCCTTCACTTTGATCTCGATCGGGAGGATCTGATCCTTGAATCGTCCTTCGGCGATCGCCGCCGCTGCGCGTTTGTGGCTTTCGACTGCCAGCGCGTCTTGATCTTCGCGGGTAATTTCCCATTTGCGGGCGACGTTCTCGGCAGTCACCCCCATGTGCACATCGTCGAACGGGTCGCTCAACGCTGCAACCATGACATCGACCATCGAGACATCATTCATACGCGCACCCCAGCGCATCGCATGCGCCCAGTACGGGCTGCGGCTCATCGACTCGGCGCCGCCTGCGACAGCAGCGTCGGCGTCGCCAAGCATAATCGTCTGTGCTGCCGAGATGATCGCCTGCAACCCGCTGCCGCACAGACGATTCAGCGTCAGTGCCGGAACGTCCACCGGCAGACCGCCCTTTACGCCCGCGACCCGCGCCAGATAATGGTCATGCCCATCGGTGTGAATGATGTTGCCAAACACAACCTGCCCGATCTCTGCTGGCTCGACTCCTGCGCGCTTCACTGCCTCCCGCACAACATGCGCCGCCAGTTCGCTCGGCGGTTGATCTTTGAGGCTGCCGCCAAAATTGCCGATCGGCGTGCGTACACCGCTCAGCACTACCACGTCGCGTCCATTGGCCGTCATTGCATCCTCCTTGTGTCTGCGATAGCAAGGCTGCGCCATCGCATCAGCGATGCCGCCAATCGAGATTATCCGGCTCTGGGGTAACTCATGTGAGCGCCCAACTGCCTGCAGCATGGCTGCTATCATGTCGCGGAGCGACAGCCAGCTGCAGCCCTCAACGTCCGTTGTTGCAGCAGATATGCAGGGATGAATTGCAACTCCTATTGTACCATTGTAGTGGCAAGGTTATCAATGTGGTGTTAGGATGTTTTCGTGGCGAGTAACCATTTCTTCACCAGATGTGGAGAAGACGCTTGTACGTGAGCACGAATGATATGGTAAAGTTAAGCGCACTCCACATTCATGCATGCTGCACGATCCGTCGGCGAACAATGATGAACTGGACGGCGCCGGAAGGCGATAGCGAACCGTAGTGTCATGACAGGAGGTAATCGTATGATTGAGCGCGTGGAAGCGCCGATTGCTGCAACGTTGCGCAACGGCCGGACTGTGACGATTCGCCCGCTCGCCGAGCACGATCGCGAAGCGTTGCTCCAGTTTGGTCGTTCGCTACCGGATGATGACTGGCTCTACATCGAGACCGATCTTCACAATCCCGACATTATTAATCGTCTGGTTGACGCATATGCGGCAGAAAACTGGCGCCAGTTCGTCGCCGTGACGGAGACCGGCGAGATTGTCGGTTACAGTGCAGTACGGCGCTTACCGGGATGGTCGAGCCACGTCGGAGATATTCATCTGATCGTGCGTAAGGATCATCGTCGCTGCGGTCTTGGCACCGCACTGGCGCAGGCCATTTTCGATGCAGCCCGCGACCTCGGGGTGTCAAAGGTGATCGTTGAGATTATGCAGGAGCAGACGAGCGGTATTGCAATCTTCGAGCGCCTGGGTTTCAAGATCGAAGGCACGTTCAGCGATCACGCGCGAGACCACGTGGGCAGGCGTCACCATCTGTATATTCTCGCCTACCATATCATCTGATGACATGCCTCCAGACGTCACAGACCGCGAATATGGTCTGTGACGTCTGAACTGCAATGGATATCGCGCTCGCCGATCTGCAAACCTACCGCGGCGCCGCACCCGATGAAGCAGTCGTTGTCATCGATGTGTTACGCTCATTTACAACGGCTGCGTATCTGTTCCACGCCGGCGCGCGCTCCCTTCTGCTTGCAGCGACCCCCGACGAAGCCCGCGCGCTGGCGCGCCGTTTCCCTTCAGCAGCGACCGTTGGCGCAGTTCCCGGCGGCTTCCCGATTGATGGGTTCGATTTTGGCAATTCACCTGCCGCTCTTCGCGACGCCTGCCTGACCGATCGGGACGTAGTGTTCTGTACAGCTGGCGGTGTGCGCGGCGCGACGATCGCCCGGCACGCCGCACTGCTCCTCGGCGGCTCGCTGGTGTGCGCCGCTGCCTCGGCGCGTCTGCTGCGCCGCCTCGATCCGCCGCGCGTTACCTTCCTGGTGACCGGAATCTATGTCGACCGTGATGGCGATGAGGATATTGCATGCGCCGAATATCTCACAGCGTTGCTGCGCGGTCAGGCGCCCGATCCCGCCCCCTTCGAGCGGCGGGTGCGTGAATCGTCCTTCGGCAGACGCTTTGGCGATCCTGCTTATCCTCATCTCTCGCGTGCTGATATGGACCTCTGCGCCCAGGCGGATGTGTTCGACTTCGCGATGCCGATTGTGTGTCAGGAGGGGGTGATGATGGTGGTGCAGGGGGAGTGATGCCATTGTAGATTGCAGATTGGAGATTTTAGATTGTCGCGCATGGCGTCCTGGTGCGCTTTGACGCGACACCGCGGCGTGGCGTGTTCACGTGAAACTGGTATGAGAACCGAGACCCAAAACCCAGGAACCGAGCACCAGAAACCACAAGCGCAGTGCACAATGGAAAACGTTGCGCCGCTGGATCACAAGAACAGGCGCATCAGACGGGTTCTGTTCGGCTCGAACCGCGAGAGATGTATAATCGCAATGCGATTGACGCCATAGACTGTGTGAGGTAGAAGGTCCTCGCCTATGAAATCACTCCTGGCGCTCCTCATCGCTGTTGCGCTGCTCATCCCCACCACGCCGGTCTCGGCTGCATCCATCCCTGACGGTTTCGCCGATTCCGCCTTTGCCGCGCTGTGGACCCGCGCCGACCGGGCAGTTGCCACCGGTGCGGTGCGACGTTCGTGGACGTATGGAGCGTCCCCCGGCGAGACGCGCTACGAATACTTTCAGGGTGCGCCAGGCGATACGCGACTGGTGCAGTATTTTGATAAAGCTCGCATGGAGATCAACGATCCGAATGGCGACCGACGGTCTCCCTGGTTCGTCACCGGCGGACGGCTGGTGGTCGAGTTGATCACCGGCAGGGTTCAGACCGGCTTCGAGACCTTCGAGCAGCGCGCGCCCGCCGCCATTCCGGTCGCCGGCGATCCCACCGATAATCCGCAGGCGCCAACCTATGCCCGACTCGCCGCGTATGTCTCGTTTGACGGCGGCGGGCGCGCGCCTCAGCGCATCGGCGCACGGGTGAGCGCGCTGCTCGGTCCCGACGGTCTGAGCGAACGACCAGACCTGGCGCTGCCGGCAACGACCATTGTGCGCTATGAATCGGTGACCGGGCATAATGTGCCGCGCGTTTTCCGCGATTTTATGGCGGCAGCGCCGATCGATGCGCTCTTTGCCTTCGGGTATCCGATCAGCGAGCCGTACTGGGCGATCGTGCGCGTCGGCGGGCAGGAGACGCCGGTGATGTTTCAGGCGTTCGAGCGCCGCCTGCTGACCTACAACCCTGCCAATCCGCCACGCTGGCAGGTCGAGATGGGAAATGTCGGGCAACATTACTTCTTCTGGCGCTATGGACGACCGCTGCGCTACGCTGCGCCGCCGTTCTCCGGCGTGCGCGTCCGCGAGACGACGCTGACGATCCCGACCTACGACTATCAGCAGGCGCTCGTGCCCACACTTCCCGGCGACCCGATCCATCCCTACCCCCGCCTCGATCCGGCGCGCGTCGGTTCGCCTCAGCCGCGCACCTACCGCGCGATTGTGGTCGAAAATCGCTTCCTGGAACTGACCTTCCTGCCCGAACTCGGCGGACGGCTGTACCGTGCAGTGGTCAAGTCCACCGGACAGAATGCGTTTTACCAGAACCCGGTGGTCAAACCAGCGCCGTTTGGACAGCGTGGATGGTGGCTGGGCGTCGGCGGGCTGGAATGGGCGGCGCCAACCGAAGAACATGGCTACCTGGAAGCCTTCCCGTGGGATGTGATGATCGATCGTCAGACCAGTGCGGTGACGGTGCGGATGACAACCGTCGAGCGGCAGCGTGAGCTGGACATGACCGCCATCGTCACTCTGCGCGCTGATGAGGGTCTCTTCCAGACGCAACTGGCGGCGCGCAACGCATCGTCCACCCCAAAGCCGCTTCAAATGTGGATGAATGCCGCGCTTGCCTCTGCCGCCAATCGGGTTGGTCCTGCGGCGCGCTTCGTCGTGCCCGTTGATCGGATGATCGTTCACGCCACGGAAGACCGCGACCTGCCGCCACCGCGCACGACGGTCGACTGGCCCCGCCGCAATCAGCGCGACCTGTCGCGTCCATCGGCGTGGAATGGGTACGTGGGATTGTTTGCCGCGCAACCGGTGCGCTTTGCCGGATTCTACGACGCTCAGGCGGACGCAGGGATGGTTGCGCTGCACGATGCCGGGTTCGCCGGAGCGAAGGTGTTTGCCTTCAGCGCGAACTTTGATCGTCGCCTGTTCACCGATGACGGGAGTGATTATGCCGAACTGTGGGTCGGCGCACAACCGACCTTCTGGGATGACCCGCTGCTGAACGCCGGCGATCAGCGTGTCGTTCTCGCTGACTGGATGCCACTGCACGGGTTGGGCGACCTTGCAGTCGCAAATGAGTCCGGCGCACTTGGCGTACAGCGTCGATCTGGCGGCGCGCTGACCGTCAGCGTGGTTTCTGCGCGCGTGCGGTCAGCGGCGTCGGTGCGCGTTCTGCTCGACGGACGCGAGGTGTTTCGCAGCGCGCCGATTGCGCTGCGCCCCGATCTTCCGTTGACGATTGAGTTGCCGCCGGGTCGTGCGGGTGGTACACTGCGCGTCGAGACCGACGGATGGGTATTGGAGACAATCCCTGGTTCGTGAGAAGGAGCGCCAGGATCGACTGACCTGCGGGCAATCTGGCGGTCGGAGGCAACTCGCAAACACGCTTGTCCGTTGGAACGCATCCTGGGAGCGGAACGGGTGATAGACACACTGCAGGACGAGGTGTAAATGCGCATTCGCACACTAACAGCCGGCGCATGCGAGAAAGATGTGGCACGCGCGGCGCGGGCAGTGCACGAGGCGCGAAAGCGGCTCGAAGATGCCGGGTATGTCGTGCAGACGCTGCGTCTGGCGCTCGACACGAGTGGAACGAATCGTTGCGCCGACGTTGCGACCGTGCTGCGCGGCGCTGAAGCGCTGGCGCTCGATGCCGGATTCGATTATGTGTCGATCGGGCGGGTTGCCGTCGACCGCCTGGCATCGCTGGCGGAGGCGCTGGCAGCGACGGAGATTGTATTTGCGTCGGCGCGGCTCGCCGGGCGTGACGGCAGAGTGGACGCGACAGCCATCGCAGCCGCAGCGCGCGTGGTTGCCACGCTGGCATCGGCGACGCCGAACGGATTTGGCAATCTACGGTTTGCAGCGCTGGCGTCGGTTGCGCCGGGATCGCCATTCTTCCCGGCAAGTTACCACAGCGGCAGCGAACCATGGCTCGCCGTCGGTCCAGAGGCGGCGGCGCTGGCAGTGGAAGCGGCACACGCAGTCGAGGAGGAGGGCGTCTCCTCGTCTACCGCGGTCGCTGCCAGAATCCAGCGCTTCAGCGAAAATCTGACAACACGGATTGCGAACCACGATGCGCGCATTCGCGCGGCACTCAAAGGGGTTGATGAGGCATATGGCGTCTACGTTGCCGGATGCGACTGGTCGCTCGCACCGCATCCCGATCCGACATGCAGCATCGGTGCAGCCATCGAGCGCATCAGCGGTGCGCCGTTTGGCGCCCCCGGCACGCTGGCGGTCGTGCGCGCCTGCACCGATGCCATCCGTGCGGCGCAAGTAATCCTGATCGGGTTCAGTGGGGTGATGTTCCCGGTGCTGGAGGATGCCGTGCTGGCGCAGCGCAACGCTGAGGGCCGCTACGGCTGGCGCGATCTGCTGGCGTTCAGCGCGGTGTGCGGCACAGGTCTCGATACCATTCCACTGCCAGGGGACACATCGATTGAACAGATTGAAGGCATGCTCGCGGACGTTGCAGCACTGTCAGGCGCGCTGCGCAAACCGCTCACCGCGCGGTTGATGCCCATTCCTGGTTTGCGCGCCGGCGATATGACAACGTTCGATTTTCCGTATTTCGTCAATACGCGCATTATGGCGATCTGAGGCGGGGAATGTGCGAACGTGCAAACGTGCGAACGGGGAACGTGCAAACGGGGAACGGGGAACGTGCGAACAGGTCATCTCGCGACGGGCAGGAACGCGCCACATTCGTTTATTCGTTGGCCATTCGTTGACAGAGACGCCCCAGAACGTGGAACGTAGAACGTAAAACGTGGAACGTGCGAACGTGCGAACAGGTCATCTCGCGACGGGCAGGGCAGGAACGCGCCACATTCGTTTATTCGTTGGCCATTCGTTGACAGAGACGCTCCAGAACGTGGAACGTAGAACGTAAAACGTGGAACGTGGAACGTGCGAACAGGTCATCTCGCGACGGGCAGGGCAGGAACGCGCCACATTCGTTTATTCGTTGGCCATTCGTTGACAGAGACGCCCCAGAACGTGGAACGTGCGAACGTGGAACGTGCGAACAGGTCATCTCGCGACGGGCGGGGCAGGAACGCGCCACATTCGTTTATTCGTTGGCCATTCGTTGACAGAGACGCTCCAGAACGTGGAACGTAGAACGTAAAACG
>FWPU01001461.1_pt1 | contig 68370 bp, 62 predicted proteins | sample 2228361 | NCBI WGS metagenome assembly FWPU01 (sample SAMEA103939777, study PRJEB20133) | metagenome
GACCCATGACCCCCAGCAGGGCCGCTGTGCCCTTGGTGGCCCCGCTGGCGCTGGCGCAAATGGGCGCCTTCCCGCTATCGAGCCTGGCAGCGAAGGGTGCACCGGGCCGCTGGGCCCCTCGCTTGGCCAGGCTGGCTTTGACCGGGGCGGTGACCATGGCCACTGTAGGGGACTGGCTCACTCGCGCCCAACGGCGTCGTCCCTTGGGCGCCTTGCCGGTCCTCTATGCCCTGCTGGAGATGCTCCAGGTGGGCCAGATCATCAACTGCCACGTGCCGACGGAGGCTCAGGTGGATCACGGCACCGTGGCCCTGGTGCTCGTCCTCATCGAGACAGTGCTCCTGGTGGGCGACCGGGCCAACCTGAACGATGAACTGGCCCTGGCCTATGACGCTCGCCAGATCAAATACCTGGCCGGCCTGGAAGCCCGCCGGAAGGAGCATCGGGCCTTGTTGACCGCCTATCCCGATGCCTACTTCTATCGCCATCCCTTGGGCGAGCCAGGCTACTGGGGAGTTCCCTGCCGGGTGGTCTTTCAGCGCCGACGCAGGGTTAGTGCTCCCACCGCGCCCAGAAGGGCCACGGCACTGGCCAGCACGTAGGCCGGGGTGAGGGTGCCGGCTGCATCTGCCAGTGCTCCGGCCACGCTGGGACCGATGGCCTGGCCAATCCCGAAGAACAGGGTGATGAACCCCAGCGCCGCCGGCGCCAGCCGCGCGCCCAGAACGTCGCCGCAAGTGGCCGCCATGATGGCCGGGATGCTCCAGGCCGACAGGCCGAACAGGATGGCGGAGACGGTGAACCCGACCGGCGTCGGCCAGAGACCAAAGAGCCCAAAGGCCACCGCGTGGAGCGTATACACCATCGCCAGGGCTACCTTGCGGCCCAGCACGTCGGAGACCGCGCCCCAGATCAGCCCACAGAGCAGGCTGAACCAGCCCATGGTCATGAACAGGGTGCCAGCAGCCTCCTGACTGTAACCACCATCAGCGATCAAGCGCTTGGTGAAGAAGGTCATGTAGATTATGTAAGAAAAGCCGAAGGCGACGTACACTGAACCCAGATGCCACACCGGCCGGGCGCGATACACGCGCCGCCACTCCAGGGCCCCCGTTGGGGGTTCAGGCTCTGGGTCGCCGCTCTGGGTGCCCACCGGCTTCAGGTCCACCTCGGCCGGCCGGTTGCGCAGCACCAGGAAGCTGGCCACCGCCAGGATCACGGTCACCCCGCCGAAGATGAACCAGCACACCCGCCACCCGCTGTCGCCGTAGCCAGCCAGGATGCGCGGGACCAGGGGGCCGACGGTGATGAGCCCTAGCGAGGAACCGGCCACGGCGATGCCCGAAGCCAGCCCCCGCCGGCGGGCCGCGAACCACGCCGACAGCAGCCCCATGACCGGCACGTTGCTCGCCCCCGTGCCGATGCCGGTCAGCCCGCGCCAGACTGCCGCAGACACGAAGGCCTCTGCCAGGCCCGTGAGAAGCATCCCCAGCCCGGCTAACCCCAGGCCGACGGCGATTACCGTCCTTGGCCCAAAGCGCGAAGCCAGCGCCCCGCCGATGACCGATAGGGCCAGATAGCCGATGAGGTTGGCCGTCGCCAGCCCGCCGGCCTGCGTGTTGTCCAGGCCCAGGCCGGCCTGCATGGCCGGCAAGACCACGGTGTAGCCGAAGCGGGCCAGGCCGATAGCCCCATAGGTCGCCAGGGTAGCCATCACCAGCACAATCCAGCCGTAGTGAGGACGATTTGGGGGGGACACCTTCTGCTCGCTCCCTTCACAGGTCAGAAAGCGCCTGATCTCTACTCCAGTCCCAGGATGCGTGCTGCGTTGTCATGCAGAATCGCTTGTTTGGCCTGATCTGAGAGCGGCAGTGCTCTTATGGCCGCCACGTTGCGCCGCAGGTCCGGATTGCCAGGCCAATCAGAGCCGTAGACGACTTTCTGAGCTATCTCCTCTAGCCGGGGGAAGTACTCCAGCAGCTTCTTGGCCGGCAGCCCGGATACTTCCATGTAAACGTTGGGGTGCCGGCGTGCCATCCAGAAGGCCTGGTCGTACCAGAAGGGTCGCCCGGCGTGGGCCATCAGGATTGTCAGGTCCGGGAAGTCCACGGCCACATCGTCCAGATGTAGCGGGTCGCCGTACTTGATGCGCGCGCCCTTGAACACCGACGAACCCGTGTGCACCATCACGGGTACGCCCAGCTCCTGCGCCTTGGCATACAGCGGATAGATCCGCGCATCGTTGGCGTAGTGATGGTGATAGACGGGGTACAGCTTGACGCCCCGGAACCCCAGGTCTTTCACCAGGTGCTCCAGTTCTGCGGCCAGGTCGTTGACGATATACGGATTAATGCTGGCAAAAGGGATCAGACGTCCGCGTGGGCCGGCTGGGAGGTTGGGTAGCGCGTTAGCGGCAGCGCAGAGCTCAGCGACGAACTCATTGCTCGTCCAGCCGGTGGTGATGGGGGAAACCTCCGCCAGCGCAACCGCCCAATCTATCTCGTTCTCCCGCAGGTGACGCCGCAGGTTCTCTGGCGTGAGCACCTCCCGAATGTACGCGCCCAGGTCACCCGGGTGGTGCGACGCCATCCATTCCATCACCCACGGGTGCACGTGCTCGGGCAGGCAAAGGTGTACGTGAAAATCAATGACCACGGTCGTGACTTCACCTGGGCTTGCGGAAGCTGTACCCGAAGCCGCGTTCGGTGATGATGTACTCAGGCTTGCTGGGATTCTCCTCCAGCTTCTGCCGCAGGTACCAGATGTAGCGCTTCACGTAGCCGGTGTCGCCGGCATACTCGTACCCCCACACCCGAGTCAGCAACTGCTCGTGGCTGAGGACCCGCCCGGCGTTCTCCACCAGCACGGCCAGGAGGCGAAATTCCGTGGGGGTGAGGTCCACCGGCTGGCCTTTGCGGGTCACCCGGCGGTTCTCCATGTCAATCACCAGGTCACCGATTACGTGCACGCTGGGACGTTTGATAGGCGCAGGACGCTTCACCCGCTGGAGGATAGCACCCACCCGAGCCGTCAGCTCTGCAAAGCTGAAAGGCTTGGTCACGTAGTCATCAACACCGTAGGTGAAGCCCTTGATCTTATCCGCCTCTTCGTCCTTGGCAGTTAGCATGATGATGGGGACCTGGGAGACCTCGCGGATGCGCGAGCAGGTCTCCCACCCGTCCATACGCGGCATCATCACGTCGAGGATCACCAGATCGGGCCGCTGGTCGTACAGTTGCTGCAATCCCGCCAGGCCGTTGGTAGCCGTAATGACCTCGTAGCCGGCCCGCTCCAGGGACTGTCGCAGCAGGGTCAGCAGTGTGGTGTCGTCGTCAATGACCAGGATTTTTTCCTTCTCAGCCAATGCAACAGTCCTTTCATCTGCATAGGGTTTGGGTACAAGCCATCAAAGCCACGCCACCCCCTGATGAGATGGCTTTCCATTAGCCAGAAGCCCGCCTGTCACCGACCGTGACGGAGTTTGTGGCGGTGTCCGGCTCGACCTCGGCCAGAGGCAGGGTGAAGCTGAACGTGGAACCCTCCCCCAGCTTGCTCTCCACCCATATCCGGCCGCCATGCGCCTCAACCAGCTTCTTTGAGATGTACAGACCCAGCCCGTGCCCGTATGTCTCGCGCGCATCCCCTCGCTCCACCCGGTAGAACTTCTCGAAGATTCGCTCGCGCTCGCGTTCGGGTATGCCGATGCCGCGGTCGGTGACCGAGATGATCATCGCCCCGTCTCTGGCGTGAGCGTCCACTGTGATCGCGCCGCCGTTGGGGGAATATTTGATGGCGTTGTCCAGGAGATTGGTCAATACCTCTTCAACCCGGTCGGGGTCTGCCCAAGCTGGAGGCAGGTGGTCGTCCCCAAGAATCTCGAAGCGGTGTTGGGTGGTGATGGTTGCCAGGTTGGCCACCACTTTCTTCACCAGGGTCGGAACGTCCACGGGTTGCAAATGCAGGTACAGGTTGCGGGACTCGATGCGGGAGACGTTGAGGATGCCCTGGACCAGCCGGGTGAGCCGGGCGCTCTGCTCACCGATGATTTGGAGCATCTGCCGCTGCAACTTAGGCTCCAGCGAGTCGCCGGCCTGGAGCATGAGCTCGACGGAGCCGTTGATGTTGGTGAGAGGGGTGCGCAACTCGTGAGATACCATGGACACGAATTCGGACTTGAGCCGGTCCAGCTCCTTGAGTTCCTCATTGGCCCGCTGCAACTCCTCGTGTTTGGCACGCAGCTCCTCATAGGCGGCTTCCAGTTCTCTGGTGCGCTGGGCCACCCGGGCCTCCAGTTCGCGGTTGAGCTGCCGGATCTGCTGCTCGGCCTTCTTGCGCGCGGTGATATCCCGCAGGATGGCCGAGCAGCCGATGACCTTGCCTTCTCGATCCCGGAGCAGGGTTTGGGTGACATCCACCAGGACGGTGCGTCCATCCTTGGTGATACGCTCCGTCTCGTAGTGGCTGACGAAGCCCCGCTCTTCCACGCTGCGGGCGATGAGTTCCAGTTCCCCCTTGCGGCGCAAGGCCTCCGGAACCAGCACATCCATCGGCCGGCCGATAATCTCCTCGGGCCGGTAGCCGAACATAAGCTCGGCGCCTCGGTTCCACGAGCGGATGATGCCCTCAGTGTCCAGGCTTATGATGGCGTCGGCGGAGGCAGTGGTGATCGAGGCCAGATACTGCTCCTGCTGGCGCATCTGCTGCTCCATGCGCTCCCGGTCGCCCAGGTTGCGCGCGATCCAGTCCAGGGTCCACCACGTCACCAGTGGGCCGATGAGCCCGTAGACCACCATTCCGGCCAGGAAACGGTAGAGCGTGGGCCACTGGTCTATGACCCGGATTTCCAGCACCTGATGCGCCAGCACGGCCACGAAGATGGCCAGGGGAAGCCCCCAGCGCAGTACGGCCAAGACTTCACTTAAGCGCCCTTTGGATTGCATTTCGGTCTACCTCCGCTATAAATTATACTAGGGATTGCCAGGAGAAACAAGGTGAAATTGGACATGTCTTAGACCTGATTTGGACCTGTTTCAGACCTTGACGTATTATAATGTATGCGGTGCGTCAAGTGGCGCTCCAAACAATGCTGCTTGGACGCTGTCAAGAACCTTTCACGAGGAGGGTGATTGATCATGGAAGCAGTAAAGACGGGAGAGGCGCGCATCAACCCTTACGAGGTCGCGCTCAAGCAATTTGACCAGGCTGCTGCGTACCTGCCCCTCAAAGCCGGCATCAGGGAGATGCTCAGGTACCCCAAGCGGGAGTTGACGGTCAACTTCCCGGTCAAGATGGACGATGGCTCTGTGAAGATCTTCACAGGCTATCGCGTTCACCACAGTACCGCCCGCGGTCCAACCAAGGGCGGTATTCGTTACCACCCGGATGTCACCTTGGATGAAGTGCGCGCTCTGGCCATGTGGATGACCTGGAAGTGCGCCGTGGTGAACATCCCCTACGGTGGAGCCAAGGGTGGGGTGGTCTGCGACCCCAAGAAGATGTCCTCCCAGGAGTTGGAGAACCTGACCCGCCGCTATGCCACCGAAATCAGCATCCTCATGAGCCCCGAAGGTGACATCCCCGCCCCGGACGTCAACACCAATCCCCAAATCATGGCCTGGATCATGGACACGTACTCCATGCACAAGGGCTACACCGTGCCGGCCGTGATCACGGGCAAGCCGGTGGAGGTGGGCGGGTCTCTGGGCCGCTTCGAGGCAACGGGCCGGGGCGTGGTCATCACCACGCTGGAGGCCCTCAAGCACCTGGACATCCCCGTTGAGGGCGCCAGGGTGGTCGTGCAAGGCTACGGCAATGTGGGCTGGGTAAGTGCCTACCTGCTGCATGACCTGGGGGCGAAGGTAATCGCCGTCAGCGATTCGAGGGGCGGCGTCTACAATCCTCTGGGGCTGGACCCGCGAGAGGTGATGAAGCACAAGCGGGAGACGGGGTCTGTGGTGGGCTTCCCGGCCACGGACACCGTCACCAACGAGGAATTGCTGGCTCTCGACTGCGAGGTGCTCATCCCGGCCGCTCTGGAGGACGTGCTGACGGGGGAGAACGCGGATCAGGTGAGCGCCAGGGTGGTGGCGGAAGGGGCCAACGGCCCCACGACGCCGGAGGCCGACGAGATCCTGTACGACAAGGGCGTGTTTGTGATCCCGGACATCCTGTGCAACGCCGGCGGGGTCACGGTGTCCTACTTCGAGTGGGTGCAGGACCTGCAGGCTTTCTTCTGGTCCGAGGCCGAGATCAACCAGAAGCTGGAAGAGATCATGAAGCGGAGCTTCCATGAGGTGCTGGCTATGGCCCAGGAGAAGCAGGTCAACACGCGGATCGCGGCCTACATCCTGGCCATCAAGCGCGTCGCCGACGCCATCATGATCCGCGGCATCTACCCGTAGCCGGCAACCGAGAGGGAGCCATGTGGCGCTCCCGTCGTTCAACGGCGATTCAAGGGGACCGGGAGTGCCCTCTCGGTCCCCTTTTCCCTGTAGGTGGGAAGGTGGTGCAGTAGGACGGCATCACATAGCGGGGTGTTCGTAGCCAGGCACGGGACGTAGTGGAGTGCCGCTCCAACCCGCGAACGCCACTCCGCTCTCGCTTCGTGGCTTACTACGAACTGACCACGATGTCTTGTGGTGCTCCGGGTAGTGTTTGACATGCCACAAGTTTCGGCTTTTCTGGCGCGCAACATCGTGGCCATCTTCTTCGTCTATGGCCTGGCCTTCTTCAGCATGGGCCTGGCGGTTCTGCTGGAGTCCCGGCGGGCCTCTGAACTGCCCATCGCCCGAGCCATGGGCCTTCTGGCCGGCTTCGGCCTTCTCCACGGGATACACGAGTGGATGGAGATGGCCGAGATCATGGCCTCTCAGACCGGCCCCTGGCAGCCCATCTGGCTCTTTGGCACAGGACGCCTGGCTCTTTTGGCCCTTTCATTTCTTTGCCTCTTCGCCTACGGAGTACGTCTCATCCTGGCGGAGAAGTATTGGCCATGGCGGGTGCTGGGGCTGACGGCGGGAGCTGGCCTGTTGTGGCTCACCGCGTCTCTGGCTTTGGGCTGGATCTTCAAGCTGCCGGAGAAGGATTGGCTTGACGCCGGAGATGTGCTGAGCCGCTACATGCTGGCTGTGCCGGGCGCTATCCTGGCCTCGTGGGCTTTGGTGTTGCAACAGCAAGCTCTGAGGGAGAAAGGCATGCCGTCCTTCGGGCGTGACCTGCTGTGGGCTGCCGGGGCTTTCTTCTTGTACGGCGCCCTGGGCCAGATCTTCACCCGGCCCAGCATCCTCGCCACCTCCACCATCCTCAACAGCGAATTGTTCTTGCGGCTTTTCGGGTTTCCCGTGCAACTCTTTCGCGCCGTCATGGCGACCATCATAGCCTTGTCCATCATCCGCGCCCTGCGGGCTTTCGAGTTGGAGAGCCGGCGCCGGCTGGCTGCCGCCAACGAGGCCCGGCTGGCCGCCCAGCGGCAGGCCCTCGAAGAACAGCGCAGACGACAGGAAGAGATAGCCCAGCTCAACCGGGAACTGCAGACAGCAGCTCGGGAGCTCTCCGTGCTCTACGACCTCTCACGCATCCTGGCCTCTACCCTGGAGCTGGACACCTTGCTCCAAGAGGCGGTGCGCCGTGTGGTGCAGGCGCTGGAGCCCGTCAATGCGGCGGCCATCTGGTTGCGCGATGAAGCCACGGGTGAAGTCAACATCGCGGCGCGGGAAGGTTGCCCCGGCGTACAAAGGGCCGGCGAGGGGGCTGGAGGCATGATTCCTATGAGGCGTGTGCGCAGGGTCGTGGAGGCCGTGATTAAGGGCGGGCAGACCGTGGGATGGTATGGGGATGAAACCATGGCCGCCATCCAGGCCGAGGCTTCCGCCCAGGCCGGAGGTGAACAATCGGACAGACGCCCACGCATAGTAGGAGTGCCCTTGCTTTCAAAGGGCCAGGCCATAGGTGCGCTGGTACTGGGTGTGGGCCTCCATCAGGAGGGTTTCTCCCCGGCGGACCTCCCCCTCATGCGAGCAGTGGCGGCGTCTCTCAGCATGGCTGTGGAGAACGCTTTCTTGTACCACGAGGTGAAGAGCCGCGAGACCCTGCGAGGAGAGTTGCTGCATCGCGTCGTGTCGGCGCAGGAGTCCGAGCGCCAGCGCATCGCGCGAGAGTTGCACGATGAGACAGGGCAAGCGCTCACCGCATTGGCCTTGGGGCTCAAGGCCGCGGCGGAGAACCTGGAGCGAGACCCACGCTTGGCTGCGAAACAACTCGATGAGCTCAGACAACAGACCAGTGCGGCCTTGGATGCCTTGCGGCGCCTGGTAGCAGACCTGCGCCCTTCACAGTTGGATGACTTGGGTCTGGCCGCTGCCTTGCGCTGGTACGTGGACGACTATCGCAGCAGGCTGGCGATTGACGTGGCTGTGAAGATCCGGGGGACGCCCCGGCGGCTCAAGCCCGAGGTGGAATCAGTCCTGTTCCGCATCGCCCAGGAAGCGCTCACCAACGTGGCCAAGCACGCCAGGGCCAGCCGCGTACAGGTTGAGCTCGACTTCGGCGAATCGTTGGTCAGCCTCAGCGTGACTGACGACGGCATAGGGTTCAACCCGGTCCATGTCTTGAGGCCACAGGCACATCGGAAGGCATGGGGACTCCTGGGGATGCAGGAGCGGGCTGACCTGATGGGGGGCCGCTGCCACATCATTTCTCGCCCCGGACATGGCACCCGCATCCATGTCGAACTGCCCCTGGGCGAAGAGGCGATGGATCATGAGAAAGATCAGGCTGCTCTTGGTGGATGACCACGCGGTGGTTCGCTCCGGGCTGCGCATGTTGCTCGAAGCTCAGCCCGATATGCTCATAATCGGGGAGGCCGACACCGGGGTGATGGCAGTGGAGAAGGCACGCGAATGCCACCCCGATGTGGTGCTCATGGACATCACCATGCCGGACATGACCGGCATCGAGGCCACCCGGCACATCAAGCGCGTGTGTCCCAACACGGCCATCCTGGCCCTCACGATGCACGAGGACGAGACGTACTTCTTCGAAATGCTCCGCGCTGGCGCCTCCGGCTACGTGCCCAAGCGGGCGGCTCCCGACGACCTGGTGGCCGCCATCCGCACCGTCCATCGCGGGGACGTCTTCCTGTATCCCTCGCTGGCCAAAACGCTGGTGCAGGACTACCTCCGCAAGGTGAGGGACACGGGTCAAGCGGACATCGAGGAGCGCCTGACGCCCAGGGAGGAGGAGGTCTTGACGCTCATCGCCGAGGGGTTGCGCAATCGAGAGATCGCCCAAGCCCTCTCCATCAGCGTGAAGACGGTCAGCCGGCATCGCGAGAACATCATGCGCAAGCTGAACCTGCACGACAGGGTGGAACTGGTGAAATACGCCATCGAGAAGGGGTTGATCCAGGTCGGCGATTGATCTCTGCTGGATGTGAGTTGTGTTGGTGCACGACGAAGGAGCCGGGCGTCTGCCCGGCTCTTTTCGTCACTAGACATTGGCACATTATGAATTGGATCAACTTGCCCGACGCATGCCAGCGGTCGAACAGGACATAGACTTGGTAGCCTTGCGGCAGATGCGGTCGCAGTTCTTCCAGCATCTCCTGCGCCAGTTGGTTCTTGGTCCTGAACCCCAGGCGCTGTCCCTTGGGCCGACTCCGGTTGAGCCGCCGCACCGTCTTCTCCCGCAGGTACAGCCGCCAGGCGAAGGTATAGCCCCACTCGCCGATTTGCACCCGACAGGTGAGGTGCACCGCTCCCTTGCCGTAGGCCGTCTGGCCTTTCCGGCGGCCGCATGAGCATGGACCACGTCCACCGCTTCCGGGTGGGTGGTCTCCTCGTCTTTGCGTGTGAGGGAGTCATCAATACTCACCCAGATGATGGGGGCCACTCCCACCAGCACCGCCCACCGGACCAGATCGGTCATGACGAACTCCGCCAGGCCTTGCCATACTTCCTCAGCTGTCCAGGGGCTGACCCGAAAGCCATCCGCCACCGCGGTGACGTCGGGCGCTGCCACTTCCGTCACTCAAGTTGGAGATATGCCCCATGTCTGGTTCCAGGAAGCTCCTCCATCAGGCCTGCGCTGAGCCTGTCGAACTGTGCGCGACGCCATCCGGGTCAAACACCAGGCCTACAGCACCAAACAGAGCTACGTCGGCCGATCGAACCCTTTATCCTCTTCCACGGCAAACGCCCTCCGAGGCTCAAGCCGGCAGCCCGCTGGATTAGCAGGCCCAAAACCCCGCCATAGGCCAATGCGGTCTTAAGCTCGAATCAGCCGCAGACAAGTCACCTCGGGAGGGCAGTGGAGCCGTACCGGCAGCCAACCGACACCAATGCCCCGGTTGACGTAGACCCAACTGGAGCCATGACGGATCAGCCCGGCCATGTATCGCCGGCCCAGGCACAGCGGCACCAGGGGAGGACCTACCAGGGGCAGCAGGATCTGACCCCCGTGGGTGTGGCCGCAAAGGATCAGGTCAATGCGCTCCTCCGGCAACCACTCGGCAAAGTCCGGGTTGTGAAGCAGCAGGATTCGCAGCTCATCCCCAGGCAGGTCTGCCAGCAGCCGCGCCAGGGTATCTCGGACCTCCTGCTGCATCGCGGTAAAGCCCCTGAAGCGGCCCCGCAGCATCCCACATGTCACCCCGCCATCCTCGATGCCCAGCAACCACAAGCGGACCCCGTTCAGGTGCAAAGCCTGACGGGCATCGCGCAAGACGGTGACCCCCACGCGCTCCAAGTCGCCGGCCACAGCATCTGCGTCCACCCACACATCGTGGTTGCCCAGGACGGCGTACACCCCCAGGGGCGCCTCCAACCGGCGCAGTTCCGCAGCCCAGGACCCCTCATAGTGAGCAGAGCGGCTGACGAAATCGCCGGTGAGCACAATCAAGTCTGCCTGCATGCTCAAGGTGAGGTCAACGACCCGGCGCACGTCGGCGTGACCCACAAAGGGCCCCCAATGAAGGTCGCTGAGCTGGGCGATGGCCAGCCCCTCCAGTTCCGCCGGCAGGTTCGCCAGGCTCACATCCACGTGCTCGACTACGGGCGACCGGGAATCGAAGCCGGACGTCAACTCCCCCATGCGCCTGGCCAGGGCTCCTAGACCCAAGCGCCGCAGCACGTTGCCTTTCCACATCCTGTCCATTTGCCACTCCACCACCCAGGATGCCCGCAATTCTAGCTTAATCCGCCCACCATCGCAACCTGTCTCACAAATGGGCTGGGGCAGAGACCCCACACAACCAGGTTGTGTCCCCGCCTGAAGACGAGATTTTGGGGTGCACACCGCATTGCAAAATGGGTCACTCAGCCAATTGAAACCCAGCCCACCATCGGGTATCCTGTTAGTGGATGAGGTTGTCCATCGTTACGCTGGGCCAAAGGCGGCTCACGAGGTGACAAAGAGGTCGCGCAATGGTGGACATCGGCCGCAAGCTGATGTCGCGTCGGGCGGTAGCCACGCTGCTGTTCTGCGCTGTGGCTGCAATCCTGTTTGGCACCGGGCTGGCCCTGGCGGGTCCACCTACAGACCCACCGGTCAGCCCAGTTATCCTTCAGGGCTCCCAGGGTTGCGCTGACTGCCACCAACAGGAGGTGGCAGCTTAGGAGAATTCACCCCATGGCACAGCCTGGCGCAACGAAACGTTCCAGCGCATCTGGAAGACCGAAGGGAACGCGGAACGCTGTCTGGCCTGTCACACCACGGGATACGATCCCAAAACGGGGTCAGCCGTGGCCAAGGGGGGTGGCGTGCGAGGCGTGCCACGGCCCTCTGGCAGAAGGTCATCCCGACACGGCCATCATGACGCTGCCACAGGATTCAGAAACGTGCCAGCCGTGTCATGGGAACACCTACCAGGAGTGGCAGGCCGGCACCCACGACCAACACGGGATACAGTGCTTCTACTGCCATGCTCCACACGACCAGGCGTTGCGCGTCCAACCAGAGGGCCGACTGTGTTCGGCCTGTCACAGCCAGAGGATGGAGGAACTATCCAACGCCACCCACGGCGTCCGTGGCCTGGACTACACTACCGGTCACATGCCGGGTCGGCAAGCGGTCCTGGGTGGGGTTGGGAGCAGTGGCGTGCCAGCCCACGATCTGTCCTTGGGGGTGGGCACGTGCACCGAGTGTCATCGGGGTGATGTGCACACCGGACACGGGTTAGCCACTCTGGAAGCTCAACTTGACCGGTTGCAGAATGTCGGCGTCGTCCTGCCAGAGGAGCAAGGGCCGTCGCTGTCCGAGCAGGTGGATATCTTGGAGCAGGAAGTGCAACCGTGCGCACTGCCACCGTCATCGCGCTGGGTGCCGGCCTTGGGATTGGAGGGTTCCTGGGGTTGGTAGTAGCCCTTGCCATCTTCTCAGCCTTCCAAAGGAGGGGATAGCCATGAGTCCGAAAGCCAGCCTGGGGCTAACTCGACGGGAACTGCTCAAGTTGCTGGGAGCGAGTACGGCGACCCCGGCTTTCGGCGGACCTGGGGTGGTTTCCGCCGGCGGCGCGAGCCCCGAAGCTGACACCCTTGGTTTGCTGATTGACACCACGCGGTGCGTGGGGTGCCGAGCCTGTCAACGGGCGTGCAGTCAGGCGAACAACCTGGCGCCTCAGCAGCCGGTTGACCTGGGTGGGTCTCCTGGTCCGCCCAGGCAGTGGCTCTCGGCTCAGGTGTGGACGGTGGTGGACTATCGGGTCGTCAAGACCCCGAAGGCCCAACACCAGACCTGGCGCACCGTGAAGCGTCAGTGCATGCATTGCCTGGAGCCCGCCTGCGCTTCGGTGTGCCCCGTGGGAGCGCTGTACAAGACGCAGGAAGGACCTGTGATCTACAGATCGGAGCGCTGCATGGGCTGCCGCTACTGCATGATTGCCTGCCCCTTCGACGTACCCAAGTTTGATTGGCAGTCGGGCCTCCCGCTCATCGGTAAGTGCACTCTGTGCGCCCCGAGGCTGGCCGCCGGTTTGAAGCCCGCCTGCGTAGAAGCCTGCCCGACCGGCGCCCTCAGGTTCGGACGGCGTGACCAACTCTTACAGAAAGCCCAGGCCAGAATCAAAGCCATGCCCGATCGCTACTTTGACCACATCTACGGCGAGCACGAAGTTGGCGGCACCTCGATCCTCTACCTGGCCGACGTTCCCTTTGAGCAACTGGGGTTCCGGACCGACCTGGGTACCGAGCCACTACTAGACCTTACCTGGCGGGTGATGTCAAAGATACCCTTTCAACCTTCAAACGTATCACCCCATGGTCCGCCCAGCCGTCCTCACGGCCTTTCTGGGCTATCTCCTCGTGGTGATAGCCCTGCTCTTCGACCTGGGAAGGCCATACCGCATCTGGCACCCCATCATCTACTGGCAGCATCACTCGGTGATGTTTGAGGTAGCCGGGCCTGTATACGCCCCATCCTGGACGGAGATCGTGGTGACGTTGACGCTGATCTCGCTGGGGGTGGTGGCTTTCGGGTTGGCCGCAAAGTACCTACCCGTGTTCACCGAAAGCCATGCCGAGGCCTCAGCGACCTAGGCCTGCGGGTGAGATGATCAATGGAGAAAGGCGGTGAAGTTCGATGGCTGACATCTTCATGATTGCATTCACGTTCTTCCTGCGGTTGGGTTTGCCGCTGCTGCTCGTGGTGGGAGGGGGCTACCTGCTGGTGCGCTACCTGAGGGTGAGAGCTCCCACCGCCATTCAAGCCCCGCCGGAGGCCGATGAACTCGCACCAGCGGAGTGGGCCAGAGCGGTCACGGTCCCGCCCCCTGTGCCCTGCTGGGTGCAGCTAGGGTGTGCCGAGGAGCGTCGCGCAGCCTGTCCGACTTTCCAGCGGCCACAGGTCCCTTGCTGGCTGGCCGTGCAGGTGGCCGAGGGGCAGTTGCGTCCCAATTGCTTCTCATGCCAGATGTATCGCATCCAGAAGGCAGAGCGGCCTGTGGAACTGCGGGTCATCAAAGGGCGCAGGGTCGCGAGGGACTGAGGCCCACAGGGGCCATGCGATCGGCTTCTATGCTTCCTGAAGCGCAAGGGCGGCCAGCGCTTCCTGGGCCAGCTTGAGCCTGCCTGAGGCCCCGTTGTGGGCGAAGATGTCCGCGGCCTGCTGCAGGCGAGCGCGTGCCGCCTCCACTTCCCCCTCCGCCCGCAGGGCCAGCCCCTGCACGTAGTAGGTCTTGGCCAGCTCGTGTTGGTCACCCAGGGCCTGGAAGATGGCCACGCTCCCGGCGAAGTGCTCGCCCCCCTCCTCCCACCGGCGCTGTCCCAGCGCCGCCACTTTCCCCAAAGTCCGCAACGCTACCCCCTCCAGCGTGCGGTTCCCCATTTGCCGCGCCTTGGCCAGAGCCTGCTGCGCAGCCCCGTAGGCTTCCGCCACGTCTCCCTCGGCCAGCCTGATCTCCGCCAGCACACGAAGGGCTTCCGGCAGCAGCCACTCCGCCTCAATGTCCCTGCAGATGTCAATGGCTTGTTGGACCAGCTCCAGGGCCTTCTGCTCATCGCCCAGGTGGTGCAGCATGAGGGAAAGGTTGGTGGCGGAGATGGCCAGCCCGTAGATGTCACCGATCTCCTTCTTGATGTCGAAGCTCTTCTGGTAGTAATCGCGGGCCGCCGCATAATCGCCACGGCAGTAGTGCACCACCCCCAGGTTGTTGTAGAGGGTAGCTGTCCCCTGGATGTCGCCCAGTTCCTCGCGCAGTGACAGGCTTTGCCGCAAGTGCTCGATGGCCAGATCGTACGCGCTCTGATGCAGGTAGGCGGACCCCAACGTGTTGTACAACCAGGCGCGCTCCAGCCGGGAATCAACCTCGGCGGGAAGGGCCTCGATGCACTCCAGGTTCCGCCGGCACAGCTCCACGGCCTCCGCATAGCGGCCCTGCCGGATGTACACCAGGGCGATGCCGTCGTCCAGACGGGCCATCTCCAGACACTGGTCATCGCCGGCCAGCAGGCGCTTGCCCATCTCCAAGTGCTCTAACGCGCGCTCGTAGTCGCCGCCCCGCTCGTACACCCGGGCGATCTTGCGGTGAATCTCCGCCCGGTGCCCTCCATCTTCGGACGGCTGCAGGCTCTCCAGCACGGCCCGGTAGGTGGCGACGGCCTGATCGCGCTTGCCCATCAGGGTGTACACATCGCCCATGCGCTCCAGGAGAGCCGAGCGGTTGGCCGGGTCGCGGGCTAGCTCCAGGGCGCGCTGGTAGTGCTCAATGGCCTTGTCGTTGGCGTACACCTTGCGGGCCTTGTCGCCGGCCAGCAGGCTGTAGGTCAAGGCCTTATCCCGGTTGCCGCCCTGGAGGTAGTGGTACGCCAGGCTGTCAACCACCTCTTCCAGCGCAGCGGCGTGCTCTCGCTCCAGGGTCTCCGCCACCCGGCAGTGGAGGTGCTGCCGCCTGGCACCGCTCAGCCCCTGGTAGGCCACCTCGCGGATCAGCTCGTGGGTGAAGTCGTACTGGCTGCCGGCCTCACTCACGGCCAGCTCGCGGATCAGTTGGGCCTGGAGCAACTGGTCGAGAGCATCCAGGGCTACGATGTCCGGCAGCCCGCTGGCCTGGCGCACGGTGGAGAAGTGGAACTGGTGTCGGGTGACGGCGGCCACGTCGAGGATCTGGCGCGCCGGCTCGTCCAGCCGGTCAATGCGCGCCTGGATGACGTCGCGCACGGTGGGCGGGATGGGGATCCTGGCGTACTCGGTGGCGAAATCCTCCCAGGCGGTGGTCCAGCCCTCCGGTTCCTGTCGCAGCACGCCCTGCTCGAACAACGAGCGGATGACCTCGATGGTGAAGAAGGGGTTGCCTGCCGTCTCGCGGTAGATGCGGCGGCTGAAGCGCTCGCCACCTTCGCTCATGCCGGCCATGTCGCGGATCATGGCCGTCAGCTCCGCCAGGGTCAGGCGTTTGAGGCTGATCTGCTCCAGCAGCCCATCCTGGCGCAGGCTGCGGATGGCGCGCAGCAGCGGCTCCCGGGCTTCTTCGGTGCGATAGGCACCCAGGAGCAGTACCCGGTCCTCGGCCGTAGCGCGGGCTACGTACTGCAACAGAGCCAGAGTGGAGTCATCTGCCCAGTGCAGGTCGTCAAGGAACAGGATGGTGGGCCGCTGATGGCTCAGCCCACTCAGGAACCGGGCCACCCCTTCGAAGAGCCGGCTGCGCTCCTGGGCTGCGTCCAGCGGTACGTTGGGGGGCAGGTCGGGTAGGGTCTCGGCCAACTCCGGCACCAGCCGGCTGACCTCGCGCAGCCACAAGGGAGGCACGTCCAGGCTGCTCACATCCACGTGCGGCAGGTAGCCACGCAGCGCGTCCACCAGGGGTTGGTAGGGCCGGGTCATCTCGGCCTCGTAGCAGCGACCGGCCAGGAAGTGGATTTCGGACTCCAGCGACCTCACCACCTCTTCCACCAGGCGCGTCTTGCCGATGCCCACCTCGCCCTCGATGAACACCACCAGCCCACGGCCCCCGCACACCGTTTCCAGGTAGCCCTGGAGGGCCTGGCGCTCCTCCTCCCGCCCGATCATGCTGGCGTGCAGGTAGGCGGGGAGCGGACGCCGCAGGAGGGTGCGCAGAGCTGGGACCGGCCGGGGTGGGGGGGCAGCGGTTGGGCGTTTGCGAGGGGGTGGCCGGCGGGGAGCCAGGGGTGGCACCTCCAGCTCTTGATTCAGGATCCTCTCGTACAGCTCCGTGGTCTCTGCTAGGGGCGGGACGCCCAGCTCGCGCTCCAGGACCTCCTTGCAGATTTCGTATTGCTTCAGGGCGGCGCTGCGGTTGCCGGCGGCGTAGTACAGGCGCATGAGCTGCCGGTGCACCGTCTCCTGCAAGCTGTCGCAGCTGAGGATCCGGGTGGCATAGCTTATGGCCAGCTGGTACTCGCCGCGCGCCGCGTGGTAGTCGCTGAGGGCGGAGAGAGCGCCCAGGTAGGCGCGCTGCAGGCGGTCGCGCTCGAAGAAGGACCAGTCATCAAACTCGTAGCTGTCCTTGAGGGAGAAGCCCTCCAGGAAGTCGCCCCGGTAGAGTTCGACCGCTTCTCGCAGGTCCTCGATGTCGGGCTCGATGCGGGCCTGGGTTTCCAGGCCCGGCGCCTGTGCGCCAGGCACCCGGTGCTCAAATTCCTCCACGTCCAGCCAGTAGTCGCTCTGGGTGTTGAAGCGGAGCACGCCGCCAGCGGAGAGGATGTAGGGCTGGGCAGCCAGCTCACCGCTCTCCAGTCCGCGCCGCACCTCGTACAGCGCCTGACGCAGGCTGGCCTTGGCCTGGCGATCCGGCGTGTCACCCCAAAACAGGGCCGCCAGCTTGTCCCGCGCATGAGGCTGCCGGGTGGTGATGAGGTAGTAGAAAAGTGCCTGGGACTTGAGTGAGCCTAAGGACAACGGCGTGTCGCCGCGCACAACCTTGGGGGGTCCGAACAGGTAGACCTTGAGGGTCGGCACAGTTGACCTCGCATGATGAGCGCTCACAGCCGGATGAAAGGGAAATGCCAGCAAGAATATGTATGATCGCTAATCTATGAAACGCAACCCATCCGCTTTAGATACGGCTCACGAGAGGGCATAGTGGGCGCATCGAGGAGATTTTAGGGTTCGGCGCGTTGGCGGAGAAGGTCTGAGTAGGAGCCGGCCACCAGGTCGGCCGGGCTCACGCCCAAAGCCTTGAGCAACTCTTTTGCCCGGGCGTGGCACGCGGCTTCGGGATGCTCTTCAGTGACCAGGATCTCGAACTCGATGAAGGTGCCCAGCCCATCCACGGCGTCCAGGTGAATCCGCACGTTATCGAGCAGCCACAGCTCGCGCTGCTTGGCCACCCGGGCCAGCACCCCCAGGGCCGTTGATAGCAGGCCGCAGAGAGCATCCGCGTGGGCGACTTCGACCATGTGGATTTCGCTGACCTTAGGTTGGGGATCATCAGGCCGGTGGTAGTAGACTAGTTGGTCGGAACCCGGCGTCGCCTGTCGCAGCTTCAGGCGTCCCGAGGGCACGCGGAAGTAGGTGTCTACTTGGTGGATGGTTCCCTGACACTCAGCCCCGAGCCTGGCCGCCGCTGTGCGCGCGGCATCCAGGTCCCGACAGACAGCCTTGATCTCTACATTTTTCATTGAGGGTGGCTCGTAGTGCGCGCTTGAGCGCGTCGATGGTCTCAGCGCACTTGCAGCCAATCAACCAAGAGAAACTGGACCCGACTGATGAGCAGGGCCACGCGCGAGACGGCGATGTTGGCGAACAGCGCCCCAAAGGTGATCATCAGGAACCAGCGCCCGAGGGTGGCCCAGGGGCCGATGAGAGCTGTCCGCACGCGGGCCAGCACGGACTCCCGGCTGGCCGTGAAGGTGAAGTACAGCAGCACGGACAGTGTTCCCACCACGATGATGGCGTTGTTGGCAGCCGCCAGCCAGCCGGCCTGCCCACCGCCCAGCCGGTTGGGGTCCAACGTCACCAGGGTGGCTTCCACCTGAGGCAGGAGAGTGCCGCTCAGCGCGCCGCCCATGGCCAACGCCGCCCCCACCCCGAACAGGAAGGCCACAGCCACATTCCCCACCCAGGCGATGGATGGCCAGGCTTTCGTCAGCAGCAGGACCCCCAGTACCAACGGCACCCCCAGGTCCAGGTGGGTCTCCGGGCTCACCACCAGGGGCACGATCAATTGGGGCTCGACCACGGCGTGGTAAGCCACCAGGGCCGCGTAGCCCACGGTGGAGCCCACGAAGAGGTGCTGGGCGATCTGGTAGAGGAAGTTGTCACCCAGCAGGTAGCTGAACACCATCAAGGTCAGCACGGCCCCGACCCACACCCCCAGCAGGTCGTAGTTTATGAGTCCCAGGTACCACTGCAGGTTGGCCCAGATCTGCTGCATGACTGCACCCCGTGATTGCTCAGGCGGCTGCCAGGTGTACGGCAAGCTAGGTGGCCTTTGATGACCGCCCCTGCGTCACCCAAAAGGCCACATTGCCCAGGAGCACCAGGGCCATCAAGGCCAGCAGGCTTAGGGATAGCGCGTCCAGCCGGCCGGCCCAGTCCGCGCTGCCTGAGCTGGCTTGCCCGAACAGAGCCGTGTAGCGCGCGGCCCCCGGCAGCCCGCTGATCAGCCCCACCAACTGGCCGGAATCGAGATAAGGCCGCAACTGCGGTTCCGCGGCGGCACTCACCCCGGCCACCAGCGGGGTCCGGGTGCGCGTCCCCACCTGCTCCACCCACCAGCGCACCGGCTCGCTGTCGCCGGCCAGCACCACGATGAGGCCCAGATCGTCCAAGCCCGTCACCCTCGCCGTGGCCGGCAACTGGTTGAGGGGCAGACCGGTCAGGTAATCCACAGGCGCCGCCCTCGTCAGCCCCTCCGCCAGCGCCCGCAGGGCAGCCTCACCGCCGGCCAGGTAGCCCAGGTGAACGTAGGCCCGACCGTAGAGCGCTTCTGGATGCGCTGCCAGTTCCCTATCCAGCACTCGCTGGGCCAGGGCCGGACCCTCCGGGACCAGACTGGCGGCCACTACCGGCAGCCCCCGGCTCAGCAGGTGACCGATCAGCGCCTGCGCCTGCGGGTCCAGCTCGCCGGCCGTAGCCGGCGTGTAGTCGAAGGCCACCAGGGCCGGTGTGCCGGCCGGCAGAGCCTCCACTGCCTGGAACACCTTCGTGACCTCCGGTGCCGGTGCCATGAGGAACGACGACCAGCCAGAGGGCGCCAGCAGCGGGACCAGCACGGCCGCTGCCAGCACCAAGGCGATGAGCACCCGGCGCAAGGTGGCCACCCACCGTCGCGCAGACGTCACGCCGGCTTCACCCCTGAGAGGCGCCTCGGTGACCAGGAGGTGCTCCAGGAGCTTTACATCCTCCTGTTCCGTCCTCGTTGGGATGGGCTTCACCGAGGGCGAAGCCGGGTGCGGCTGCGAGATGATGGGCGCAATGGGGATGGGGTTCTTGACGCCGGCCAGGACCGCTGGAGTGTGCCCGGGGGGCGGCGGCTTGCTCAACTGCTCCTTCAAGCCGGGGGCGCTGAGGCGCATCTCCCGCGGCTTCTCCACCTCCTCAGGCTCGGCGGTTTCCGGCTCCTCGGCCGGAGGCGCTTCGGTCGGCACCCCCTCTGCGACGGGCGGCTTCACCTCTTCCCGAAGCTGCTCGACAGCCGCCAGCTCCTCCTCACCCGGCCAGGGAGCTTCCACCGGCGCCTCTGGCGCCTCCGGTGCAGTGGGTTCCAGCTCCGCCAGTTCCTCCTCCGGGAACAGGGAGGCCAAATCGGGCGCGGGCGTGGCCGGCTCTGGCGGCAACCCCGGGAGGCGTCCGCCGCACTCGTTGCAGAACTTGCTGCCGTCGCGATTGGCGGTGCCGCACCTTGGACAGTAGATCATCTCTGTTCTCGTGACAGGCTAATCGGCGTACTGTCGGTCGAAGCCCAACAGCACCCGCATGCCAGTGGCGATGATACCCAGGGCCGCGCCCAGGAGGATGCCCCGGGCGCCGGCCGTCGTAGGCACGGCCAGGATCCAGTCCTTGATGGCTGGCCCCCAGTCCCCCAGCAGCCGGCTGACGGGCACCTGGCCCCACAGCACCAGCAGCCCGGCCACAACCATCAGCAAGGTTTCAAAGCTGCGCGCTCTGAAGGCTCGGAAGGCGGCCGTGGCGATGAAGAAAGCCAGCAGCGCGAAGAAAGTGGCCTGAAGCGGGAACTGCACATTGCGGAAGAGCCAGGCGAAGGCGTAGGCTTGAGTGCCCGGAGCGCCGCTCACCACCACGATCACGGTCATCAGGACCAGGATCAGGCTGTAGAACCAGCCTCGCTCCCGCCGGCGAATCCGCGACAGGTGGCTGCTGAGCAGGTTCAACAGCCCCAGAACGAGGGCAAAGGCGGCCACGATCATCGTCCAGTGCACCAGACGCCGGCCGATGTCATCCAGGACCGGATCGGTGACGAAGAAATCCGCCAGCACCATAAGTCCGCTGGTCACGGCTACGAAGATCGGCAGTACCCGACGCAAGCTGCTGCCTCCCTAGATCCAGCCCAGCGTGCGGCCCACCACGCCCCCGATGATGATGAGGGCGATCCCCCAACGGAGCCAATCCTGAGCCCGCAAGCTGCCCAAATGGCCCATGCGTCTGGCCAGGTACGCGCCGGCGGCGAAAATCTCCTCCCCCAACAGGGTGTGGTCGGTGGAGGGCACGGCCAGGGACAGGGTCTCCGGCGCCACTGCCCCACCGACCTGCTCCAGCCCCTGGAAACCACCCACTTCGCCCATGAGCAAGAACTCGTGGCCGAAGGCCCCCACCATGATGTTGCCCGCCAGGTTCTCGTGCATGAGGATCTCGGCTACTCCGCTGGCGTAGGCTACGGGGTCGCTGGAGATGTAGCGCACGCGGCCCAGGTCCACAGACTGCAGGGGCCCGTGCTGCTCATGCCCCCGGCGAACCACGTCCTGAGCTGCCGGTAGAAGCGTGGGATCAGAGACGGTGACGAAGGGCGACACGTAGCTGTACCCGGTGTGCTCCGCCAGATGCTCCAGGATGGTGAGGCCGGCAATGGTCTCAGCGGTGGACCGACGGCCCAGCCCGGCGGTGCCCATGGAGATGTGAAGGCTGCGGCCGGTCTCCAGCGCCCGGCCCAGCATCCCTCGCAACGCCTCATACGCCTGGATAGGACGCAGGGGAACGGTGATGCCCCGCCGCGCCAGCCAGGCGAACAGCAGGAAAAGGGCGGTGAAAACCAGCAACACCGCCAGCATCAGCCCCTCACGCAGGCCGATGCCGACGCTCGCGGCTAGGTCGAGAAGCTGGACCCACCAGACGTTCATTGGCCTACCCCCGGGCTGATTCAAGGCGCTGCGCCAGCCGGTCTAGGGCCTCCGGCCGGGCCAGCAATTCCGCGTAGCGGCGCACCAGGTCGGGGTCCACGAAGGCAGAAAGCAAAGGCTGGGCAACCAGCAAAGCCTGGCCGGCCAGAAAGGTGACCGGCCGGTGGCACTCCAGCAGGAGCAAGGCAGGGGCTTCGAGGCCCAGGTGGGCAATGCGTTGGGCCAGCCTTTCAATCAGGACGTCATCCCCGCAGGTTGCGTTGCTGTTTGAGGCCTTCAGGGTCATGTGGGACCTCCGCAGCGGACGAGCCACATCCGGGTAACCCTCATGGGTGGGCATCCGGGGTAGCACCACACCCAACCGTGGAACGTTCATGGTCAGACATACGACGGAGTGCCGCAAGAGCCAGCTTCGGATGCCACTCCGCCACGCTTCGCGGGTTACTACAAACTGCAGGCCACGGGTAAATGCAAAGCTACCGCATCCGGAAAAGTCGAGGGGATTATAACACAAAATGCCGCCGCTGACAACACAGCAGGCGAGCTGGAGGGTCACCTGCTCTGGTTGACGACTACCCGGCGCGTCCTGATGTACCAGTCGGCGATGTTGCGGAAGCGCTCACTGGGGTCGAGCAAGCCCGGTCCAAGCTGGACGTTGTGCACGGTCTTGCTCACGGCGTAGTGATACACGTCGTAGAACAGTGGCAGGGCCGGCACCTCCTTGGCAAACATCACCTGAAAGCGCCGGTACATGGCAGCCCGGGTGGGCTGATCGGTGGTAAGCCGGGCTTCCTCCAGCAGCGCGTCCACCTCTTCGTTGGCGAAACCCCCGTAGTTCTGGCCCTCACCGTTGGTTTGACTGGAGTGCCACAGGGGATAGGGATCCGGGTCGTGGGTGGGAAAGCTGAGGCCATAGAGCACGGCGTCGAAGCGGCGATAGCGCAGGTAGTCCTGGCTCAGGTCCACCGGCGAGACCACCTTCGGATGGGCGCGCACCCCGATCTGCGCCCACGCCTGGGCGATGAGCTCCACCAGTTGGGCACGTCGGGGATCGTCGTTTGTGACCAGTTGGAACTCGAACTCCAGCGGGCCTCGGGCCCGCAGTCCGTCACCGTCCGGGTCGGTCCAGCCGGCATCGTCCAGCAGGCGTTTGGCCTCTTGCAGGTCGCGGGTCCCCGTGCTCAGTGTGGCCTCGTGGGCCCAGGATGACGGTGGCAGCGGACTGTCGGCCACCACTCCCTGGCCTTCAAGCACCTGATCCACCAACACCTGACGATCCAGAGCCAGGAGCAGGGCACGCCGGACCCGGGCGTCCTCGAAGAAAGGTTTGTTCAGGTTGAGGATGACGATGGTCAGGCTGGGCAGAGGCGCAGAGTAGAGGTTCAGGTCCTCGTCTGCGGCCACCTCGGGCAGGTCTTCGGGCAGAAGCCGACTGATGCCCTGCACCTCATCGCGCTGGTAGGCGCCGAAGACGGTGTGGTAGTCGGGGTAGAAGCGGAACTCCAGCCGGCCCAGGTACGGCCGCCGGCGGCCATCGGCGGCGACCGGCTCCAACGCAGCGTGCTCGTCATCCAGCTCTACCAGGTGGAAGGGGCCGGTACCGACCGGCTGCTGATTGAAGGGATGAGCGGCCAGATCGTCAATGGAAACCCCCTTGAGCAGGTGGGATGGGAGCAAACCCAACGTGGTGTAATCGAGGAAGGGTGCAAAAGGCTGTTCCAGGGTGAAGCGCACAGTGCGCTCATCAGGGGCCGACACCTTCACGGTGCGCCACAGCATGGCCAGTTCGGGGTGGGTGGTGTAGGACAGGTCTTGGACGAGGCGCACCGTGAAGACCACATCAGCAGCAGTAACGGGGGTACCGTCATGCCAGCGGGCATCGCGGCGCAGCGAGAAGGTGTACGACAGGCCGTCGTCGCTGATGGTCCAACTTCGGGCCAGATCCGGCACCACCTCGCCTCGGTCATTGGCGGAGGTGAGACCACTGAAGATCAGCGCTACCAGGTCACGCTCGGCCTCGTTCTGCCATAGGATGGGGTTGATGAAGCGCGGTCGTCCGGCGATGCCCTCCACGTACGTGCCACCATGATCCGGCACCAGCATCGTGGTGCGGCTCAGCGCCAAATTGACCAGCAGACTGCCCAGGACGGCTACCCCCACCACCGTCAAGACAATCTGCCATCGCATCCGACGGATCACAGGCTCTTCGTCCGCCACCGGCCTCTGTGCACCGGATCACTGGAGTGGTTGCACAGTTGAGTGTTAGCCTATTCCGGAAACCGCTCAGGAGGGGCGTCCGCGTCTTTACGCCGCACAGGCTCGCCCCGGGGTGCGCGATGGCATTGCCGTCGCCCGAGGACGCCGTCGGATAGCGGGGTTTCCGGATAGGTTCTTAGCACCGCACCTTGTTAAGGAAGAGTCATCGAAAATCAACATGTCGTGTTTTGCAGCTACTGTGCAACCACCTTACTTGATCAGGACGCTGAGGAGCGAGATGAGGAGGAACAGCACCGAGAAGCCTATGGTGACGTTGAACAGCGTTCGTTCGATCCCTCGACGAGTACGGTAAACCGAGCTATCACCGCCGAAGGCGCTCCCCAGGCCGGCCTCTTTGGCCTGCACCAGCACGAGCACGATGATGACCACAGAAACCAGGATTTGCACGATGTTCAAGTAGACTGTCAATTGGGGTTATGCCTCTCATTTCGGAAATTCACAACGAATTATAGCACGCCTGCAGACGGTAGGCAAACGCTCCGGCGTGCGGCTTAACTTGCATAAGCGCTGAGCCTACCCATGATGTTAACGACTAGGGTCAGCACCCCGGTCGGTGTGGGCGACGGGGTGGGCGTCGTGGTTGTGTCACGCTCCTCGTCGGTGACGGGGTGCCGGTGACTGTCCGCGACGTTGTGGCGGATGGTGTGGCCGATGGCGTGGTCGTACCGGGCACTGCAGCGTCATCTTTCTCAGACCGCAAGCGGTTGGGGGCGTTTGACGGGCTCTCGCCCGCTGTGGTAGAATCCCACGCGGGTCAAAGCCGCGCATTGCTGAGGGGAAGGAGCGGCGGTGAAGGACAAACTGACACCTGAGGCCATCCGCCAGGGCCTGACTACGCGCTTCATCGGCCAGCAGGTCTACTGCTACCCGGAAGTTGCCTCCACCAACGACATAGCCCGCCGGCTGGCCGGCGAGGGCGCGCCGGAAGGCACCCTGGTCATCGCCGACCACCAGACGTCGGGACGTGGCCGCCTGGGCCGCTCGTGGCTGGCACCCGCCGGCACCAGCCTCCTCTTCTCGCTCCTGTTCCGCCCTCGGCTGGCCCCGTCTCAGGCCGGGCGCGTGACCATGGCCGTCGCGCTGGGGGTCGTGCAGGGCGTCAGCGAGGTGACCGGGCTGCGCCCGCGCCTCAAGTGGCCCAACGACGTGCTGATCGCGGGCTGCAAGGTGTGCGGTCTGCTGGCCGAATCCGGGATGACCGGCGAACGCCTAGACTACGTGGTGGTGGGGGTGGGGCTAAACGTGAACTTCGACCCTCGGCACGTGCCGGGGATACCGCCGACGGCTACCAGCCTGGCCGTGGCTCTCGGCCGACCGGTGGAGCGCGTGCCCCTCCTCCGGGCCATCCTTACCGCCATCGAGCCCCACTACGAGCGCCTGCGCGCCGGCCAATCCCCCCGCGATGCGTGGGCTGCTCTGCTGGACACCCTGGGGCAGGTGGTGCGGGTGGTCACGCCGGACGGCGAGGAGGAGGGCGTGGCCGAGGACGTGGACGCCGACGGCGCCCTGCTTCTGCGGCGCCCTGACGGCACCCTGGCGCGCATCTTGGTGGGCGACGTCATCCGCGTGCGACCAGCAGGTGATGAGTTATGAAGATCATCGCCCGGCTGGTGGAGGGCCGGTTCGTGCGGCGGGACAACCGTTTCCGAGCAACGGTGACGGTGGCCGGCAACCAGGTCGCGGCCCACGTGCCTAACTCCGGCCGCCTCCACGAGCTTTTCGCCCCCGGCCGCCCCGTGCTCCTGGCACCGGCCTCGGCGCCCCAGCGCCTCACGCACTACGACCTGCTGATGGTGCGCCTGGGTTCGCGACTGGTGTCGCTGGACGCCCGGCTGCCGGCCAGGCTCTTCGAGGAGGCTGTGCTGGCGGGCGCCTTGCCCGAGTTCGCCGGCTATCGGCAGGTCGCACGAGAGGTGGTCTTCGGGGACAGCCGGCTGGACCTGAGGCTATCGGGCGACCAAGGCGTTTGCTGGGTGGAGGCCAAGTCGGTGACGTTGGTGGAGGAGGGGACGGCGCTGTTCCCGGATGCGGTGACGGCACGAGGACGGCGGCACCTGGGGGAGTTGACCCGGGCTGTAGCAGCTGGCCACCGGGCAGCGGTTGTGTTCGTGGCGCAGCGTGACGACGCTGTGCGCTTCGCGCCCCACGAGGCATCGGACCCGGCCTTCGGGGCGGCCCTGCGCGAAGCCGCCGGGGCCGGCGTGGAGGTGTACGCCTACGCCTGCCGGGTCAGCGAGGACGAAATCGCCATCACCCGGCCGCTGCCGGTGGTGCTGTAGCCACTCAGCCCGTTTGCAGCAACAAGGCACAGGCCAGCTTACTCTGCCGCCTCGTACTCCTCCCGGGTGATGAATTCCCCGCCGGTGATGTCCCGCGAGACCTCGCGATAACCCTTGTCGAACTCGATGCGCGCGTACATCAGCCGGAAGCACTTGGAATCCATCATCTCTTTGACCAGGGTGTGGCCGCCCGTCTCGTAATTGGGTTGCAGGTCGAACTGCTTGTTCACTCGGATGCGCAGCTTCTCCCCGCAGTTGCCGCAGCGCACGTAGAACCAGTAGGCGTCGTCGCCAGCCTCTTCGCCACCAGCCAGCAGGGAACCGATTTTTTTCCAGAAACTCATCTTCACCGCCTTTGAAAGATAATTATAGCCCCTACCCTCACTTCTGTCAACGAGCTGTCCTTGCCTGTCGTTGCCATAAAGTTTACCGCAATCATGGCATAAAAGTTGACAACTGTTGACTCAGAGACTATAATTTCGCCCGGTGCAGCAGCTCATTTCGGGACGGTGGACATATGGAGTACAAGGACTACTACAAGATTCTGGGGGTCAGTCGCAACGCCTCTGAGAAGGAGATCAAGTCAGCCTATCGTCGCCTGGCGCGCAAGTATCACCCTGACGTCAACCCGGGGGACCCGCAGGCCGAGGCCCGCTTCAAAGAGATCAACGAGGCCTACGAGGTGCTGAGCGACCCGGAGAAGCGCCGCAAGTACGACCAGTTGGGCGCCCAGTGGCAACAGTGGCAGCGCATGGGTGGCCGGCCGGAGGACTTCGACTGGAGCCAGTGGTTCGCCGGGCCCCAGAGCGGGCGGGTACGGGTCCAGTACGGCACCATGGAAGACCTGGAGGAGATGCTGGGCCGGATGGGCGGCTTCTCCGACTTCTTCCGCGCCATCTTCGGCGACATGGGAATTGGCAGCCGGCCTCGCACCGGCACCTGGCAGAGTCAGCCCTTCCGCGGACAGGACATTGAGCAGGAGGTGGAGATCAGCCTGGAGGAGGCTTTCCACGGCACCACCCGGCGGCTCCAGATGGATGGGCGCCGCCTTGAAGTGAAGATCCCACCAGGCGTGCGCACTGGCTCCAAAGTGCGCATCAGCGGCGCCGGCTCCCCCGGGGTTGGAGGTGGTCCCAGCGGCAACCTCTACCTCAAGATCAAGGTGGCCCCGCACCCCGTCTTCCGGCGGGATGGCGATGACCTGTACTGTGAGGTCCCCGTGGACCTGTACACCGCCATCCTGGGTGGGGAGGTCAGGGTGCCCACCCTCAAGGGGAGCCTCATGCTCAAGATCCCGCCGGAGACGCAGAATGGCAAGACGTTCCGCCTGAAGGGGCAGGGCATGCCGGCCCTGAAGGACCCCTCGCGCAGAGGTGACTTATTTGCCACCGTCAACGTGCGGCTGCCGCAGCAACTTTCGCACAGAGAGCGCGAGTTGTTCCGCCAACTGGCAGAGTTGCATCGAAGCTAGAGGAGATGCAGGATGAGCAAGCGATTCCAGATCGCGGTGGTGGGAGCGATAGCTTTGGTAACTTTGCTGGCCTGCAATCTGGTCAGCACGGCCGGGCCGGCCGTGGTCGGGGAAACGCCGACCGGTTTCACCCCTGTGGCCCAGGAGGCGCCGGAGTTGGACCTGGGAGGCCAGCCGCAGCTGGAATTGCCCACCCTGTCCCTGGAGTCCACGGCCCTTGCTGCGGACGAGGAGGAGCGGACGCTCATCGAGGTGTACCGCAAGGTGGTCCCGTCGGTGGTGCACATCCGGGTGGCCGGTTTTCGCGGCCCGGGCGCCGGCTCTGGCTTCATCATTGATGATGACGGCTACATCGTCACCAACAACCACGTGGTATCCGGCGCTCAGCAATTGGTGGTCATCTTCTTTGACGACAGCATGGCCGAGGCACGGATCATCGGCACCGATCCGGACACGGACCTGGCGGTGATCAAGGTGGACGTGATGCCGCCCGGCGCTCACCCGGTGGAACTGGGCGACTCCTCCACGCTGCAAGTCGGTCAGCGGGCAATCGCCATCGGCAACCCCTTCGGGGAGTTCGCCCGCACGATGACCGTTGGCATCATCAGTGCACTGGGGCGCAGCCTGCCGGCCGGTGAAATCTCGGCCACAGGCCCCACCTTCCAGAACCCCGAGATCATCCAGACGGACGCGGCCATCAACCCGGGCAACTCCGGCGGCCCGCTGCTGGACTCCCAGGGCCGCGTCATCGGCGTGAACACGGCCATCCGTACCACCAGCGGCACCAGCTCTGGTGTGGGTTTCGCCGTGCCTGTGGACACGGTGAAGCGCGTGGTGCCGGAACTGGTGCGCCGTGGACGTTACGCCCACCCGTGGATGGGCATCGAGGGGCGCACGGCGCTGAATGAGCTGAGCAATGGCCTGATCGTGGAGGCCGGTGCTGAGGTCATGGGCGTAGTGTCCCGCGGGCCGGCGGCCAGAGCGGGCCTCCAGGCGGGTGACATCATCGTGGCGGTGAACGGCGAGGAGATTCGCGACTTTGACAGCCTGCTGGAGTACCTGGAGCGAAACACCCGCGTCGGCGACACGCTGGAACTCACCGTGCGACGGGGAGACCAGCGGGGCACCATCACCCTACGCCTGGGCGAGCGCCCCAGCCGGTAGGCACGAGGTGAAACGCATGGGATTGCGATTGCGCTGGTTCTTCCTGGGCGTGCTGATGGCCCTCCTGGGTGTGATGGGTTGCAATCTGCTGGGCCTGCGCCTTCAGTCCGACCTGCGTGGGCAGCCCTACCCCACACCCACGCCCATGGTCATCGTGCTCACGCCCACGCCGCTGCCGCCGCAGACCTTGCAGGCGGTGGACGTGGAAGAGCAGTTGGTGACCAGCGTGTACCAACGGGTGAGCCCGGCAGTTGTCAACATCACCAGCCGCATCCTGCGACGCAGCTTCTTCTTCGGGGTCATTCCGGAGGAGGGCACGGGCTCCGGCTTCGTGATGGACCGCGAAGGCCACATTGTCACCAACTACCACGTGGTACGCGACGCTGAGGACGTGATTGTGACCCTGCCGGACCAGACCATGGTGCCGGCGGAGGTGGTGGGCACAGACCCGTACAACGACCTGGCGGTGCTCAAGATTGACGTGCCCCCTGAATCCCTGCACCCCGTCCAACTGGGATCATCCAGTGACCTCCGGGTAGGCCAGCGGGTCATCGCCATCGGCAATCCCTTCGGTCTGGAGCGAACCCTGACCACAGGGGTGATCAGTGCCCTGGGGCGCATCATCGAGGGTGAGGACGGTCGCCCCCTGGGCGAGATGATCCAGACAGATGCAGCCATCAACCCGGGCAACTCGGGAGGCCCGCTCCTCGACTCGCGTGGGCTGGTGATCGGGGTAAACACTGCCATCAAGTCGCCCAGCGGCGGCTCGGTGGGCATCGGGTTCGCCGTGCCGGTGGACACGGTGAAGCGGGTGGTGCCCTCGCTCATCACCTCCGGGCGCTATCCCCACCCGTGGCTGGGCGTGGACACCTACACCATCACCCCGGGGCTGGCCCGGGCGCTGGACCTGCCGGTGGAGCGGGGGCTGCTGGTGGCGCGCGTCTACCGAGGCAGCGGCGCGGCCAAAGCCGGCATCCGCGGCGCCACCCACGAGCTCATCGCCGGCAACTCCATCATCCTGGCCGGCGGGGACATCATCACCGCCATTGATGGGACGCCCATCCGCTCCGGCGAGGAGTTGACAGTGTACCTTGAGAGCCACACCCGGGTGGGTCAGACGGTTGAGGTAACCTTGATCAGGGATGGTCGTGAAATGACCGTGTCCGTGACCTTGGGGGAGTTGCCGCAGTAAGCCCGGATGCCCGCAGACCGCCGCCCGGCTTGGTCGCGGGACCGCGGTCAGCGGTCCTTTGTGAGGAGGTGATATTGCGTGCCAGATGGGCGCGATGAGCCCCGTTTCTCCATCAGCGTGGCGGCAGAGATGGTGCACCTGCATCCGCAGACGCTGCGAGCGTACGAGCGGCTGGGGCTGGTCAAGCCGGCGCGCACGCCGGGCAACCGGCGCATGTACTCGCTGGCAGACATCGAGCGCCTACGCCAGATCGTGCGCCTGACCGACGAACTGGGCGTGAACCTGGCCGGCGTCGAGGTCATCCTCAGGATGCGCGAGCGCATCATCGCGCTGCAGGAGGAGATGGAAGCCATGCAGACCCAGTTCGAGGCCGAGCTGGACTACTGGCGCCGCCTGGCGTTAGGCCGGAAGGGTGAAGGATAAGGCTGACGATTCCAACCAAAGGAGGGCCTGGCTCATGAGCGTCCTGCATCATCCCACGGAGCTGGTCGAGGTGAAGGACCCTCTGGAGAGGGCCGTGCTGGAGGCGCTGTGGGGGTATGACCCCATCCGCCACTTTGAGCTACCCATCGAGGTGAAGGCACAGGACGGGGTGGTGGAGCTGCGGGGATACGTGCGCACCCGGGCTTCCAAGGCGGTGGCCGGGGAGCTGGCACGGGCGGTGCCGGGCGTGCGCGAGGTGCACAACAACCTGATCAGCGACACCGACCTGGACCTGGCCGTGGCCATGGCTCTGGCCAACGACGAGCGCACCGCTAAGTATAGCCCCAACGTCCTAGTGCGAGCGATGCTGGGCACGGTGCACCTGGTGGGGCACGTCCCCTCGGTCGAGGTGAAAGCGGCGGCCGAGGAGGTGGCCCACGGCGTGCCCGGCGTGCGCGCCGTCCTGAATCGGCTGGAGGCCCCGCCGGCTCCCCCTGCGGCCGAGGAAGTTGTGGCCGCGCCGGCGGAGGAAGCCGCCTCTGCCGAGATGGAGCTGGCCGCTGAGGTGGTGGCAGAGCCGGTCGCGCCTGAGCCGGAGCCCGCTCCCCCGGCGGAGGTGGTCGAGCCGGCTGCGGAGGTCGCACAGCAGCCGGAAACCGAGGTGGCGCCGGGGCCGGCGCAGCCGGCGGAAGCTGCCCCCGAGCCGGCCGCCGGGAAGAAGCCGTGGGAGGGGTCGCGGCCACGCACCCGCACCGGCAAGCTTGCCCCGCCCCTGTCCGACGAAAGACGCCGGATGCTGGAGGAATGGCGCGCCCGGCAGTAGGTTGGGGTAAGGGCCTGGCAAACCGCAAGAGTAGGGGCGTTAAAAGGTTACAGTTGGCGTTTGGAGGATGAGAGAAGAAAGATGATGCGCTTTGAACGCTTCACCGAGCGGGCGCAGGATGCCATAGCTCGGTCACAAGAGATACTGATGCGCTACAAGCACACCCAGCTCGACACCGAGCACCTGTTCCTGGCGCTGTTGGAGCAGCGCGAGGGCGCCGTGGCGCAAATCATGCAGCATCTCAAGGTTGACGTGAACACGCTCAAGCATCGCCTGGATGAGGTTCTGCGCTCCGCGCCACAGGCGCACTTTGGCCCCGGGCCCGGCCCGGCTCAGATCTACGTCACCCCCCGGGTGCAGTACCTGGGAGCCGTGGCCAGCCAGGAGGCCGATCGCCTCAACGACGACTACATCTCCACCGAGCACCTGCTCTTGGCCATCGCCAGTGAGCACAACACCCCCTCGGTGCGCATCCTGGCTGAGGCGGGCATCACCAAGGATCGCATCTACGACGCCATCAAGGACATTCGCGGCGGCATGCGCATCACCGAGCCTGGCGCCGAGACCAAGTATCGCGTTCTGGAGAAGTACGGGCGCGACCTGACGCAACTCGCCCGGGAGGGCCTGCTCGACCCGGTTATCGGCCGCGAGGAGGAGATCCTGCGCTGCATGCGCGTCCTAGCCCGGCGCACTAAGAACAATCCGGTCCTCATCGGCGATGCCGGCGTGGGCAAGACGGCCATCGTCGAAGGGCTGGCCCAACGCATAGTGGCCGGCGACGTCCCCGAGAGCCTGGCCAACAAGCGGCTGATCGAGCTGGACCTGGGCGGGATGGTGGCCGGCTCGCGCTTTCGGGGCGAATTTGAGGAGCGCCTCAAGGCCGTGCTGGACGAGGTGCGCGCGGCTCAGGGCGAGATCCTGCTGTTCATTGATGAGGTGCACAATGTGGTAGGGGCCGGCGCGGCTCAGGGGGCCATTGACGCCTCCAACATGATGAAGCCCGCCCTGGCCCGGGGCGAGTTGCAGTGCATCGGCGCCACCACCCTTGACGACTACCGCAACTACATCGAGTTGGACTCCGCTCTGGAGCGGCGTTTCGCCCCTGTCTATGTGGACGAGCCCAGCGTCGAAGAGGCCATCGAGATGCTTAAGGGACTGCGGGAGCGCTACGAGAAGCACCACGGGGTGACCATCACCGATGCCGCCATCGAAGCCGCTGTGCGCCTCTCCGACCGCTACATCACCGAACGCTTCCTGCCGGACAAGGCCGTGGACCTGATTGACGAGGCGGCCGCCAAGCTGCGCATTGACATTTACTCCATGCCGCCGGAATTGCGGGAGAAGAGGCAGCGGCTTTCGGAGCTGGCCGCCGAGGAAGAGGCGGCCTGGCAGGCGCGCGATTACGAGACGGCTGCACGCATCAAGAGCGAGCGCCTGAAGCTGGAGTCCCAGTTCCAGCAAGAGGTGATGGCCTGGCGGGAGGAACAGGGCCTCGATGACGTGGTGGAAGAAGAGGACATTGCCGAGGTGGTGTCCAGTTGGACGGGCATCCCGGTCAGCCGCATGGTGGAGGCGGAATCCGCCAAGCTGCTGCGCATGGAGCAGGAGCTGCACAAGCGCATCGTCGGGCAGGATGAGGCGGTGGCGGCGGTGGCGGACGCCATCCGGCGCGGCCGGGCCGGCCTGAAGGACCCCAGACGTCCCATTGGCAGCTTCATCTTCCTGGGCTCGACCGGCGTGGGCAAGACCGAGCTGGCCAAGGCCTTAGCCGAGTTCCTCTTCGACGATGAGGACGCGTTGATCCGCATTGACATGAGCGAGTATCGCGAGCGCCACACGGTGTCGCGGCTCATCGGCGCGCCGCCCGGCTACGTGGGCTACGACGAGGGCGGTCAGCTCACCGAGGCGGTGCGGCGCCGGCCCTACCAGGTGGTGCTCTTCGACGAGATCGAGAAGGCCCACCCGGAGGTGTGGAACGTGCTCTTGCAGGTGCTGGAGGAGGGCCGGCTCACCGATGGCCAGGGCCACACCGTGGACTTCCGCAACACCGTGGTCATCATGACCTCCAACATAGGCACCGAGTACGCCCAGAAGGGGCGTATGGGGCTGACGGCCGGGGACCGGGTTGGGGAGCGTGGTCCATCGGAGCACGACGAGGAGGAGTTCCGCCAGCTCGTGTTGAGCGAGTTGAAGCGCACCCTGCGCCCGGAGCTCCTAAACCGCATTGACGAGATCATCGTCTTCCACACCCTGAAGCCTGAGCACATCCGGCAGATCGTGGACCTGCAGGTGGGGCGCCTGGCAGAGCGATTGGCCGAGCGGGGCCTGGACCTGGAACTGACCGACGAGGCGCGAGGGTGGCTGGCCCACAAGGGCTACAACCCGCAGTTCGGCGCCCGACCTCTGCGGCGGGTCATCCAGCGGCACATTGAGAGCCCCCTGTCCCGCAAGATCCTGGCCGGCGAGTTCAACGAGGGCGACACGGTCGTGATCACCGTTGAGGGCGACGAGCTGGGGTTCGAGAAGAAGGGTCAGCCCCAGGCTGAGATCGCACAGGCGCGGGTTGAGCAACCGGTCGAGGCGTCAAGCTGAACTAGCTACCTGACACTTCTTCCAAGGCAAGCTAAAAGTCCCTTTCAATGCTACAGAGGGGCGTCCACGCCCTGTTTCGCGCCGGACTAGACGTGGTGAGGACGCCACTCTGTAGCGAAAAAAGGACCGCTGGATAAAGTGTCGGGTGCCTAGAAGGTGAACATACCTGATGGCCATCGAAGGCGAGGGCCTTGTCCTCGCCTTCGTTTTTGCGGGTGTACGCAGAATAGGGGGACAATGGTGATCATGTCATCCTGAGCGACCGCAGGGAGGGAAGCCCCTCCTGAGGCGTTTGGCCAAGGGCCAGGCTGAGAGGGCTTTTCGATGTTCTGACCTTCAGATCTGGTTTGCAGCACTACAGCTTGGAAAAAGGTGAACGGTTACGACCCGTTCTTGATTTGACTTGTACCCCAAGTCGTAGTATTTTTTCGTCATCAATTGCCAGGGAGATTGGACTTTGGACAAAATCTGAGAAATCCGGTTTCTTACCTGTTTGTGGTCAAGATGTGCTTGAATCAAGCAAATCTTTGGTTGGACCGAAAAACCGGGTTTCTGATCGCCGGCTAATTTGTCCAAAGTCCAAATGGAGAGGCCTTGTGGCTTTTCGAGACCTGCGCGAGTTCATCCGGCTCCTGGAGGAGCGCAGGCAGCTCCGGCGGGTGACGACGTCGGTCAGCCCGGAGCTGGAGATCACCGAAATCACTGACAGGATCAGCAAGGGGCCACGCGAGCACAACGTGGCCCTCCTGTTCGAGAACGTGACCGGCCACGACGTGCCCGTGCTCATCAACGCTTTCGGCAGCGCCGAGCGCATGGCCTGGGCCTTGGGCGTGGAGCGGCTGGATGAGCTGACCGAACGGCTGGGTGCATTGATCCGGCCCGAGGTGCCCCACGGCCTGGGGGAGATGCTGGACCGGGCCAGCCAGGTGTGGACTGCCTTACGCGCGGTAGGTCTCAGGCCCCACCTTGTCAGCCGCCCGCCCTGCCAGGAGGTGGTGGAGACGGAAAACCCCTCGCTGAGCAGGTTCCCCATCCTCAAGTGCTGGCCCGGCGATGCTGGTCGCTACATCACCCTGCCGGCGGTGATCACCCGTCACCCGGTCACCGGCGCCCGCAACGTGGGCATGTATCGCCTGCAGGTCCACGACGAGCGCACCCTGGGGATGCACTGGCAGATCCACAAGGGCGGGGCGGAGCACGAGCGCGTGGCACAGGAGACGGGCGCAGAGCGCATCCCCGTGGCGGTGGCGTTGGGGGGCGATCCGGCCGTGATGTGGTGCGCGTCGGCACCGCTGCCGCCCGACATAGATGAGTTCATGCTGGCCGGCTGGCTGCGCGGCCAGCCGGTCCCCCTGGCCCGCTGCGTCACCCAGCCGCTGGAGGTCCCGGCGGATGCCGAGATCGTTATCGAGGGGTACGTGGACCCGAGGGAGCGTCGGCTGGAGGGTCCCTTCGGCGACCACACCGGCCACTACGCCCCGGCCGAGCCCTACCCGGTGATGCACGTGACCGCCATCACCCATCGCCGCGACCCCATCTACCCCACCACGGTGGTGGGACGGCCGCCTATGGAGGACTACTGGATGGGGAAGGCCACCGAGCGGCTTTTCCTGCCCCTCATGCGCCTGTTCCTGCCGGAAATCGTGGACGTGAACATGCCGGCTGAGGGGATATTTCACAACCTGGTGCTGGTGAGCATCAAGAAGCGCTACCCGGGCCACGCGCGCAAAGTGATCAACGGGCTGTGGGGGATGGGGCTGATGATGCTGGCCAAGTGCATCGTGGTGCTGGACGCCCACGTGGACGTACAGGATGTGAGCCAGGCGATGTTCCACGCGCTGAACAACGTGGACTGGGCGCGGGACGTGATCATCCAAGAGGGGCCGGTGGATGCCCTGGATCACGCCAGCTACAGGCCCAACTTCGGCGGCAAGATCGGGGTTGACGCCACGGCCAAGCTGCCGGGCGAAGGCTACACCCGCACCTGGCCGAAAGAGATCCGCATGAGCGAGGAGATCAAAGCGCTGGTGGACCAGAAGTGGACAGAGTACGGGCTGGGAGGCTAAGAACCTATCCGGAAGCGCCGCTATCCGACGGCGTCCTCGGGCAACGGCAATGCCGTCGCGCACCCCGGGGCGAGCCTGTGGGCGCCAGTCCCTGGCACAGGGGTCGCGCAGACGCGGACGACCCTTGAGAGCGATAATTGTGATCTACTAGGTACGATGGCAGGTTCGTTGAATCCTCAGGATTCGATGTCATACCAAAACGAGTGACGAGCGATTATCAATGCGAGACACCCAGAACCGGGCAATCATGGGTTCCACACCTAGGCGCGGACTCCTGGAGAGCATCCGCGTCTTCCTGGACATGATCCGCTTCGAGCACACCATCTTCGCCCTGCCCTTCGCCTACCTGGGGATGGTGCTGGCGGCCCGGGGCCTGCCCACGCTCCACCAGTTCGCGTGGATCACCGTGGCCATGGCCAGCGCTCGCACTCTGGCCTTCAGCGTCAACCGCTGGGCCGACCGGGAGATTGACGCCCGCAACCCGCGCACGGCAGACCGCCCCCTGCCCCGTGGGTTGATCAGCTCGCGCGCCGTCTTGATCATCGCTGGCCTGTCGCTGCTTCTGTTCGAGTTCGCAGCCTGGCAGCTCAACCCTCTGTGCCTGGCCCTCTCGCCCTTCGCCGTGGTCTTCCTGGTCGGCTACTCGTACACCAAACGCTTCACCTGGCTCACCCACTGGATCCTGGGATTCACCGACGGGATGGCGGCACCCGGGGCGTGGGCCGCGGTGACCGGTTCTCTGGCCCAGCCGGTGCCCTTCCTCCTGTGGTTCGCCATCACCGTGTGGATAGCCGGGTTCGACCTCATCTACGCCTGCCAGGACTACGAGGTGGACGTGCGCGACGGCATCTACGCCGTGCCAGCGCGCTTCGGGATCGCCACCGCCCTGCGCTGGGCCAGGATCAACCACGTCCTGGCCGCGCTGGCCCTGGCGGCCACGGGGGTCGTGCTGGGGTTGGGCGTGGCCTACTGGATCGGCTGGGTCATCGCCGTGGCCCTGCTGGCCTACGAGAACAGCATTGTCAAGCCGGATGACCTGTCGCGCGTGGACGTGGCCTTCTTCAACGTCAACGCCTACATCAGCGTGATCATCTTCCTGGCCGCGTGGTTGGGTCTCTACTTCTGACGGAAGGAGGATAACCTGAGATGTTCAACCGACGGGTGTTAGTGATCCTAGTGGTGTTCCTCATCTTCGCTGGCGGATGTCAGGCTGTGCTGGGCCGGGAGCAGCCCACCCTCAGGATGGCTCTGCTGCCCATCCTGGACGTCCTGCCGTTCCATGTGGCGCAGCAGAACGGCTACTTTGACAAGGTGGGGGTGAAGGTTGAGCTCATCCCGGTCAAGAGTGCCCAGGAGCGTGACTCCCTGACCCAGGCGGGGCAGATAGACGGCATGCTCACCGACCTGATCTCGTCGGCGTTATTCAATCAAAACAAGGCGCAGGTCAAGATAGTGCGCACGGCGCGCAAGGCGTACCCGAATGCGCCTATGTTCCGCATCCTGGCCAAGCCGGGCAGCAGCGTCAAATCGCCGGCCGACCTGGCGGGCCTGCAAATCGGCATCTCCCAAAACACCGTCATCGAGTACATCACCGACCGGATGCTGGAGCACGCCGGGCTCACTCCCGATCAGATCGCCATCCAGGAGGTGAGCGCCATCCCAGTGCGCTTTGAGTTGCTCATCAAAGGTGAGATCCCTGCCGCCTGCCTGCCTGACCCGTTGGCCTCGGGGGCCATCGCTGCCGGGGCGGTCCCGGTGATTGACGACACCGTGATACCCGAGTTGTCACAGTCGGTCCTGGCCTTCACGGTGGAGGCGCTGCAGACCAAGCGGGACGCCGCGCGCAGGTTCCTCCAGGCCTGGGAGATGGCCGTCGAGGAGCTGAACACCAACCCGGATAAGTACCGTGACCTGCTCATCGAGGTGGGGCGGGTGCCGGAGTCCATCCGGGGCAGCTTCCAGATGCCCCCCTTCCCGGAGGCCTCTGTGCCCACGCCAGAACAGGTGGCCGATGTGGTGCAATGGGCGCTGGACAAGGGCCTCATCCAGGCGGAGATCCCGTACGAGCGCCTTGTGGATGCCAGCTTCTTGCCGTGAGAGGTGGCCATGAGGGCGGTGTCTCAGGTCCCACGGTGGCGTGCCTGGGTGATGGCGGCGCGTCCGAAGACGCTGCCGGCGGCCGTGGCGCCGGTGGTGGTAGGGATGGCGCTGGCTCAGGTGGATGGCGCCTTCGCGCCCCTGCCGGCGCTGGCAGCGTTGATCGCTGCCCTGCTCATCCAGGTCGGCACCAACCTGGCCAACGACTACTACGACTTCCTGAAGGGCGCAGACATCTCCGAAGAGTGTGAGCAATTCATGATCGAGGTTCGAGATCTGACGTTCGCGTATCCTGGTCAACCTCCCCTCTTCGAGGGTTTCAGCTGGCGCGTGGAAGCCGGTGAAGCCTGGGCGGTCATCGGACCGTCGGGTTGTGGCAAGTCCACCCTGCTTTACCTGTTGGCGGGCTTGCGCCACCCCACCTCCGGCGAGGTGCGGATCGCCGGCCGGCCGCTGACCCGCCCGCGGCCCCAGACCGGCCTCATCCTCCAGGACTACGGCCTGCTGCCCTGGGCCACGGTGGCCGAGAACGCCGCCCTGGGGCTGCGCATCCGGCGCTTCTACGGGCCGGACGGCCTCCACGCGCCGGCCGGCGACCAGGTGGCGCCGGAGGAGATTCGCCGGCGGGTGAACTTCTGGCTGAGCCGGCTGGGCATAGCTGAGCTGCGCGACCAGTACCCGTCGCAAATCTCAGGCGGCCAGCGCCAGCGCACCGCCATCGCCCGCACCCTGGCCCTGGACCCCGACCTGTTGCTCATGGACGAGCCCTTCTCGTCCCTGGACGCCCTCACCCGCGAGGACCTGGAGCGGCTGACGCTGGAGCTGCAGGCCGAGACGGGCGTGACCACGGTGGTCGTCACCCACAACATCGAGGAGGCGGTGTACCTGGGGCAGCGATTGCTGGTGCTGCGCCGGCCACCCCATCGGCAGGCGCTGGTGGTGGACAACCCGGGGGCGGGGCGCCTCGACTATCGCGGCCAGCCGGACTTCCTGGCGCGCTGCAACCAACTGCGCGCCCTGCTGGAACAGACCGACGAGCTTTCCGGAGGGACGGTCCGTGGGCAAGCGTGACCTCACCCTGGCCATGGTCGGCCTGCTCATCGCCTGGCAGGTGGCCTCGATGCTCATCCACCGCCCCGTCCTGCCAGCCCCCTGGGAGGTGCTGCGGGCCTTCGTGCTGGCCCTGCCCCGGGAGCTGGGCCGGCACATGGTGGTCAGCGCCTGGCGAGTGGTTGCCAGCATCCTGGTGGCCGTGGCCGCGGCCGTGCCAGCCGGGCTGGGCCTGGGCCTGAGCCCTACCGCCAATCGCCTGGCCGCCCCCATCATTTACCTGGTATACCCCATCCCCAAGATCGTCTTCCTGCCGGTCATCCTGCTCCTCCTGGGCATCGGCGACGCGTCCAAGGTGTTCATCATCGCCCTGATCCTCTTCTTCCAGATGCTGGTGGTGGTGCGTGACGAGGCCGCCGGCCTGCGCCCGGAGCTCATCGCCTCGGTGCGCTCGCTGGGCGCCGGACGCCGGGCCCTTTTCCGCTTCGTCTACCTGCCCGCGTGCCTGCCGGCCGTGCTCACCTCCCTGCGCATCAGCGTGGGCACCGCCATCGCCGTCCTCTTCTTCGCCGAGTCCTTCGCCACCACCTCCGGCCTGGGCTATTACATCATCGTCGAAACCTGGGGCCGGCTAGCCTATGCGGAGATGTACGCGGGCGTCGTGGCCATGAGCCTGCTGGGGTTGACGCTGTATTTCGTCATTGATGGTTTGGAGAAACGCCTGTGCCCGTACCTGTTCGTGAGCTGACCCCGCCCAAGGCCCAGTACGTCGCCCGCATGTTCTCCGCCATCGCCCATCGGTACGACCTGATGAACCGGCTGATGAGCGGGTGGCAGGATCAGCGCTGGCGCCGGCTGGCGGTCCAGGAGTTGGGTGCGCCACCCGGAGGCTTGGTGCTGGATGTGGGCACCGGGACCGGCGACTTCCTGCCGCTGCTGGTCGAGGCCGGCTACCGTGTCGTGGGGGTGGATTTCACCTACGCCATGATGGCTCGGGCCCGGGAGAAGCTGGCAGGCCGTATCGGACGGGCGACCCTGGTGGCCGGCGATGCCCTCGCGCTTCCCTTTCCCGACGAGGTATTCGACGGCCTGGTGAACGGTTTCCTGCTGCGCAACCTGGCCGACCTGCCCCAGGGCCTGGCGGAGATGCAGCGCGTGGTGAAGCCGGGTGCGCCAGTCGTTTGCCTGGAGATCACCAGCCCGACCATGCCCGTGTTCCGCGAAGCTTTCAGCCTCTACTTCGGGCACCTGGTGCCCGTCATCGGTGGGCTCATCAGCGGCCGCCCTGACGCCTACGCCTACCTGCCGGAGTCGGTGCGAGGCTTCGTCAACCCGGACCAGCTCCAGGCGTTGATGGAAGCCGCCGGCCTGCGCCAGGTGCGCTACCGCCGGCTGGCCCTGGGCACCGTCACCATCCACGTGGGGATAAGATGAACCAATCTCCAACCCCCAGTCCCCGTCCTGTGCGGCGCATCGTGGTAGCCATGTCCGGCGCCTCCGGCGCCGCTCTGGGGATTCGCCTCCTCCAGGTGTTGGCACAGGATGACACGGTCGAAACGCATCTCATCATCAGCCCGGCGGCCCGGCAGACCATCGAGGCGGAGACCGCTTGGGAGGTGAGGGATGTGGAAGCCCTGGCTGACGTGGTCCACGGCCACCGGGAGATCGGCGCCACCATCGCCAGCGGCTCTTTCGAGATCCACGGGATGGTCATCGTGCCGTGCAGCGTTAAGACCCTGTCCAGCATCGCCTACGGCATCACGGGGGACCTCATCACCCGGGCGGCAGATGTGACCCTGAAAGAGGGGCGCACGCTGATAGCCGTGTTCCGCGAGGCCCCCCTGCACGTGGGGCACATCCGGGCCATGCTGGCCTTCGCCCAGATGGGGGGTGTGGTGTTCCCGCCCATGCCGGCCTTCTACGCTCGCCCGCGCACGCTGGACGAGGTGGTGGATGAGATCGTGGGCCGGGTGCTGAAACGTTTGGGGATAGAGAACGAGCTGTACACCCGCTGGGCGGGACTCCGGGAAGCAGTGCGGGGTGGGGATGATGAGTGAGGATCCGCGCCGGAAGGTGCTGGACTATCTGCGCCATCATCACGTCCTCACCCTGGCTACCGTGGGGCCGGATGGACCGGCTGCAGCCAGCCTCTTCTACGCCTGTGATGACGCCTTGAACCTGTATTTCCTCTCCCATCCGGCCAGCCAGCACTGCCGTAATCTGGCGGCTAATCCCCAGGTGGCCGTGACGGTGCACGGCAACGACAGCCACTGGCGGCAAATTCAGGGGGTGCAACTCTGGGGGACAGCGCGTCGGGTGACGGACCCTGGGGAGTTGGCTCACGCGCTCCGGGTGTACGGCGCGCGATTCCCGTTCGTGGAAGCGCTGATGGCCGGCCGGGAGAGCAACGCACCTGAGGCTGAGCTTCTGCCGGGGCTGAGGGCAGCGCGGCTCTATCGCGTCACCCCTCACAGGATTCGCTGGATAGACAACACCGTGGGATTCGCCCACAAAGAGGAGTTTGAGCCGTAACGGCTGGATGGAGGACCTACGAATGGGAAGGATTGTCTCGACCTTGCTGCCCGTACTGCTCATCCTGGTCGGGCTTCCCGTGGCCACGCTGATTCTTTCGGCAGGGGTGCTCGCCGTTGCCCTTGCGCTAACCCGCTTGTTCCCCATCCCCCTCGAGCATGCCGCGTTGCTGACCGTGGTGGTTGGGTAGGGGTGGACACACTGGCGTGGAACATCCTGACGACGCCCGTGCCGGTTTACCGCGTGTGGGAAGAGGAAGAAGAGGAGCCGCTTGAGGTTTCCGAGCCTCCCCGTGCCAGACGGCGCCGAGGCCGCCGTTGGTAGAGCAAGGAGCGATCGCCCGGGATGCCACTTCGCCGGTTGTTCGTGGTGCACGCTTTTGGAGCCATGAATCGCTCACTGCGAACCTTGGATGGAGAGCTTTCAAGGGAGGGTTGCCACGTAGAGCCGGTTGCCGCTCAGGAGGTAGACCCGGCGTCCCGCCTCGTCCACGAAGATGTCTCGCAACCCGTCCAGGGCGTCCGAAGCCAAAGGCGCCATCCACTGCCGGCGGAAAACGCCCTCCCTGGTCAGTTCGACCACGCGCCGATTGCCTGCGTCCACCACGTACAGGGCGCCGGCCTGCGGCGTGGTGAACAGCGCCACCGGCTCTCGCAGCGGCCGGTCCAGCCCTCGCACAGCGAAGCCCAAGCGCCGCCCGGCGGCGAACTTGCGAATCGTCCCGTCGGCGTCCAGCACGTAGATGGCCCCGTCAATGGCCATATCCACCGCCGACGCCAGGCTCACCTCGCTCTCCAGCCAGGCCACGGGCGGGGCGACGAAGCCGGCGGCGCCGGGCACGTACTTCCAGATCTGACCCTGACCCGGGTCCAGGACGTAGACGTTGCCCTCGAAGCTGCCGAGGGCCGCCGGCTGGCCCCATCGCTCAGTGCCCCGCAGCGGCTGGGCCACAGGCCCATCAGGTTGGATGAGCCACAGCACCCCCTCCCGGTCCAGCACGCCGAGCCGGCCATCGGCGCCGCCGGGCCGCAGCACCCACGCCGCATCCACCAACTCGCCGACCGTGTGCCCGTCCAGCAACTCACCGCGCACCAGCACCAACTGGGAGACTTCCTCGCCGGCCTGGGCGAGGGGAATCCGCAGCACCTGCTGCAGGCCCAGGTCCAGCACGTAGAGGTCATTCTCGTCCACCCACAGGCGCTTGAGCCGGCTGGAAGGCGCGAACTCCACCAACGGCTGCAGGTCCCACAGCCGGCTCAGGCCCTGCACCTCCTCCAGCGCCAGCGCCAACTCCACCTTCAGCCGCTGCGCCTCTTGATCATCAGGGCGAATCTGTAGCGCGTCCTCCAGGTGCAGGGCGGCGCTACGCAAGAGAGCCTCGGCCGTGGCCGCGTCGCCGCTCTGTGCCTGAGCGATCTCCCGCCGGGCCTGGCCCATGAGGTCATCGAAGCGGCTGCCCTGCCGGATGTAGAAGGCCAGTGTGAGGATGGCAATGAGCAGGGGAATGAGCAGAGCGATGGCCGCCAGGGCACGGCGTTTCTGCTCCTCCTCCACGGGTGGCAGCGGCTGGGTCTCGCGATCCGGCAGCAGGCGCAGGAGGAAACCGGCCACGCCCGCCGCCAGCCCACGCGCCCAGCGGCCCAGGTCCACCCCTGCAAGCGCCTGACGTGCCTGGGTCAGCCATCCGGGACGTGACACAGGACGAGCCGGCGCCTCCGCCTCCACGGACGCCCCGGGAAGCCACGGCTTCTGCACCACGAGCACGGTAACATCCTCCCCCTCGGCGACGGTCAGCAGGTCGCGCAAGCTCTCCTCCAGCTCCTGATCTAGGATCAGCTCCATGTCATCGCGCCGCACCAGTTGGGCGAGATTGCTGGTGGCCAGGCAGATGACGTCGCCGGGCTCCATCCGGCAGTGAAACAGGTTGACCTCCAGCTCCCGGCGCACGCCGAGGGGCACCCAGCTGGTGCCGACGAGCGCTTCGGGGGGCGCGGGAGGCTCGCCCGGCGGGGCCAGCCAGGGCGACTCGGAGGGGAAGGGGCGCACACCTTCACCGTGGAGGGCGTAGATCAGGGCTGGCCCAGCCTGGCCGATGTAGACGTCGGGTCCAGAGACGACCACGCAACTGATGCCCCCGTAGCGGCGCCGGTCGAGGGGCGCCACCTCGTTGGCCTGAAACAGGGTTGCATTGGCCGCTTCGACGGCCCGGCGCAGCCCCAGGGTGAAGCTGCCGGCGCAGGCCAGGTAAGCTTCTTGGGCCGCGTTGGCCACGCCCTCGGCCAGCTCCTCGCGTCCGCCCACGTCGCCCGACAGCTCCACCAGGATGTACAGGGTACCGCCGGCCCGGCCCCGGGCCGGGGGAACATCGGCCACAGCCAGGTTGCGGGCGTCGTCGGACCACCGGCCCTGGATCAGCTTGATGTAGCCGATTTGGTCACGTGCCTGCACGCTTCACTCCCACTCGATGGTCGCCGGGGGTTTGCTGGTCACGTCGTAGACCACACGGTTGACCCCCGGCACTTCGTTGACGATGCGGGCGGCGATGCGCCCCAGCAAATCATGGGGCAGCCGCGCCCAGTCGGCTGTCATCCCGTCCACGCTGGTCACCGCCCGCACGGCCACCAGGTGCTGGTAGGTGCGACCATCGCCCATGACCCCCACGGTCTGCACGGGCGTGAGGACGGCGAAGTACTGCCACACTTCCTCTGCCAGCCCCGCGCCGGAGATCTCCTCGCGGACGATGGCGTCGGCTGCGCGCAGCACCCGCAGGCGCTCCGGGGTCACCTCGCCGATGATGCGGATGGCCAGCCCCGGCCCCGGGAAGGGTTGCCGCTGGACGATCTCCTCGGGCAGGCCCAGGGCCCGCCCCACGGCCCGCACCTCGTCCTTGAAAAGGTAGCGCAGAGGTTCCACCAGCTCGAACTGCATGTCCGGGGGCAGTCCGCCCACGTTGTGGTGGGTCTTGATGCGCCCGGCGGCCTTGCGCTCCGGGTGAGCGCTCTCGATCACATCGGGGTACAGGGTCCCCTGAGCCAGAAAGTCCACCCTGCCCAGTTTGCCAGCTTCCTCCTCGAACACTCGCACGAACTCCTGGCCGATGATGCGACGCTTCTCCTCCGGGTCCACCACGCCTGCCAGCCGGCCCAGGAACCGCTGCGCCGCGTCCACGAAGACCACCCGCAACCCCATGTGCCGGCGGAAGGTGTCCAGCACCTGAGCAGCCTCGCCCTGACGCAGCAGTCCATGGTCCACGAAGATGCAGGTGAGTTGATCCCCCACGGCGCGATGGACCAGAGCGGCGGTGACAGAGGAGTCCACCCCGCCGGACAGGGCGCAGAGCACCCGGCCCTCGCCCACCTGCTCGCGGATGGCTGGCACGATCTCCTCGATGAATGTCCCCGGGGTCCAGGAACCGCTGCAACCACACACCTGGATGACGAAGCGGCGCAGGATTTCTCCGCCCTGGGGCGTGTGGGCCACCTCCGGGTGGAACTGGAGCCCGTAGAGCTTGCGGGTCACATCGCCCATGGCGGCAATGGGCGAGTTGGAGCTATGGGCCAGGACCGCAAAGCCCGGCGGAGGCGTCTCGATACGGTCGCCGTGGCTCATCCACACGGAGAGCTTACGCCCCAGGCTGGCGAACAGCGGCGTGCTGACCTCGGTCAGTTCGATCTGAGCAGGACCGTACTCACGGCGGCCGGCCGGCGCCACCCGCCCACCCAGCGCCTGGGCCAGGAGCTGCATCCCGTAGCATATCCCCAGGACCGGGACGCCCATCTCCAAGACGTAGTCCGGCAGGGTTGGGGCGCCGGGTTGGTACACGCTGGCCGGCCCGCCCGACAGGATGAAGCCCTTCGGCGCCAGCCGCTCCACGTCCTGTCGAGGAGCGTCCCACGGCAACAGCTCGCAGTAAACGTGAGCCTCTCGCACCCGCCGGGCGATGAGCTGGCTGTATTGGGAACCGAAGTCCAGGATGACGACGGTTTCGCGGCTCGGCACAGTCCCTCCCTATCGAATCGGATAAAATCGGCGCACCGTCCACTCCAGCGGGTCAACGTTCACGTTGCCCACGCGAATCTCCCAGTGCAGGTGAGGCCCGGTGGCCAGCCCGGTCCCGCCCACCCTGGCGATGACCTGGCCCGGCTGCACCAGGTCGCCAACCCGCACGTTGATCTCCGACAAATGCCAGAACCCGGAGTAGACCCCCAGCCCGTGATCCAAAACCACGGCGTTGCCACGCACGGTGAGGCTCTCAGCCAGGACCACCCGTCCAGCAGCAGGGGCCGTCACTGGCACGCCGGCTGGGCCTCGGAAGTCCACGCCCTCGTGGTAGCTGCGCGCCGGCCCCCCGTTGTACGACCGCCAGGTCCCAAAAGCCGAACTGATTTCAGTGGTGATGGGCAGGGTGAAGATCCCCTCCCATAGCGGCTGAGGCGTCACCACTCTGAAGATGACCTCCAGCTTCTCCCGCTCCAACTGCACCATCTCTGGGTCCAGGAGAGCCAGCCGGTCCGGCGACAGGATGATGGACTCGGTGGGATAGCCTGCATCCACCACCTGGATGATGGCACTTGCGGTGGCGGAGCGACCCAAAGTGTCTCTGGCTTTGACCGTGAGTTGGTAGGGGCCAGGTGATGCCGTCGCCGGGATGCCCACCACTGCCCAGTAGCTGGAGTCGTCACTGGCGAAGGCCAGGCGCCGACCCCCCAGGTCGCCGGAGAAGGTCACCGGCAGGTTGCTGGTCACCTCAACCAGCACGGTGTGTCCTTGCAAGACCTGTTGCGGCTCGACGGTGAGGCTAAGCGATGGCGGAGGTGGGGTCAGAGTCGGCGTAGGACTTGGGGTCGCGGTACGGGTTGGTGATAGGGTAATGGTAGGGCTGGGTGTCAAGGTGGCTGATAGGGTGGGTGACAGGACGAGCGTCGTGGTGGGTGCCGGGGCCGGCGGCGCAGTACACGCCAGGAGGAGGCAAGCAAGAAGGGGCAACAACCCAGCAAATCCTGCTCGCGTAGGACGTGCACGATGCCCCTTGCCACCTTTTGGCGATAACCCACCCCCTCCCCTCACACTGCCTCCCGGGAGCACGTTGTTTCGTGGACGTACCTGGCCCGAGGACTTTCTCCTGGGTCCCCGTCACGCCGTTCAAGAGGCACGCGGCGTATCAGCGGGGATGGATGGGAGTCGAACCCACCAGGGCTAGCTCTGCGCTACCCCCCGAACGGTTTTGAAGACCGCGGAGCCCACCGGGACTCAACCACCCCCATGCTAATAGAATCATACTATAGGTAATCCAGATTGTCAAACAATGATGTTCAGCCTGCAGGTGCCAACAGGCAGATAAGCGCCTATCCGGAAACCGCTCAGGAGGGGCGTCCCCGCCCCAGGGTGCGCAACAGCAATGCCGTTGACCGAGGACACCGTCGGATAGCGGGTTTTCCGGATAAATTCCAAGAACACGGGCGTTTCCTTTCCAGGTCGCCGGGGCTCGTCACAGGCAGCATGAGCGAACGGTCTCTCTTTTAGAAAATCGAAAAGCCCCGCACCTATACGTCAAGCCCTTGACACAGGGATGCCCTGGACGTAAAATAGCTGCGCGCAACCGGGAGAAGACAGGCAAATTCTATGAGACAGTTGTTGCGTAAGACGTGAAGGGTAAAACGTGAGGACCCGAAGTTAGTGCCCGTCCGGAAACCGCTCAGGAGGGGCGTCCGCGTCTATGCGCCCCCTGTGCCGGGGACTGGCGCCCACAGGCTCGCCCCGGGGTGCGCGACGGCATTGCCGTGGCCCGAGGACGCCGGCAGATAGCGGGGTTTCCGGATAGGCTTTAATCGTGTTTTGCGTTTCACGTTTTACGTTTTGCTTCCAGGAGATGACCCATGCTACAGCGTGAACGCCTGGTAAGCCTTGACATCGAACCCGAAGTACGCATCGCTCTGGCCAGAGAGCGGCCGGTGGTGGCCCTGGAATCCGCCCTCATCACCCATGGACTCCCGCGCCCCGATAACCTGGAGGCTGCTCGCGCCATGGAGAAAGCCGTCCGCGCCAACGACGCAGTGCCGGCCGTGGTGGCCGTGTTGAAGGGCAAGCTGTGCGTGGGCCTCTCCCACAAGCGGCTGGCGAGGCTGGCGGAGACCGGCGGCCGCAAGCTCAGCCTCCGTGACCTGCCGGTGGCCGTCGCCCGCCGGGAGACGGGCGGCACCACCGTGGCCGCCACAGCTTGGATCGCCGCCCAGGCGGGGGTTCAGGTCTTCGCCACGGGGGGCATCGGTGGGGTGCATCGCCACAGCGCCTTCGACATCTCCGCCGACCTGCCGGCCTTGACCTCGACGCGGATGGTGGTGGTGTGCTCAGGCGCCAAAAGCGTCCTTGACCTCCCCAATACCCTGGAGTGGCTGGAGACCCACGGGGTGCCCGTGTTGGGCTATAAGACGGACGTGTTCCCGGCCTTCTTCAGCCGGGACAGCGGTTTGCCGGTGGACGCCCGGGCGGAGAGCCCCGACGATGTAGCCACCATCGCTCAAGCCCGGTGGGAGATGGGCTTTGAGGGTGCGGTGCTGGTGGCGGTGCCGGTGCCGGAGGAGGCCGCGGTGCCGGCCGACACGCTGGAGGCAGCCATTGACCAGGCGTTGCAGCTCGCCCAATCCCGCGGCGTGCGGGGCAAGCACCTGACCCCCTTCCTGCTGGAACGCCTGGCGTCTATCACCGGCGGGGCTACTCTGCGGGCCAACCTGGCCTTGCTGGAGCACAATGCTGCGGTGGCGGCCCAGATCGCCACGGCCCTCTGCCGGCAGCGCGCCAGCCTCATGTGAGGGACAACAATTCCTCTGTTGAGGATAGGGTGGGGAAGCTCAAGGTTGCGAAAGTTCGTCAAACGTGAGGAATTCCACCACAAGCTCCGCGGATCAATCCCCCTTGTACAGCCCGTGGGCATGGATGTACTCCTCCACTGCCGCCGGCACCAGGTACTTGATGGAGCGCCCGGAGTGCACCCGCTGCTGGATGTCCGTAGACGAGATGGCCAGACCCGGAATGTGCACCAGGATCACCCGGTCTACGATGCCGGGGATCGCGGCCTCCAGCGCGGCCATGTCCACCTGATACCACGGCCGGTCCACCACAGCCAGCCGGCACAACTCCACCAGCCGCTGCGCTTGGTGCCAGGTGGCGATCTCCGCCAGCGAATCCATCCCCATGACGAAGAAAATCTCGGCTTCCGGCCCCAGTTCTTCCCGCAGCAGCGCGACGGTGTCCACGGTGTACGATGGTCCCGGCCGGTCTACGTCAACCCGCGAGAGGGCAAAGTGGGGGTTGGAGGCGATGGCCAGTTCCACCATCGCCAGCCGGTGATGGACCGGGGTCACCGGCTGGTTGCGTTTATGCGGGGGCGTGCCCGCCGGCACGAACAGCACCCGGTCCAGCTTCAGTTCATGCCACACCTCCTCGGCTGCCACCAAGTGGCCGTGGTGAATGGGGTCGAAGGTTCCGCCGAAAACACCCACGCGCCTCATTGCCACTCTAGCTCCACGTCGCCGATGTACACCGTGTCGCCCGGCTTGACACCAGCCTGCTCCAGGGCGGCCATCACCCCCATGGCAGCGGCCACCCGCTGGAAACGGGCGATGGCCTCGTCGTTCTCCCAGTCGGTCATGGCCGCGGCCCGCTCGATGCGCACGCCCGTGACCCGGAAGACGCCCGGCTCTACCTGCTCCACCTCGAACAGCCGCTCATCTACCGGGGGGCGGATGACCGGCACCGCTTCCCCGGCCGGCTCAGGCGGCAACTCGTCCAGCACCTGCACCACCCGGCGCAGGAGGGCCTGCACGTTCTCCCCCGTCGCAGCCGAGATGGCCAAGGGCTCGTATCCTTGCTCCCGCAGCGCCTTGCACACAGCCGGCCAGCGCTCCCGCACCTCCGGCAGGTCCATCTTGTTGAGGGCCACGACTTGCGGCTTCTCCCCCAGGTGCGGGTCGTAGAGGGCCAGCTCCTGGTTGATGTCATTGAAGTCGTTCAGCGGATCGGCGGACAGGCCGTCCAGCAGATGGATGAGGACCCGGGTGCGCTCCACATGTCGCAGGAACTGGTGGCCCAGGCCGGCTCCTTGGTGCGCACCCTCGATGAGACCGGGCAGGTCCGCCAGCACGAAGTCCCGATCGTTCACGGTGACCACGCCCAGGTTGGGCACCAGGGTGGTGAAGGGGTAATCGGCGATCTTGGGCCTGGCTGCAGTGACGGCTGCCAGGAGGGTGGACTTGCCGGCGTTGGGCATCCCCACAATGCCCACGTCCGCAATGAGCTTGAGCTCCAGGAACAGCCAGCGCTCCTCCCCCGGCTCCCCCTTCTCCGCGAAGCGTGGCGCCTGGTTGGTGGGCGTGGCGAAGGCGGCGTTGCCCCGGCCTCCCCGTCCGCCCCGGACCACCACCACCTCCATGCCGGGGTGCACCAGGTCAGCCAGCACCTCGCCGGTCTCCGCGTCCCGCACCACCGTCCCCACGGGCACCGGTATCCGCAGGTCGGCGCCGGACTTGCCGTGCTGGTCCTTGCCCCGGCCGTGGGCGCCGCGCTGGGCCTTGAAGTGCATGCGCTTGCGGAAGCCGACCAGCGTGTTCAGGTGAGGATCGGCCACCAGGATGACATCACCGCCCTTGCCGCCGTTGCCGCCGTTGGGACCGCCGAAGGGGACATATTTCTCGCGACGGAAGCTGACGCATCCATCACCGCCGTCGCCGGCTTTCACGTAGATCCTCGCCTCGTCGAAGAACATGGCGCTCCTATGCCTGACCCTCTCCCAGATAGGTGCAACCCACCTCTCGAACCAGGCTTGGTGATATTTCTCTGGCTTGCTCTAAACCGGGTTTCTTTCAACAGGTTAACTGTAGCAAGCATACATGAAAAAGAGAGCACTGTCAAGAATGTTCCAACCCAAACCCCTTCTCCTCCCACTGGGAGGAGAACCCCGCCAGCAAAATGGGCTTGTAGGTAATCACCAGTTTGACGAGCTGGTGGTGATAGCGTATAATCTGGATGCCCGGCCTCCGGCTTGGCTGTCTGCGTCGGGGCAGGCGATTTGATCCAGGGGATCTCTTGGGCGCGGTTGTCCGAGATCGGCCTGGAGGAGGACGTGGCCAGGGTGGAAGAAGCCCTGGAGCGCGTGGAGAAACAACTTTCCAAGAGGTGACCCCATGACCGAACTGGAAGCGCTTGCCCAACAGATTCGCACCTGCCAACGCTGCATCCTGAGCCAATCGCGCAAGAACGCCGTCCCCGGCGAGGGGCCACCCGATGCAGACATCATGTTCATCGGTGAAGGGCCAGGCTTCCACGAGGATCAGCAAGGCCGACCCTTCGTGGGGGCGGCTGGTAGATTTCTGGAGGAGTTGCTGGAGAGCATTGGGCTGAAGCGCGAGGAAGTTTACATAACCAATGTAGTCAAGTGTCGGCCGCCCGGCAACCGTGATCCGCAGATGGATGAGATCGAGAGTTGCCGACCATACCTGGACCGGCAGATCGAGGTGATTAACCCCAAGGTCATCGTCACCTTAGGGCGCTTCTCGATGGAGGGGTTCTTGCCAGGGCAGAAGATTTCCCGCATCCACGGCCAGCCGCGCCGCATCGGGGGCCGGCTCATCGTGCCCATGTACCACCCGGCTGCGGGGCTTCACCAACCCCGCTGGAAGTCCACCATCGAGGAAGACTTCCAGAAACTCCCTCGCCTCCTGCGAGAACTGGAGCACGTGGAGGAAGAGCCATCGCCCCCCAGCGCGCAGCAACTTAGTCTATTCTAGCTTGACAATGTCAAACAAGGGACTTTTACCTTGCCCTGGAAGCAAGTGTCAGGTAACTAGATTGACAGCGAGCGGAGCAGGCTTCAAGCAGAGGCCTGAATCACATTTCTTGGAGGAATTGGCGCGAGAGGACTGAACGGAGTACTTTGATGGCCAAACGAAAACTTCGCGTCATCCCCCTCGGGGGAGTCGGCGAGATCGGTCGCAACATGCTGCTCCTCGAGTACGGGGAGAACATCATAGTGATAGACGCCGGGTTGATGTTCCCCGAAAGCGACATGCTGGGGGTGGACCTGGTCATCCCGGACATGACCTACCTGGCCGAGCGTCGTGACGTCGTGCGCGGCATCGTCATCACCCACGGGCATGAGGACCACATCGGCGGCCTGCCTTATCTGCTGGACGTAGTCAACGCGCCTATCTACGCCACCCGGCTCACCCGCGGTCTCATCGAGGTCAAGCTGCGCCGCAGCCAGCCGTTGGAAAGCGCTCAGTTGCACACCGTCGAGGCCGGCGATCGCTTCAACCTGGGTCCCTTCGAGATCGAGCTGTTTCGCGTGAACCACAGCATCCCGGATGCCGTGGGGGTGGCAGTGGACACCCCGGTGGGCCTGGTGGTGCACACCGGCGAGTTCAAGTTCGACTACACCCCGGTGGACGGCCAGACGACCGACTTCCACCGGCTGGCCGGGTACGGCGCCCGGGGTGTGCTCCTGCTCCTCTCGGACAGCACCAATGCCGAACGCCCCGGGGCCACCCCATCGGAGAAGGTGGTCAGTGAGACCTTCGAGCGCGTCTTCGCCCAAGCCAAGGGCCGCATCATCATCGCCACCTTCGCCTCCAACATCTCCAGAGTGCAGCAGGCAATTGACACCGCCAACCGGTTCGGTAGACGCGTGGGGGTGGTGGGCCGCAGCATGGTCGAGAACGTGGCCATGGCTCAGGAGCTGGGCTACCTCTCGGTGCCGCCGGAAGGCCTCCTGCGGGAAGACGAGGTGGAGAAATTGCCGCCCGAAGAGGTGGTGGTGGTGTGCACAGGCAGCCAGGGCGAGCCGACTTCGGCCCTGGTGCGTATGGCTAACCAGGAGCATCGCACGGTGAAGATCCGGCCCGGCGATACCGTCATCCTCTCTGCCAGCCCCATCCCGGGCAACGAGGAACTGGTCCACCGCACCCTCAACAACCTCTACCGTCTGGGCGCCGAGGTGTACTACCATGAACTACTCCCCGTCCACGTCTCGGGCCACGCCAGCCGGGAGGAGCAGAAGCTCATGCTCACCCTGACCCGGCCCAGGTTCTTCGTCCCCATCCAGGGCGAGTACCGCCACCTGGTGCTGCACGCGCAACTGGCCCAGGAACTGGGAATCCCGAGGGAGAACATCTTCATCATCGAGAACGGCCAGGTGCTGGAGCTGGACGTGAACTCGGCTCGGATTGCGGGGGAGGTGCCGGGCGGGTACGTCTTCGTGGACGGCCTGGGCATTGGAGATGTGGGCAGTGTGGTGCTGCGGGACCGGCGTCAGCTCTCCCAGGACGGCTTCGTCATCGCCGTGCTGGCGGTGGACCGTCAGACGGGGGAGATGGCCGCGGAGCCGGAACTCATCACCCGGGGCTTCGTCTACCTGCCTGAGTCGGAGGAGCTGATGGAGGAGGCCAAGGCCCGCCTGGCGAAGGCTATCCATCGCCACGGTCACCCGTCCGGGCTGGAGAGCAGGATTCACGACGTGCTCAGTAACTTCCTGTACAAGCGGACCCGGCGCCGGCCCATGATCCTGCCCGTAGTGCTGCAAGTGTGAGGACAGGGACCGCGTGCTGGTCTGCAACCTCCCCCGAGTTCCTGAATGGAGGTTCGAGGGAACTTGGGGGAACTCTGAGGAACTCATACGCCTGGCACTGAACCCCCTTGAACCGGCGTCCAAATTGTGCTACAATATATCCACGGGTTAGAACTGACGTTCGGTTCTAGTGAGTGCGGACATGGCCCGGAAGCGGAAGAGTAGGAAATCCCCAGGTTTGCAGCTGGACCCGGCCCGCCAGCGGGAGATGGTGGGTATCATCCTGCTGGCAGTGGGCGGGTTGACCCTGCTTAGCCTGCTGTCTCCCAGCCAGGGCGCCCTCACCGCGTCATGGATCCGCCTCCTACGGATGGGCTTCGGAACGGGCTATATCTTGGCCCCCATCGGGATGGCCTTGGCCGGCCTATGGCTCATCCTCGACAGCCTCGATCGCCGGCCGGACGTCGGCTGGGGGCAGCCGCTGGGTGCCTTGCTCCTGTTCCTGGTCTTCCTGGGGCTGGCGCACATCTTCGGCGGTGCCGATGACCCCCGCCACCTGGCGGCCGAAGGGGGCGGCGGTGGTTACCTGGGGCTGATCCTGAGCCAGGCACTTGTGGACAGCCTGGGGCAGGCCGGCGCGGTCATCGTCCTGCTGGCACTGGCCGGGATCGGGCTGACCCTGTTCTTGGGAAGGTCCACCGTCGAGATCGGCCAGGCGGTTGCGGGCGCAGTTGGCGCCGTCGTGCGGCAGGTGCGGAGGCGGGTGGAGATGGCGCGCCTGGGCCGGCCGCCGTCTCCGCCGGGTGAGACCCTCACCGAGCGGGCGGCGCAGCGTGTCGAGGGGCTGGTGCGCCGGCCAGCTCCCGAGCCCCAGGCACCCCGTCCGGCGGCCCCGAGCCCGCCGGCGACTCCCCAGCGCCTCATCCCCCGCGTCATCGGCGACACGCGCTCGTGGCAACTCCCCAACATCGCCGAGATCCTGGAGGAGAACATCGAACAGGAGTTGAGCCAGGCCGAGATCCGCCACCGGGTGCGGGTGATCGAGGAGACCCTGGCCCAGTTCGGGGTGCCGGCCAAGGTGGTGGAGGTCAACCAGGGCCCTACCGTCACCCAGTTCGGCGTGGAACCCGGCTTCATCGAGCGGCGCGACCGGCGTGGACGCATTCAGAAGGTCAAGGTAAAGGTCAGCCAGATCTCCAAGCTGGCCAACGACCTGGCATTGGCCCTGGCGGCGGCCCCCATCCGCGTCCAGGCGCCCGTGCCCGGGCGCGGCGTGGTGGGCATCGAGGTTCCCAACACCGAGGTGCACCTGGTGGGCCTGCGAGGGGTGATGGAGTCCGACGCCTTCCGCGAGATCAAGGGTCCCCTGCCCATCGCCCTGGGGCAGGACGTGTCGGGCGAACCTGTGGCTGCGGACCTGGCCGCCATGCCCCACCTGCTCATCGCCGGCGCCACCGGCTCGGGCAAGAGCGTGTGCATCAATTCCATCCTCACCTGCCTGCTGTGCACCCACACCCCGGAAACCCTCAAGCTGGTGTTGATTGATCCCAAGCGCGTGGAGCTGGTGAACTTCAACGGCATTCCCCATCTGGCTGCGCCCGTGGTGGTGGACCTGGAGCGGGTGATGCACGTGTTGCGGTGGCTCACCGGGGAGATGGACCGCCGCTTCAAGGTGTTCGCCCGGGCAGGAGCCCGCAACATCGAGGCCTACAACCGCCTGATGGCCACCCGGGGAGAACCCCCGCTGCCCTACATGATCCTGGTCGTAGACGAGCTGGCCGACCTGATGATGATGGGGCGCGATGAGGTGGAGCAGCGCATCTGCCGCCTGGCCCAAATGGCCCGGGCCACCGGGATTCACCTCATCCTGGCCACCCAGCGACCGTCGGTGGATGTGGTCACCGGGCTCATCAAGGCCAACTTCCCTGCGCGGATCAGCTTCGCAGTGACCAGCCAGGTGGACTCGCGGGTCATCCTGGACACGGCCGGGGCGGAGAAGCTCCTGGGCCGGGGGGACATGCTGTACATGCCTCCCGACTCCTCCAAGATCCTGCGGCTCCAGGGCTGCTTCGTGTCTGATCGGGAGCTGGACCGCCTCGTGCGCTATTGGAAGGGCATGGGGCCGCCCGTGGAGCGGCCTGAGGACCTGGTGCAACAGCCCCTGTGGGAAGACCTGGTGGCCGAGGTCAAGGCGGGCCGGGCCAAAGGTCAGGAAGAGGATGACCTGTGGCCGGAGGTGATGACATTGGTGCGTCAGCATCGGTCGGTATCCGTGTCCCTGCTCCAGCGCCGGTTGCGCATCGGCTATGCCCGAGCGGCGCGGCTAATGGATATGCTGGAGGAGCGGGGCATCGTCGGCCCGGCGGAGGGGGCAAAGTCGCGCTTGGTATTCCTGCCTGAGGTGGACGAGTTTCGTGATGATGACCGGTAAGCGTGTCATGCAGGGGATGGGGGCGCCGCTCTCAGGCGGTCCTTTCACCCCGCAGAACCGGTTGATGAAGGTTGAGAAAATAATCCGGCAACAGTGCCCCGCTTTCCGACCAACGCCCGCACGGGCATGAAATGCCTGTGCTACACAGCAGCGCCCGATGAATCGGGCTTTCGGCCCTTTTGGGGCCGGAAAAGCCCCATTGATGGGGCGCCGCTCTGTAGCCCGCCGACTTCATCGGCGGGCGGGCCTGGCGAGCGCAGTACCCTGATTAATTTTTCGAGCTTCATAAGCCGGTGTTCCTCGTGCCCACGGTGACCAACAGAGATAATAAGAGCTTGTCCCCAACCCGTGGCTGTTGCGGCAGGGTGCTGTCAAAGTCCCTGCCAACGAATTCAGAACGAACAAACGAAGACGGGGCCCACGACATTCGTTTTTCGTTGCCCATTCGTTGACAGGAAACCGGACTTTGACAAAGCCCTGTGGTCGCGGTGACAGTGGTTGACAGTGGGGCAAAAATGGGGTATAATTCGAATCGTTATGAGTCCTGGCACCGCAGCCACAGCGGAGTGGTCGGAGGTTGGTCAGAACTTGGAAGGCATTGTCTTCGCCCCACAAAACGAGCGTTTGCTATATGCGACGCCAGATAGGCTCATGGGTGAGACAATGCCTTCTTTGCAAAGGAGGTGAGAGCGGGCGCGAATTGGACTTTTGCCAAGCCGGTCATCCAATTCTCTGAAAGGAGGAGAGCACAAATGCGCAGGCTTACGCTGCAGGCTTTGATTATCCTGACCGTGGTCGTCCTGGTGCTGAGCGCGTGCGCTCCTGCCGCCACACCGGCGCCTACGCCGACCCCCGCACCGCCAACACCTACGCCGGTCCCGCCCACCCCCACCCCAAAGCCCATCAAGATCGCCATCGTCTCTGACATCGGGGGGAGGGGCGACCTGAGCTTCAACGATATGGCGTTTAAGGGCGGGGATGATGCGGCGCGGGATTTCGGTGTCGAAACGGTGGAGTTGATCAGCAAGGTGGAGGCCGACTACGTCCCGAACCTGACCCTCGCTGCCGAGGACCCCGACGTCCAGCTCATCGTTGGGGTTGGCTTCCTCTTGAGCGATGCTCTGGTGGAGGTGGCGAGGAAGTTCCCGGATAAAAACTTCGCCGGCATTGACACTTTCTCCCAGTCCATCGTGAAGGACAAGTATCCGGGTGAACACCCGCTGCCCAACCTGATGGACATCGTCTATGAGGAGCACAAGGGGAGCGCCCTGGTTGGAGCGCTTGGGGCGCTTTTGGCGGCTCACTACGACAAGCCCCACATCGGCGGCGTCTTCGGGATCGAGATCCCCGTCCTGTGGAAGTTCGAGATCGGATACAAGTGGGGTGCCCGGTGGGCCACTGAGTGGCTCAAGGAGAACAAGCCGGAGGAGGCCTTCGATTACACCAAGGAGTTCGTCCTCTGGACCTACACCGGCACCTTCAGCGACATCACCAAGGGGTACGAAGCCGCCAAGCCCATGTACGCCAAGGACGCCATAGCCGTTTACAACATCGCCGGGCCCCTGGGGCTTGGAATCAACCAGGCCGTCTCAGAGCTGGCGGAGGAGAAAGGCCTGAAGAGCGGTCCCCCCTTCTGGATCGGCGTGGATGCCAACCAGGACTGGATCAACCCAGGTTTCGTCATTGCCAGCATGATGAAGCGGGTTGATCGAGGCGTCTACTATGCCACCAAGCTGGTCGTGGATGGCAAGTTCAGAGACGTGGTGAAAGAGACAGGGGGAACCCTGACATTAGGGATCGGGACCCAGGTGGCCGGCGAGCCGATGGAGGGGATATCCGTTAGCACCCTAGCGGACCTGGACGAGTTCATCGCCATGGGCGTGAGAGCCGAGGAGCTGACGGGAGAGAAAGTCCTTCCGATGAGCCCGGAAGAGATCCGCGCCAGGGTGGAGGCCATGCGGGAAGCTCAACCCGAATGGGTCTGGCAGGCGGTGGCCGAGTTGGAGGAGAAGATCCGCACCGGCGAAGTTGAGGTTCCTCTGGCGTTCACAGAAGAGGATATCAAGCGCTGGCGCGATGAACTCGGCTAAGGGTTGCAGTAGGGGCGATGCGGTGCGTCGCCCCTACTCACACACCCCGCGCGGACTAGATAGGGGCAAGGCGTGGCGGCGTGCCCCCATTTCTGGGAAGGCGGTCCGCGCCAAGTGGGACTGCTCCTGCACGAGGCCTCTTTTCCCTCGGCTAAAGTCTGGTGATCAGCGTTCCTTACGGAGCTAGTGGGTTGGGCGGAGTTGGCGATGATGGAGGCAGATTTTGACGCGAGGGACTTTGAAACTCTACGAGACATCGTCAGCCGCCTGAGTCTGGCGGATGTGAAGGCGTTCGGGATGACCTGGGAGGATTGCGAGGGTTTCCTGTCACGGCTGGGCTACCGGGTAAGCATGAAGGTCTCGGAAGGGCCGGCAATGGCATCAAGAGACTAACTCTTCTGGAGAAAGGGAAGACATGGAGTCCATACCTTTCATCGAGATGAAATCGATACGGAAGGTTTACCCCGACGGCACGGTGGCCCTGCAAGGTGTGGATTTCGACATCAGCAGGGGGGAAATTGTTGGGCTGCTGGGCGAAAACGGGGCCGGAAAGACCACCTTGATGAAGATTCTCTCGGGTCTGCTGCCGTTGACCAGTGGGGAGATCTACGTAGCCGGCAAGCCAGTGAGCTTCAGGAACCCCTCAGACGCTCTAAGGGCCGGAATCGGAATGGTACACCAGGTTTTCGCCCTGGTTCCGCCATACACAGCCGCTGAGAACATACTGCTGGGTCAGGAGGCAGCCGGCCCTCTATCCGTCCTTCAGATAGGAGCGGCAAAGAAGAAGCTGACCGATCTCGCTCAGAAGACCGGTTTGGGGGTCCCTCTGGATACCCCTGTCGAGTCGCTTCCCATTGGAGTCCAGCAAAGGGTCGAGATTTTGAAGGTGCTTTACCGGGGAACTGATCTGCTGATCTTAGACGAACCTACCTCGTCCCTGACCCCGCTGGAAGTGGACGACCTCTTCCGATTCATGCGGCGATTGAAGGAGGCCGGTAAAGCCATTGTCTTCATCACCCACAAGTTGAAAGAGGTCTTGGAAATCTCCGACCGGATCGTGGTGCTCAGAAACGGGCTGGTGACGGGGAAGATCCCAACCAAGGAAGCCACCCCGGAGAAACTGGCCATGATGATGGTGGGCCGAGAAGTGGTGCCCCGCGTGACGCGAAAAGAAGGGGTTGCCGGGGAACCTGTACTGGTGGTCAAGAACTTGCAGGTCAGGAGCGATTCCGGCGCCTTGGCGGTCAAGAACGCATGTTTTGAGGTGAGAGCCGGTGAGATTTTCGGCGTGGCCGGTGTGGAAGGGAATGGCCAGAGCGAACTGGTGCAGGTCCTGACAGGGCTCAGGTCCATGGAGGACGGCGAGGTTTACCTGAATGGTAGGAACATCGTCAACTTTAGCCCCAAAGAACTCTTCGAGATGGGGATGTGCCACATCCCCGAGGACAAGGCCAAGTTTGGGCTGGCTTTGAACTTCGATGTGGCCGAAAACAGCATCCTGGGACGGCAATGGGAGCGGGAGTTTCTCCAGGCAATGGGCCGCTTGAACGTGAGAAAGGTCGTGGAATTTGCCGAGAGACTGGTGAAGACTTTCAACGTGGTAACGCCCAGCCTAAGAACTTCGGTCAAGAGCCTCAGTGGGGGTAATCAACAGCGCCTGGTTGTGGGTCGAGAATTGAGCAAGCGTCCGGTCCTCGTGGTCGCTGCCCACCCGACGCGAGGGCTCGATGTTTCATCCACGGTTTACATTCGAGAAGTCCTGGTTAAGATGAGGGATGAAGGGAAAGGGGTCCTGTTGATCTCCGCCGACCTGGACGAAATCATGGAGCTAAGTGACCGGATCGGTGTCATGTATGAGGGCGAGTTCATCGGCGTTGGAAAGGCTGAGGAGCTTAGCCGGGAGGAGATAGGGATGATGATGGGCGGGATCAGGCCCTCACCCCCTCTGAGCCGAGGTGCAGGGGAGCAGGGGTGAAAGGCTGATCTTCATTGAGAACCTTGTTTTTCTCCCCTGCACCGGCTCCCTCGCCCCCTTGCTCAGAAGGGGGTGAAGGCGAAGGAGGATTACAATGACGCGTTTCCTCGCCACTATACGTCCTCTGGCTCAATCTGTCGTCACGATCCTCATCGGGATAGTGGCCGGAGGGCTGTTGATGATCCCCTTTGGCTTTGACCCCGTCGAGGCCTACCAGGCGTTGTTTCGGGGGGCCTTCGGCAGCACGGGCGATGTGTTGGAGACGCTGGCTTTTGCCACGCCCCTGATGCTCACGGCGATCACCTTTGCCATAGGTATTAAAGCGGGGCTTTTCAACATCGGTGCCGAAGGACAGATGTACATGGGTGCCATAGGGGCCACGGCCATAGCCGGAAGCTTGGGCCTTCCAGCAGGCCTCCACCTGGTCATGGCCACGGCCGCTGGGATGTTTGTGGGCGGCCTTTGGGCCCTTCCACCGGCCATCCTCAAGATCTGGCGTGGGGTCCACGAAGTGATCTCCACAATCATGTTCAACTGGATCGCCTTCCATTTTTCGATCTATCTGGCCATCTACTACCTGGCGGAACCCGGCCGGGCGGAGAGGACGGCACCAGCCTTACCCACCGCCCGCTATCCTGTCCTGATCGATGAAGCCACCCTGACGGCGGTCATCTTTGTGGCCGTAGCCTTTTGCCTCGGGGTTTATATTTACCTGTGGGGCACGAAGGCGGGCTACGAACTGAGATTGGCGGGGGAGAACCCCGACGCCGCCCGCTATGCGGGCGTGGACGCCCGACGCACCATCCTGGTCAGTTTCATCATCGGCGGGTTGGCAGCCGGCCTGGCCGGGACCAGCCAGATCATCGGCCGGCCTCCCGCCTGGTCTCTTTACGCCACCCTGGGTAACGTCATCACCTTGGGGTTTGACGGCATCGGGGTAGCCCTGATAGGACGAAACCATCCCATTGGTGGGATATTTGCCGCCATCTTGTTTGGAGCGTTACAGCATGGCGGCCGATTCATGGAGTATCATGCGGGAGTATCTTCCGAGCTGGTACGGGCCATTAGCGGCCTGATCGTGATCGCCCTGGCCGTTCCAGAGATAGGAGCTATCCTCAGGAGGAGGTTCCAGCGATGAAAGCGCTCTCCACTCGCCTTCCAGGGAAAAGGGGGGGTTGGCTTCTCGCTGCCGTGGCGTTGATCATTCTTGCCATCTATGCCGCAGGTCAACTAGGCTTGAAGCCCAGGGCACTCTTTGGCGCTGCTTTGCTGGCCATGACCCCGCTAACTCTGGCCGCCGTTGGGGAGTGCATCAACGAGAAGGCCGGCGTTGTCAACATCGGATTAGAAGGGATCCTGCTCATAGGTGCTGTGGCCGGCGTTTGGGGGGCCGAACTCTTTGAGAACGGGGTTCTGGGACTTCTGGTCGGGATGCTGGTTGGCGCCCTTATCGGGTTCCTCTTCGGCCTGATGAGCGTTTACGGCAGGGCAGATCAAATCGTCGCCGGGATGGGCATCAACATATTTGCCCTGGGCATGGTCCCCTATCTCTTGATGAGTATCTGGGCCTTTCCCGGGATTCACCTCTTTCCCAGAGAGCTTAGGCTCCGCCCACTATTTACTCCCATCGGGCAGGTGAGCTGGGTCACTATCCTGGCTGTCGTCATCGCTGTCCTGGCCCAAATTCTGTTACACAAGACGGTGCTGGGTTTCCGCATAAGGGCGGCCGGTGAGAGGCCGGAAGCCGTTGACGTGGCCGGCGTGAGGGTGGATCTGATCCGGGTCCTCACCGCCACCCTCGGCGGAGCCCTGTGTGGCCTGGGCGGGGCTTTCATGCCCTTGGCCTGGTTTGGCGGTGTCGTGAAAGAGATATCGGCCGGCCGGGGCTTCATTGCCCTCGCCTGTGTCGTGTTCGCCGGATTGGAGCCCTTGTTAGCCCTGGCCGCTGCTTTTATCTTCGGCTTCGCCGAAGGCTTTGCCTTCTCCGTGGCGGTTACGCCGGGGATCAAAGAAGTCATCCCCTTCTACTTCGTGCACATGATCCCCTACATCACCACGGTTGTGATTGTGGCCATCGCGATTGGCGGGAGAAGGTTCCCCAGGGCCATCGCCCAGCCATACACCAGGGAGTAACCAGCCCGAGCTGGACATCGGTCCCAACAATGGCAGGGCTTTTGTTGCGGGAAGTCGTCGGAGGCACAGTGAACCGTCTTCCCACCGAGCCTGCCGAGGCGCGGGCTTTTCTGGAAGCTCACTATGGCCGGCCAGAAGCCGCCCCCATCACTCCGCACCAGCGGGTGGAAATGGCTTTGCGCCACCAGGAGCCTGACCGGGTGCCTTTCGACTTCTGGGCCGTGCCCGAGGTGTGGGCCGCACTGCGCCAATATCTGGGCGTGGAGACGGACGAGGACGTCCTGCGCCTGCTGGGCGCCGATTGTCGTATGGTCGCCCCCGACTACGTGGGCCCCGCGCCGCGCCTGCAGCCGGACGGCACCTACTACGACGCCTGGGGCACCCACCGCCGCCGGGTGGCCAATCGCTTCAGCACCTACGAGGAATACGCTTCCTTCCCCCTGGCCGAAGCTCAGACCGTGGCTGAGGTTGAGACCTGGGACGGCTGGGCCAAACCGGAACATTGGGATGTCACCAACCTGAAGGACAAGATCCAGGCCCTGAACGGGGAGACGCGGTATCACATCCGCTATGAGGTGGGGGGCATCTTTGAATGGTCGTGGGGGCTGTACGGGCTGGAACGCTTCCTGATAGACCTGGTGCGGCAGCCGGAAGTGCCCTGCGCCATCATGGATTGCTTCACCGACCTGTACATCGCCAACGTTACCCGCGTGCTGGAGGCAGCGGAGGGTCTGATTGACATGGTTTACACTTATGACGATGTGGGCATCCAGACAGGGTTAATGATGTCCCAGGCCATGTGGCGAGAGTTCATCCTGCCCCGCCACCAGCGCCTTAACGCTGCCATTCGCCGTTACCCTGTCCGGATCATGTACCACTCCTGTGGGGCCATCTACCCCCTCATCGGCGCCTTCGCCGCCGAGATGGGCATTGATGTCCTCAACCCCCTGCAACCCCGGGCGGCGGGCATGGACCTGGCCCGCATCAAACGCGAATTCGGCCACCGGCTCGCCTTTCACGGGGCCGTGGACATCCAGCGCACCCTGCCCTTCGGCACACCCCAGGAGGTCCAGGCCGAGGTGCGGGAACGTTGCCGCGTGCTGGGCCAGGGGGGTGGCTACATCTGCGCTTCGTCCCACTACATTCAGGCTGACACGCCCCTGGAGAACATCATAGCCATGTACACCACGCCCCGAGAGCTCTCGTCGAGCTAGACATTTCAAGCTGAACTTCTACCTGGATGGCTTAGTTATGTATCCATGAATCGCGAACACCTGCTGGAGTTGCTGCGCGGAGTGCGAGATAGCCGGTTGAGCCTCGAAGACGCTGTGGAGCGGTTGAGGGACTTGCCCTACGAGGACCTGGGGTTCGCTCGCCCGGATCACCACCGGGCGCTGCGCCGAGGCTTTCCGGAGGTGGTCTTCTGCCAGGGGAAGTCATCAGATCAAGTGGCCGAGATCGTGGCCAGCCTGGCCAGGCGCCACGACCGGGTGCTGGCCACGCGTGCCAGTCGCCAGGCCTACGACGCCACGCGTTCCCGGGTCCCTGACGCCACCTACCACGACCTGGCCCGGGCCATCGTAGTCAATCGTGCCGCGGACCAGGAGCGGCAAGCCGGGATCCTGATCGTCACTGGGGGCACGTCGGACATCCCCGTGGCGGAAGAAGCAGCCCTGACTGCCGAACTGATGGGCAACGCTGTGGAACGGCTGTACGATGTGGGGGTGGCGGGCATTCACCGGCTGCTGGATAACGCCCAGGCCATTCGAAGAGCCAGGGTGGTGATCGTGGTGGCCGGCATGGAGGGGGCTCTGGCCAGCGTCGTGGGTGGGCTGGCCTCTGGCCCGGTCATCGCCGTGCCGACGAGCGTAGGTTACGGGGCCAGCTTCGGCGGTCTGGCAGCGTTACTGGCCATGCTCAACAGTTGCGCACCGGGCGTGGCGGTGGTCAACATTGACAATGGCTTTGGAGCGGGATATCTGGCCGGCCTGATCAATTTGCAGAGTAGAGAGTAGATTTGGAGAATGGAGATGAGCGGATTTGTGCCGTTACAGGCGTTGGAGGTGCACGCCACCACGTCTGACGAGGCAGAGCTGGCACGGAAGCTGAAGAGGCTGCAAGGCATCGTGCGGGAGATGGGTTCTGCGGTGGTGGCGTATTCAGGCGGGGTAGACAGCACACTGGTGCTCAAGATCGCCGGCGATGAGCTGGGCCGGCGCGCCCTGGGGGTGATCGGCGTGTCGGAGAGCTACCCTAGACGTGAACTGGAGGCAGCGCTGGCGTTGGCAGCCGACATGGGCGTTGCGGTTGAGACCATTTCGACCAAAGAGCTATCCGATCCCCGCTACGCGTCCAATCCCATCAACCGCTGCTACTACTGCAAGTCCGAGTTGTTCGCCAAGTTGAAGGCCATCGCCGCCGAACGCGGCTTTGCCTTCGTGCTGGATGGCACCAATCTGGATGACGCTGCCCACGACTACCGACCAGGCCTCCTGGCCGCGCGGGAGCAGGGGGTGCGCAGCCCCCTGCGGGAGGCCGGCTTCACCAAGGCAGACATACGGGCTGCTTCGCGTTGGCTGGGATTGCCAACCTGGGACAAGCCATCCCTGGCCTGTCTCGCCTCCCGCTTCCCGTACAACACCACCATCACTGCTGAAAAGCTGCGCCAGGTGGATGCGGCGGAGGGTTACCTCTTCGACCTAGGCTTCCGCCAGCTTAGGGTGCGTCATCACGGCGACATCGCCCGCATCGAGGTCGAACCCTCGGACATCCCTCTCTTCGCCGACGCCGGTCTCCGCAGCCAGGTGGTTCAACATTTCAAGGAACTGGGCTTCAAGTACGTGACACTGGACCTAGCCGGCTACCGCACCGGCAGCCTGAACGAGGATCTGGTCGGGGTTCGTTGACTCGTAGATTCGGGGGCTCGCATACCCTCCAGATCTACTGAATCCACTAATCATAACCCATGCTTGCCTATTTCGACTGCTTCTCCGGCGTCAGCGGTGACATGATCCTGGGGGCGCTGATTGACGCCGGCTGGCCGCTGGACGAACTGCAGGCCACCGTGTCTGCGCTGGGGCTGGCTGACGCCTGCTGGGTGCGAGCTGAGGAGGTGCGCCGTGATTCCCTACGAGCGACGCGCATCCAAGTGGAGGCTACAGCGGAGCGACGGAACCAGCGGCACCTTCGCGACATCCTGGCCCTCATTGAGGGAAGTGAGCTGGACCAAGGGGTGAAAACCCGCAGCAGCCAGGCGTTTCTGAACTTGGCCAGGGCGGAGGCCCGCGTCCACGGCATCAGTGAGGAGCAGGTGCACTTCCACGAGGTGAGCGCGGTTGACGCCATCGTGGACGTGGTGGGGGCAATAGCCGGCCTGGCAGCCCTGGGCGCGGATGCCGTCTATGCCTCGCCGCTGCCCCTGGGTCGGGGGGTGGTCCGGTCGCAGCACGGGACCCTGCCCCTCCCGGCGCCGGCCACGCTGGAACTGTTGGCCATGGCCGGCACGCCGACACGGCCGGCGGACACCGACGTCGAACTGGTCACCCCGACGGGTGCAGCCATTCTGACCACCCTCGCCGAGTTCCGCCAGCCGGCGATGAGGTTGGAACGGGTGGGCATTGGCGCCGGCGAGCGCGATAACCTGCCCTGGCCCAACGTCCTGCGCCTGTGGTTGGGCCGGCCTCTGGAACCAGAATTCAGTGACTGCGTCCTCATCGAGACCAACATAGACGACATGGTGCCGGAGGTCTACGGCCACGTTATGGAGCGGTTGTTCGCGGCCGGCGCCCTGGACGTCTTCTTCGTCCCCATCTTCATGAAGAAGAACCGCCCGGCGACGCTCCTTAGTGTCATCGCCCGGGCCGGCGACGAGGCTACCCTGGCCCAGTTGCTGCTGCGTGAGACCACCACCCTGGGCGTGCGCGTTCAACCCCTCCGCCGCTACCAGGCGCGACGCGAGCTTCACACCGTTGAGACATCCTTCGGCCCGGTGCGGGTCAAGGTCAAGCTCCTCGAGGGCCGGCCAGTGGGCGCTGCGCCGGAGTACGAAGACTGCCGCCGCATCGCCACCGAGCAGCAGATTCCCTTCATCACGGTGTACTCGGCAGCCATGCGCGCCAGCGCATCGTTGATCGAGGCGCTGGCCGGCGGATGACTGTGTAGATCGAGTTTGCCTCCGGCTGACCGAATGAGTACGAGGTGCCCGTCACTTCAGAAGTGACGGGCACCTGTCTGACGGGCCATCGTGTTGGAGATCCAGCTACCGGCGTCGTCGGCGCTTTCGTGAGCGCTTGCTACGGGCTTTCTTCGAGCTCTTCCCAGCCGTCGCCACGGCACCCTCCTGCATGTCTTGCCACATGTGGCAGTGCTTGTACTTCTTGCCGCTGCCACACGGACACGGGTCGTTGCGCCCCACCTTGCCACCGGACCGCACCGGCCGGCGACTCTCGCCGCCCCCGACCTTGCCGCGGTGGGTGCGCACCTGGTGAGCGGGACGCGCCGGCTCCCGCACGATCTCGGCATGGTAGATGCTGGACTTTGGCAAAACCAACGCGTGTGGCGTCGCAACCTGAAGCAATGGCTTCCAGCTTCTGCATCTGATAGTCGGCCAAGCCCAAGGCTTCTTTGAGGTACGCCGGGTGCTTGTCCCGGCGGGTCCCTTTGGAGATGAGCACGCAGAGGTCGAAGGGCACCCGGTTCAGGCGCCCCCTGAGGGAGCGCACCAGGTAGGTGGTGACCGTCTCCTCTGCCGCCTTGACCCCCACGCGGGTGTAAGGGGTGTACCGTAGCCCTTTGGCCCACGGGCGGATCTGCCGTTTGACCACACGGGGTTGGCCCGGCTGACCAGGCCGTCTCAAGACGCGGTTGGGCTTGAGGGCACAGATGAGGTGCCAACCCTGGGGCCGGATGAAGGTGATCAACTTGGCGGCGGTGTATCAACTGTCGAACACAACGTAGACAGTTGAAGACGATCTTCCCCAGGTGCAGCCGTCGCGCCAGCCGCACCGCCAGGCGTACCAGGTACACCAGCAACCGGGTGCGTACCTGTTCGGCGGTCCAGGGACTCTGGCGGAAGCAGTCGGCTAGCGCATACTGATCGGACGGCGGATCGAGCAACTCGCGGTGCAAGGCCGACAACGTCTTCCGACGTGCTTCGGAGACGATGAGCGCGTCTGTCACGTTCACCACGTGGCGGCGCTGCGGGTTGCTGAGTTTCAGACCGAGACGAGCAGCGAGTGACCCATTTCACCTCCGACAAAGCCTCAAGGTTCTCCTCCGAATACAAGGCGCTGTCCGCTACAAAGTAAGGCAATTCACCTTCCCGGAATTGCTGCACATAATGCAGGTGAAAAGAGCTGGTGTCCACATGGATGAAGCGATGCTCAATGCCGTGCTTGCGCAAAGCGTGGGAGGCCACCTGGGCGAACACCTCCGTCAAACCGGCCTCAAAAAGAGCGTCCAGGGCATGCCCCAGACTATCGTCGTTCAACATCTCGGAGGTAATTCCCGTTCCAATCAGCAGGTCAACCGGTTTGTTGGCGAAGAACTCCGGGGTCAGATACAAGGGGCGACTCACAAACCCCAGGGCATTGATGACCACAGCCTTCACCCCCTGCCCAATACTGACCAGCCGTCGTGGCGCTGGAACAAAGCGGTCGATCTGCTCCACCAGGTCGATATCATCGCAAATACCAGCCACAATGCCCAGATGGTCCAGCCGTTCCGTGTGGTACGTTATCTCTGTCATCGGGTACCCTCCTGGAGCAAGGGTTGGAAAACACCTCCTCTCCAAGAGGATACCACAAAAATCTTTTCTTGGCTATGTTAAGGTGCGGAATGTGGGTTACACTTTCTGCCCATGGCAAAATCGCTATCAAGGGGCGTCCTCGCCCCGTCTGGTGGCCGCTTAGCCCTGAAAATCGGGGCGGGGACGCCCCTTTGTAGCAATGGAGAAGTCGAAAGAACTTATGGCGACCTACTTATCGCCTAGCTAAAAGAAGGTGATGCTATGACATCGGAAAACTTTTGATCAACCATCGGTGAGGAAATGCTCACACCCGCAATGCCAACCATCAGTCAAATGTGAGACTTAAACAATCAAAGGAGGAGACCTGTGTTTCGCTTCCGTCGTGTATACGTGATAGTGGCACTTGCAATCCTTGCGGCTTTCACATCCTTTGCCTATGCGCAGGGAGATGAGGCCATTATCAAGGATGCGAAGGAGTACGCTTCTGCTATGGGAGTCGATCTTGACGAAGCCATCCGCCGATTGCAACTCCAGGGCGATATAGGGGGATTTGAACCGCGAATTAGCGGAAAAGGAAGGGGATACTTTCGCCGGGCTCTGGATTCAGGGCAGTCTCCCCCTTAAGTGTTGGTAACTAGGGGGAGCGGTATGGTTGTAAAAAGCTCCTTAACACTCCAAATATGGTCAGTCAGACCAGCAGCCATGGCCGGTGTCCGTGGCAGC